>Ga0207878_100595_pt1 | contig 9724 bp, 10 predicted proteins | sample LinPmetageLP41_FD_184053 | JGI IMG/M metagenome (GOLD analysis project Ga0207878, IMG submission 184053) | Marine viral communities from the Pacific Ocean - LP-41 (SPAdes) | ecosystem: Environmental > Aquatic > Marine > Oceanic | place: Pacific Ocean | collected 2010-08-27 | reverse complement strand
ATGCAGTTCAAATAGCAGAATATCTTTTAGAAAACGAGCTGATATAGAGAATTAAATAATTCAATATCTTAAGGGCCTGAAGGAATGTAACTTTCAGGCCTTTTTTATACTAATTTTATGCAATATTGAAACTTATTCTATGAAAGCCCATAATGGGCATTTAAAACAAAGGCCAATACTAACCGACTTCAATAAAGAAGAAGATTACGGCCAGTTAAAATTTTATTTAGATGCAAAGAATCCTTATCATGGTCATTGCTGCAGGATTATTAACCGCCTGTAATAATGAAGAAAAAAAAACTGAAACTACTGCCTTGAATTATCCAGAAACTAAAAAAGTAGACACCGTAACCGATTATTTCGGAACAAAAGTTAAAGATCCTTATCGCTGGTTGGAAGATGATCGCAGCGAGGAAACCGAGAATTGGGTGGAAGCCGAAAATAAAGTGACTTTCAATTATCTTGATAATATTCCTTATCGCGATCAATTAAAAGAAAGACTTACCAAACTTTGGGATTACGAAAAACTAAGCGCGCCCTTTACCGAGGGGGATTATATCTATTTCTTTAAGAATGACGGGCTACAGAACCAAAGTGTGATATATCGCAAAAAAGGCGAAGATGAAGAAGCAGAAGTTTTTCTAAATCCTAATAAATTTAGTGAAGACGGAACTACATCGCTTGGTGGAATGAGCTTTTCTAAAGATGGAAAGACGCTTTCTTATGCAATTTCAGAAGGAGGAAGCGATTGGAGAAAAATAATTTTGATGAATGCTGAAAATAAGGAGATCCTTGGTGACACCCTCAGAGATGTTAAATTCAGCGGAATGTCATGGAAAGGAAATGAAGGTTTCTATTACTCCAGTTATGACAAGCCAGACGGCAGTGAACTTTCTGCCAAAACAGATCAGCACAAATTATATTATCACAAGTTAGGAACAGCACAGTCTGAAGATAAAGTGATTTTCGGTGGAAGTGCCAACCAGAAACATAGATATGTTGGTGGAAGTGTTACTGAAGACGATCATTATTTAACAATATCAGCAAGGAATTCAACTTCGGGAGGAAAGCTGTTTTTGATGGATCTCACCAAAGAAAATCCTGAATTAGTTACAATTCTCAACAATGAAGATACCGATTCTTATGTACTAAGAAATGATGACACGAAGCTTTTTATAGTTACTAACCTAGATGCACCAAACAAAAGAGTTGTAAGCGTTGACGCTTCAAATCCTTCTCCTGAAAACTGGGAAGATTTTATACCAGAGACTGAAAATGTTCTGAGCCCTTCTACCGGAGGTGGTTATTTCTTTACTGAATATATGGTAGACGCTATTTCACAAGTAAAGCAATATGATTCTGAAGGGAAATTAGTTCGTGAAATTGAGCTTCCTGGAATTGGTTCAGCAGATGGTTTTGGAGCTAAAAAAGAGGAAGACGTTTTATACTATTCATTCACAAATTACGTGACTCCGGGAACCATCTATAAGTATGACATAGAAAAAGGCACTTCTGAAGTATACAACAAACCGAATATCGATTTTAACCCTGAGAATTACGAAAGCAAGCAGGTTTTCTATAAGTCTAAAGACGGTACAAAAATTCCAATGATCATCACCTATAAAAAGGGAACTGAACTAAATGCTAAGAACCCTACTATTCTTTATGGATATGGCGGGTTTAATATCAGTTTAACTCCAGGTTTCAGTACAGGAATGAGTGTTTGGTTGGAACAGGGCGGCGTTTATGCGGTTCCAAACCTTCGTGGTGGTGGAGAATATGGAAAAGAATGGCACGATGCAGGTACAAAACTGAAAAAGCAGAATGTTTTTGATGATTTTATCGCTGCTGCAGAATACCTTATTGAAAACAACTATACCTCCAGCAATTATCTTGCTATTCGCGGTGGATCTAACGGTGGGCTTTTGGTTGGAGCAACCATGACGCAACGTCCAGATCTTATGAAAGTAGCCTTGCCGGCAGTTGGTGTAATGGATATGCTTCGTTATCATACTTTCACTGCAGGTGCAGGTTGGGCTTATGATTACGGTACTTCTGAAGACAGTAAAGAAATGTTTGAATACATATATAATTATTCTCCCGTACATAATGTAAAAGAAGGGGTGGAATATCCTGCAACAATGGTTACAACAGGGGATCATGACGATCGTGTGGTTCCCGCACACTCCTTTAAATTTGCTGCCGAATTGCAGGAGAAACAGGCAGGAAATGAACCTGTTTTGATCAGAATTGAAACTAAAGCTGGTCATGGAGCAGGAAAGCCTACCAGTATGATCATTGAAGAATATGCAGATATTTTTGGTTTTACACTCTATAACATGGGTTACAAAACGCTTCCTTCTGAAACGAATAAAAAGGTAAAGGGATAGAAAATATTTTATTACTTATAAGTTAAAGCGCGGATTATGTTCCGCGCTTTTTTTATTTTAACTTACACCTATCTATACCAGATCTATGCTGAAACTTCAAAAAGTTACCTTTGCTTACAATAAAGAACCTGTTCTTAAAAACATCAGTTTTGAGATCGAAAAGGGTCAGAATGTTTCAGTAATTGGTGAAAGCGGTTGTGGGAAAAGCACTCTTTTAAAACTTATTTACGGACTCCTGCATACCGATGGTAAAATTACCTGGCAGGATAAAGAAATGAAGGGTCCAAATTTTAATCTGGTTCCCGGGGAACCTTTTATTAAATACCTGGCACAGGATTTCGATTTGATGCTTCCATTAACTGCTGCTGAAAATGTGGGAAAACATTTGAGCAATTTCTATCCCGTTAAGAAAAAACGCAGAATTAAAGAATTACTGGAAGTGGTAGAAATGGAAGACCTGGCCCATAAGAAAGCCAAACTACTAAGCGGAGGTCAGCAACAAAGAATAGCGCTGGCGAGAGCACTTGCAAAAGAGCCCGAAATCCTTTTGCTCGATGAGCCCTTTAGCCACATAGATCATTTCAGAAAGAATAATTTAAGAAGAAGACTTTTCACCTACCTAAAAGCACAAAATATCACCTGCATTATTGCCACCCATGACAGTACAGATGCCCTTTCCTTTGCAGACAGGACTTTCGTACTAAAGAATAACGGAATTTATGCTGATGGTACCCCACAGGAATTGTATCAAAATCCACCCAACAAATATGTCGCTTCACTTTTTGGGGATGTAAACCATATCATGCTGAAAAACCTAAGAAAGAATGAAACCAGTAGAAAAAGAATTGTGCTATATCCTCACGATATTAAAATCGTAGGTAATTCAGAAATTGAAGCAGAAGTAAAAAGAACATTTTTTAAAGGAGAAAACTTTTTGATCGAAGCCGGCTTAAATGGAGAAGACATTCTTCTAGATCATGGAAAAAATCTAAAACCAGGCAAAAAGATAAAACTAAAAATCCCGGAAGAACTTATTAATGAAAGGCTTAAATAATATTTAGAATCCTGAATGCTTTGCCATTCATGTCAATTTGATCACCTACCTCTTTCCCTAATAGTTTCTGAGCAATTGGCGCCTGAATTCCCACAGCGTAAAATTTATCATTTTCAGTTTTAATTTCTCCGGCAGGAATAGAAATAAAATAAGACGCCGCATCGGTTCGAACAACGCTTCCCAGCACCACTTTTTTAGTAGGTTTATGTTCATCAATCCGCTTTAAAGTCTGGTTTAAATGATCATATTGATTGAGCTGAGTACTGAGCTTATTCCATTCAATATTGATCATTTCCCGCCCTGTTTCAAATTTATCTCCGGCGCTACTTTTAGACTCATTTTCCAGGTCGTCCTTAAGACCTTCCATAGCTTTCTTAACCACATCCATTTTCTGTTGAAGATAGGCTCTACAGGATTTAACCAGTTCTTTTCGGAGATCTGTCATATTCTATTCCAGTATAAATTTCCCATAATTCTGCATCTGTCTCACGATCCAATTTTTTCTTTGCTGAATAAAATTAGAAGCAGGATTAGCTCTATACTCACGAGGATTGGGCAATACAGCAGCGATTGCTGCCGCTTCATATGGACTAAGATTTGCAGCGTCTTTTTTGAACCAATGGTCAGCTCCCGCCTGGGCGCCATAAACCCCTTTACCCATTTCGATACTATTAAGATACACTTCAAGAATTCGTTCTTTAGTCCAGATTATTTCAATAAGAAAAGTGAAGTAAGCTTCCATCCCTTTTCTAAACCAGGTTCTGCTGGGCCATAAAAAAACATTTTTCGCCGTTTGTTGAGAAATCGTAGAAGCACCGCGAATTTTTCTTCCAGCCTGGTTGTCTTTCATCGCTTTTTCAATGGCTTCAAAATCGAATCCGCTATGATTCGCGAAGTTTTGATCTTCACTTGCTATTACGGCTAGCTGAAGATGTCTAGAAATATCTTCAATAGGCACCCAATCATGCTCCACCGGTTCATCAGGATTCTCAAAATACCGGATCGCCATCAAAGGAGTAAAAGGTACCGGCATCCATTTGTATACCACTACAATGAAAATGCTGAATAGGAAAAGCCCTAGCAGAATTTTAAAAATGAATCTGAATAATCTTTTTATCATGATTTTAATGCTAGATCTGCGATTTCCTTTCCAACGAGACTGCCAATGGCAATCCCCATTCCGCCGAGACGTACTCCGCAATAAACGTTCTTAGACATTTCTCTTATAATTGGTTTTTTCTGCTCGCCAACTCCCATAATGCCGCTCCAGGATTGCTGGATCTCGAAATTTGTTTCGGGTAAAATAGTAGTTTTCAGAAGTTCCTTCAACTTATTTTGAATAATATCGGTTAAACCGGTCTCATCGGTTTCTTCCGTTTTGAAATCAAGATTTCTTCCACCGCCAAATAGGACCCGGTCCCCGATATTTCGAAAATAATAGTAGCCTTTATCTAAATGAAAAGTTCCTTGAAATGGAATGTTTTTAATTGGCTTAGTGATCAAAACCTGTGCTCTTGCCGGCTGAACCTGCTCAATTCCCAATCTTGAAGCAAAACCGTTGGTTGCGATAATGAGTTTTTTTGATTGAAGATTGAATTTATTCGTTACTACCTCAATTCCTTTTTTAGCTTCTTTAAATGATTTCACCTCTACATTATTCAGAATACGAATGCCCTTGCCTATGGCATTTTTCACCAAAGCGGTCATCATTTTACCTGTATCAATCTGAGCTTCAAATTTATTAAAAATCAATTTCGGCTGAATCTTTCGAAATCCGAAGTTATTATCTGATATCTCGAAAACCTCTTTTGAAAAAACCGGCATTAGAAGTTTATTTACCTCGGTAATTCTTTCAAGACATTCTTTATATAAATCCTTATCGGCTTCAGTAAACAATTCATAACCTCCAAGATTCTGAAAATTGATTATATGATCGCCCAGGTTTTCACGAAGTAAATCAAGCCCTTTTGTGCGCTTATCAACCAGCTTTACCACTTCTTCCGCAGAATGAGTCTTTAGATCCTCGAGAATCTCTGAAATACTCCCAAAACAGGCAAAACCGGCATTTTTTGTACTGGCACCTTCGGGCAGGATTCCCTTTTCCAGAATGATCACTTTAGAATTAGGCTCCTGTTCCATGATTCGTATTGCGCAATTGAGCCCGGTGATTCCACTGCCAATAATGCAATAATCAATATCAGAGAACCAGGAGTCTGTTTCCCAGAAAGAAAAATTCATAAGTGATAATTTTTACAAAATCTTAATGTACAAAAAAACCTCGCAGATTTTGAAAACCTGCGAGGTTTGAACTTGAAGTTATATTTTTATTATTCCTCTTCCTGAGGTTTCATCTTGAAATCCTCCATGAATTTTGTGGTATAATTTCCTTCTACATAATCTGGATGATCCATCAACTGCCTATGGAACGGAATAGTGGTTTTCACTCCTTCAATCACAAACTCATCTAGAGCACGCTTCATTTTACTAATCGCCTCTTCCCTGGTTTGGGCAGTAGTGATCAATTTCGCGATCATAGAATCATAGTTCGGCGGAATTATATAGCCGCTATAAACATGAGTATCTATTCGAACTCCATGACCTCCGGGCGCGTGAAGATTGGTAATTCTTCCAGGAGATGGACGGAATCCATGATAAGGATCTTCCGCATTAATTCTACATTCTATAGAGTGTAATTGTGGGAAATAATTCTTTCCTGAAATTGGCACCCCAGAAGCAACCAAAATCTGCTCTCTAATCAGGTCGTAATCTATCACCTGTTCGGTAATTGGATGTTCTACCTGGATACGGGTGTTCATTTCCATGAAATAAAAATTCCTGTGTTTATCTACCAGAAATTCAACCGTACCGGCTCCTTCATATTTAATATACTCAGCTGCTTTCACCGCTGCATCTCCCATTTTCTTACGGAGTGTATCCGTCATGAATGGAGAAGGTGTTTCTTCTGTTAGTTTTTGGTGACGGCGTTGTACAGAACAATCCCTTTCAGAAAGGTGACAGGCTTTACCGCTACTGTCCCCAACAATCTGGATCTCGATATGGCGAGGCTCTTCAATAAGCTTTTCCATATACATTCCGTCATTCCCGAAAGAGGCATCTGCTTCTTTTCTTGCAGATTCCCAGGCCGGTTCAAGCTCTTCTTCCTTCCAAACAGCACGCATTCCCTTACCACCACCACCGGCGGTAGCTTTTAGCATAACCGGGAATCCAATTTCCTTGGCCAGTTTAAGACACTCTTTAAAGTCTTTGATTATCCCTTCAGATCCAGGAACACAAGGTACTCCAGCAGCTCTCATGGTAGCTTTAGCAGTTGCCTTGTCTCCCATTTTCGCGATCATATCTGGAGAAGCACCAATGAATTTAATCTCGTGTTCTTCACATATTTTTGAAAACTTAGCATTTTCCGACAGGAATCCATATCCCGGATGTATTGCATCTGCATTGGTAATTTCTGCAGCAGCAATGATATTCGATATTTTAAGATAAGAAAGGTTACTCGGTGCAGGGCCTATACAAACGGCTTCATCAGCAAATCTAACATGCAGACTTTCAGCATCTGCAGTAGAATAAACTGCAACCGTTTTAATACCCATTTCTTTACAGGTACGGATAACTCGCAAAGCGATCTCCCCTCTGTTGGCAATTAATATTTTTTTAAACATACCTAGTTGCTTTTAAAGTTCTGAAGCCCAGTAAAGGGCTTGCAGTTGTTAAAACGGGCAGTAATTTATGATGGATCTACTAAGAATAAAGGTTGATCAAATTCTACCGGAGAAGAATCTTCAACAAGTACTTTTACGATCTTTCCAGAAACTTCACTTTCAATCTCATTAAAAAGTTTCATCGCTTCAATGATACAAAGTACATCCCCTTCTTTTATTGAATCTCCAACTTCAGCAAACGTAGGCTTGTCTGGAGAAGGTTTTCTGTAGAAAGTACCAATAATTGGAGATTTTACAGTGATATATTTTGAATCATCTTCAGCAGAAGTCTCTTTAGTATCATTTTGAGAAGCACTCTCCTGCGGGGCAGGCGCCTGCTGCTGTTGTGCCTGCTGGGCTGGCATTTGAGGCATTTGTTGTTGTCCTCCTACCGGAACCTGCTGTACTATGGTAGTTTCCTTTTCGTCTGAACCTGTTCTAATGGTAATTTTCACATCTCCTGTTTCCAGTTTTACCTCACTTGCGCCAGATTTGGCGACAAATTTTATCAGATTCTGAATTTCCTTTAAATCCATAATAATTGGTGTTGATTTTTATGAGTTATAAGCCCACTTAAGGTAAGTAGCTCCCCATGTGAAGCCACCTCCAAAAGAGGCGAATATTAAATTATCTCCTTTTTTGAATTTTTTTTCGTAATCACTTAATAATAAAGGCAATGTAGCGGCAGTGGTATTTCCATACCTCTGTATATTCATTAACACTTTATCTTCATCGTTAAGGTTCATTCTATTTGCAGTAGCATCTATGATACGCTTATTTGCCTGGTGTGCTACCAGCCAGTTCACGTCTTCATTGGTAAGATTATTTCTTTCCATTATTTGGGCACTAACCTCGGCCATGTTAGAAACGGCAAATTTAAATACAGTTTTTCCATCCTGTCTCACATAATGAAGCTTTTCTGCCACGGTTTCTGCAGTAGGTGGCATTAAGGAGCCTCCGGCAGCGATCTTTAGTGAATGTCTTCCAATGGAATCACTGCGTAAAATTTCATCCTGAAGTCCTAATCCTTCCGTATTTGGTTCCATAAGAACAGCCCCAGCACCATCTCCGAAAATGATACAAGTGGTGCGATCTGTATAATCAATTATAGAAGACATCTTATCTGCCCCGATCACTAGAACTTTTTTATATCGTCCAGATTCAATATAAGCAGCAGCGGTAGACATTCCATATAAAAAACTGGAACATGCTGCCTGCAAATCATAAGAGAATGCGTTAGTTGCCCCAATTTCACTTGCCACATGTACACCAGTAGCAGCTACCGGCATATCGGGAGTGACAGTTCCCAGAATAATGAGATCAATTTCTTTGGGATCCAGCGCTGTTTTTCGAAGAATTTCCTTTGCAGCCTGGATTGCTAAATATGAAGTTCCTTTTTCAGGGTCTTTGAGTATTCTTCTTTCTTTTATTCCTGTTCTAGAGGTGATCCAATCGTCTGTTGTTTCCACCATTTCTTCCAACATTTCGTTGGTCAAAACATCTTCAGGCACATAGCCACCTACAGCCGTAATTGCTGCTGTGATTTTATTCATAAAATTGGATTTAATTCACCCTTCACCGGCCTATAAACAATATCTACATTCATAGAAAAGTACTAAATTTAATTATAACCGGCGTGCAAATTAAGGTCTTTTTAGGACTTAATCAACTAAAAACAAAAAACTCCCACCATGTGAGAGTTTCTTTAATTTTTGAAGCTCCTAATCCTTAGATTAGGCTTCTACTTCTTCCGTATTGTCTATTAATATCTGACCTCGGTAATATAGTTTACCTTCATGCCAGTGAGCTCTGTGATACAAGTGCGCTTCACCTGTTACAGCATCTACAGCCACTTTTGGAGCTGAAGCTTTATAATGTGTTCTTCTCTTATCTCTTCTGGTTTTCGAGATTTTTCTCTTTGGATGTGCCATGGCTTCCTGTTAATTATTCGTTTAGTAAATTTTTTAATTTTTCCCAGCGAGGATCTATTTCATCCTCCTTTTTCTTTTTCTGATTTTTCAAACTAAGCTCTTCTAGCTTATCAAGTACGTCAGATTGCAATGTTCCGTCTTCAACTCCCGGATGAATTCTTTTAGGTGGCACTGAAAGCACTACCAGTTCATACACGTATTGCTGAATATTCACTTCGTAATCACCATGTGGCAATATGAGTAAATCTTCATCCTCATTGTTGAAATCATCGCCAAATTTGATCACCAAAAACAATTCACTGTCTATTGGTTGATCATATGGCTCATTGGTAAGATCACAATTAACATTTACTGTTCCGGTTGCTCTAAAGGTCAACTCCATCATGGTGCTTTTCTTCTCGAACAACAGATCGATCTTTACATCAGCACTATTGAATTCCTCGTACTCAAAATGTTCAAAGAACCTGTTATCTAACTCATACTCAAACTGGTGTTTCCCAAGTTTTAATCCCTTGAAAGGAATTGTAAACTCTTCTAAATTCCTCATCTCTCCTCAGTTTTGAGTGCCCAACGTTTCCGTTAAGGCGGGTGCAAAGATATAAAAATTAATTAATTATGTACTTTTTATAA
>Ga0207878_100594_pt1 | contig 9752 bp, 11 predicted proteins | sample LinPmetageLP41_FD_184053 | JGI IMG/M metagenome (GOLD analysis project Ga0207878, IMG submission 184053) | Marine viral communities from the Pacific Ocean - LP-41 (SPAdes) | ecosystem: Environmental > Aquatic > Marine > Oceanic | place: Pacific Ocean | collected 2010-08-27 | reverse complement strand
GCGAAGAGCTGCGCCGCGAGATGGGCGAAGCCGCGGTGCGCGCCGCCCAGGAGATCGGCTATGTCGGCGCCGGTACGGTGGAGTTTCTGCTGGATGCCGCCGCTGACGCCTCCCACGTCTCCTCGAATGCCGAGCCGAGCGAAGCGGCGCGCTTCTACTTCATGGAAATGAACACCCGCCTGCAGGTCGAGCATCCGGTCACCGAGATGATCACCGGCGAGGATCTGGTCGAGTGGCAGCTGCGTGTGGCCGCCGGGCTGGCGCTGCCCAAGGCGCAGGATGAGCTGACGCTGACCGGCCACGCCATCGAAGCGCGGCTCTACGCCGAAGATCCGGACAACGACTTCCTGCCCGCCACCGGCACGCTGGAACGGTTCGGGCTCGACCCGAACGCTGGCGGCGTTGCGCCGGATCGCGTGCGTCTGGATAGCGGCGTCGAAGCCGGCGACGATGTCTCGATGCACTATGACCCAATGCTGGCCAAGCTGATCGTCCATGGCGAGGATCGCGGCCAGGCCCTGGCGGAGATGGACCGCGCGCTGGCGGCGCTGGATGTCTCCGGCGTGACCACCAACCGGCGCTTTCTGCAGCGCCTGGTCACGCATCCGGATTTCATCGCCGCCCGGCTCGACACCCGCTTTATCGAACACCATCACGACGACTTGTTTTCCACCGCCCCGGCCACGGCTGAAGCCTTTGCCCGCGCCGCCCTGGTCGCCCTGGTCGCCCTGGATCGCCTGGAAACATCCAACCGGCCCGGTCGCGAAAGCGACAACGGATCGCCCTGGAACCGCCGCGACGGCTGGCGGCTCAACGCCCCGCAGCACGTTAGACTGGCGTTCGCCGAGGCCGAAGGTGCGCCATCGATCCCCGTGGTCGCCACGCGATCCACTCCCTCTTCGCCGTGGCAACTAACTATAAATCAAGATGGCGAACAGTGCCTCACCGGTCACCTGCAGCGGCTCGACGGCGACGCCGTGGCGATCACGCTGGATGGCCATCGCCGTCGCCTGCTGGCACGTATCGATCCCGCTCTGGATGGCGAAACGATCATTCTCACCGCCACCGGCTTCGAGTCTCGCCTGATCTGGCGGCGCTCGGACCGGGTCGATCATCTGCCGCATGAGGTCGAGGCCAAACTGAGCGCGCCCATGCACGGCACCGTGGTCGCGCTGCTGGTCGAAACCGGCCAACCGGTCGAGAAAGGCACACCGCTGGTGGTAGTGGAAGCGATGAAGATGGAACACACCCTGAGCGCCCCCGCCGCCGGAACGGTGGAAGCGTTTCACTTCAAGGTCGGCGATGCGGTGGCGCAGGGGGATGAGTTGCTTGCGTTCGTCAGTGCAGAAGCGAACGAGGAGGCGTGAGATGGGAATGCCAAAACGGGTCAGTATCGTTGAAGTCGGCCCGCGGGACGGGCTGCAGAACGAAGCCGAGCCCATCGCCACGGCCGCCAAGCTGGAACTGATCGAGCGGCTCGGCGCGGCAGGGCTAAAACGGATCGAAGCGGCGAGTTTCGTCTCGCCCAAGTGGGTGCCGCAGATGGCGGATCACCGCGAGGTAATGACCGGCATTCGACGCCGGCCGGGCGTGATCTACTCCGCGCTGACGCCCAATCTGAAAGGGCTGGAAGCCGCGTTGGCGTGCGGCGTCGAGGAAGTCGCCGTCTTTGCCGCGGCCAGCGAGAGCTTCTCCCAGAAGAACATCAACTGCTCCATCGCCGAATCGCTGGATCGCTTCGCCCCGGTGATCGAGCGCGCCCGTGAGTCCAATGTGCGCGTGCGCGGCTATGTCTCCTGCGTACTCGGCTGCCCGTATGAAGGCGAGGTCGCCCCACACCGGGTCGCCGAGGTCTCCAAGACGCTCTATGAGATGGGCTGCTACGAGGTTTCGCTCGGCGACACCATCGGCGTCGGCACCCCGCTCAAGGCCAAACGTCTGCTCGAAGCCGTGGCGCACGATATTCCGATTAACAAGCTCGCCGCCCACTTCCACGACACTTACGGCCAGGCGCTGGCCAATCTCTACGCCGTACTCGAGGAAGGCATCAGCGTGATCGACAGCGCCGTCGCCGGCCTCGGCGGCTGTCCTTATGCCAAAGGCGCCACCGGCAACGTCGCCACGGAAGAGGTGGTCTACCTGCTCAACGGCCTCGGTATCGACAGCGGTGTGGATCTGGATAAGTTGGCGGAAACGGGGGTGTGGATAACCCAGACCATTGGCAAGCCAAATCGATCGAAGGTGGGTGTGGCGCTGGTCAACAGAATCTGCGGCTGAGCTGATTTGGAGCTTGTGACAGGTGAATATCCCCTCGGCACAACCGGAATACCGTGCCTACGCCGACACCAACTCGTCAGCGATTTTTTCCAGCATGAACGTTTCGCGCTGAATCGACTGCCCCATGGTTTGCTCCTGGCGGGCCATGACCTGGCGATTATGGTTCACCGCTTCCGACACCGGCATCCAGACCGGCTTCATTCCGTTGGCCACTTCATGGCTTTCCATCCGCGCATCGGCCAGCTCAGGGGCAACATCGCACACGAAGAAATGGGATGTCATATGCATCAGGTCGAATTGGGGCTTCCAATACGGTCGGTATTCTTCAATAAAGCCGTAATGCTCTTTGACCTGAACATCTTGCGCACCGGTTTCCTCCTCCAGTTCACGCTTGAGAGCCACGATAATCTCTTCGCCCTCATCAATGCCGCCGCCGGGCAGGCTGAAATCGTTGTAGCGCTCAGTGAACAGCAGCAGGATCTGATCCCCTCGCAGGACGATGCCCCGGGCGGCATGGCGCCGAAGGACTCGGCCGTCGCGGGAAGTTAGTTCAGGGTGGATCAGTTCCTTCAGGAGCTTCATGGCAGACGTCCGGCAGTCGGGTGGTAAAGGGACAGCGATTCTACCGACACATCGGATCATGCACGAGCCCGGCATTCGAGCATTGGAGGGCAAGTCCAGAAAGCGGCATGGACTTGGGTACGTTAGCGGAAACAGGGATGTGGATAATCCAGACCATCGGCAAGCCGAATCGGTCGAAGGTAGGCGTGGCGATGACTGCGAAGTCATCATCAGGCCAATAACCACTTTCCCAAAATGCAAAATCCGCGAGATAGATAGACGGGGCGGCCTTGTCAGGCAGCGCTTAGCGGCTTAATCCGATCGACCTCTTCTTTGACAGATTGAGCCGCTGTCCACAGATCGACGGCGCGCTGTGCATTCAGCCAAAACTCGGGAGAATTACCGAACAACCGCGCGAGCCGAAGCGCCATTTCAGGGCTGAGAGCACGGCGTTCACGCAACAGCTCATTAACTGACTGTCGAGACACACCCAAAGACTTGGCCAGCCCCGCCACCGTCAGGCCATAGTCCGGCAAGAAATCTTCCCGCAGCATTTCACCAGGGTGGATCGGCTTGCGCTGCATGTTGACAGTGTTGAGAATCGTCATAATCATTGTCTCCCTCAGTGGTAGTCACACACTTCGACTTCATACGCATCGCCGTCTTCAAAACGAAAACAGATACGCCACTGATCATTGATTGAAATCGCGTGCTGCCCTTGCCTGTTTCCGTAAAGTGAATGAAGACGATTACCGAGCGGCACTTTCAAATCCTCTAGTTGCTCAGCCAGACGCACATATTCAAGCTTTCTGGCAGCTCTCGAAGCGACATCCGAGGGAACCTCTTTGCCTTGCCCTTGGCATATAGCTCTTGAGTGAGTTTGCCAGCGAAATATTTGATCATGCGCCAGAGTGCAACTCGTCACGTGGCAGGCGTCAATATGGATCAAAGCTTCGTCTCCTGCGTGCCAGGCGAGAAACCCAATGACTACCTCGCGATTCTCACCGGGCGGCGATTCGCTTGCGCATTGCGGAACTCAGCCTCGCAATGCGTCCAAGTGTCCAAGTGTCCAAGTGTCCAAGTGTCCAACGATGCTGGTCCGATGACGACATCACCGGGCGAACCAAGAGTTCGCCCAGCAACATCAACTCATTGGTTCGGCTTCCGCGCGCTAACGCTGAGCACAGCGCGACCTTGGAATGGCGACGAAGGAGCCATGGAAAGGGCGTCCGGTGGCCGAGGCCGGGTACTGCTGCGACTTGTTAAATTTTGCTGGCCCCGTCCCATATCTCGTTATAAACCTGAAGCTTGTCGGAGACGACATCAGGAGCCAACGGGGCTAAATATGTAGGTTTTGCTTTGGCGGCATCCTTAAGTGACTGTCCAAGCACCCAACACACGTAATCATCTAGGAAAATAACACGATCGTGTACTGCCTTTGTTCTTCTTAGCTCAACAACATCACCATGTTGAAGATTATATTTTTCGGCTGCTACCTTCAGTTGGTCCGTGTTCTTACTCAATAGGAGACGTACCTTTACCCCAGAACGTCTTGAACTGAGGTAGTGGTGAAAAACAGAATCATCTAGATAGGGATCGACAACGAAGATCGACCTTTCTGCTGACGAGGTAACTTCATTAAGTGCCCGGAACATGTCATACACTTCGCCGGCACCAAATACCGTACTGGTATTATTTGGTACTCTCAGCTCAAGATCAGCTATGACGCGATGAATCGTACCTAAAATCCTTGCTACATTATGATCACGCATTAGTTCCAACGGCAGTGAGTCAGATGCGCTTTTGAAGGCGCTTGCTTCTAATTTATCCCACCTAGAAATCAACGCGTGAGCTTGGGAAAGCCAGATCATATGGCTCTTTTCTGTCGGTGAATAGCGCTCAAAGTCAGGAGCCCGCTCAATTAAAGCTCTCAGGTGGGCGAGCAGCACTTCTAGTTCCATGACCATTCCTTTTGAAATTTAACGCCGCGTTCTGGGGCAAACCAATGCGCAGCGTAGGTTTGTCCCTAGCAGCGCTTTATTAGCCATTTTTCGAGCCTATACCCTGCTGAAAATCTTCAATAACGCGTCGTTCAAATACGCTATCCGCATAACGACTAAGTTCGCCATTACGTAAATTGTTGACAACAACATCTAAGCCATCATCTTTTGTAAATAGCTTTCCGTTTAATAGTTTTTCTGATATTTCTGTTGGTAATCCATATTCCTCAAGCGCGGAGAATGAAGTGGGCTGAAACAGATGCTCAATCGTCATTGCAAAAGGCAAATAGTTACAGGGATTCAAGCCCCTTAACTGAAGAACATGATTCACAACATCATTTAATGCTATCAGATACTTAGGATAATTGAATGATGCCCAGCCTCTCAGAAATGCAAGTACATTTTCAACGGCCTCATCAGGTGAGGTGTTTCTGCTTATTTGATTAGCTATCATTTCTCTTCTAAATCTTGGGACACTGCGGGAAGCATACAATTTCCATACCCATAAAGTCATCATGCTTGCACTACGCATGGAGCTTTGTCGAGCTGATGCAGCCCCACCTAATTGCTCCCAGATAATTTGTGATGTTTGCTTGATATCATCGTATTCAGGTCTAGATGACCAAATGAAGCTACCTAGCTCTTTGGTATCTTTACTTAGTAAATACTTTGCTGTTTCAAATAGGTATTCTGGCTCTATGCTTGAGTTACTTTTCAATAAATTCACGGGTAGAATTTTTTGATTAACTAGAGCATCGACTTTATTTTTAAGAGCTTCAGGTACATCTACCGATGGAAGATTAATAAGCAAGCTACTTGGTGTATTCTCTGTAGGGTTAAAAGCAGGCATATCAACAAAGGGAAGCTCCTCTTCTGGTGGAGGATCAAAAACAAATATATTCCCAATAAAGTGTCTAAACATTCGACCGGACCGGCCTTTAATATTGCTAAAGGTAAAAAAGTCTAATGACTTTCGGTTAAGTTTACTGTCGTAAATAACAACATTTTTAGCAGCAGTATTTATACCTTCGATAAGGGTTGAAGTGCAAAGTAATACCCTAAGTTTTCCCTCCTCAAACGCTCTTATCATAAATCGACCCAGCGAGCGAGGGAGCCGACCGTGGTGTATTCCAATACCATACTGAAGCGCAATAGATACTAACCATTCATCATGATAGTTTTCTGACGTCCATCTGGCGGCCTCCAAAATCTCTTGATCCGTAGTAGGCTCAAGATCTCTAAGTTCGAGATATGATTTAAGTAACTTTCTGGTACTTGCCGGTGATTGACAGTAGATCAGAGTTTGACCGTCTATCTCGTCCAGTAACCTTGCAAGCGATTCATTCTTATTTGGCTTTTTCTTCAAAAAATGAAGCTCTACAGCCACAGTTTGAAAATCTTCAATCAAGAATTTACAGTTGAGCTTTTCTCTCACCACATCTGGAATAGCTCTTATCGATGGGCCTAACAAATAAAACTGAGCACCAGTGTTGCATAATCTTAGAAAGGCTTGATTCAATAAGGTAGAGCGGCCGCCATCATTTGATATAGATAATTTATAGAACTCATCGATCGCAAAAAAATCAATTCTAGGAATCTCATTCTCCAGCGAAATAAAACGTTCCTGGGTAAATACAAATATATTTTTATCTTCAATTTTTTGATTGCTAGAAGTGACTATCGAATACTTATCGACAAACCGCGACATTCTCCGCCTTGTTTCCTCAACAAGAGCAAGAGTGGGAACAATTAAAACTATATTACTAAAATTTTTAGATGAAATAGCGACATCAATTAAGAGGCTCTTACCAAATGAGGTTGGCGCACTCAGAATGACTGACTCTCCTGAAAGAAGGAAGCGTAAAACTTTTGCTTGTGCGCTATGCAAAACAAAATCATCCATTAACCCTTCTGCCCTATGGGCGGCGTGCATAAGCGCATTTCTTAGAGATAAATCACCGAGCCTATCTTGATCGAAGACATAGGGATATAGACCAACTTGCATTGCCAAGTCATCTATTATTTCTCGATATCCATGATCAAGATATCCTTGCTTTTCTAGCAAGCGAATAACAAGGTCACGACCTAAGTCAACATCTGACGAGCAAATATTTGACACCTCAGATAACAGATGAAATGGATTTTCTAGCCAATTATCCGATTTTATTATTTTCCTTATTTCGACAACTCTACTCATATTTGAAGCGCCTTTAATCTTTGGTCAAGTGCTGAAATAAGTTTTTCCTTTTCTTTTAAAGGTATTAAAATTACGTGGACAGTTAGAGGGAAGCCATGAGAATATTTTGTCCCATACTCGATATTTAATTTTCCTCTAATATTTTTATATGCGCTTATCAATTCATTTTTAATATTTCGTTTATAATTTTCATTACATTGATTGCTATTGCCAACGGTTTCACTGTCGTAAGTAAGTAGTATAGGTATGCAAACTTTTTTAAATACTTCATCTAGCGAAGTGTTTTCATGTAATAGTTTTTTTAGCTTGTCCGCCTCTGGCCATGTGGGATCAACTTTATTTTTTATCAAAATAAATTCCGATCTCAAATAATCAGTATCTAGATGATCGATAATCTCTTTAGATACGTCATAAATCGCCTTCGTCAGATTTCCGTAAAATTTAGTTTCGCCAATCCATAATTCGATATCATCATCTTTTATAACAACATGTACAGCATCAAACCCCTTTACCGTCTCGTTCACAGCGCTTTTGTAATATATTTTACTGACAGCTGGAATAGTTTCATAAATTTGGCGAATGGCGATATGTAACAATATTTCACCAAACTCTCCTCTTGAACCGTATTTTTCTGTCTTGTATACGATCCTTGCTGCTTTTTTAGTCATTCTTAATGCATTTGCATGACCTATCTCGTTCAGCTCTGAATAATCCAATGCAAACTCTGGAAGCCACTCCATAACATGGTCTGCAAATTGATCGTTTCTCCACTGACCACGCTCAAATCCGGCGCAAAGCGCCAAGTCATCACCTAGTTCACCAGTGTCATGAATAATGATATTTAGAAAGTTATCTGGATGATCCATAAATTCCTTTTCTATCGCATGTATTTAGTTAGAGATTTGGCTAACAGGTATTAGATAGCGCGCTCGTTTTGCTACTTGAACGAGCGCGCGTTCAATAATCTTATCCAGCTCGCTATTTCGCATCTAACTCATTGATTTTAAATAATACTCAGAATAACTCGGCAAGCTATGCGGAATTCGCGTGCTTTCGCGTTTGCTGGATCTGCTATTGATGCATATAAATATAACAGTCCGTGGAGGAGTGCATAAACACACAGCCGACCACCAAAGCTGATGGATAGCGTGCAAGCCATCATGCGGGTGAACGTATAGCCCTCGCACCGTAAAAACGCCTTCTTGGAAGCGTGGTTAGCTCTATAAATAAAAATCTGACGACAAATCAGCCACGCTACCGCCCGCCATGCAGGATGATGACGGTTCACATCATCCAAGCGCGGTCCCTCTGAGCTTTTGACTATGTAAACCATCTCTTGAGTTTCTCTGTTCACAGTAACCAATTGTTACATTAGAAACAACGCTACGAACGGATTAACTGCTCCCCGATGCCGGTTCCTTGTCTGTTAGAAGTATCCGTAAGGAAAGAATGTTCGCCGCCTCTTGCCGCGAGCCGTATAGAAAAGCTGGGCTCAAGAACGCTTTTCAACCGACTTCAACTCTACCAACACGCCCTTACACCGTTCTTCGACCTGGTCGAGTTCGCACTACATGATGCGAATGTCTTCGAGCTGGCGTTCGAGGTTGGCGCGTTTGTCAATGAGGATCTGGAGCAGGGAGGACCCAGACGTTTGCCGTGTCGTTCTGGGGAAGCAAGCCTGCCTGCTCGAGAAGCGGATGGAGAGGGTTTGGCGTAATCTATTCACTCAAGGAGAGGAGAATTTATGAGCAAAACCAAGACGACGCCTGAGTTCCAGAGTGAAGCGGAAGAGCGTGCGTTCTGGGAAAGCCATGACTCCACGGCCTATGTGGACTGGAACCAGGCTAAGCGTGCCGCTCTCCCCAACCTGAAGCCATCGACCAAGACGATCTCGCTGAGGCTGCCGGAATCACTACTGGATCGCATCAAGATCGAGGCCAACAAGCGAGACATGCCGTATCAGTCGCTGATCAAGGTCTGGTTAGCTGACGATGTGGAAGAAAATCGCCATTCTTGATGGTGAGCTTCCAAGTGTAAGCCGCACTCAAGAACGCTTTTCAGCCGCCCTCAACTCCCCCAACGCGCCTTTACACCGTTCTTCGACCTGGTCGAGTTCACGCTGCATGATGCGGATGTCCTCGAGTTGGCGTTCAAGGTTGGCGCGTTTGTCGGCGAGGATCTCGAGCAGGCGCTCGAGTTGGCGGACGCTGCCATCGTGGCGGGTGTCGTAGAGATCCAGCACTTCGCGGATCTCGATCAGCGAGAAACCCAGGCGTTTGCCGCGCAGGGCGAGCTTGAGGCGGACACGGTCCTTCTCGCGGTAGACGCGGGTCTTGCCGCGCCGTTCAGGGGAGAGCAGGCCTTCCTGCTCATAAAAGCGGATGGTGCGGGTGGTCACGTCAAAGTGCTGCGCGAGTTCGCCAATGGCGTAAGTCTGGCCGGACACGGGTTTGTCGCCTCTTCTGATTTTCACCACCCTAGCGTTATTTGACCTTTACGTGAAGATCAACTTTCTCTCGAACCGTTGGTTCTTGAAGGGAGGGTTCAAGGAAGGTTGTGGAAGCGTTTCCGTGCTTCGTTACGGAGTGGATTCCTGGCCCGAGGCGTCGATCACGACACCACTCACCCAGTCTTCGATAGCCAGGCCCTCGACGCGCCGGAATTCTTTCAGGTTATTCGTTACCAGCGTGGCGTTCAGCGCCATGGCGTGTGCCGCG
>Ga0207878_100592_pt1 | contig 9803 bp, 9 predicted proteins | sample LinPmetageLP41_FD_184053 | JGI IMG/M metagenome (GOLD analysis project Ga0207878, IMG submission 184053) | Marine viral communities from the Pacific Ocean - LP-41 (SPAdes) | ecosystem: Environmental > Aquatic > Marine > Oceanic | place: Pacific Ocean | collected 2010-08-27 | reverse complement strand
AAAAGAACTTAGTAATACCTTATGTTTTGTCTTATAATGTCCTGCTACAGAAACATGTCTTTTTTTCTGATGAAACCATTCTGAAAAATTATTTTTTGGAACACTTCTGGTAATAGCATCCGGATGAAAACAGATGGCAGTATTTTCTGCAGTTGCGGCCTGGTTTACAAAAAGATCATCATCACCAGATCTTACATGGAGATGATCAGCAAAACCTTTCAGTTCATAAAACTGGGCAGAGGTGTAGGCGAGGTTTCTCCCAACGCCCATATAAGGGGAGCCAAGACGAGCATATGAAAAATATTGAATTGCGGTGAGCAATGTTTCGAACCTAATTAATTTATTAAGAATAGATCCCGAATGTTGAAAGTAGCCCCCGTAACCAAGAACTATAGTGGTTCCCGGCTGGAAATCTCGAGACATTTCCGTGATCCAGTTATTTGACTGTGGAGCGCAATCTGCATCTGTGAAAAGAAGATGTTTATTTTTTGCTTTTTTAATCCCTAGAGTTAAGGCATATTTTTTATTCGCCCAAAAAGCTTCGTTGTTCTGAACGTTTACAATTTGAATTCTGGGATCTATTTGCTGAAAATCCTCTATCACCTCCAGGGTGTTATCTGAAGAGGCGTCATTAATTACAATAATTTCGAAGTTAGAATAATCCTGTTCAAGTATAGAAGGAAGAAAATTCTTTAAATTTTCCTCTTCATTTTTTGCACAGATGATTACAGAAACGGGGACTTCTGGATGTAACTTATTTTTTATTCCAGATGTAGAGAAAGAGAAAAATGAAAAGAAATAGATAAGGTTAACTAAGCTAACTATAATGAAAAATCCCAGTAATATTGTTCCCATTCAGTCTAGTTGGTCTTAGGTGTATCAGAGCAATTTTCAATTTCATCCGGTAATTTTCCACAAAAGCTACAAGGTTCACCAGATTTATTGAGGTAAGGATTTTGGCTTGCACATGTTCCAGCAAATTTACCCTCCTTTTTGCCCCAGATCTTTATTGCGATTCCGGCGAAAGCAAGACCAAGTAAAATAGCACTTATTATAAAAAGTTTCATATTCTAAGGATTCTGTTGCAAAAATAACAATAAAATGAAGCATGTGAAAATTCAAAGAATCATTAATATAACCTTTACATTATTTAACTAAAATTTAATCATAAGTGTGGTCATAACTGCCTTTTGTGCAATATCTTGCATCGTTAATCACGAAAAAAACTACGATTATGAAAATTAAAATGTTATTTACAATTCTTGCTCTTTCAGCAGTTGTTTTCACTTCATGTGAAGATAACAAGAAGAAGGATCAGGAAGAGAAAGAACGTATGGAACAAATGGAAGCCGAAAGGGAGGCTGAAATGAAAGCCGAAAAAGAAAAAATGGATATGGAATCTAATAGTATTGCTGCTAAGGCAATGGCTACAGATACCTTGAGTACATTGGTAAGCGCACTTAAATCTGCTGAACTTGCAGAAATGTTTAAAACTGAAGAAGGGCCATTTACGGTATTTGCTCCTAATAATGCTGCTTTTGGTAAAGTAGACAAGGCAACACTTGATCAATTAATGATGAAGGAAAATAAGGATAAATTAGCTGGAATATTAAAATATCATGTTGTTGATAAAAAAGTAATGTCTTCAGACCTTGTTAAAATGATACAGGATAACGATGGGAAATATACCATTGAAACTGTGGGTGGAGGAGAACTTAATGCTTCTCTTGAAGGAGAAAAAGTAATTCTTACTGATGAGTCTGGAAACAAAGCAACTGTAGTTCAAGCTGATGTTGATGCATCTAATGGTGTGGTACATATTATTGATGCGGTTGTAATGAAAAAAGCATCGTAATTAAGAATAATAGATAGAGATATTAAAAGGAGCGCTTTAAGCGCTCCTTTTTTATTTTATATAAATAGTATGAATTATATAATATTTACTTCAGCTTCAAGATCAATATCGAACTGGTCCTTTATTTTTTGCTGAATTTTTTTGGAAAGATCTAATAATTCCTTGCCAGTTGCTTCTCCATAATTAACAAGTACCAAAGCCTGGTTCTTATGTACTCCTGCATCTCCATCCCTATAGCCTTTAAATCCGGCCTTATCAATTAACCATCCTGCAGGTACTTTAATTTCATTGTCAGAAACTTTGTATGATGGAATTTCCGGGAATTTATTTTTCAACTCCTCAAATTGGTCTTTACAAATAACAGGATTTTTGAAAAAGCTGCCGCTATTTCCCAATTTCTTTGGGTCTGGAAGCTTAGATCTTCTTATGCCTATAACGGCATTTGAAATATCTTTTATTCCGGGTGAAGTGATATCTTTTTTTTCTAATTCAGATCGTATAGAGCCATAATCCACATTAAGTTGATGTTGCTCTTTTGTTAATCTAAATCTTACAGAAGTAATAATGTATTGTCCTTTAAGTTGATTCTTAAAAACGGAATTTCGATATGAAAATTCACATTCTTCAAGGCTAAATGTTCGCTCTTCCAAAGTTTGAACATTCATTGCCTTACAACTTATAAAGGAGTCTTTAAGTTCTACTCCATAAGCACCAATATTTTGAATAGGAGCAGTACCAACATTTCCCGGAATGAGCGATAGGTTTTCTAGTCCGCCATAATTTTGTTCCAGTGTCCACAATACAAATTCGTGCCAGTTCTCGCCCGCCGAGGCTTCAATCAAGACTTCCTTATCTGTTTCAGAAACTATCTTCTTTCCCTTTAGGGCAATATGGAGTACCGTTTTATGCACATCCTCGGTAAGCAACATATTACTACCACCTCCAAGGATAAATAATTCTGAAGCATAACTTTTACGAAGTAAATCCCTTAAATCATCAATACTCTCTATTGAAATAAACTTATCTGCTTTAACATCAATGCCAAAGCTATTGTGATTTTTTAGGGAAAAATTTCGCAGAACTTGCATTAATTCTTACGATTATAAACTTTTAATGCCTTTTCAAGGATTTCTATAGCTCTTTCAAGATTTTCTTTCTTTAAAACGTAGGCTATTCTAACCTGATTTTTTCCTGTATTTGGCGTGGAATAAAATCCTGCCGCAGGGGCTACCATAATAGTTTCATTGTCATCTTGAAAATCTTCCAGAAGCCATCTGGCGAAATCATCTGCATCTGCAACCGGTAATTCGGCTATACAATAAAATGCTCCTTTTGGCTTCGCAACTTTAACGCCTTCTATTTTCTCCAGGCCTTCTACTAAAAGATTTCTTCTAAATGTATATTGCTCAATAACATCATCAAAATAAGATTGCGGAGTATCTAATGCAGCCTCACTCGCAATTTGAGCAAAGGTAGGAGGGCTTAATCTCGCCTGAGCAAATTTCATGGCTGTAGCGATAACTTCTTTATTTTTGGATACCAAACAACCTATTCTGGCCCCACACATACTATAACGTTTGGAAACAGAGTCTACCATAATTGCATTTTCAGCAAGTTCAGGAATGCTCATAATTGAGTGATGCTCTGCACCTTCATAAGCGAACTCTCGGTAAACCTCGTCTGAAACTATGAAAATATCATGTTTTATAGCAAGATCGGCGAGCTGCTTTACTTCTTCTCGTGTGTATAAATAACCTGTAGGATTTCCAGGATTGCAAAGTATGATAGCCTTCGTCTTTTCAGAAATTAATTTTTCAAATTCTGAAATTGGAGGCAATGCAAAATTGTTTTCTATACTGGCCTGAATAGGTTTAATCTTAACTCCTGAGGCAATAGCGAAACCATTGTAATTTGCATAGAAAGGCTCTGGGATAATTACTTCATCTCCTTGATCTGTAATGCTTCCCATAGCAAATAGTAAAGCCTCAGAACCACCGGTAGTGATAATAATATCTTCCTTGGCAACTGGTAGCGCCGTTTTTTTATAATAGCCTGCTAACTTTTCTCTATAACTGTCAAAACCTGCAGAGTGACTATAAGAAAGCACTTCAATATCATGATTTCTAACAGCATCTAAAGCAGCTTTGGGAGTTTTAATATCCGGCTGACCGATGTTTAATTGATATATTTTTCGTCCTTTTTTTGTAGCAGCTTCGGCAAAAGGAACCAATTTTCTTATTGGAGATTCAGGCATTTCCAGCCCTTTATTAGAGATCTTAGGCATAGCTTATTATTTATGGGTGCAAAATTGCAAAATTAATGCATTAATCAAGAATATTCTATGGGGAATTATTCTATCAATTTTAATCCATATTTATAAAAAAAGCCCTCCAAAATGGAAGGCTTTTTTAGAATCTTTAAATTTTAATTCTATTTACTATCGTTAGCTTCGTCTTTTACAAGACCTTTTATCTTCAAAGCCTTCGTTGGTTCCTCTGCATTTGAATAAACGGTTACCGTTTTTCTTATAGGTCCAACTCTTTTAGTGTCATATTTCACCTCAATCTTTCCAGTTTTCCCTGGCATTACTGGTTCTTCCGGTTTTTTTGGAACGGTACATCCACAGCTGGATTTTACGTCTTCAATCACTAAAGGTGCATCTCCAGTATTGGTGAATTCAAATACTCTAACGCCATCGCTGCCTTTCATTATTTCACCATAGTCGATAGTTTCTGACTTAAATTCGATTTTTGCTTTTTTCTGAGCCTGTGCATTCGCAAGTCCTACCAAAACGAATATGGCTATTGCAATAACTTTTTTCATAATTTTAAATTTTAATCGGAACAGTAAAGATAAGCCGAAATAGTTCAATTCTCAAAATTTTAATCATTTCAGCAGCTTTCATAATCCTACATTAATAATTACTTTTGCCATTATTTCAAAAATCAGACCAAGAAATGGCAATTGCTTCACAATACAATGCGAAAAAAGTAGAAGATAAGTGGTACGACTACTGGATGAAGAATAATTATTTTCATTCAGAAGTTGATGAAAGAGAGCCATATACCATTGTAATTCCGCCGCCCAATGTAACCGGGGTTTTGCATATGGGGCATATGCTGAATAATACCATTCAGGATGTTTTGGTACGAAGAGCCAGGTTAAAAGGTTTGAATGCCTGCTGGGTTCCTGGTACAGATCATGCTTCTATTGCTACAGAGGCTAAAGTAGTTGCTAAATTAAAAGCTGAAGGTATTGATAAGAATGACCTTACTCGTGACGAATTTCTACAGCATGCCTGGGAATGGACGCACAAACACGGAGGAATAATTCTTCAGCAATTAAAACACCTTGGTGCATCCTGTGACTGGGAGCGTACGAAATTCACTATGGATGATGATATGTCTGCCTCTGTAATTAAGGTTTTTGTGGACCTTTATGAAAAAGGGCTTGTATATAGAGGATATCGAATGGTCAATTGGGATCCCCAGGCAAAGACTACCCTTTCTGATGAAGAAGTGAATTATGAAGAGCGAAATGCTAAACTTTATTATCTAAAGTATAAGGTAGATGGAACTGAAGATTATCTTACCATCGCTACGACCCGGCCTGAAACTATTTTGGGAGATACTGCAATTTGCATCAATCCTAATGATGAAAGATTCGCTCACTTAAAGGGTAAAAAAGCCATAGTTCCTATCTGCAACAGGACGATTCCAATCATTGAAGATGAATATGTAGATATGGAATTTGGGACAGGTTGTTTAAAAGTAACTCCTGCTCATGATGAAAATGATAAAAATCTTGGAGATAAGCATGATCTTGAAGTGATTGATATTTTTAATGATGATGCTACCCTAAATAGTTACGGACTCCATTACGAAGGGAAAGATCGTTTTGTGGTTCGTGCTGAAATTGTAGAAGAACTTGAATTATCTGGTTTTCTTGATAAAGTTGAAGACTATGTAAATAAAGTAGGTACCAGCGAACGCACGGGTGCGGTTATAGAACCTAAGCTTAGCGATCAATGGTTTTTGAAAATGAAGGAAATGGCTCAGCCAGCGATTGAGGCGGTGTTGGGAGATGATATTAATCTTGTTCCAGATAAATTCTTAAACACTTATCGCCATTGGATGGAGAATGTGAGGGATTGGAATATTTCTCGTCAGTTATGGTGGGGGCACCAAATTCCGGCATATTTCTACGGAAATGGCAAAAACGATTTTGTGGTAGCTGAGAATGCAGAGCTGGCACTTGAAAAAGCTAGAAAAGTTACCGGGAATGATAAGTTACAGGCTTCAGATCTTACACAGGATAAAGATGCGTTAGATACATGGTTTTCTTCTTGGTTATGGCCAATGAGCGTTTTTAATGGAATTCTTGAGCCTGAAAATAAAGAAATAGAATATTATTATCCCACAAATGATCTTGTGACTGCACCTGAAATATTGTTTTTCTGGGTTGCTCGAATGATCATGGCCGGATATGAATATAGAGGGGAGCGACCTTTTAAAAATGTGTATTTAACAGGTATTGTAAGGGATAAGCAAAGACGAAAAATGTCTAAATCTCTTGGGAATTCACCAGATCCACTTGCCTTAATAGAACAGTATGGAGCTGATGGTGTTCGCGTTGGAATGTTATTGAGTTCTCCTGCAGGTAACGATTTGATGTTTGATGAAGACCTGTGTAAGCAGGGGAGTGGTTTTTCAAATAAAATATGGAATGCGTTCCGTTTGGTTCAGGGATGGGAAATTTCAGAAGAAATTGAACAGCCTGAAACAGCAAGAATGGCGATTGACTGGTATAATGCCAGGTTTCAAAAAACAATAAGAGAAATAGAAGATCATTATTCAAAATATAGAATAAGTGATGCTCTAATGGCTACCTATAAATTAATTTGGGATGATTACTGTAGTTGGTTCCTGGAAGTGGTGAAGCCTGCTTATGGCGCACCAATGGATGCCGAAACTTATAAATCTATAATAGCTATTCTGGAAGATAATCTAAAGATTTTGCATCCTTTTATGCCTTTTGTTACTGAAGAGATTTGGCAGGAAATTACAGAGCGTACTCCTGAGGAGGCGTTAATCATTGCCAGTTGGCCAGAAGAGAAACAATTTGATGAAACAATTATAAAAGAATTTTCTCACGCAGCTGAAGTAATTGCAGGAGTAAGAAAGATTAGAAAGGACAAGAATATTTCTTTTAAAAATAAAATAGATCTAAATATTCTTAATAATGAGGATACTTCTAAAACCCTTGATGGCGTAATATCAAAAATGGGTAATATTTCCAATCTTGATTATGTAAACAGCTCTGTAGATGGCGCTCTTTCTTTTAGAGTGCGATCTAATGAGTACTTTATCCCTATTGTGGGTGCTATAGATGTTGAAGCTGAAAAGGAGAAAATTCAGGAGGAACTAAATTATACAGAAGGCTTTCTGAAATCTGTAGATAAGAAACTTTCTAATGAGCGTTTCGTAAACAATGCCCCGGAAAATGTTGTGGCCGTGGAAAAAACTAAAAAGGCAGATGCAGAGGCCAGGATTGAAGCTTTAAAGGCAAGTTTGAAAAATTTAAACTAATCAGTATTTATTCTTAGTTAAAATAGGCGCTGTCTAAAAAATCGAAAGAACGTCATCCTGAACTTATTTCAGGATCTAAACAAATTGATAATTTGTATAAGTTAGAAGCTGAAACAAATTCGGCTTGACGAAAGCTGATTTTTTAGACAGCTTCTTTTATTTAATAATATCACCTAATTGTCTATTTCGGAATTTCTCCTATGTGAAGTTCTACTAAATCTATATATTTCTTTTTGGCTTCTTTCTTACTGAGATCTTTTACCTGAATAAGCGCATTGATTTTAAAAGCGCTTCTAAGGTCCCCTTGATTTGTTGGGGGGATATAAAAACCATTCTTTTCGGTAGCTCTTTTGTAAAGGGCGTAAAAGTGTAAAAGCACATCAGGTGGAAATTCCTGATCTGTATTACTTGCCATTTCATAGGCTTTTAGAAACTCTAAATTTTCTTCTGCCATCATACTAATTAAGAAGCTACATCAGCGATTACACTAATGCCTCCTTTTACTTTTTGATTGATCTCTACATTTATTTTTGTTCCAATAGGAACAAATACATCAACACGGCTGCCAAATTTAATAAATCCGCTATCGCTTCCCTGGATTACTTCAGCATCAACTTCCGCATAATTAACGATTCGTTTTGCCATTGCTCCTGCAATTTGACGATACAGGATTTCTCCGGCAGCTTCATTTTTTACAACTACGGTAGTCCTTTCATTTTCTTCACTCGATTTTGGATGCCAGGCTACCAGAAATTTCCCCGGATGATATTTACTATAGGTCACTTTTCCGCCTACAGGGTGACGTGTTACATGCACATTAATAGGAGACATGAAAATTGAAATTTGGAGTCTTTTCTCCTTAAAATATTCTTTTTCATAGACTTCTTCAATAGCTACTACTTTTCCGTCTACCGGGGCTATAATATGCTTATTGTTTACACTTGTAGTTCTTTTTGGGTTTCTGAAGAATTGAATTATCAGAAGAAAAAAAACAATACAGGCAACAAGGATTGCAAATTTTATCCAGTACACATTAATTAAACTGTATGTAACGATATTTATTGCAATCAAGATGATCGCAGTAATGGTCATTATTTTATATCCTTCTTTATGAAACATAGTTCAATATATATAAATAAGCATAAATGAATGGGCTCGCAAAGATAATACTATCTAACCGGTCAAACAATCCACCGTGGCCCGGCATTAGTTTTCCACTGTCCTTGACGCCAGCCTGTCTTTTAAATTTAGATTGTATAAGATCTCCTAAAGTTCCAAAGGTACTTAGAATAATAGCCATACCCAGCCATATTGCCGGAGTGTTGAAAGAACTGAATTCAGCAAAGGTTGAAGGAAATAATGGGCTGTAATACCAAATGGCATAACTCATAAGGCAGGTAAAAACGAGTCCGCCTAAAAATCCTTCAATCGTTTTATTTGGAGAGATCTTTTCATACAGCTTATGTTTTCCGAAATTCTTTCCTACCAGGTATGCAAAAGTGTCATTAGTCCATATCAGAAAAAATATACCGATTACCAGTTTAGGGATAAAAATTCCTTCGATCGTTGGAATAAGGGTTAAAAAAATAGTAGAAGATATTAGGTAAAATATGATAATAATATATTTCTTCTTTTCGAAGACCGGAATCTTTTTTACTATCAATAAATCTTTGACTAAAAACAGGTTTACAAAAACTGTAATTAATAGCAGAAGGACTGTAGCATCCTGATTGAACTTTAAAAAACTAAAGAGATAAAAAAGTATAGCTTGTAAAAAGTAAAGAGCATAGCTTTTTAAACGTAGTAACTTCTGCATTTCTACCAAACAAACCAGGCTTAATAGATAAAAGAGAATAATGAAAATCACCTCTGAGGATAGGATAGAAGCAACCAGTATGGATGTATACAACAATCCCGAAACAGCACGAATAATGGTTTCCCTCATAAATTACAGATCTTCCAGCAGCAGCAAATATAGGTTTTTTGTACTACTTCCATAACTCATGAAATCACCTTCTTTTTGAGTTTCAAAATTTTTGATCGTGGTGATGTTGGAAGGGATCTGCTGTTTGTTCTTAAATTTGATGCCTCTCAAACCTTCACCGATGGTGTCAATAAGCTGACTTGTAGAGGATAATATGATGAAATTTGCAGGAAGATCGTGAAGTTTTCTTTCTTTAATCTGGTTAGATGAAATAAGTATTGAACCGTCATTGGCTACCAGAAATTCACAGGTGGAGAGATAAAACTCGGCATTAGCAGATTTATTAAAATCAAGATTAAAATTCTTGAATTTACCTTTTAGCTTTTCATCAAAGCAGCAACATTGCTTTTCATACCAGTCATTCTCCATAAGAATG
>Ga0207878_100590_pt1 | contig 9820 bp, 13 predicted proteins | sample LinPmetageLP41_FD_184053 | JGI IMG/M metagenome (GOLD analysis project Ga0207878, IMG submission 184053) | Marine viral communities from the Pacific Ocean - LP-41 (SPAdes) | ecosystem: Environmental > Aquatic > Marine > Oceanic | place: Pacific Ocean | collected 2010-08-27 | reverse complement strand
GAGGGGCGTATCTTGCCCGTGGACGGGCCTGTCGCGCTCTGCTGTGCCGCTTTGCATGTTCCAGACCCCCGCAGTGACCGGGACGCCCTGATCGCGGCGACAGGGATCACCCACGCCATGTCCATCGTTACGCGCAATGTTGCGGACTTCGAGCCGACAGGCGTGCAGATCACCAACCCGTGGGAGCCGATGCCATGACACCCAGCAGCCCGACAGCGACCGTTCTCAGAACAGAACGAGCCATCATCGAAGGCATCCAGCGCGGGCTTGCGGATGTTAAAGCTGGCCGGACGGTGAGCCATGAGGATGCAATGGCATCCGTGCGAAAGATCATCGACGCTGCGGTGGAGCATGGCCGGACTGATTTTCACTGATCCGGCCTGTTGATCCAGATCGCGCAGTAGCTGGACCCGTTGTCCTGTTCGACCACCTGTCCGCCTGCGGTGCCGCAATAGATGCTTGGGAACTGCCCGAACTCACGGGCATCGCCCCGCCCCGTGATCCAGAGCGCCGCCAGAGCGCCAAGGAGCGCCCCTGCGGCCCCTACAGAGGCCAACCACACCCAGAACCCGCCAAACCACCGCCACGCCTCTCTGCGGGCCTCTCCGGCGGCTCTGCGAAAGGCATCACGCTCCTTGGCCAGTTCACCGGCCACGTCCGTCAGGACGCCCTCTGCGGCGCTGGCAGCCGCTGCGGTGGCATTGCGGACAACCTGGTCCCGGTCGTTCCGCAGGGTGTTCTGGAGGCTTGCCGGGGCATTTTCTGCCGCGCGTTCCAGCTTGCCGACCGCCTGGGTCAGGGTTTTGTTCAGGGCTTCAGCTTCCTGCTTGTCCAGGCTGGTGCGGGCAAGATGCTCGATGCTTCGGCGCAGGGCTGTCAGCTCCTGCGAGAGGATGTCGAACGCGTCTCCGGGGTTCCCGCTCATGTCTGATCCGCCTTCGCCGCCACCTGATCCAGTTCCGCCAGCAGCCCGACCAGCTCTTTCTGATCGACTTCACGGGTGGCGTTCTTGCGCAGGGTTGCCGCCATCCAGCGTGCAATCTTCGGGTCTTTCAGAGCTTCGGTTGTCACGATGGCTCCGACGATGATTTTACGCCGGGTCTCGCTGGCCTTCTGACGAGTCTTGAGGCGGGCGAGCTTGGCCTGCGTTTCCGCTATCTGCTGATCTACTGTCCGCGCCATTCCGATCTCTACGCTCATCGCCCTATGTTGATTTGTGCCGTGGGTTGAGGCAGGGTGCAAGACACGAAGTGCCCACTTATACAAACGCTGCGCGTTTGTGTGGGCGGGGGAGACTGGCGTTTCCCCTCGACCCCTAAGCAAAGTGCGGCACCGAATGGCGATCTACCACCTTAGAGCTTCGATGATTTCCCGCAGCCAGGGCCGCAGCGCCACGGCGGCTTCCGCCTACCGCGTGGCCGAGCGGATCGAAGACCGCCGCACCGGGCTTGTCTTCGACTACGCGGCGCGGAGCGGCGTCGATCACACTGAAATCCTAGCACCGGACCATGCGCCGGATTGGGTCTCCGACCGATCCGAGCTGTGGAACCGGGTCGAGGAATCCGAGACCCGCAAGAACAGCCAGGTCGCCCGCGAGGTCCGCGTGGCCCTGCCCGTCGAGCTGACCCACGAGGCGCGGGTGGAGCTGGTGCGGGAGTTCGTGCGCGAGCAGTTCGTGGACCGGGGCATGGTGGCCGACATCGCCCTGCACGCGCCGGGGCGCGCGGGCGACGAGCGCAACCACCACGCCCATATCCTGCTGACCACCCGCGAGATCGGCCCGGAGGGCTTCACCACCAAGAACCGCGACTGGAACGCCGTCGAGGTTCTTGAGGGCTGGCGGGAGGCGTGGGCGCGGGACAGCAACACCGCCCTGGAGCGCGCCGGCATCGAAGACCGTGTGGATCACCGGACCCTCGTGGCGCAGCGCGACGAGGCGCTTGAGCTTGCCACGGCGGCGCGGGAGCGCGGCGACGATGGCGCGGAGCTGGTGCAGACGGTGCGGGCCATCGAGCTGGACCGTCCGCCGCTGCCGCAGCTTTCCCCCGGCGCGTGGCAGATGAAGGAGCGCGGGATCGAAGTCGGGCGCGTCGGGGCCTGGCACGAGGCCAAGGCCCGCGCGGCCGAGGTCATGGAACTGGCACGGGATCTGGCAGGCCAGGTCCGCGACTGGCTCGACCGGGCGGCGGATCGCGTGATGGACCGTCTGGGGCCGGGGCAGTCAGAGCTGGCGCTTGCGGGAGGGCGTGACGGCCGAGAGGAAGAACCCAACCTTGCCACGCGGTTGCGTGACGCATGGGAGGCGCGACAGGGCCGTGAAAAGGAACAGGGTGTCGATGCGCCGGAGCGGGATGCACCGCAGGTTTCGCAGGATTTGGCGGCACGACTGCGCGAAGCGGCGGCGGGGATCGACCCGGATGCTCTAGCGGATCGCGCAGCCGCGTTGCGCGAGGGCCGTGAGGCCGAGGAACGGCATCAGGCGCAGGAGGTCGCGCGCGAACAGGAGCGGGTGAAAGAGCTGGAGCGCCAGCAGGAGATTGAGCGGGACGCCCATCGCGACCGAGGGCATGGGATCGAGCGGTAGGGCTGTTATTGCTCTCATTTAGGATAAAAAGGTCTTGGCTAATCTCTCGCCCTCGTCTGTATCGATAGATTCATAAGTCTGCCGAAGATATTTGGTCCACTATTGAGAGATTTTTCCTTTGCGTCACGAGCGAATAAATTCATATCAAGTAACTATGAGAGCATAATGCACGATCTAACTATCATAATTGTTTGTTATAATAGCAGTTCCATTCTGCCAGGCCTTCTGGATTCCCTTCCCAAGGGTGTCGCAGCTATCCTTGTAAACAACAGCCCAAATGATCGATTGGACCATTTAGCATCGGATTTGGTACGGGTTATTATATCAGACAAAAACGTGGGATTTGGGGTTGCATGCAACCTTGGGGCGAGCAACGTCACCACCCAATATATTTTGTTTTTGAATCCAGACACACGGCTGCAATCTGGTTCTATAGATGCTCTTATGCAGGGTGCTAAAAACCATCCCGATGCGTCGGCTTTTAACCCTATTCTCACAGACAGTGATGGCAAAATTCGTAACAAGCGGCGCAGCGTTCTCTTGCCTCGTGGCCATCGGCTGTCGGCCCAAGCGGTTCAGTGTGATGGAGTTGTGCCGGTGCTCACGGGGGCGGCCTTAATGGTGCGCGCGGACGCGTTTTTCCAAGTCGGAGGATTTGACTCGGCAATCTTCCTTTATCACGAAGACGATGATCTTAGCATCCGCTTGGGAGCATTGGGCCCGTTGCGTATCGTCGAGGCGGCAAAGGTCAAACATGAGGGAGGACATGGGTCCGGTGATCGTATCGCATCGACCAGCATAAAGGCATTTCACATGGGTCAATCTCGTGTCTATGCGATGCGTAAACATAATCGCCCAATGCCATTTATGCGCAGCCTTGGGCGAGCCACGCTGCAATTGTTGTCCCCCGCCACATGGCTTTCGCGCCGTAAACGAATCAAACAAGTGCATTTTCTGCGCGGCATCTTGTCTGCACCGTAAGTATTCCATGCCCCCACGCAAAAAGTCATATTTAGAGAATTTCTTTTCGCTCAAACGGCACCGTCGCCGCCTGAGCCGTATCGCAGTTCATGCGCCCGAGGCGGATTTCGCGGCACTCAAAGAAATAATCGTAGATGCAGGTGAGCCAAGCCAAACACGCGGCTCTCACGATGATCTAGACCGCCATTTCGAGGCGTTGCGCACAGAGTTTTCCGGCCAATCCGCCCTGTTACTCGAACATGCACGCCTGAACGTCCTTTTGCGACGTCAGGTCTCTACAAAAGAAACCTATGCACGGCTGGCGGAACTTTACCGCTTAGAAGGCCCTTATTTGTTAGAAAACCTGAATGTGCGTTGGTTGGTCTCCGCCTGCGACAGCATTTCAGATTGGGACCCTGATCCTGCGGCGCGGGCGACTGCGCTGTCGGTTTCAATGCTCGTTAATACGGTGAAAATGATTGAATCGGAGCGTTATTTGATGAACCAGACGTCTCAGGAGATGCAACCGGACCGCGTGGCACATGTAAACGAAGCTCTTGTTCCACTGTTCGAGGGATTGTCGGCGTTTACTGTGGGCACAGATGATACGCTGCGAAATATGCGCTGGCGGATGGAGGCTGGAAAGGGCGGCCATTTTAGCGGTGCGATCTTGATGGAGGTGTTCGATAGGTTGCAAGTTAACGACACCGTTTACGCACGTTTCAGGGCGAGACATCATCGCAAGAAGACGTCTTGGTGGTGATGGTTTGAATACGTGTCCTTTTGCCAAAAGGAACCATCACCTTTTCCCCACGCCCTAATTGACGAAACCCTAAAGATAATTGCGCCATGATCCTTCGCAGGGTTTGCGCTGGTGACTTGCGCGCCTTGCGATGAAATGCGCTCGACACGCTTGAGGTTTCGGACGGCCATTCTTGAGGCACGTCATAGAGTTGAGCCATGTCGTTCTGAATAACCTGAGCGGGCACAACTTGAGCTGCGCGCAATAAACCGGGTTTCGCAATTATAGAATCTGCAAGCCCCGGGGTCCTGGCTATGTAGTCCAATAATTTTCTAGCTCCCATGGGCCACAGGACGTAACCTGCTGCTCCTGCACGGTCGATTAGCAAAGCACGAGCCTGTATGGGGCCAGCATCGAATATTTTCGTCCCTAAAAGCTTAGCTCGATTACGTGTTTCCAGTTGTAATAAGTCTAAATCTTTTATCTGGGTGGCGGCTGTAAGAACTGCGGACAGATCGTCTGCTAACAGAGCATCGTCCTCAAGGATCAAGCAAGGTGCACTATTGTCATACACGATCTGCCAGCAAGCCATATGGCTGCGTAAACAGGCTCGTTCGGTAGGCGCTATCGGACGCTGCCAGCCATCCCAGTAGGTATCACCGGGATCCATCTTGATGTCATCAAGAGTGACGGCTGGCAGTCTTTTCCACGCAATCCCCATGCGCGTCAGTTGCTCTTTTTGGAAAGCCATTCGTGCGCTTGCGCTTTTTATGTTTATGACTAGTGCTTGCATTATCATCCTACACCCCTGTTTCGATTTTGCGTCGGTGGGTAGCACAGCTTAAAATGTCTAAGACATTACTTACTGCGGAAGATAGCTTCAATCCGGAGAACGTTCTCGACTGAATCTTCAGAGCTTTTTGCCCAAGGCTTTACCCCTGCATCGCTACGTCTCAACAATGCAGTTACGGTCTCATCGCAAGTCAAGACGTCGAGACCGGCTTGTGCTGCAAGCACGTTCATTGTTCCAGCCGTAAAATCAGAGACGTGCGCTATATGGAAGTAGGCCCACAGATCATACCCATAGTTACCCTCTCCTACTGTATTCATTCCGGGTACTTCAATGAACAAATAGTCGTCGTCCTCCATCAAACCTCTTATGTTGCGAAGGGATTGTAACGGGTCTCCTAAATGTTCGAGAACATGAGACAAGATAAACAGTCTAGGAGATGTCGGCAGGTGGCTAGGTAGGGCCGATACTTCGAGGTCAAACCCATAGTGTTTTTTTCCATATGCGATGCCCTCGACGTCCAGATCACACCCCTGCACCGAGCGCACACAGGGGGCTAACGCCGCCAAAATTCCAGAGGAACTACATCCGATCTCGATGATAGCGGTATTTGGCAATGCATCTCCCAATCCCTGTTCAGCGAAGTATTTTTTAAACCGATGCCCCTTGGCTGTTTGCTCCTCGATCAGCGCATCATAATCCACATCAATGCGCTTTGTGTAGAGCGGTCGATAATGCTGGCTATAAAATGAATCCAGAAATTCCGGTTTCAGAGACGGCATTGTTTGGACGAGACCGCATGTTTCGCAAAGCTGTTTGTTAAGATCAAACCCATATCGATCACTTTCTGCAAGGAGGGAAAAGTCCCTAGAGCCACAAATGCTGCAGGGCCTGTCTTCAAGACCAATTTTTTGATACATTTTACGAACCGTTGTGATCGCCTTTCGACGGCTGCTTGTTATCCTGCGTAACCATCCAAATTTTTGACCAAAACGATAATGATTTAGCGCACGTTTTTTCAAAATAGTATCCCATTAATATTAAAAGGCTGCGTATAGGGGCCTAACCTGATCGGGGTCTGATGGAAGCACCTCACCCAAAACGCTCGTTTCTGGCACAGGCGTAAACCACTTCGGTTCAGGCCACCAAAACCCCGTTCAAAATCAAGCGTTTGTTTAGGCTTTCACCTTCTTGAACGGCCATAGCACCCACCGAGTGACGATCCCCTGCCCTGCCGTTTCTGTTTCAGGCTTTGGCAGCGCCAACTGCATAGCTTGTGTTTGCCATTTATCTCGTTGCTCCTGCGTTTCGGTCAGCCGTTCGCGTAGTTGTTCAACTTCGACCTGTAACCGTATGAAATCAGGGCTTCTTTCTTGGGTGTCCAATCGTTCACTTGCAACAGTATCCGCCACCGTTGCTTGGGGCTTCCTAGGATATATCCTGAAAAGCTCGGAGGGTTCGATTTTGTACCCAGCTGAGGTCTTTTCAAAGTACGAAAGCTTACCTGATTTCAAGGCTTTTGACAGAGTTGATTTTTGAACACCTGTCTCTTTTGAGGCTTCGCCTAATGTCAGATATTTGCCCGTTACCATAGAGGTGTCCAATCGTTCACGGTTGGTGTTGTTTACAACAGTGTCCCATGTACACGCGGCCTTGGCAAACTCAACCCAACAAGGCAGGCAGGATCGATCGAAGCGGCGTCCGAATTTTCCCCTCAAGCCCTCCTGATGGTGTTCGGGCTAACCTGAAACAGCCGCGCCAGTTCTGCGATGCCACGGCCCTCCTGATCACGCATGCGAGCAACCTCCACGCGATGCTCTGACGATAAGGCAGGTGGCCTACCACCAATCCGCCCTCGCTTGCGGGCTGCGGCAAGCCCTTCTTTGGTTCGCTCGGAGATCCGTTCACGCTCAAACTGGGCAATGGAAGCGAAGACGTGGAAGACGAGCCGTCCTGCTGGTGTCGTCGTGTCGATGTCTTCAGCCAGAGAGCGGAATCCAGCACCCTTGTCCCGTATCGCCTCAACGATGCTCAAGAGGTCCTGCAATGATCGGCTCAGTCGGTCATACTTGGTCACGACAACCACGTCCCCGTCCCGCAGCTGCTCGATCATGCGGTCCAGCTCAGGGCGGGATTTTTTGGTGCCGAAGATTTTTTCCGCAAAGATGCGATCAGCGCCAATCGCCTCAAGGGCGGAGGTCTGGGCGTCAAGGTGTTGATCTTCTGTCGAGACACGCGCGTAGCCGATGATCACTGATTTGACCCTTCCAAAAACCTTCAACAACTGGTCGGGTTTTGAACGGGGTTTTTGGTGGCGTCAATGGGGGTAGGGCGTGCATGTTCCAAAAACGAGCGTTTGTTGAACGGTCTATCGCGCTGAATAGCTCTTACACCATGTCGTGAAAGTTTTCACGATGCTGGCCGTATCAAGCGGAATAGACTCGCAACTTTACCCCGTTGCGCATCGTTGCTTTGAGTGCGTTGCGCATCAAGTTTCGCAACGCTGGCAGGGAAAACACGGTGCAACTCAGATGGGCTTATCTCATAGGCCCCTCTGTCGCCCTTAGTCGCGGAAATCTTGCCACTTTTAATAGCTCTCTGGATTGTCGTCTTGTTTTTTCCAGTAGCTTTTGCCGCCTCAGAAAGTGAGTAAGACATGCTGTTGCGCCCTGTTTCTTTATGTCTGTTGCGCAACAGGTTATACTGTTGCGTTGCGCAATGCCAAGAAAACCTGTGCTCGCGAGACTTCAGGTATCGAGCGGACGCAGGTTTTCGGGTGTCGGGTCTTTCGAAACTAGCGCAGACTGTTCTGCTTCCCGCAGTAGGCCACGAAGGCGGCACCCGCGCTTTTCGGCGGATTGCCCTTGGCCGTTTCCGCCTGCGCGAAGGCCAGCCAATCGGCCCGCAGCGCGTAGTAGTCCCGGCCCTTTTCCCGTGCAACGGCGCGGGCCTTTTCCTCGGCCCAGTCGGGCAGGGCAATGGCTGGGGTGATCTGCGCCTTGGACTGGCGGGGCCGGACGATCACGAGGTCCGCATCGTCCAACTCAAAGCGGTAGAACGGCGTCACGTCCGCCTTGATGATCTCGCGCAGATTGTGCCGGAATCGTTTGACGGGGGCGTTGCTGCCCGTCTTGTTCTGGAGCGTGGTGAGCCCGATCTGCCACTTCGGCTTGCTGCCGCAATGCTTCCGCGCGATCTCGTAGAGGCGGCGTTCCAATGGGCGACGAAGCCGGAAGTAGTCGTTCGAGATCGTGACAACCTGGTCGGACTCGATGGCCCGCATGAGCCAGCGCGAAAGCTTCACCTCGCAGTAGTCCAAGCGGAACCGTTCGTCAGCGGTGCGCACGAAGCCGCCTTCGTCGATCAGCGAGAAAAACCGCGTTTCGATCTTTCCACCTGTTCGAACGTTTGTAACGAACTGGGTTCCCTGTAAGCGGGCAAAGGCGTTCTCGAGGCGCTTGTAGTGATCGCCCCCGATTTGACGGTTGGTGGCCACAGACAACTCGCGGGCCGAGAAGCGTACGGTGTCCCCGATCGCCTCGCCCCGGTTCTTGCGGTGCATGAGCTGGCTGATCGTGAAGATCAGGATGTCCTTGTCGAAGATGGTGGGCAGGCCGAGGCCGGACGGCCGGATTTTCAGAATGTTATCGCCGCTGTGATATTCGAGGTGCCGCATGTCCGGCTTTGTCGCCAGCGAGAACAGCGGATGCTCCATCGAGGCCATATCATCCTTCGGCACCGCATCTGCGATATCGAGGACGAAGAAGTCTAGGTTCGGGTGGCGGTCGGGCAGCAAGCTCATCAGCGAATCTTTGGCCTATCAGGAACTTTCAAGTTTGGCCTATCAGGAACCATCGGGGCTAGGCAAGCCGTTTGGCCCTTTCGGAACCAAAGTTTGGCCCTTTCGGAACCAAAGTTTGGCCCTTTCGGAACCCGGAGGCGACTTTATTTCAAGCAGGGCAAGAGGTTGTTGGATCCGTAACTTACTCCGTAGGTAACACTATTAACACTAGGGCAGAACGCTGACCGGATGGGTGGGTAGCAGGGAGGGGAAGCTAGTCATGAAGGGTTCAGATTGACATTCTAGCTTGCTGTAGCTACGTTGCTACATAAGTTGCTTAGAAGGATATGAGCCATGGGAATGACAACGATCAACAGTCGGACGTTCAATCAAGACGCAAGCGGTGCAAAGCGGGCTGCGCAAGACGGGCCTGTGTTCATCACGGACCGGGGCAAACCCGCGCATGTCTTGCTCAGCATTGAAGCCTACAGGCGGCTTACAGGACGCCAGGAAAGTATTCTTGATTTGCTTGCCGATCCAGAAGCGGCAGACGTAGCTTTTGAACCGGATCGCTTGGGTCGCCTCACACGTCCCGCTGATTTGTCCTGATGTTCATCCTCGATACGAACGTGGTGTCCGAACTGCGCAAGGCAAAAGCAGGGAAGGCGGATGCCAACGTCGTTGCATGGGCCGAGGATCAAGACCCGTCAGCGCTCTTTCTGTCCGCCATCACGCTTTTGGAACTTGAGATGGGCGTCCGGCAGATGGAAAGGCGTGACAGCACGCAGGGCGCCGTCTTGAGGGCTTGGATGGCTGATCGGGTGCTTCCAGTGTTCGAGGGGCGTATCTTGCCCGTGGACGGGCCTGTCGCGCTCTGCTGTGCCGCTTTGCATGTTCCAGACCCCCGCAGTGACCGGGACGCCCTGATCGCGGCGACAGGGATCACCCACGCCATGTCCATCG
>Ga0207878_100589_pt1 | contig 9830 bp, 8 predicted proteins | sample LinPmetageLP41_FD_184053 | JGI IMG/M metagenome (GOLD analysis project Ga0207878, IMG submission 184053) | Marine viral communities from the Pacific Ocean - LP-41 (SPAdes) | ecosystem: Environmental > Aquatic > Marine > Oceanic | place: Pacific Ocean | collected 2010-08-27 | reverse complement strand
ATCTTCAGCCAGGGCGCGAGGGTGATCAGTAAGACGAGGTAACCAAGACAGGTAAACAGAAGCTGCGGCAACGGGTCATTCCTTGTATCGGGATAGGGCACCTTGCCTGGTCAAGGGTAGCAGAAATGAGTCCTGCCCATGGCAACGTCGTCTTTCGGCGATTCCCGATACTTTGCACCTCATCTGGCAGCAGTGCTCAACACGCCTTCGACGATGACATCGGCATGACGATGGCGGGATGTTGATCGAGATAGCGCACTAATCCCTGTTGATCTTCATTCGTCAGCCGCAGCCCCAGTTTGCTGCGCCGCCAGAGGATATCCTCGCTGGTGCGTGCCCACTCGTGTTCGATCAGGTAGTCGACCTCGGCGCGAGTCAGTCCTCCGCCAAAATGCTGGCCGAGCGCTTCCTGGCTCTGCTTGCCACTCAGAAAGCGCAGACACAGCGTGCCGTAGCTGGAGGCGAAGCGTTCGGCCCGCTCCCGGCCGAGAAACGGATAATCGCGTAACAGCTGCAGGACAAAGGCGTCGCGTGATTCGATGTCCCCTCCGGGGAGACGAGCTTCGGCCGTCCAGGCCTGGCCCATGCCGGGCATCAGCGGTTGAAGCTTGTGCAGCGCCGCTTCCGCCAGCTTGCGATAGGTGGTGATCTTGCCGCCGAAAATCGACAGCATTGGCGCGCCGTGGCTATCGAGATCGAGCGTATAGTCGCGTGTCATGGCCGACGGGTTCTCCGACTCGTCATCACACAGCGGCCGAACGCCGGCGTAGGTCGAGATGACATCCTCGCGGCTCAGCTGCCTGGTGAAGTGGGCGTTGAGCACCTCGAGTAGATAGTCGATCTCCTCGTCGTTGACGCTGACCCTGGAAGGGTCGCCCTGGTAGTGACGGTCGGTGGTGCCGATCAGGCTGAAGCGCTGCTGATAGGGCAGCACGAAGACGATACGACCATCCTGGTTCTGCAGGATGTAGGCGCGATCATCCTGGTTGAGGCGCGGTACGACCAGATGACTGCCCTGGATCATGCGGATGCCGTAGCGCGAATCCCGTTTGGCGTTGTCCTTGACGAAAGTCTCCACCCACGGCCCGGCGGCATTGACCAGAACCTTGCCGCGGCACTCCTGGCGTTCGCCGGTATCCCGGTTTTCCAGACTGACCCGCCATTGGCCGTTCTCTTCGCGAGCTCGGGTACAGCGCGTTCGTACCCGTATATCCGCGCCTTTTTCCTGTGCCTGCAAGGCGTTCAGTACCACCAGGCGCGCGTCGTCTACCCAACAGTCAGAGTACTCGAACCCCTTCCTGATCGACGGCACCAGAGGACTGTCGGCACCAAAGCGAAGAGTCCTGGCGTTGGCCAGACTGTCACGATGGCTCAGGTGATCGTAGAGAAACAGCCCGGCGCGAATCATCCAGCCGGGTCGCAGATGCGGCTGGTGCGGGAGAATGAAGCGCAGCGGCCAGACGATATGCGGCGCCTTGCGCAGCATGACTTCGCGTTCCCTCAGTGCTTCCCGTACCAGCCGAAACTCGCGGTGCTCAAGATAGCGCAGGCCGCCATGGATCAGCTTGCTGCTGGCCGACGATGTCGCGCTGGCCAGATCGGACTGTTCGCACAGAAGCACGGAAAGGCCACGCCCAGCGGCATCGTTGGCGATGCCGGTACCATTGATGCCGCCGCCGACAACGATGAGATCGTAGACGTGTTGCGAAGTCGCAGAGGCCATTGCCGTCCTCCCGGAAAAGTGATGAAATCGAATATGTTCGTTTACGAAAATAGATTAATGACTTCCGAACATCAAGTCTGGCTTGAGACTTGAATGCATCCATTGGTCATGGCTGATGATTTATTGCGAGGTCGATTCACTCGAACGGCAGAGCCGACTCGGGGTCGGCTTCACTAGAGCGACGGCTGTCAGTCGGCGGGGAAGACGCAGGAGGGCGTTCGCCAAGTAAGTAAGACGAGAGCGTAAGCATGACGAGAGCGTCAGGTGGGGTTGGCTCGGGTCAGTTCGTGTCGGCGGCGAGGGCCACCGAGTCGACGGATGTCAGGGGATCCGCGACGTACAATGCCACGTCATGTTCGCGCATCAGGCGACACAGCACGTCAGGTGGTTGACGGTCGGTGAAAAAGGCGTTGATCTGACTGAGATTACCCTGCCTTACCACGGCGTTGCGATGGAACTTCGAATGGTCCGCTGCCAGAAATACCTGGCGGGAGTTGCGCAAGATGGCCTGGGCCACGCGAACTTCCTGATAGTCGAACTCCAGTAGCGAGCCGTCACCGTCGATACCGCTGATACCGATGATGCCGTAGTCCACCTTGAACTGGTTGATGAAGTCGATGGTAGCCTCGCCGATGATGCCCCCATCTCGCGAGCGGACCTGGCCACCCGCAACGATGACGTTGAAATCCGTCTTGTGCTGCAGGATGGCGGCCACGTTGAGGTTGTTGGTAATGATTTCGAGTCCGGTATGCTGACATAGCGCTTCGGCAATGAATTCATTGCTGGTACCGATATTGATGAACAGCGACGAGGAGTCGGGAATCTGGGCCGCCAGCATTTCGGCAATTCGGCGCTTGGCGTCGAGATTGAGCGTCTTGCGGGTGTGATAGGCGGTATTGACGGTACTCGATTCGAGTCCGGCGCCCCCGTGCACGCGCTTGACGATGCCTTCTTCCGCCAGTTGATTGAGATCCCGGCGGACCGTCTGGGGCGTGACATCGAAGTCCCGGGCCAACTGTTCGATCGAAGCATAACCCTGGCGCTTGATCAGTTCGACGATGGCTTCGTGACGTTCCTGCTGAGTCATGTTGGTTTCCTGCCGCGGTCCGATGGCTATTGTTGAAATGACGTCATACGAGAGTTTATCAAACCCTTCCCCTGAACCGGGGTTTCAGTAGGGCCCGTCAGGGGCATCAAGTCATAGACCATGGTCTATGGTGTTGGAAATCGCATTCGGATTGTTGTCAATCGAAAGCGAAATCGAAAGCGAAATAGGGTGAAAGCAAAATAGTGCCGGCATGACAGGCAGTTGGCGTCGATTTTTTGTTGTCGAAGGGTTGCATTCCGCGCCTGCCCGGGTAAAATTCGCATCCGTTGTCACGGCAAGCCCGCCGCAACGTCTGCAGGACCGTAGCTCAGTTGGTTAGAGCGCCACGTTGACATCGTGGAGGTCAGCGGTTCAAATCCGCTCGGTCCTACCAATTGCGATTGGGTAAACGGCAGCACTTCTACAGGACCATAGCTCAGTTGGTTAGAGCGCCACGTTGACATCGTGGAGGTCAGCGGTTCAAATCCGCTTGGTCCTACCAGATTCGAACCCCGAGCCATGGCTCGGGGTTTTTTATGGTCGTGTCTTTTTCCCCTATCTTTTCCCTATCTATTTCTTCTCGATCTCCCCCGCAGGGTTATTCCGATGGCGATGGCGACTGGTAGTGCGTGCGTCGCATCAAAATGGTTCCCCGGCCCGAACGACAAAGCCTTCTGATCGTACCCGACGGCTCCATTCGTTTTCAGTCGTCGATGTTGAATTGCGAACAGCCGATAAGGAAAGCCGGCACGGTTGCCATGATTTTTTCTCTACTAGCGGTGTCGAGTCTAGGACATTGGTGGTTGAGACTAAGGTTGCAGCCTTTTTAAACATAATGAAAACAATTAAATAAGAGCTTATTTTGGCGGGCATCGTTTTCTGATTTTTTCGTCGTATAGCTTTATAAAACGGCTGTTCTAGGATGCTCGGAAGAGAAAACGGAAACGGCGCCACTCATGTCATTACAACTCGACAACGTCACACTATCCGTACGAGGCGAGACCTATATCGATAATGCCTGCCTGACGCTGGAACCGGGATCCTTCAACGTGTTGCTGGGGCATACGCTGGCAGGCAAGACGACATTGATGCGACTGATGGCCGGACTGGATAAACCGGATAAAGGAAGGGTTAGTCTCGGAGGCCGTGACATGACTCAGGTGCCGGTTCGCCAACGCAACGTGTCGATGGTCTATCAGCAGTTCATCAATTATCCCACGTTGACGGTCTTCGACAACATCGCTTCGCCGTTGAAACAGGCCAGGGTTGCCCGTCAGGAGATAACTCGCCGGGTCGAGGAAACCGCTGCAATGTTGGGCATCGAGCATCTTTTGGGGCGGTATCCGCAGGAACTCTCCGGAGGTCAGCAGCAGCGTACCGCCATGGCTCGGGCGCTGGTCAAGGATGCCGATCTGGTGCTGTTCGACGAGCCGCTGGTCAACCTCGATTACAAGCTGCGTGAAGCGCTGCGGGTCGAGATGCGCAAGCTGTTCGAGTCACGCAATACTATTGCGGTGTATGCCACTACCGAGCCGGCCGAGGCCCTGGCGCTGGGCGGCACGACCACACTGCTGCATCAGGGGCGCATCGTTCAAAGTGGCGCCAGCGGTGATGTCTATCGCCACCCTTGCAACCTTGAGGCCGCGACGCTTTTCGGCGAGCCGCCGATCAATGTGCTTCCCATGGCGATCCAGGGCGAAGAGTGTCGCATCGCAGACTTGCGCCAGCCGTTACCCAAAATCTGGCGCTCGCTGGCGGAAGGCGAGTATCAGGTCGGCATCCGGCCGCACCACTGGTCTCTCCAGCCTGTCCCGGAGCCGGCCTTGCGTTTGCCGGTCACCGTCCGGGTGGCCGAAATCAGCGGTTCGGAGACGTTTCTGCACCTGTCGCATGATCGCGTCGACCTGGTGGCGCATCTGATTGGTATTCACGAATTCGACTTCGATCAGGCGCTGGAGGTACAGGTGGCGTGTCGCCAGCTGTTCATATTCGAGCCGGGCGGCGATCTGGTGCTGTCGCCGTCGCTGAGGCCAACGCTCTCGAGCGTTTGAGGAGATCGGGCATGGCGGAAATTCGTCTGGAACAATTGGCGCACAGCTACAATGACACCCCTTCGGGGCCTGCCGACTATGCCCTGCGACGAATGGAACACGTGTGGGAACAGGGCGGGGCTTACGCCTTGCTGGGGCCCTCGGGTTGCGGCAAGAGTACGCTGCTCAACATTATCTCCGGACTGTTGATGCCTTCCGAGGGTTGCGTACTCTTTGACGGCAAGCCGGTCAACGATCTCACTCCTCAACAGCGCAATATCGCTCAGGTTTTTCAATTTCCGGTGGTCTACGACACCATGACCGTGCATGAAAACCTGGCGTTCCCGCTGCGCAATCAGGGCCATCCCCGCGAGCGTATCGATCTGAGAGTGCGAGAGGTCGCCGAGGCGCTGGAGATCGAACCGCTGTTGAACCGCAAGGCACAGAATCTGACTGCGGACGAGAAGCAGAAAGTCTCGATGGGGCGCGGTCTGGTTCGTGACGATGTCGCGGCAATCCTGTTCGACGAGCCGCTGACGGTGATCGATCCGCAGCTCAAGTGGCGACTGAGGCGCAAGCTCAAGGAGATTCACCAGCGCTTCAATGTGACGATGATCTACGTCACCCACGACCAGTTGGAAGCCTCTACCTTCGCCGACAAGATCGCAGTGATGTATGAAGGGCAGATCGTCCAGTTCGGTACCCCGCGAGAGCTGTTCGAGCAACCTCAGCATACCTTTGTCGGTTATTTCATCGGCAGCCCCGGCATGAACTTTCTCGATATCACCCTGGGCGCCTCCGGCGTCGAGTTCGAGGGAAAACCCTTGGCGCTCGCCGATACGATCGCCGCGCGGCTGCGCGAAGTGACAGCAGAGCGTCTGCAGCTCGGCATCCGGCCGGAATTCGTGCAGCTGGTGGCTCCCGAGAATGCGGCACTGCACGGGTACGTCGACCTGATTCAGGACCAGGGCACCTTCAAGATCGTCGATATCTGTCTCGATACGCTATCGACACCGGTAATCAAGGCGCGAATCGACGAAGAGCAAGTCGTGCCGGAAGGCCGTGTCGGGCTGCATTTCCCGGCCGTCTGGCAACGCTTCTACGCCGATGACCGGCTGGTGGAGGTAGTACATGAAAACCTATAACAACAAGGCCTGGTGGCTGGTGCTACCGGTGTTCGTGCTGGTCGCCTTCAGTGCCATCATTCCGATGATGACGGTGGTCAATTACTCGATACAGGATATCTTTGATCCGAATACGCGCTACTTCGTAGGGACCGAATGGTATCGCGAGATCCTTGCCGACCCCAGGTTGCTGGATTCGCTGTTGCGGCAGATCGTCTATTCACTTTGCGTGCTGGTCATCGAGGTGCCACTGGGCATCATCGTGGCGCTGTCGATGCCACGCCGCGGCCTTGGGGTGCCTATCAGCCTGATTCTGCTGTCGTTGCCGCTGCTGGTGCCGTGGAACGTGGTCGGCACGATCTGGCAGATCATTGGACGCGAGGACATCGGCCTCTATGGCTGGATCCTCCACAGCCTGGGGTTCGATTACAACTATGCCTCCAACCCGCGGGATGCCTGGGCGACCGTACTGGTGATGGATGTCTGGCACTGGACGTCGCTGGTGGCGCTGCTGTGTTACTCCGGGCTGCGCTCGATACCCGATGTCTACTATCAGGCGGCGCGAATCGACCGTGCCTCCCATTGGGCGGTGTTCCGCTTCATCCAGTTGCCGAAGCTCAAGAACGTACTGCTGATCGCCGTCATGCTGCGGTTCATGGATAGTTTCATGATCTATACCGAGCCATTCGTGCTCACTGGCGGCGGGCCAGGCATGGCGACGACCTTCCTCAGCCAGACCTTGACCCAGATGGCGCTGGGTCAGTTCGACCTGGGGCGGTCGGCGGCTTTCTCGCTGATCTACTTCCTGATCATTCTGCTGGTGACCTGGGTGTTCTACACCGCCATGACCCATAACGACGACAAGGGATGACGCCACCATGAGAGTTCGCAAGAGTCTGGTGATGCTGGTCTATCTACTGTTCGTGCTGGTGCCGATCTACTGGCTAGTCAACATGTCGTTCAAGTCGAATCGGGAGATTCTCGGCGGGTTGACGCTGTGGCCCACGATGCCCACGCTCGATAACTACCGAGTCATCTTTACCGAACCGACATGGTATACGAGCTATCTCCATTCGCTCAGCTACGTGTCGATGAACATGATGATTTCGCTGCTGGTCGCGTTGCCGGCCGCCTACGCGTTCTCGCGTTATCGCTTTCTGGGCGACAAGCACATGTTCTTCTGGTTGCTGACCAATCGAATGGCCCCGCCGGCGGTGTTTCTGCTGCCGTTCTTCCAGCTCTATTCCGCCGTCGGTTTGTTCGATACGCCGATCGCGGTCGCATTGGCACACTGTCTGTTCAATGTGCCGCTGGCGGTGTGGATTCTCGAGGGCTTCATGTCATCGGTGCCCAGGGAGATCGACGAGACGGCCTATATCGACGGCTACACGTTCCCCAGGTTCTTCGTTCGTATCTTTCTGCCGATGATCCGGCCGGGCATTGGGGTCACGGCGTTTTTCTGCTTCATGTTCTCTTGGGTCGAACTGCTGCTGGCACGAACCCTGACTTCGGTCGATGCCAAGCCGATCGTGTCGCAGATGACTCGCACGGTATCGGCGTCGGGCATCGATTGGGGCGTACTGGCGGCAGCCGGCGTGATCGCATTGTTGCCCGGTATTGCCGTGATCTATTTCGTACGCAATCACGTGGCCAAGGGCTTTGCGCTGGGACGCGTCTGATCCGGTTCGTCGCAAAGGGGAGATCATCATGGGCTGGATGGCCTGGACATTACCGACGGCACTGTTCTTTGTTGGCATCGCGTTGCTGCTGGTGGCGATGACGGTCTGGCAGACCGTGTCGCCGGGGCGTGAACGCAAGGGGTTTCTACCGCTGAGGACCTCGCGTGGGGACCGGCTGTTCATTGGTTTGCTGGCATCGGCTTACGGCCATCTGATGGTGCTGGCATTAACCGACTGGCCACTCTGGATCGCCACCGCACTTTGCGTGGCGGGAATGGTCATCATCATGAAATGGGGGTAACGCACCGACCAGGAATCATCGTTCATCACCGTGTAGCGTCCGAAAGGAAAAACGAAAGATAACAACGAGGGTTAACGCTATGTTCGATATCAAGCACGCCAGATCGCCACGCCGAACGCCGCTGGGCGTCGGAATCGGATTCAGCCTCGCGAGTCTGATGGCTGTCTCGGGAACCGCGATCGCCGACCAGTATCAGGATGCCGCCAAGCGCTGGCTGGGCGACGAGTTCACCACTTCGACGCTCACGCCAGAGCAACAGATGTCGGAAATGCAGTGGTTCATCGATGCCGCCAAGCCGTTTCGCGGCATGCAGATCAACGTTGTCTCGGAAACGCTCACGACGCACAAATACGAGTCCGAAGTGCTGGCCCGCGCCTTCAGCGAAATCACCGGCATCCAGCTGAAACATGACCTGCTGCAGGAAGGCGACGTAATCGAGAAGCTCCAGACGCAGATGCAGTCTGGCCGCAGTATCTATGATGCCTACGTCAATGACTCCGACCTGATCGGAACGCATTTTCGCTACGGCAAGGTGGTGCCGATCTCCGACATGATCGCGGGTGATGGTGCCGATGTCACCTCGCCGACCCTGGATCTCGACGATTTCATCGGGCTGTCGTTTACCACCGGTCCCGATGGCAAGATCTATCAGTTGCCCGATCAGCAGTTTGCCAACCTTTATTGGTTCCGTGCCGACTGGTTCGCCGATCCCGACCTCAAGGCGCGCTTCAAGGAAAAGTACGGCTACGATCTGGGCGTGCCGGTGAACTGGTCGGCTTACGAAGATATCGCCGACTTCTTTACCAACGACGTTCACGACATCGATGGCCGGCGGGTTTACGGCCACATGGATTACGGCAAGAAGGATCCATCGCTGGGTTGGCGCTTTACCGATGCCTGGTTCTCGATGGCGGGGGCAGGGGACAAGGGAATTCCCAACGGTCTGCCGGTCGACGAATGGGGGATTCGCGTCGAGGATTGTCATCCGGTCGGCTCGAATATCACGCGCGGTGGGGCAACCAACGGCCCGGCTGCGGTGTTCGCAACCCAGAAATATATCGACTGGCTGCATGACTATGCGCCGCCGGAAGCCCAGGGGATGACGTTCTCCGAAGCGGGACCGGTGCCGGCGCAGGGCAATATTGCCCAGCAGATCTTCTGGTACACCGCTTTTACCGCCGATATGACTCAGAAGGGCTTGCCGGTGGTCAACGAGGACGGCACGCCCAAATGGCGGATGGCACCATCGCCGGTCGGGCCTTACTGGGAAGATGGCATGAAGAAGGGGTATCAGGACGTCGGTTCCTGGACCTTCATGAAGTCGACGCCCGAGAAGAATCGTCTTGCCGCCTGGCTCTACGCGCAGTTCGTGACCTCCAAGACGGTCTCTCTGCACAAGACGCTGGTAGGGCTGACGCCGATTCGCGAGTCCGACATTCAGTCCCAGGCGATGACCGATGCCGCACCGCAGTTGGGTGGCCTGGTCGAGTTCTATCGTAGCCCGGCACGACTGCAGTGGTCGCCAACCGGTACCAACGTGCCGGACTACCCGAAGCTGGCGCAGCTCTGGTGGCAGTATATTTCCCAGGCGGTCAGTGGCGAGACCAGCGCACAACAAGCGCTGGATGGACTGGCCGATGCGCAGGATCGCATGATGGAGCGACTGGAACGCGCCAACGTCCAGCCACAGTGCGGACCGAAATTGAACGAACCTCGCGATGCACAGTACTGGCTGGATCAACCCGGCGCGCCAAAACCCAAGCTCGACAACGAGAAACCGCAGGGCAAGACCGTTCCGTATGACGAGATGGTGAAGTCCTGGCAGAAGAGCTGAGCGAGTCCTCTGCCTCTGGCCTTCAACGCAAGTTTTTTACGTCCCCTGGGCG
>Ga0207878_100588_pt1 | contig 9847 bp, 7 predicted proteins | sample LinPmetageLP41_FD_184053 | JGI IMG/M metagenome (GOLD analysis project Ga0207878, IMG submission 184053) | Marine viral communities from the Pacific Ocean - LP-41 (SPAdes) | ecosystem: Environmental > Aquatic > Marine > Oceanic | place: Pacific Ocean | collected 2010-08-27 | reverse complement strand
TCGATTCGACCCGTGACAAGCAGCCGGCCACGTTCCAGCTTGGTGACGGCAATCTGCCACCGGGCTTCGAGGCGCCGCTCAAGGGGTTGACGGCGGGTGATACCGGAGCCTTCGAGATATCCCCTGAACACGCTTTCGGTCAGCACAATCCGCAGAACGTGCAGCGCCTGTCCCGCGACAGTTTTGAAGAAGCGGTGGAGCCTGGCACGGTGATGTCGTTCGCCGATGCGGCCGGTGGCGAACTGCCTGGCGTAATTGCCAGCGTCGACGAGCGCCATGTCGAGGTCGACTTCAATCATCCGCTGGCAGGGCGTACCCTGACCTTCGAGGTGGAAATCCTGGACGTGAAGCCCGCGACGACTCACTGAATCCAGATTCGGTTTTCACCACCAGATTCGAGCGTATCAAGCGAGGTCGCCATGTCAAAGGTTCCCATGCAAATCAAGCTGGCCAATCCCCGCGGTTTCTGTGCCGGCGTCGACCGCGCCATCGACATCGTCAATCGTGCGCTCGACGTCTTCGGACCGCCCATCTATGTCCGTCACGAAGTCGTGCACAACCGCTTCGTGGTCGATTCGCTGCGCGAGCGCGGGGCGGTTTTCGTCGAAGAACTGCATGAAGTGCCCGACGACGTCATCGTGATCTTTTCCGCTCACGGCGTCTCGCGTGCTGTGCAGCTGGAAGCCGAAAGTCGCGGTCTCAAGATCTTCGATGCTACCTGCCCGCTGGTGACCAAAGTGCACATGGAAGTGTTGCGCTATGCCAAACGCGGCCAGGAGTGCGTGCTGATCGGCCACGCCGGGCATCCGGAGGTCGAAGGCACCATGGGGCGCTATGACGATAGCCATGGTGGATCGATCTATCTCGTCGAAGATGAAGAAGACGTCGCCAAACTTCCGGTGCGCGATCCCTCGCGATTGGCATTCGTCACCCAGACGACATTGTCGATGGACGACACCGCCAAGGTGATCGATGCGCTGCGCGAGCACTTTCCCGAAATACAGGGACCGCGCAACGACGATATCTGCTATGCCACCCAGAATCGCCAGGATGCCGTGCGCGAACTGGCGGCAGATTCCCAACTGGTGCTGGTGGTCGGTAGCGTCAACAGCTCCAACTCCAACCGGCTGCGTGAGCTCTCCGAGCGAATCGGTACGCCGGCCTATCTGATCGACGATGCCGAACAGATCGATTCGACTTGGCTCGAAGGTATCGAGACCATCGGTATCACCGCCGGTGCCAGTGCCCCGGAAGTGCTGGTCAAAGGCGTCATCGACAAACTGCAGGCACTCGGCGCCAGCGCACCGGAAGAGCTGTCCGGGCGTGCCGAGACCATCACCTTCTCCATGCCTCGCGAACTGCGCGAACGCGTCATTACCAGCGCCAGCTGAACGCGTACTAAATTCCCTTAGCTATTGGCCGATATAGGGTAAGCAAATGTAACTTGTCGTGATTCATCGACAGGTTGCTCAACCTTTATCGGCCGCTCCCGCCGCGGCCGCCAATCTGGTGCGGGGTCATGCGTGTCCGCTATCCAATCCCGGCGTCTCGCTGCCGAGTCGGTCAGACGCTTGTCGGCGTCGCGTCTCAGACTTGGCAGGCGTGAGCGCGGCGTCACGTTGATCGAATCCTTGATCGCGCTGCTTGTCTTGGGCATTGCGCTGCTGGGCGTGGCGAGTCTGCAACTGCTGACGCAGCGGCAGGAAATCGATGCCCGCTGGCGGTCGGTAGCTGTCGCCATGAGCGGCAGTCTGATCGAGCAGCTGCGAACCGATAAAGTAGCGGCCGAAAAGCTTGCGATCAGCGGTAACGTGCTCAGCGGTTGCGATGCGACCAATCAATGGTTGTGCAACCTGGTTGGCGATTGGCAGTCGCAAGCCGGTGAACAGCTACCCAACGCCGTGACCCAGCTGCAATTGAAAGGGTCCGCCGATGAATTGGTGATGGCGAGCGTATCGATCCTATGGCAGCGCGTGCCGAGCGACCCGCCGGTGTCCGAGTGCCGCCCGCAGGATGACGCGCAGATCGACGACGGCGGTTGCATCCGCGTGGAAACGGCATTATGAAACCGTCACGCACGCAATCGGGCGTTAGCTTGATCGAACTGATGGTCGCCATGGCCATCGGGTTGGTGCTGGTGTTGATGGTGACCAGCTATCTGATTTCCAGTCGTCAGAGCTATCAGATGTTGACGGCGAATGGTGACGTCCAAGATGCCCGCCGTTTCGCGCTCAATGTTGTCCAGCGGCAGCTATGGATGACCGGCTACAGCGATAACTGGGAAGATTTCGACGTCACGTTCCCCGCCTATGATGGCTCGAATAGCGAGACTCCCGTTTTCAAGAAGGCCCAGCTCGTCGCTGCCTCGCAGGACGACGAAGTCTGGATTCGATACCGCGCGCCTGAGATCGCGAACCAGCCACTGGCGCACTGCGACGGTACGAGTTTCCCGAGCAGTGATGACGATGACGCCGATTCGATCGCCATGACGCGACTCTATCTCGCTGACCGCACCCTGCGCTGCAAGGTCTATACCGATACCGGCACCCCCCACGATTCTCTGCCTCTGCTCAACGATGTCGACGCGCTGCAATGGCGCTATCTCGACGACTCCGATCAATGGCAGACGCTCACGGCAGTTGAGGACTGGAACTCGGTCAAAGCCATTCAAATGAGATTGATAGTGGCCTCGAGCGAATCCACCGGCAGTCGTTTTAAGCAGGAGTTCGATTGGGCCGGCACACCCATGAGCTTCGATGATGGCAAGGCCCGATCGCTAGTCAGCCTCACCACAGCGCTACGCAACCTGCCGGATACTGCCCAATGACCCACTACGGTACTCAACGCGGCGCAGCGCTGCTCATAACGCTGGTATTGGTGGCACTGATTTCGCTACTGGCGTTCGGTGCCAGTCAGGCAACGCGGATGCAGCAACAGCTCGCGACTAACGAAGCCGCCAGCCAGATTGCCTTTCAAGCCGCCGAGGCAGCCCTTCGCTCTGCGGAAAACAGTATCAACAACGCCAGCGCATTGGACTTGTTCTGCAACGCCGATGCCGCACGCTACAACATTACGACCATGGCAGAGCTCGAGAAAGACGACCATTGGAAATCGTTGGAAACCTTGGGAGCTGAAGCTGATTTCTCGCTTTATGATAGCGACACCTTCATTCCCACACCCCGATATCTGATCGGTTGCATCGCCCCTGAGCTCATCGATAACTACGTGAAAGCCGATCCTGCCGTTAAAGGTCAATCCGAGGAAAAGCTCGAGCAGCGTTATTTCTTCCGTGTTTTCAGCATCGGCTATGGGCCAGGCGGTAGAGCCATACAGCGCTTGGAGGCGCGATATGTCTATTAAAAAGTGGGGGGTTCTGACGGTTTTTTGCCTCATGAATAGCCTGACAGTAGCGGATGATAATGTGCCTTATTATCCCCCTCTGAGCGCCCAAGCCGATGCTTCGCCACGCAGCATGCTGGTCATGTCGAATGATCATCAGTGGTTTTATAAGGCATATACGGATTGGGCGGATCTTGATGGCGATGGTACGATCGACTCCACTTATCGAAGCGATATTGAATACTACGGCTATTTCGACAGTGGCGGCTGCTATGATTATGATAGCAACTTGGGTGGTGGGGCGTTCAAGCGTATCGGAGATGCCGGGAACGGAAAGAATAAGGACAAAGAAAAAAACAAAGACAAAGACAAAGACAAAGACAAAGAGAAAGAAAATGGGAAAAACTACAGTTGTAATGGCAATAGTTCGTGGAGCGGGAATCTCCTGAATTGGGCCACGATGACTCGGATCGATATCATCCGTAAAGCCCTGTATGGCGGCAAGCGCTACCGGGATAATTCAACGGAGACGACGATTCTGGAACGTGCATTTCTCCCTATGGATTCGCACAGTTTCAACAAGATAATCTCTGACCAAAATGTCATCAATAATAGCACTCCATTTAATGGATCAAAAGCCGTTACCTTCTGCAATACCACTTACCACTCGCGGCAGAATGTCTATTCGGGATCAGTGACGGATCCTCCTCTGATCCGTGTCGCCACGGGTAATGGGAACGGCAGCGAATCAGGATGGCCTCTTTGGGCCGGTAATGAGATATGGCAGTGCCCCTGGCGGAACGAGCGATCCAATTTGACGGATTATCCTCAGAAGAGTGCCTCCGACTCCAAGGAGTATCGGGCGCGAGTCGAGGTCTGCGCTAACGCGGCCGAGAGCGATAACTGCAATTCATATCCAGATTCCACCTATTCAAAGCCGACGGGGCTGCTACACGACTATGCTAATGATATCGAATTTGGCATGTTCACGGGCTCCTATAAAAATAACAAGCAAGGCGGCGTTCTACGCGCTAATTTCGAGAACTTTGGCAATGAATTTGATGCTGCTACGGGAGCCTTTAACCGAAATAACCCCGGCATTATCAGTAATCTCGATGCATTCAGAATAGCCAGGTATAGCTATCAGGATGGTAATTACAACTCATCTTCCGGTGACAACTGCCCTTGGGGTAGGGGCTCGTTCACTAACGGCAGTTGCTCCAACTGGGGTAATCCGTTGGCGGAGATTGCTTTGGAGGCGCTACGCTATATATCAGGTGAGTCTTCGCCAACCGACAATTTTTCCGTTGGAACGGGAAGCGTTGAGACGGATTACGTACCGGGCCTGACCTCTCCGGTGTGGGATAATGATCTCGACGACAAGTGGTGCGCCGCCCACTCGATGCTTCTGGTCAATGCCAGCGAGATATCGTTCGATAGCGACGACCTGGGAAAGCCGAGCTCTTCACCGATATCCAAGGCGCAGATCGAATCTCAGACCAACACTATCGGCAGTGCCGAGAAGTTGTCCGGCGACTACTTCGTTGGCCAGACAGCCGCTAGCGCAAATACCATTAGTGACAAATTCTGTAGCGCCAAGAAGCTGGGCAATCTTGGTGACGCCCGTGGACTCTGCCCCACTGCTCCAGGTCTCGAGGGGAGCTACAACGTGGCAGGCCTGGCGCGCTTCGCTCACACCCAAACGGTCATTCGTAGCAGCGATGATCATGTCGGGCGGCCGCTCGATACCTATGCCTTGCAGTTGGCGTCCAATGTTCCGGTGGTCAAGATCCCGATCGGGAACGATCGGAACGTATCACTGATTCCAGCATGCGCGAACACGTCACCCGGTGTTAATGGCAAATGTGCCATTGTCAATTTCCAGGTAGTCGAGCAGGTGGAAAATGGTTCCAGTGGCAGCTTCAAGGTCGATTGGGAAGATTCGGAGTTCGGTGGCGATCACGACATGGATGTTAAACTCAACCTGAACTATCGGCTTCAGGGAGATCGGCTCTCTATAACGACAGAAGTGACGCGTTCAGCAGCATCACTGACATTGGGTCTGGGCTACATTCTCAGTGGTACCAGCGGGCGGTACGGGACTGGTGATCAACGCGATAAGATCGTCGTGGAGCAGAGCGATGGGTTCAATGTCCATTCGGGCATCAATAATTACCAGGATAAATACCCTGTCTCTCTTTGCCCGAGCACCGATCCCTGCAACGATGGTGATGGTCCTACTACGGCATCCTATCTTGTTTCGGGTAATTCGGGTCAGGAGCTTCAGCCTCCGCTCTATTACGCAGCGAAATATGGCAATGATGGCCGTGAGGACGACGGTACGCCCAGCGCCTATTTCGAGGTCAATCGTATTAGTGAACTTGCGGATTCATTGCGCGAACTGCTTGACCAGGTGCTCAACAATACCAACCGCACCGGTGCTGGCGTAACGTTGGGATATGAAGGCGATGTCGACAACTATCTATTTCAGACCCTCTATAATAATCAGTATAGCTGGTCGGGTGACGTGCAAGGCTTCAAACTCGCAGACGATGGCACCACGGCGACAGTCTGGAGTGCCCGCAATAAGCTGCCATTGCCGGCCAACCGGCAGATCATTACCCGAAATCCCTATACCGGTACGGGCATTTCCTTCTCTGCTGCTGCGTTTGAAGATGCAGGCCTGAACATGACTTCGTCGCTGCGCAACCTGATCGGATACGTCCGCGGCGAAACCGCGCTCGAACAGCGAAACGGGGGTGATTTCCGCAATCGCTTGTGGTTCAACGGGCAGGAAAGTGCCCGTCTTGGGGACTTCATCGGTTCTCAGCCTTATCTCGTCAACTTGCCGAATACTTATTACGTCCCGGATGAGGGGGATACCAGTTACGCCAATTTTCGCACCGGTTTGGCTGGGCGAAAACCCATGCTTTACGTCGGCGGTAACGACGGCATGCTACATGCTTTCGACGCGCTGTCGGGCGTAGAGACGTTGGCCTATATTCCCGGATTACTGCTCACTGCGTTACCGGAACTGGCCGACCCGGACTATCGGCATCGTTATTACGTCGATGGTAGTCCGACCGTGTTGGATGCCCGCCACGGCGATAACGGCGGGGGAGAGTGGTTCTCGCTACTATCGAGCGGGCTCGGCTCGGGAGGGAAAGGACTGTTCGCTCTGGATGTCACGCACCCCGAAAATTTTGATCAGTCTAAGGCCGAAGATATTGCTCTTTGGGAGTATGGCCCGGAAGACGACGTTGCCATCTTTGGCGAAGCGCGAGATCAGCAGCAGCTGGGATATGTCTATAACCAGCCAAGTATCGTTCGTCTTGAGAACGACCGATATGCGGTGATATTCGGCAACGGTTATTTCAGCGAGTCAGGTAAGGCCAGCCTTTACATCTTGTATGTCGATGGCGGATCCAAAGGGAGCTGGAAAGCTACCGATGTGGTCCGTTTGACGCCGTCCATCGCCAATACCGGTAGCAATGGCATGACGACCGTATCTCTGGTCGATCGCGATGAGAATGGGCGGGTGGATCTCGCCTACGGCGCAGACATCCAGGGGAATGTCTGGCGTTTTGACCTCGCCTCGGATGATACCGACACATGGAAAGACAAGATCCATCTGCTGTTTACGGCAGAGAACGGCGGTCAGCGCCAGATACTGACTTCCACCCTGGAAATCGGTCATCACCCCGACGGCGGACTGATGGTCTTTTTCGGCACCGGGGCTGAGGAAACCAGCGGCTTACCGACCTCTCAGGATCGCGGCACGATCGACAGCTTTTACGCCATTCGCGACGATCTCGGTAACGTCCTGCGTGCAGATACGCTGGTACGTAGCTCGCTGAATGGCCGTGCATTCCTTTCCGCGCATCTGGATGATACCGACAGCAATTCGACGCCCATCCGCTATCTCGAAACCGTATCCACAGAAGCTTATCCCGAAAATGGGTGGTATCTGGATCTGGAAGGGGATGAGCGTATCGTCGACGGTCCTTTATTACGGGGAAATCGAGTCCTCTTTTCTTCATTGATTCCGGGGCATGGCATGTGTGGCGCGGAGGACTCCGGCTACCTCTACGAACTGAATGCATGGTATGGCTCGGCATTTCCGTCTCCAGTGCTTGACGTGAACGGAGACGGTACGGTCGATGACGATGATATCTACGATCCCTCGAACGATACCGATGGAGACAGCCGCTACGTACCCATTGGTCTGGCCACGAAAGGCGCGATTTTCACGCCCGAGGTGTCGATCAGTGAAAGCGGTCAGCAAGAAACCAAAATTAGCGCGAGTACCGGAGGTCAGATCGTAAAGATCGCCGAGACGCCGTTGAATAACATACGTATGGGGCGCGTGGCCTGGCGAACCTTGGAGTAGGGAAAATGAAAAAGACCCATTCTCGAGGTTTTACCCTGATCGAGCTGATGATCGCGGTGGTGATCGTCGGCATCCTCGCCGCGATCGCCATCCCGAGTTATCTGCGCTACGTCGAGCGGGCGCAAGCGCGTGATGCGCAGGCGGCTATGCAGTCGTTGGCGCTGGCGCTGGAGCGGCGTTACTCGCAGACGTATCGCTACGGCCCGGATGCCGACTCGGTGGAACCGTCTTCGGTCGATCTCTTCCCCAGCCAGTCCCCGGAGAGCGGAGACGCGAAATACACTTTGAAGCTGACGATCACCGATAGTGGACAGCGTTATCTTATTAGCGCCAATAGAGCCACAGGCAGTGCCGGCGAAGCCTGCAATTCGTTGAGTCTCGATAGCCAGGGTAATCGTTCACCCGGGCCGGGCACCTGCGACTGAGCCTAGTTAATGTGGCTTTGATAGCCTTGGGGCCTAAGTTTCCGGCTCGTCATCCGGATCGTTGACGGTATCATCCACTGGTTCCGTGCGAATACGCGCGAAGTGCACCACAATCTTCGTGCCACCACCCGTCAACGCGGGGTTGGTCAGCGTGAAAGTGCCTGCCGTTCGGCCGCGCGTGAAGCCAAGCGACGTATATCCCATGCCCTGTGAAAAACTGCCTGGATCGATGTTGACTTGATTACCGGCGGGCTCACTGACCGTCACCACCCGCTCGTCGTTATCGAGCGTCTGATCGTCATCGCTATCAATGAACAGCAGCATTGAACCATTCCACTGCTTGCTCTCTTTGTTGCAGCTCGTACCCTCGTCGGTTGCGCACAGCCAGGTTGACTGACCGCTCTGCGCGGCTTCCATCCTGGTACGCCGTAGAAGCTGCCACACGCGTTCCACTTCACTGTCGAGTGTCATGCGTGCACTCAGATTGGCCAGCCCCGGTGCGGCCCAGCTCGCCAGAATGCCGAGAATGACCACGCAGATCATCAGCTCGATCAATGTGAAGCCTTGCTGATGCCGTCGTCTTGTAGGGTGAGGAGCAGTACATTGCAGCGGGGTTTGCGGGCGAGAAACCATTGCGGAGTCCGGGTTCTGGACGAATGGTAGAATCGTCCTTTTGTCAGGATATCGACAGCATGCAGGATTTCTTGATCGTGGGCGGGGGCGTCATCGGCATGATGACGGCTCTGCAGTTGTCCGATGCCGGCCATTCGGTGGCGTTGGTCGAGCGCGGCCAGTGTGGTCGCGAGGCATCCTGGGCGGGTGGCGGTATCGTCTCACCGCTCTATCCGTGGCGTTATTCGAAAGCGATCTCGGCGCTTTCCAGCTGGTCCGAAGGTCGTTACCCCGAACTGGCCGGGCGGCTGTTCGAGGAAACCGGCATCGATCCCGAATATCGTCAGAAAGGCCTGCTCTATCTGCGCGTGGAGGATGTCGACACCGCGCTCGCCTGGGCGCGTGAGGTCGCCAAGCCGCTGGACCGCATCGACGCCGAAGCGCTCTACGCCAAGGAACCTAACGCGGCGCCGGGCTTCGATGGCGGATTATGGATGCCGACGCTCGGCAGCATTCGCAATCCGCGCCTAGGCCAGGCGCTGCGGGCGCGCCTGTTGCAGATGTCGCGTGTGAGACTGCACGAACACGGCGAGGTCTCGGCGCTGATTCGCGAGGGAAATGCCATTCGCGGCGTTGCCACCTCACAGGGCGCGATCCGCACCGGGCAGACCGTCGTCTGCACCGGCGCCTGGTCACGAGCGTTGCTGGCGGGCATCGGCGTCGAACTGCCAATCAGGCCGGTCAAGGGGCAGATGATTCTGTTCAAGGCGCCGTCCGGGCTGGTCGAGCGTGTGGTGCTGAAAGATGGACGCTACGTGATTCCCCGTGGCGACGGTCGGGTATTGGCCGGGTCGACGCTAGAGGAGGTCGGCTTCGACAAGCAGACGACCGAGGAGGCTTACGCCTCGCTGCATGCCAGCGCGCTCTCCATCATTCCCGCCTTGGCCGAGTGTCCGGTGGAGCATCATTGGGCGGGTCTGCGTCCGGGATCGCCGGACGGCGTGCCGATGATCGGCGCGGTACCGGAATTCGAGGGGCTTCACGTCAATGCCGGTCATTATCGTAATGGCCTGGTATTGGC
>Ga0207878_100583_pt1 | contig 9969 bp, 10 predicted proteins | sample LinPmetageLP41_FD_184053 | JGI IMG/M metagenome (GOLD analysis project Ga0207878, IMG submission 184053) | Marine viral communities from the Pacific Ocean - LP-41 (SPAdes) | ecosystem: Environmental > Aquatic > Marine > Oceanic | place: Pacific Ocean | collected 2010-08-27 | reverse complement strand
CGATTCGTCATGCTGACCCGCAAGAACGACGCGCCGCTGGATTTCGACATCGACAAGGTGCTGGAACAGTCGAAGGACAACCCGGTCTTCTATGTCCAGTATGCCCATGCCCGCGTATGTTCGGTGCTGCGAAAGGCAACCGAGTCGGGGATGGACGTGTCCGATGCTGCGCTCATATCCGCCGACCTGTCACATCTTCGCCACGAAGCTGAACAGGCGTTGGCGGCCAAGGTGGCGGAATGGCCCCGGCTGGTCGAGATCGCCGCGCGCACCCACGAGCCGCACCGTGTGGCCTTCTATTTATATGAACTGGCGTCCGCGCTGCATGGTCACTGGAATCGCGGCAATGACGATCCGTCACTGCGATTCCTGCAAGATGACGCCAATGTCAGTCGCGCAAAGATCGCACTGGCCCGGTCCGTGGCCGTTGTAATTGCGGCTGGTCTGGGTATTCTGGGCGTCGAACCTGCGAATGAAATGCGCTGAAGACCCTGAAAGGGCTGAGCGTCGCAGGCGATTGAGAGGCGGACAGCGGGGTCAACCCTGCGTCCATCGGTGAGATGAGATTCGGGTAGCAGCCGGATCTTGATGGCAGTGACACACAACCTCCGGGGCAACGCCGCGTCGGAAGGTGGAGGGCAGGCACATGGCGGATTTCGACTATTACGGCGCCGACTACGGCGCGGAAGAGCCTTCTCGCGTTATGGAGGCCGTGCGCAATTTCGGCTTTGCGAACTGGGCCGGGGCGCTGACCTCGCTGGGGCTGACAGCCGGAATGGCGGTCTGGGCTATCGACCTGACGTTCCGTGACGTTTCGGGCGTGCCCGTCATCGCGGCACTGGAGGGTCCGATGCGCGTGGCCCCGAAAGACCCCGGCGGCACAGTTGCCCCGTTTCAGGGTATGGCCCTGTCCGACATCACGTCCGGTGGCGTGGCGGCCCCGGCCCCGGACCAGATCGTGCTGGCCCCGCCGCCCGTCACGCTGAACGCGCCGGCCCTGGCTGAGCGTATGGCCACCGCCGAAGCTTCACAGAGTGTGGCATACGCGGCTGCCGTTGCGACATCCGAGGCCGACGAGCCACAGGTGACCCCGGCAAAGGTGCCCCATGGTCAGACGGCTGAGATCGACTTGCCCGAGCAACTGGAACGTCTTGAACTGGCCTCGGTCGAGGCCGATGAGGATCAGGTGCTTGTCGGGGCGAGCGCACCGGTCGAGCAGGTTGTTGTGACACCGGCTGTCACGACCGCACCCTCCGAGCCCGTGGCCGCTGTTGTGTCAGCAAAAGCATCCGGCATCTCCCAGTCGTCGCGCCCCCGCCAGCGTCCCGCCGGTCAGCGACCTGCTGCCCTGCGCAACGGTCCCGCCACGGTCCCGACCGAGGCCCCGGCGCAGTCGGAAGGCACGCGCGTCGCGTCTATCGAAACCTCTGTTCCGGCTTCGGCTCCGGCCCCGGTCGTGTCCTCGCGGGATGTCGACCCGTCCACCATCAAGCCGGGCACGCGCGTCGTACAACTCGGTGCTTTTGGCAGCGAGAGCGTCGCGCGCAGCGAATGGGACCGTCTGGAAGGTCGTTTTCGCGCCTACATGGTCGGCAAGGGTCGGATGATCCAGAAGGCCAACTCGGGCGGACGCGATTTCTGGCGGCTGCGCGTCGTTGGGTTCGACGACAGTTCGGACGCGCGCCGGTTCTGTGCCGAATTGCTGGCGAAAGACGCCGCCTGCATCCCCGTCACTGTCCGCTGACATGCCCGCCGGGGCCTTTATCCTTGGGTGTGAAGGCCCCGACCTAAGCACCAGGGAGGCCGCATTTTTCCGCGATTGCGACCCCTGGGGCTTCATCCTGTTCGCCCGCAATGTCGATACCCCGGATCGGTTGCGCGCCCTGACGGCATCCCTCCGCGACGCCCTGGGCCGCGATGCCCCGATCCTGATCGATCAGGAAGGCGGACGCGTTCAACGCCTCGGCCCGCCGTTCTGGACGCGCTGGTCCCGACCTCTGACGCAGATGTGCAGGGCTTCGGACCCGGAGCGCGCGATGTTCCTGCGCGCCACGCTGATCGCGCGCGAATTGCACAACGTCGGCATCGACGTGAACTGTACGCCGACCGCCGATATCGCAACCGAAACTACGCATCCCTTCCTGTTGTCCCGGCTCTATGGAGATAGCGTCGAAACCGTTTCAGCGCGCGCGCGCGCCAACGCCGAAGGCTGCCTTCAGGGGGGCGTTCTGCCGGTGATGAAGCATATTCCGGGGCACGGGCGTGCCAATGTCGACAGCCATCTGGGTCTGCCGCGTGTCGATACCTCCTGTGAAGACCTGCGCGTCACGGATTTCGAGGTCTTCCGCCGACTGAACGACCTGCCGTTGGGAATGTCGGCACATGTCGTCTATTCCGATATCGACACCGCCCCCGGCACGATTTCCGCCGCTGTTATCGCTGAAGTGCGCGGTGGCATCGGGTTTGACGGCCTTCTGATGACCGACGATATCAGCATGGCGGCACTGCCGGGTGACATGGCCAGCCGGTGCAAGGCGTCGATCGCGGCGGGGTGTGACGTGATCCTGCATTGCAACGGCGAATGGGACGACATGGCGGCGGTGGCGGAAAACACGCCTTGCCTGTCGGATGTGGGTCAGACCCGCGCCGACCGCGCCCTGTCGATGCGTGCTGCCCCGGTCGAGCTTGACATCAAGGCAGCCCATGCGGAACTTGACGCCCTCATGTCCTGAGGGGACTCGCGTGGCCGACGAACTTGCAGACGACTTCATCGAAGGCCCGGCCCGTGACCCCGATCCGGACACGGTTGCCGAACGTCTGGCCGCCGAGGCGCTGATCGTCGATGTCGATGGGTTCGAGGGGCCGCTGGACCTTTTGCTGACGCTGGCGCGGACGCAGAAGGTCGACCTGCGCACGATCTCGGTCCTGCAACTGGCCCGGCAATATCTGGTTTTCGTCGAAAAGGCGCGGGAATTGCGGCTGGAGCTTGCGGCCGACTATCTGGTCATGGCCGCCTGGCTGGCCTTCCTGAAGTCGCGCCTTCTGTTGCCGCCCGACCCCGAGGATGAAGGGCCAAGCGCCGAAGATCTGGCGGCGCATCTGGCGTTTCAGCTGGAACGACTTGAGGCGATGCGTACTGCCGCCGCCCGACTCATGGCCCGCGATCAGCTGGGCCGGGATGTCTTTGCCCGTGGCGAGCCGCAAGGGCTGGAACGATCGCGCAAGGTGGTCTGGACGGCGACACTGCTGGACCTGATGCAGGGTTATGCCCGTCTGAGGACGCGTGACGATTTCCGCCCCTTCGTCATGGACCGCGACGGCGTTTTTACCATGGAGGAGGCGCTGTTGCATCTGCGTCCGCTGATCGGCGCAACCCTGGACTGGGCCGACCTGATGTCATTTTTGCCCGATGGCTGGGACGGCGATCCGGCGCGGCGACGGTCGGCCACTGCCTCGACCTTTGCCGCGACGCTTGAACTGGCCAAGAACGGACGGCTTGAATTGCAGCAGACTGATATGTTCGGACCGATCCGTATTCGGGGGACGGCGTGAGGGACGGAGAAACCACCAGGCCCGAGACCCTGTTCGAGGCACCGCCGCTGGCCGAACAGGAACGGATGGTCGAGGCGATCCTGTTCGCCTCGGCCACACCGGTCACGGTGGGCGAGTTACACGCCCGCCTGCCGCACGGCTGCGACGCGCCCGCCGCGTTGGAGCAGTTGGCGAAACGATATGACGGACGGGGCGTACGGGTGGCGCGCGTGGGCGATGCCTGGGCGATCCGCACCGCGGCGGACCTTGCGTTTCTGATGACGCGCGAGACGGTCGAGACCCGCAAGCTGAGCCGGGCGGCGGTCGAGACGCTGGCCATCGTCGCCTATCACCAGCCCGTCACACGCGCCGAGATTGAAGAAATCCGCGGCGTTTCAGTCAGCAAGGGCACGGTCGAGCAATTGATGGAACTGGACTGGATCAGGCTGGGCCAGCGCCGCAACACGCCGGGGCGGCCTGTGACTTTCGTCGTGACACGGGGTTTCCTCGACCATTTCGGCCTTTCGTCCCCGCGCGATCTGCCGGGCCTGAAGGAATTGCGGAGCGCCGGGTTGCTGGACAGCTCCCCACGCCCGGACGATGTGCCGGACACCGAAGAAGACGCGACCGACGACATGTTCGAACGCTCCCCGCCTGAACAGGAAGGCTGAAGCCAGGGGGGGGGGGGGGGGACAGTTCAGTCCCTGTTGCAACTTTGGTCGGCCGGTTTCGACCGGGTCTTGCATCCGATCAGAACGGCCACGGCCAGCGGCACAGCAATTTCCGTGGTGAAAATACATGTTTCGCCGTGCCTGCGGAGGCCAATCTGTTGCGCTTTGCGCAGGAGGTCGAAAGGCGGGGGCGTTCAGTTGTCGGGGAGAGTCGGTTTGGATTCCGGACGTATGGCATTGTCGGCAAGGGGCTGGGCCGGTCCGGTCTTGTGAAACCCGGCACGCCGCATCTCGCGCGTGGCGACCCGGCCCAGCCAGATCACCATCAATCCGAAGGCCAGCAAACCGCCGCCGCCCAGCATCAGTTGTGCCCGGCTTGCCCCGACAGTGGCCAGCCCGCCCATTTCACCGATCCAGACCATGGCCAAAGTGCCCGGTGCCAGTCCTGCCGTCGTCGCTAGAAGATATGTCCAGGGTCGCACGGCCGTAAACCCCAGTAACCAGTTCTGTGCCGTGAACGGCAGGATCGGCGTCAATCGAAGCAGCACGACGAAGACCAGACTGTTCTGGGCGATTGCCCGGTCGGCGGCGCGGACGCGGGGTCCGTCGATCCGGCGCATCAGGGGCGCGCGCAGCCAGTGTCGACCGATAAGAAAGGGTGGAATCGCACCGAGGATACTGCCCAGCATCGAAAGCGGATATCCCCACCAGCCGAATGCCAACCCGCCGACCACCGACATCGCCGCCGCAGGCAGCGGCAGGATTACGACAACCACATAGGCCAGGACGAAAACCACGATCCCGTATGTGCCGTGCGACTTGACCCAATCGCGCAGAATCGGAACCCAGTCGCCCCAAGGCAGCAACCACATGCCCAAGGCGATCACGACCAACAGCACAGGCCAGAGCCAGATGTGCCAGGCCTTGATCGGCGTCGCGGCGGGGGAAGGGCTGGGGTATGGCATCGTGGGCACGTCCTAGGCTTCCATGCGGCACCGCCGCAAGGGCTGAGCGGCGAAGTGTCGTGTTTGTAATGCGCGACAAGATCCCATGTTCGGGCAATGCGGGGAAGCCGGGGCCGGATGTTCGGCGAATCAAGTGTCGGTACATCGATCCGGGTTGCAGGTATGATCCAATTGCATGGTCGACAGACTTGCCGCCTATCTTCGCCTTGCCGCGCGGGGCGGTGAGGTTGGCCGAGACGCAGTCTGCCGCTCGTTGCGACGGTCCTTTCCTGGTCTGGGCCAAGGGCATTTGGCAGCCTGCCGGGCGATGGCGCAATACTCCAGACCGCGCAGAATTTTGCCGCACTGCCGACCGCCTGAGTCGTCACACGTCTGGCTTCTGAAATGTGGCGCAATTGATCGACACCTTGGGCGAGATCGCGGCCAGACGGGTTCACCGTATTTTGCGCCCAATGGGTATTCGATGCCGGGTCCGCTCGGACTGCCACCGGCCTTCGACACGGCACTGCCCATTCGGGATCGACTTTTCTGTGTGTCGAGTGCTACGGGTCGTTCGCATTGCAGCTCAAGGCCTTTCGAAATGGTCTGTCAGGCCTGTCGCGCCGCGATCCAGTCAAGCAACACCGTTGCGTCCGCCTTCAAGGCATCCGCCGTCCCCCCCGTGAACATCTGCAAAGCGTTGAGGTTCAGCGGGTTCACCCCGACCAGCACGTCGGCGCCTGTCTCCAGCGCGGCGGCGATCACCGGACGGAACCCGCGGCCCGAGGCTTCCTGTTTGCCGAACTTGTTGACGATCAGCAGGTCCACACCCTGTGCCAGACATGCTTCGGCAGCGGCGACGGCGGTTTCCAGTCCTTCGGCATCCAGCCGACAGCCCCGTGCCTCGCGGCCCAGCGATTGGCTGATGCGGATGACCGGGCCATCGGGCAGTACGACTGCGTCCATGTCGCAGCGGGCGCAGCCCGGCCGGTCGCTGTTGATCTGCACGATCCCGGCGACGCGATGGCCCTGCGCGATGGCCGCCAGGGCCACGCGATGCAAAAGGGGATCAAGCTCTCCGCGACCTTCGGTCATGGTATAGGCAAGGCGCATGGGCCTTGGTTCCACGGGCCGCCCGGCGGTGCAAGGCTTGACGCGGCCTGCACGGCAAGCGACCCATGGCCGGATGTCAGAACATTTCCCCCGGATCGAGCCATTGGGCGAAGCGGCACTTTTGCTGCGTTTCGCCCCAACGCTGGATGACCGCGCCAATCGCGCCTGCGTCGCTTTTCGCGCCGGGTTGGAGGCCGAGCCGATAACAGGTGTGGTCGAAACCGCATCGTCCCTCGGGTCGGTGCTGGTGCGATACGAAGGTGACCCTGAGGCGCTGGAGGCTGCGCTCACCGATCGCCTGAACGCCCGCGACTGGTCGCAGATCGTGCCGCCCGCCCGCCGCTTGTGGCGGATCCCCTGCAGCTATGGCGGCGACGATGGCCCACAGCTGGAGGAGGCCGCCGCGATGGCCGGGCTGTCGCAGGCCGATGCCATTGCGGCGCTGTCGTCAGCGCGGGTGCGGGTTCTGGCATTGGGGTTCGTGCCGGGCATGCCCTACACCGGAATATTACCGCCTGAATGGGACCTGCCGCGTCAGACGGGCTTGACGCCGAAGGTTCCCGAAGGCGCGCTGGTCACGGCGGTCCGGCAGCTTGTCCTGTTCGGGACCGAGGCACCGACGGGCTGGCGTCAGGTCGGTCGCACGCTGTTCGGGTGTTTCAACCCGTCGCGGGACCGTCCCATCGCGCTGACACCGGGGGACGAAGTGATATTTCCCGCCGTTTCCATGTCGGAATTGCGGGATGAGGCTGCCGCTGATCCCGACCGCCACGGCGGTGCGACGTTCGAGGTTTTGCCATGATCGAAGTTCTGTCCTGCGGCCCGATGGTGACAATTCAGGATCGCGGCCGCGCGGGTTATCTGACTCAGGGGCTGGCCCATGGCGGGGCCGCCGACCAGCATGCGCTGGACGATGCCGACGCCCTTCTGGGTCAGGTCGGCGCGGGGATCGAGACACCGGGATCGCCGTTGTGTCTGCGCGCCCACGGGGCCACGACCGTTGCGCTGACCGGGGCACCGATGCGCGCCGACATGGATGGCCGCGCGGTGGCTTGGAATACCGCCCAGACGCTGGAGGACCAAGCAACGCTGAACCTGCGGCCAAGCGGGCAGGGGGTATACTCCTACGTCCACGTTCCCGGTGGTTTCCAGACCGAAACGATGCTGGGCAGTCGCGCCGCGCACCTGATTGCCAATATCGGCAAACCGCTGACCGCGGGCGACCGTCTGCCCGGCATGCCACAGGTGCTGCGGCCCCGGAAGGTCACGGCGAGCGAGCGGCTGGGCGGCGGGCTTCTGCGGCTGCTGCCGACACCGCAGACACGGCTGTTTCCCGAAGCGGAACTGGCCCGCTTCGCCGACACGGCATTTACCCGCGATATGCGCGGCAATCGGCAGGGCGTCAGGCTGTCGATGAATGGACCGGGCTTCGCGACCGAAGCACAGCTGAACCTGCTGTCGGATTTCATCCTGCCGGGCGATGTGCAGATGACCGGCGATGGCGTGCCGTATATCCTTGGGCCAGAATGTCAGACGACCGGCGGCTATCCGCGGATCGGCACGGTGATTTCCGCTGACATGCCGCGGGCCATGCAGGCAGTGCCGGGGGCGAAATTGCGGTTCCGGTTCGTGACACTGGCCGAGGCGCGCGCGGCCCGGTCCAAACGCCCCGAGGTGTCGCCGCTGGTCCGCGATCCGTCCGAGATCACGGACCTGCTAAGCCTGCAACTGATCGGCGGCGTGATGTCCGCCCGCGACGGAGATAGCTGATGCGCATCGATCTGAATGCCGACATGGGCGAAGCCTTCGGCGACTGGCGGATGGGGAACGACGGCGCGTTGCTGGACATCGTGACCTCGGCCAACGTCGCTTGTGGGGCGCATGCCGGGGACTGGGACGTGATGGCACGGACGATGACGCAGGCCCGCGACAGGGGGGTCGGCATCGGGGCGCATCCGGGATTTCCCGACCTTCAGGGGTTTGGTCGGCGGCGCATGTCGATGCCCGGAGAGAGCCTTGCCAATCTTGTCATATGGCAATTCGGCGCGGCGCGCGGCATGGCGGCGGCGTTGGGCACACAGGTCCGTCATTTCAAACTGCATGGTGCGATGGCGAACATGGCCTCCGAAGACATCGAGATGGCGCGCGCGGCGTATTCCGCGGCCTTGCGCGTCGATCCGGACGTCATCCTGCTGGTTCTGGCGGGCACGGCGCAGGAGGCGGCGGCCAGATCACTGGACGCACGCTGGGCGGGCGAGATATTCGCCGACCGGGGCTACAACGACGATGCCACGCTGGTGACACGCGGCCAACCGGGTGCAATGGTGCATGACCCGAATGATGCGGCTGCGCGGATGGTGGCCTTCGTGAAGTCCGCGGCGATCATCGCCAATTCGGGCCGACAGATCCCTGCGGCCTGCGACTCTATCTGCCTGCATGGCGACGGTCCCGATGCGGTTGCCATTGCCCGAGCCGTGCGCGCCGGGCTGGAGACCGAAGGCATCACGCTGGCCCCGATGCAGGGACACCGCCCATCGTGACCGCGATATTCTGAAATGACGAAGCGGGCGCTAACGCAAACGCGGCGGCGCATCCGTGCCGGGTGCCGCAGGCGTCGCGGGCGCGTCCGGCACCGGCAGATCGATCCGCAGGCCATGCCGGGCGAGTGTTGCGGCCAGGGGGTGCGCAGCGCGCAGGAAGGTCACGTCGATCTTGCCGGCATCGAGACCTGAGAACACCAGCGCTTCGGATACCGCGCGCGCCAGATCGCCTTCGGCCCCCGGCACGACATCGACAAATCCCAGAATGTGACCCCGCGCGCCGCCCTCATAGGCGACACCGGCCAGGTATCCGGTGCGGGCCAATCCGACGGCCAGCCCCAGTTTGCCGTCCAACGCCGTCAGCAGGGCGTCGGGGATGTCACCGGGGGAGGAGACCTCCTGAATGCGGGCTTCGGTCTCTTCGGGCTGATGGGCAAGCGTCGTGTTCAGCCAGCGCAGGGCCTCAGGGTCCAGCAGTTGAGCCGATGGCGCGTCTTCGAGGTTGAGGCCGAGACCCAGGTTTTCGGAGGCCAGCATGGTCGCCAACCGACGGCCAGACAGCGTGGCGGTGGCTGCGGCCCCGGCGAAATCGGTCAGGCGGTCCGGAAGGTCGAAGGCGAGGGCATAGCGCGTGCCCTCGATCTCGAACAGGCGAGGGGTGATCGTGCCGTCGCGGCTATCGCCGTCGTCCAGCAACAGGTGCAGCTCTGCTTCGGCGAGACGTTCGAAAAAGGTCAGGCGGGCGGTGTCGGTGCCGTCGTCTTCCGCTGCGAGATGGGCGCGATCAAGGGGGGTCATGTCAGGGCATCCTTGATGGCGCGGCGCAGGGCAGGCAAGGTATCGGCCTCGAACCAGGGGTGACGTCTGAGCCATCCGGTATTGCGCCATGACGGATGGGGCAAGCAGAAGATGCCGGGCGCGCGGCTGCGCCAGTCGCGAACCCGGTCGGTGACACGGCCTTTTCCCAGATGCCAATCCTGCGCATAACCGCCGATCAGCAACGTGACCTTTGGCGAGCCGACATGGTCGAGGGCGGCGGCGCGCCACATTCTGGCGCAAATGCGAGGTGGCGGCAGGTCCGATCCCTTGATGTCGTAACCGGGAAAGCAGAACCCCATCGGCACGATCGCCACCTTGTCGCGGTTCCAGAACGTCTCGCCATCCACCCCC
>Ga0207878_100582_pt1 | contig 10005 bp, 8 predicted proteins | sample LinPmetageLP41_FD_184053 | JGI IMG/M metagenome (GOLD analysis project Ga0207878, IMG submission 184053) | Marine viral communities from the Pacific Ocean - LP-41 (SPAdes) | ecosystem: Environmental > Aquatic > Marine > Oceanic | place: Pacific Ocean | collected 2010-08-27 | reverse complement strand
ATCAGAAGACTTGCTGCCGGTGCGCAACGCTGCCATATCGGTAGTCAGCCACGCCCAGGCTTCATCAGTCGACGCGAATCGCTTGAAGACATCCTCGAGGCCGGGCACCAGCTGTGCCGGCCGTTTGTTGGTCGCGGACATGATCTGGCTGGCCGGAAACACATAGCTACGTCCGGCCCGAACGCCGTGGATCTTGCCGTCACGGCGCCAGTTGCGTACGGATTGACCCGACACACGAAGCCGCTTCGCAAATGATTGCGTATCCAGACGCTCATCTGCCGCTCGCGAAAGTTGGACAGGTGCTTCGGCTTTGCTAGATGTCGGCGATGGTGATGGCGTTTGAGTTGGCGCAGCTCGAAATGAGCTTTCATTGCGGGATACAGAAGATCGCTCGCTGCGCGCACGACCCGATTGTGTCGATTCATGGCCAGTCTGAGAGATCAGGCACCGCAAAGGCCTAAGGATTAGTTTGGCAGTCAGGCGAAAAAGATGTCGCATTTTTGATTACATACGGTTAGATGGCGGCAATTAATACAGAATATCAGTAGTTCGAAACGGATATTCGGACTTCAGTCTGCGGCGGAGTGTCACCCACCCAAGGCGGCAATTCGGCGTACTTGACCAGTCGTTGAGTCCGACGACTCTTGCCATCAGTGATATTCGAATACGGCCGGTAGAACGGAAAAGCGATAGGAATGCTTTCCTGCACGCGGGGGTAAGCGGCATCATTTTTATAATACGAGACTTCGAGCCAGACCGGTTCGCATGACGACACAGTGTGTAATGGCATGTTGCGGTCGGCCTTATCCGCCTGCGGCATGAGTGCCACCTCAATGGACACCTCGAGAAAACGCCATGGCCAGTACGTTGCCCGCTCCCCCTGTTTGGCCTGATCCAACAACCGCCTGATTAAATCAGAACGGTCGGCTGGGTTGGAGTACCTCCTGCTCAACCGTTCCCCAAGTGCGCTGGATGCCGTCTGCCACCTCCGGCCAACCCAGGCGCTCGGCCAGGCTAGCCATCTCCTTGATCACACTGGCCGGTGCGCCGGGCACCACTGCCTCGGCCGGCACAGCGGAAGGATCCATTTGCCACGGGCGCAAGCGTGCGGTGCCGCCGAGCTGGGCATCGATCATCAAGGCGATACGCAGTCCGCCCACATCAATATCGCCCCAATGCCAGAAGCCCGTCTCATTGCTGCAATCAGCGATTAGCGCCCGCAAGGCAAGTCGCATGGCCGGCGACGGCACGCCGCCGGTGTAGATCACCAGCGCATTGTCGGCGTCCTTTAGACCGCGCGCGACCTCGTTGAAGGTCGTGAGATTCTCGATAGTCAGTACATGCGCAGGCGCCGCCCCAGCCAGCCCGACGAAATGATCTGGAGCCAGGCCTGTGTAGGGACGATGCAAAGGGGCTGTCACCCCGCCGCTCATGCGAATATCGCAGTGACCGGCGATCAACAGCGGCTGGGGATGCTTTACCAGCCCAAGTCGCCGCAAGACCAGCGTCCTGTCGGCCGTAATCATGTTCGTGGTGCGAGTCAGCTCATCGAGTATGCCCACCAGGGTGACCTCGATATGCTTCGAGTTGTGGAACGTGGCCGCACTGAGCCTGCGCACGGGAACGTCCTGGTTGTCTGGCAACTGCTCAAGCACCCGGCAGGCGTCGTCGAGCAGGCTGGCATGCTCTGGGCCCAGACCGCGCACCTTCTGATCGAGCGCCCATCTCGCCCAGATATCATTCACGCGCCACTGGCCTCGCCACGGCGCCACGGTGCGCTCGGCTTCGGCTACGATTTGCCAGCGCGGCGTGACACCTATGTGTTGGGCCAGCGCTGACGCGTCTCGTAGCCGGATGCGCTCGATCTGGCCATCTTCGCCGGCGCGGTGATCCCAGTCGATAGTGAGCGCACCGGCGCGCTCGGCCTCTCGTACTTCCGAGTGGATCTCACTGAGCACTGCCCGGGTTAGTGCCACGTTGTAGGCCGGCAGCGACGCCTTAGTGAACTTGAGGCTTGGCACCGGGCCGCTGCCCGCCTTGATCCGCTGACGCTCGGCCTTCGCCAGCAGTTTCGACAGCGCCTGCTCTGCGATCACGTGCATCTTTACACTGCCTGCTGATCGGCCATGGTCTGCTCGATGAGATCCGGATGCTCACTGGGAACATCGCTCGTCAGCAAAAGGTTGGCTTTTTCTTTGAGCACGACACACTCAAGCCAGGGACACAGCCCGTCGCGACCAATATCAAATATCGTATTGGAAAAGCTGGTGATCTTGGCCATGTCAGCTTCCGGGGCCGCCATGATCAGCTGCAAACCCAGATGGCTGAGGAAGCGCGCGGCCGCCAGGGCGTTTTGATGATCCATGCTGTAGAAGGCCTCATCGAGCAGCATCAGCCCGCCTCCGTCACCGGGCCGATCGTCCAGTCGGTAGGTCGACGCCAACGACGCACCTGCGATTACATAAAACGGCGTGCGATGCTCGCCGCCCGAGCCGGAGCCAGTGCGATTAGCGAGCGTATCGACTTCCTCATTGTTCACCCGGATGGCCAGGTCGAAGGTGAAGAACTCGCGGTAGTCGGTCAGCACCGAGGGCGCCCTGCCCTCCATCACATCTGGGTTGGTGGCCATGGCGGTCAACTCCTCCATGGCCTCCTTGATCTCGGGTTCGGTCTGGGGCTGCTCGAAGGCCAGTTGTGACTCGTCGCCGGCGGTACTCACCCGCACGATGAATTCACGCAGCTTGCTGTGCGTCTTGCGCGACTGGTATTTGAACCGGTAACGCTCGCCTTGCGAAAACGGCGGACAGCGATCCAGCAGATTGTTCAGGTCATGCAGGCGCGTCTTCATCTGCTCCATCTGTTCATGGAGCTTATAGGCGATATCGCGACGGAAGGCGTCATGGGCGTTCGCCAGCGCTTTGTCTGCACTTTCTTCGTAGCAGGTCAGATTCGATGACTGTAGATTGTCGAGTTCGTCGACCACCCAAGCATTACCCTGCTCCCAGTCGTTCAACTGCACAGACAGACTCAGATTCGCGCTCTGCTCGTACTCTCGGAGCGCAAATTGTGCCTTGTCGATTGACGAGTTTTTGAACTTCGAGGCTCGAACTGCGAGTTCGCGTGAACGCTCTCCCCGCTGGCTTTCATCGGACGCATGCTCGTCGATTTGCTGTTTGTACTTGTCCACGACCGCGTCGTCACAGTAGGGATCTGCTGCTGCATCGACTGAGATCTTATGTAGCTTGCCTTGCCCCTCCTGCCTGTCTTTGATTTCATTGTTGAGCCGCTTGATTTTCTCAACGTTGACACCGAGGGCGCCAGCGAGCTTTTTGTCGTGATCGCGTGCTTTAACGAGGGATTCTTTCGTTTCACGTTGATGCGCGAGCAGCGCTTGGCCTGCCTCTGACTCCGACGATTCAAGACGTGATTTCAGGCTGTCCTGACGGGCGCGGGAGCGCTGCAATTCGGACAATCCACGTTGCACCAATTCCTGCGATTGTTCGTCGGAGTAGGTCGTGATGCGGCCAACCAGTTCTTGCAGCCGGTCATCCTCGTTCTGGGCCTTCTGATAGATACCTTCCAATCTCTCGTGCTCAATACGCGCCTTCTGGAGCTGATCCGCATTCGAGACGCGGCCAATACGCAATTGGCCTGGCTCTGGCAATCGTTTGCGACTCGTGCCGCCACCGCTGGAGATCATACCGTCCTTGGTCAGCGCGCGTTCGGAACGACCGAGATCGGCTTCTGTCTCTGCAAACCTCACATGGGCCAGCGCACGACGCGCGAAGGCTTGGGCGACCCAGTTCGTGGAGGTGACCAGGCGCGCCACTTCATCTGATGCCGGCTGCTGATCGCGGAAGCGCTCAAGGTGTCGAGGCTGGGCGACCTTCACGTTGTATATCGCCTCGCGGCGCGGCAGATCGCGGATCAGGCCAACGGCCTGGTTCTCCTGGCCGTCGGCGACGACGAAGTCTTCAAGCTGCCCGGCCAGATACGCCTCGATAGCGGGCTGCCACTCGGGATCGCTGACCTTGAGCAGGTAGCTAACCGGGGACGCGTCGATGCCTGCATCGGCCAACAGGTTAGACGCTCGGTTGGCTGATTCGCTCAGGGGCAATTGGCCCTGTAGAAGTGAACGCAGGACGCCCTGGTAGTCTTTGAGCTCGTTTTCGGCCGTGACTCGTTCACGCGACGCTGTATTGGCGGCCATCTTGAGCTGCTTAATGCATGTCCTCAGCAAGCCGCTGGCATCAACGACTGCATGAGTGAGCGCGGTAGCGTCCGCACTCGACAGGTCGTCCTTGGCGTCGTGCAGTGTCAACTTGACCTGTCTCAGCAGCACGAGCTGGTCCTCAGCCAGCTTACCGCGCGCTTCCAGATGCGTGAGACCCTGTATCAGCGGTGAGATCTGATTCCAAAGCTGCGTCTCGGCAGCTTTCAGGGCCTCCTTGATATCTGTGGCCTGCTTCGACAGCGAACCGTAACTTTTTAGTCCGGGATCCGCATTGATCTCTTCATTGATATCGTCGAGTTGCCCGTCGAGCCGCTCTATCTCACTGGCGGTTTTCTCGGCGTCCCGAGCGATGTCCTCCGCACTGGCTTGCGTGGCGGTCAGATCATCCTGCAAGCCCATGACGCGCTGGACTGATGCTTCGTAGTCATAGTTGGCCGCCAGCGAATACAGCGACATCTCTCGAGTCAGTGAATTGCGTGCCTGATGGTAGTGCTCCCTGACACCCTCCAGCTGTTTGATGTTCGCTTTTGTCTTTTCGATGAGTTCCTTGAAGCTCTCGAACTGCTTGATCTGGATTCCGAAGCCGCTAACGTCAATCTTGTCGAGCGAGACAATATGTTTTCGCACATATTCGTCGACGCTTTCAATGTCCCGCAGTTGCATGGATTTGGCGAACGCGCGCATGTAGGCCCGCTGATCGATGCGCGCTGTTGGCGGGCCGAGTTGGGCCAGAAGCTCCCCGATATACGCTTCAGCCTTATCCTTGATAATGGCGGTGCGTGAGGCATCCCTGCATCGCCGGGATACACGAGCGGAGAAATCACCCCACGACAGAGGCCGCTCACCTTCCGGGCTCTGTTCGATGAAATCATCTTTCGACAGCATCAGCCCGGGAAGAACGAACCGGCCGTGGATAGTGTGCTTGGTCTGCTCAACCGATGCGGACATGCATAGGCCCGCGGTAAAGACCTCGCCGGTCTTGTCGTCGCAGAACCCGAGTGCCAGGTAGGTCATCGAATGCTCGCGAGCCATTGATTCTACGACGTCGCTGGCGTGGCTCTTGTTGCGCAAGACTCCGAGACAGTAGCCCTTGAGGGTTCGTGTGCTGGTGTTCGATGATGACTGGGCATTGAATTTCAGATACTGGCCATGCGCGCCTAGCATCACAGTCTGAACAGCATCGAGCAGGGTCGACTTGCCCGATCCGTTGGCGCCGAGCACAGCTGTCGCGCCGGCCATGTCCATCTGCTCGTTTTCGAACAGATAGAACTGCACGAGATTGATCCTTCTAAGCGTCTTCATTGCTGTCCTCGTCGTGCTCGGCGTTTTCGTCGTCTGCGGGGTCGTCCGCCTGCTCGGGATTGCCGGCATGGTGCTTGAGGTCGGCGATCGCTTTCTCGTCGAGAAGGAACTCGATGGCCGGCAGGATCTCAACGGCGAACGGCTGGCCGTCGTCTTGTTCGCCGGAGACCCGTCGCGCGATGCCGAATCGTCGCATCGTGTCAAAAAGATCGATCAATGTCTGGCGCTGCTTGCTGGGGAAATCGCGCTTAGTGCTTTCTTCGTAGATCGGGGCGAGTTCACTCAACGAGATCAGGACGTGGCCATTGATATCCTCGCCGTCCTGGCGTGACTGGTGATAGACCTTTCGCAGCACCAATGCCATGAGTGTCGGAACGATGCCTAGCTTGACGGTCGCCGCGCGCAGCGGGCGCGCCGCGCAGTAGCCCAGATCGGCACTGACGTAGAGCTCCATGCCCATCAAACTGCACAGCGCTCGAAAGTGCTTCTCATGCACCTTGACGATGCGATAGGCGCCGCGCTGGCGAGCGACTGATTCATACAAGACCTGCTCGGTGACCAGACGGTAGGCCGCGGCCTCGAAGTCTGCTTCCTCGTAGGACGCGTCCTCGCTGATGACGTCACGCCAGTGCCGGATCATTGGCCTGTTCCTTTTCTTCGTATCGTGAGCTTGGGAGCCTCGACGTAGAGGTTCTCGATGCGTTCTTTGTCGTCGATGGTGATCTCGAACGGGTCGAGTGCATCGGTCGTCGCGCGCGTCGGGGCGGCCTGCGCACGTGCGGCAGCACCGATACGCGTGAGCGTCAGAAACGAACACAGATCCCGGATCGACTCGATAGGCAAATCATGGTTCGTGAGCACATCGTCGTGGCCCAGTGCCTGGTCGAGATAATGAGCGATCACCTCAGGTGAGATTGCACGTCGATCGCGCATCTGACGCATGAGCCGGTTGAGGGCGATCTGCCGGGGGCTGAGTTTTCGTGTCTTGAGCACTGTGCGCTTCGGTGCTATGCGGGGTTTCTTGGGCCTGGAGAGCGTCTCGTCGCTCAGACTTGGGCCGGCGGCGAACGCGGTATCAATCTGATAGTTATTGGGTACCGCCGCAATCACTTCCAGGCTCCGGTCTATGACGCGATCGAAGTCGGCTCGGGTGCGTATGCGATAGCTGATATAGGCCATGGCCTGCTTGTTGGCCGCCACCACCACCGCGTTTAGTCGATCGAGATGTGTCTCGATGCGATGAAAGACCCCGTAGCGCCGGAAGTCCTGCGCCATGACCTCGGCGCCTGTCCGGCGTCCCCAATTCTGCTTGTCGTACCACGTACTCAGATGAGCACTCTTTTCCTCGTCATGTCGTAGTCGATTCACGATACTGAGGATCTCGCGCCGCCGGCGCAGCGGATGGTTGGTCGTGCGCAGCTCGGTATAGTCGGCGATGTAGATGCTTTGAATGTACTCGTCGAAGAATGCCGCGACGTAATCACCGGCGCTCTCGTGCTTGCGCAGGACTTTCATTAGTTCGCTGACCTGGGTCCGGGTCGCGGCGACACTGTTGACCAGTCTCTTGGCCTCCTTGGCGGTCTCGTGGAAACTGGAAGCGTTTTCGACCGGGTCACGTTCGATGGCTTGCAGCGAGTTGTATATGATCTGAACCTTGCCGCCTAGAAATTGCGGCCCCTGCTCGGCGAACTCCATCACCATTTCCAGGAATTGCTGAATATCGGGTCGCATTTCGACCACCCGTCTTAGGTGCACGCGGGTCTCGACCAGCCAGCCGGTATCGATCAGGTACGCCAGTATGCCGTTCGCGCGAACCCCGATCGGAGTGTCGCCGGTGCCGTCATCTTCATCCTCACTCACCCAGTCGGATTCGTTTCTCAGAAACAGCTCAATGGGCGTCACGATATCGTGACGCTCGTAGCCGAGCTCAGGGATATCTGCCTCCTCGGAGAAGTATTCCGTATAGAGACGAACGATGATCTCCCAATAGCTTTTGCGATTGCGAGACGCCAGTGGTTGAAACAGGCCCCAGGGCAACTGCTCGAAAAGCGCCGGATGATGCAGCGATGAGGACATATCGGATTCGGATTGAGTGAGCAGAAGCGTCGGAAGAGGTGGAAATTAACAAGTAGGTTAAATTAACCGAGGTGTTAAATAAACAATGATGTTAATCTAACGCCCCATGACCCGATCCGACTCAACCACGCGCTCACAGGAGCACATGCGACTCATCGAGGCGCTGCTGCTCTGGGAAGGCGCCGTGAGTAACGAACGACTGCGCGAACTGCTCGGTTGTACCTCGGTACATGCCAGTCGCCTGCTGTCGTCTTTCCGACAAGTCTATCCGCGCCAGATCATCCGCAGTCAAGGTGATGTCCTGGGCGAGTACATCGCAGGTGTGAGCATCAAGCCGATTCTGACCACGGGCGACCCCGATGAATACGTCTCGCTGACGCGAAACGCGCCTACGGCTTATGTCACCACGGTCCAGACGAACTACAGCGAATTCGAACCTGCGCTGTTTGGTCACCTTCACCGCGCCGCGGTCGTAGGCACCGGCGTGATTGTCGCCTACCAGACCCTGGACAGGCCGGCCGCCGCCGAGCGGCTGATCTTCCCGCATCAGGTCGTCGAGATAGCACAACGATGGCACACCCGAGCGTGGGACAGCCAGAGTGAGACCTTCGACGACTTCTATCTCGGCCAGATCGTCAAATGCCGGCCCTCTGAAACGGCCTCGCCGGTGATAGGCGATGACGACACAGGATGGAACACGGAGGTGGAAATCGGTATCAGGTCGCACGACGATCTTGGATACGAACAAGCGAGTGTCGTGGAACATGAATACTTCAAGGGGACAGTGGGCCGCCGCATCAGGACTCGCGGCTGTCTGGTCAGGCATGTCCTTGACGCCATGAAGGTTGCCGTGGATCCGGCCACACAAAAACCACCTGTTTATCTGCTCCAGACACGCGATTCCAAGCCGCTTGAGCCATGGCTTTCAACCCGAGCCGTCTGAGCCACGTCCCTGAGTTAGCACAGTCGGCGCGTGAAGGCCCACGCTCGAATCGCTGGATAATGGGTGCACGACAGAACGACGCGAGTTGTACTCGACCCAGCAAGGCCTCGAGCACGCCCGGCGCGAGCGACTGATCACACGAGTTCCAGGGCTCGAGTCTTGGATGCGCGCCGTCTGTGAACGACAGAGCGCGTTCACCCAAGAGTCGATGCTGGCCGCAGATCTGGAGTTTTCTCTGGTGCGGTGCTCGCACAACGAGTCAAGCGCGGTCGACTTGGATGAATGCTCGCGCAAGGCGCGCTTTGTTATAGTTGCACAAGGTGCAACCACGTACGACCGACCATGAAGACGACAACCGGGATCAAGCTGGACGAAGCAACGCGGGCACGATTGCAGGCGCTCGGCGGGCAAAGAGAACGCTCGCCGCATTGGCTCATGAAGCGCGCCATCTCGGAATACCTTGACCGCGAAGAACGCTACGAGCGCGAGAAACACGAAGATATTGAACGCTGGCGGCGGTACCAGGAGTCCGGGGCCTTCATCGACGATGGCGATATGCAGGCTCATCTCAGCGCTCTGGCCGCATCTGCACGCGATCAAGCTGATGCTTCCGAGTGAGGCTTCGGTGGCTACCCGAAACGAGCGACGACATCCAGCGGCTGTTTGACTTCCTTATGAGAGAAGACGCCCATGCAGCAGCTCGGGCAATGGAATTACTCGGGGGTGGCGCGAACACGTTGCTGGATATGCCTGAAATCGGGCGGCCAATGAGCGACGGTAGCAAGCGACGAGAGTTGTACTTGCCATTCGGCAACGGCGCCTATGTTCTACGCTACCGACTCGATGGCGATACGGTTGTCATCATTCGTGTCTGGCACAGCCGGGAACATCGCGTTTGAGTTCAGCGCCCGCCAGAAGATCATCTCGCTTTGGAAAAGGTGTAATTCCGCCCTTTGTTCAGATCCTCACGCCAGGCCGCCCGATCCGCATGGTCATAGACCGACGAGGTAATTGCCTGGTTGGCGTGTCCTAGCAGTTTCGACACGAAACGCATTGAGGCGCCGGCATCGAGCAGCTGGGTGGCAGAGGTATGGCGCAACCAGTGCGTTGTGGCCTGGGCCATGTGCCCGCGCTGCCCGGCATCCTCCAGACGTTCGGATGCGCGCTTGAAGAACGCCTTGAGTTCCTGGCTGATCGTGCCGCGGAACAACGGCGCTGTCGATTCGCCTCGCAGGGGCCAGACGAGGAAACCATCCTGACGATCGGGCGCCGGATAATGCGGCATGCCCAAGTGCAGGCGGTAACGAACCAGGGCGTCGAGTGCGTCATTACGCAGCGGCACGTCGGCGCGGCGGCCGCCCTTGCGCTCCATGCGCCAGATCCAGCGAGATTGCCCTGACTCCTGGGCCAGATAGATGCTGTTCATGGGTGCATTGAGGGTTTCGCTGAT
>Ga0207878_100581_pt1 | contig 10039 bp, 4 predicted proteins | sample LinPmetageLP41_FD_184053 | JGI IMG/M metagenome (GOLD analysis project Ga0207878, IMG submission 184053) | Marine viral communities from the Pacific Ocean - LP-41 (SPAdes) | ecosystem: Environmental > Aquatic > Marine > Oceanic | place: Pacific Ocean | collected 2010-08-27 | reverse complement strand
CAATTAAAAATTATTGAAATGAAAAAAGCATTTTTTATACTATTCACTTTTATGTCGGTTTTCGCCTTTATCTCCTGTGAGGAAGAAGATAACCTTATTTTTACCGCACAACCAGACCCGGAAGGGGTTTCATTTGAAAACTCTTTCCAGGCTCAGTATTTACTTTCAGAAGAAACCGCTACGAATATCGCCGAACGGTTTTTCTGGAACCCGGTAAATTTTGATGCCCCTGTAAATGTAACTTACGATCTTGAAGCATCGCTGGACCCTGAATTTTCTGCTTCAGAAATTATTGGTACTACTTCAGAAACCAATCAGGCTGTAAGTGTAGATCAGCTTCTGAGTTTTGCCCAGGAAATGGGGCTGGATGATGATCCTGCAACAACGAACGAAGATGAAACGCCAAATAATTTAGGAGAAGTTTATTTCAGAATTCATGCGTATACAGGAAACGGCGCGGCCAATACCGTAGAAATGTATTCCGATATTCAGCCACTTTCAATTCGCTGGATCGAAAAAGCACCTAGCGGGTCTGGTTGTGAATCAATTTATATTGTGGGTGCTGCTGCCGTAGATGCAGGCTGGGACTGGTCTTCCCCTATCGTGTTTAATTGTGAAGACAATATATATACAGCAACTTTTGAGCTCACAAACGATTCCTTCCGATTTTTTGAAACCGAAGGTGACTGGGCTTCAGGATTAAATTACCCCTATTTTTCTGAAGATGGATACACTATTGACCCGGTATTCGAAAATTCAGAGGATGGAGATAGTAATTTCTCATTTGTAGGAACTCCGGGAGTTTATACCGTAGTAGTGAATATGAATGACAAAACCATTACTGCCGAAGCTGCAAAATCATATTACCTTATTGGGGATGGTGTTCCATCAGGCTGGAATTGGGATAATCCCGTAGAAGTAGCGGTAACCGGAGCGGGGATTAGACAAGCTACCTTCAATTTTAGTGGCACAGGAGCATTCAGAATATTTACAACAAAGGATGATTGGGATAGTGGAATCAATTATCCAACATACGAAGAAATGGGCTACACTATAGATTCTAATCTTATCAATGCCGAAGATGGAGATAGCAATTTTACGTTTATAGGGGATCCAGGTACTTATACTTTCACCATAAATGATCCTGAAAAAACCATCACAGTTGAGTAAATATTAGTATAAATCAGATAATTAATGTACAAATGAAAATATACTTACTTTCTTTATTACTGATATTAGGAACTTCCTGTTCTTCTCAAAACGATGAAGAAATTCTGGAAACTACAGATGATTCTCCGGTTAACCAGAATCCGGATGAAGAAACGCCTGAAGAAACCCCTTCTGAAGAAGTTGGATTTTATTACGGCGCCGATCTTTCTTATGTGAATGAGATGGAAGATTGTGGCGCTGCTTATAAAAATTCCGAAGGTACAAATCAGGATCCCTATAAAATTTTTGAAGAAGCAGGAGCGAATTTGGTTAGGATTCGCTTATGGCATTCACCAGACTGGACCGACTATTCTAATTATGAAGATGTAAAGAAATCTATAGACCGTGCTAGAGCTGAAGGTATGAAGGTGTTGTTGGATTTCCATTATTCCGATACCTGGGCAGATCCTGCAAAACAGGAAATTCCTGCCGCCTGGGAAGCTCAGATCAATAATACCGAAATCCTAGGTGATTCGGTTTATAATTATACCTATAAAACCTTGAAAGATCTTAGCGATTCAGGCTTACTTCCAGATATTGTTCAGGTAGGAAATGAAACCAACGGCATGATTCTTCAAAAAGGGGAACTGCAATGGCCTATAGACTGGGAACGAAATTCATCATTATTCAATAAAGGTATCAAAGCTGTAAGAGATATTTCTGAAGAAACAGGCGAAGATGTTGAGGTAATGCTTCACATCGCCCAGCCAGAAAACGGCCTTTGGTGGTTTAAAGATGCTACTGAAAATGGAGTTACAGATTTTGATTGGATTGGACTTTCGTATTATCCAATCTGGTCTGATTTCAAACTCGATGAGGTTTCTTCAGCATTTAAAACACTAATAGATACTTATGGCAAAAAATTAATGGTGGTGGAAACGGCGTATCCTTTTACGATGGAAAATATAGATCCTGCCAATAACATTCTTAATAATGATGCTTTAATTGCCGGGTATCCTGCCACACAACAGGGACAATTGGACTACCTGAACAAATTGCAGGAAACCATAGAATCGGCTGGAGGGGAAGGTCTTATTTACTGGGAACCGGCATGGGTTTCAACAAGCTGTAGTACGCTTTGGGCGCAGGGTTCTCATTGGGATAATGCGGTCCTGTTTGATCATGAAAATAAAGCTACGCTGGGAATGCAGTTTTATAACGCTTCGAAATAAATTATGTTTCCTTTTTTGGTTATAATAGTTATTTCGTCATCCTGAATTTATTTAACTCCTTCAAATCTTCGATTTCGGAGTCTCAACCTATTGTGAGGATTTACAATATTTTTAGATTCTGAAACAACTTCAGAATGGCGTCATTTACCAGTTTAGGATCCTTTAAGGATAATCAATTAAAATAAATAATAGTTTAAGAATATTGCTAATGAAAAGTGCTTACCTAAGAACACTGGTTCTTTTAATCGTTTTTACCATTACCCTTCCTTCACAAATACAAGCGCAGCGGAAAATCCAGGAATTACAGAAAGACTGGAAATTTGCCAAAGGTGAAATTCCAAATGCAGCAGAAACCAATTTTGATGATTCACGCTGGCAGGATGTTCGAATTCCACATGATTGGGCGATTTCTGAAGATTTCATAAAAGATGGAAACGGAAGTACGGGAAAACTCCCGTGGAAAGATCAGGGCTGGTATCGTAAAAAACTGGATATCAACCCTTCTTTTAAAGACAAGCGTGTTTATCTAATTTTTGACGGAGTAATGGCATTTCCAGAAGTTTTCATTAATGGAAAGCTTGCCGGAAAATGGGATTATGGATACAACTCTTTTTATGTTGATATCACAGACCATCTGAATTTCAACGGCGAAAATCTTCTTGCTGTGCATGCAGATACTCGCAAACATGATAGCCGTTGGTACCCGGGTGCAGGTTTGTACCGAAAAGTGGAAATGCTCGTGACCAATCCGATGCATGTTGATATTTGGGGAACTTATGTCACCACGCCAATTATCAAAAAAGATACCGCGAGTGTAAGAATAAGCAATAAGATCATCAATGCTACTAAGAAAGCAGATTCTGTAAAAGTTAGCCAGATTATTCTAGATCCTAAAGGGAATGAAGTTTCAAAAGACTCAATTACGCGTTTCATTGCTGGCGAAGGTGAAAGCTTTCTTGAAATAAATGCCAAAGTGAACAATCCCATGCTTTGGGATGTTAATGAACCTAACTTATATAAAACCATCACCAAAGTATTTGTAGGCGGTAAACTGACCGATGAAAAAGAAACCAGCTTCGGAATACGAACTATAAAATTCACGGCAGATGACGGTTTCCAATTAAACGGCAAACGGGTTCAGTTAAAAGGAGTCAATCTACATCATGGTCACGGGCCGTTGGGCGGGGCTTTTTACCCACGAGCGGCTGAAAGACAACTGGAAATCATGCAATCTCTAGGTGTAAACGCCATTAGGAACAGTCATAACGTGGCTGCCCCGGAATTGCTGGAACTTTGCGATAAAATGGGCATCCTGTTCTTCAATGAAATCTTTGATAAATATGATGCAAAAGCAGGGATCGTAGATACCACCAATTTTGAAGATTTTGCGCATAGAAATATCAAAAATTTTGTGTTGCGTGACCGTAACCATCCTTCCGTATTTATGTGGAGTGTTGGGAACGAAATTGGGGATGTGCAATGGAATACCAATAATGGTTTCCAGCGATTACATACCATGCTCAACTATGTAAATAAATATGATCCAACAAGACCCACTACCCTGGTGAACGATCAGTTAAAAAGTGCGGAATTAAGGCATTTTGACCTTTACGATGTTCATAGTTGGAATTACGGGCGACGTTATAGAATTGCCAGAAAACTCGAACCGAGTAAAGCGGTAGTGATTAGTGAATCGGCTTCAACCTTAAGCACCCGGGGATTTTACGAATTTCCCTTACCGGAAAAGAAAACCGATTTCACCAAATCTTTGCAGGTAAGTTCATATGACTTAAATGCTCCAAATTGGGCAGAAATTGCCGATGACGATTTTATGTGGCAGCAACAGGAGCCCTATATCGCCGGAGAATTTGTATGGACTGGTTTTGACTATCTTGGCGAGCCAACGCCTTATACAAACAAGGAAGTGACTGAAATGGGCATGACCGATGCACAGGCCTCCCGTAGTTCTTACTTTGGAATTGTGGATCTGGTAGGTATTCCCAAAGACCGTTATTATTTATATAAGAGTTACTGGAAGCCTGATGAAACCACTATTCATATTCTTCCTCACTGGAACTGGAACGGCCGTGAAGGCAAAAAAACGCCTGTTTTTGTTTATACCAACGGTGATTGTGCGGAACTTTTTATCAACGGAAAGTCCTTCGGGAAAAAATGTAAAAAATTAGATTCTGAAACCTCTACCGATCGTTTTCGCTTGATGTGGAAAGACGTAACCTATGAACCAGGGGAAGTAAAAGCCGTGGCTTATAAAGCCGGAAAGAAGATTGGTGAGAATATTCTTAAAACCGCAGGAAAAGCTTCAAAAATAAGGCTCACTGCAGATAGAACTTCTATAAAGGCTGATGGGAAAGACCTTTCTTATGTACTTGTGGAAGCATTCGATAAAGACGGAAATCCGGCACCCTTAGCCAATCAGGAACTGGGAATTGAAGTTTCAGGAGCTGGGCATTTAGCGGGTGCGGGAAATGGAAATCCACAGTCTTTTGAACCATTTCAAGACAATAAAGTGAATTTGTTTTATGGTAAAGCCATGATCATTCTAGGTTCCGATTTTGAAAAAGGCAAGATAAAACTCTCGGTAAATCCTGAGAATATTCAAAAAGAATCGACCACTATTAGTGTGGAATAAGTTCAAATAATAAGCAAGCCAATAAAAAAGCCGACTCGTTAAAGTCGGCTTTTTTTATATTTCATCCTCACAATTGCAATCCTGTTGCATTTCTTAATTCCTATATTTGCAATGTGAAACTAGTAAGCATCATACTATCCTTTTATCTGGTTGGATTAACATTCATACCTTGTGAAGATGAAGTCCTTCAGGAAAATGAAAGTATAGATCAGTTCGCAGATCAATCTACAGATCATAATAACATCAATGATGCGTGTACTCCATTTTGCCAGTGTCACTGCTGCCATGTGCATGTATTAAATTTCGAAAGTCCTGTTTTAGAGTTTAAAACCAGGGAAATATCTACTTTGATTACAGATATTAAGCAGGATGCAGGAACCGAGATCCCTCACTCCCATTTTCAACCTCCACGGGTTTAATTCAGTTTTAGAGGACAGCTATGTCCGTTTTTAAGGGTTTAACTCCTTTATCAAAGCATTTTCTGAATTAAAATCAACACTATATGATTAATAAAATCATTGATTTTTCAATCAATAATAAATTTATTGTTGGGTTATTAACCTGCGTCCTGATTGCGGCAGGAATATGGAGCATGATCAAAGTACCCATAGACGCTCAACCCGACATAACAAATAACCAGGTACAGGTAATCACGCAGGCACCTAATCTGGGCACGCAGGATATTGAACAATTTGTAACCTATCCTGTAGAAATAGAAATGAGTAACCTTCCCGGGGTGAAGGAAATTAGATCGGTATCCCGTTTTGGCCTTTCGGTGGTCACCATCGTTTTTGAAGATGATATGGGAACCTATCTCCCAAGACAACTGGTCAGCGAAAAACTGAACAGTGTTCGTGAAGAAATACCAGAAGGTTTCGGTCAGCCATCTATGGGTCCTATTTCAACAGGTCTGGGAGAAATTTTCCAGTACACCCTGGAAGTTGAAGAGGAGTATAAAGATGAATACTCCCCTACTGAATTGAGAACCATCCAGGACTGGATAGTGAAACGACAAATGGCAATGGTGCCCGGCGTTGTGGAAGTTAATGGTGTGGGTGGCAGAATTAAACAATTTGAAGTTGCTGTTAATACCGAAGAATTAAGAGCTATTGGCTTAACAATTTCAGATGTATTTACCGCCCTCGAAAAGAACAATCAGAACACCGGTGGTGCATATATAGAAAAAAATCATCAGGCGAATTTTATTCGTGGAGAAGGTCTGGCCAGAAACATTTCAGATATCAAGAATATCGTGATAAAAAACTCCGAAGGAATCCCTATCACCATAGATAATATTGCTGAAGTTAAAATTGGGAGTGCGGTTAGATATGGCGCTTTAACTAAAAATGGTGAAGGAGAAACCGTTGGCGGAATGGTCATGATGCTGAAAGGAGCAAATTCTAATGAAGTTGTAGAAAACGTGAAAAACAGGATCACGCAAATTCAGAAATCCTTACCCAAAGGAGTTTCTATTGAACCCTTCCTGGATAGAAGCGAACTAATTTCTGAAACTACCTCAACGGTCACACAAAATTTGATAGAAGGTGGCCTTATCGTTATTTTCGTGTTGATTATTTTACTTGGAAACTGGCGTGGCGGGTTAATCGTTGCTTCCACTATCCCATTATCACTGTTATTCGCATTCATCTTGATGAATGCTTTCGATGTTTGGGCCAATCTTATGAGTCTAGGTGCCATCGATTTCGGAATTATCGTAGATGGGGCAGTGATCATTGTGGAAAGCACGGTTTTTATTATCTCTCAAAAATTAAGATCTAATAAGCCTGTTACTTCAAAAGAACGGGATAAGATTGCAGCTACCTCCTCAAAGAAAATGATGAACTCTGCTTTCTTTGGTCAGCTTATTATCCTAATCGTTTTTCTACCAATTTTAGCTCTGGAAGGAGTTGAGGGGAAAATGTTCAGGCCCATGGCGCTTACTTTTATTTTCGCCATGATTGGGGCTATGATACTTTGTCTTACCTATGTTCCAATGCTGTCTGCCCTGTTTTTAAAGCAACCTAAAAATGCCAAAGAATCCTGGGGTGATAAAGCGATTTACTGGCTACAAAATAAATACGAGCCTGTTCTTAAGTGGTCGCTTGGTCATGCAAAGATTCTGGTTAGTGTTTCCTTAGGTCTACTCCTGGTAAGCATCCTGATATTTACCCGAATGGGAGGCGAATTTATTCCGCAATTGGATGAAGGCGATATTGCCTTTCATATTATTCAAAAACCGGGAAGCTCTTTAGCTGAAGGCATTAAAACCTCCACTAAAATTGAGTCACTTTTACTGGATGAATATCCTGAAATAGAACAGGTGGTAACCCGCTTTGGGGTTTCTGATGTACCAACAGATCCAATGCCGATGGATATTGGCGATAGTTTTATTATTCTCAAACCGAAATCTGAATGGGTTTCCGCTGAAACAAAAGATGAACTTATCGCCAAGCTTAAAAAAACTTTAAGCGCTATTCCCGGGGTTAGTTATGAGTTTACCCAGCCCGTCGAAATGCGTTTTAATGAATTGCTTACCGGTGTACGTGAAGATATCGCGGTTAAACTTTATGGAGAAGATCTCAATGTTCTGGCAGAAAAGGCCAATGAAATGGGTAATTTAATTAGAGAGGTTGAAGGTGTTGGAGACATGAAAGTTGAAGCAACAGTGGGTCTCCCCCAGATTACCGTAGATTACAATCGAAACAAACTGGCACAATATGGCCTGAACGTAAATGAACTTAATTCGTTAATCCAATCGGCTTTTGCCGGAGGAAAGGCCGGAGTGATATTCGATGGAGAAAAGAAATTTGATCTGGTGGTGCGGCTTACAGAAAGTCAGCGAAAGGATATTAGCAATATTCGAAACCTGTACGTAAGTCTCCCATCTGGCAGTCAAATTCCCCTAAAAGAAGTAGCTGAAATAAGTTATCTACCGGGTCCTATGCAAATTAGTAGGGATAACACACAGCGAAGAACCTATGTTGGTGTGAATATTCGTGACCGGGATGTTAAATCTGTAGTGGAAGATATTCGTGATAAACTTGATGCTGAACTACAATTACCGCCCGGCTATTACATTAGGTATGGCGGTGCGTTTGAGAATTTCGAAAGAGCCAGCAAGCGTTTGCAACTGGTGGTTCCCATCGCACTTTTGCTTATTTTCATTTTTATCTATTTCGCTTTAAAATCCTTTAAACAGACTACCATGATTTATATGGCAATTCCGTTGGCTGCCATTGGCGGAGTATTCGCGCTTTGGTTTCGCGGAATGCCCTTTAGCATCTCTGCCGGAGTTGGTTTTATAGTTCTTTTTGGCGTAGCTGTTTTAAACGGACTGGTACTGATAAGCGGACTGAACGAATTAAAAGCTGATGGTGTAAACGATCTTGGAGAAAGAATCAGGTTAGGAACAAAAAGAAGGATTAGACCAATTATGCTCACTGCCTTAACCGATGTACTAGGATTTCTGCCAATGGCAGTTTCTGGATCGGCAGGCGCAGAGGTGCAAAGGCCATTAGCGACCGTAGTTATTGGAGGTTTGATCACTTCAACATTTTTGACCCTGATTATTTTACCAATTCTGTATAAATGGACAGAAGAAAATTCTCGAAAAATGAAAATTAATAAACCTGTTCTTGCTGGGGTCATGATCCTCTTCGGTTTATGTATCCCGAATAAATCTATGGCCCAGGAATTAGCGGAACCAGCGGAGATTAGCCGAGAGGAGGCAGTAGAAAAAGCCATCGAGGGTTATCCATTACTTCAGAAAAAAAGGCTGGAAGTAGAACGGCAAAAGGCTGATAAATTAAGTGCCTGGGATCTTGGAGACACTAAAATTTTCACTGGAGGTGAGGAACTGAATGATGATGCAGGTATTTATACTAAAGTAGGTTTTCAACAACAGGGAATTGATCTTTTTGGTATTGTGCCTAAGTCAAAACTTCAAAAGGAAAAAGTGCTCCTTGCCGAATCTACTTTTGATCTTTCGAGAATTGAAATTATAAAACAGGTTCAAATTGCGTGGACCAATGCCTATTATGCCAAACGTAAATTTCTACTGCTTAAAAGGCTGGATTCTGTTTATCAGGAATTTCAGAAAGCGGTAGATCTCAGGTATGAAGTGGAAGCAATTTCAAATCTGGAACGCTTAACGGCCACGAACAAAGTTAAGGAGGTTAACCTGCAAATGGGTCAGGCTTTAAATGAATATCATTCTGAGCTGTCTCATCTCAATATTTGGTTTGCAGATCAGAAGGAATATACCGTCCCAAATAATTCAAAATTCGAGGATAAGGAACTTCTTTTTGTCACTAAAGAGGAGCTTGTAAATCATCCGGTTTTAGAGATCTCTGAACAAAAAATTCAGGTTTCGGAAGCTGAACGATCAACGGCTGTTGCTGAATTCTTACCAGATCTCAACCTGCAATATGGAATACAGGAGGTCAATAACAATTCAGGATTCAGAAGTTTTCAGGCGGGGATTTCCATTCCAATACTATCAGGAAGTACCTATGCCGCAGTTAAAACTTCAAAACTGGATAAACAAATAGCCGAAAAGGAGCTGGAATACAACAGAAAAAAAATAGAAAGTTCATATTCCATTGCGGTTCAAAAGTATAATAAATGGAAAGAATCCTGGAGTTATTACCGTGATGAAGGACTTGCTCTTGTTGAAGAACAGGTCAATGCTTCACTTCTGGCTTTCAATGAAGGGGCTATCTCTTATGTTCTGTTGATTCAGAATCTAGATACCGCTTTACAAACCGAATTAAATGCCCTGGACGCCTTAAAGAATTATGGCTTAGCCCTGGCTGAACTAGCATATTTCCAAAACAATAAATAAGACTAAAATGAAAATAAAATCACTCATACTAATCGCAATTCCTATCTGGATTTTCATATCATGTGGAGAGAAAAAAGAGCCGGAAAATAGTAATGAAACTACCGCTAAAAAGGAAACCAATTCCGCACCACCTGCGCAGGAAGTCATGATAAGCCAATCACAATT
>Ga0207878_100580_pt1 | contig 10055 bp, 10 predicted proteins | sample LinPmetageLP41_FD_184053 | JGI IMG/M metagenome (GOLD analysis project Ga0207878, IMG submission 184053) | Marine viral communities from the Pacific Ocean - LP-41 (SPAdes) | ecosystem: Environmental > Aquatic > Marine > Oceanic | place: Pacific Ocean | collected 2010-08-27 | reverse complement strand
CTCATTCATTTAAAATACCTCGCTAAATTAAAAATGAATTTAATTATTCATTTTTGCTCACCACCCCGGTCTGGTTAAGAGCCGTTTTCAGACCGTGGGCGAGTTTCTCGGCTGGGCCCACACCCCAATAATGTAAAAAGAATATTCTTGGTTCTTCATACACCATGTGATTATGTACTGCCACTACTTCAATACCGTTTTCTACAAGGGCTTTTATAACAGGGGCAATTTCATCGGCAAGCATGGTGAAATCTCCTGCAACAGCAGCTTTTTCTGGAGTCCCCTGCCAGCTGGCCCAGGTATTAAATCCCATAAAAGTACTAACAGGAGCTCCGTGCTCCCTAAGATCAACATCTGGCCTCCCTATTGTAATCTTATAAACTCCATTGTTAAGATTACCTGAATGTCCTATAATATTATCTATTCTATCAGTATCCAGCGTATTCTCGACTTCACTAGGTTCGGAAGCTGCAGGATTCCCACCACGCACTTCCACAACCTTATCGAATAAAGCTTTTACTTTTTCTGCAAGTACTCCTTCTTCACCCATACCTCCAATATGCATGTACATGACATTGGGATTATTCCTCACAAAATGATTATGGATGGCGGTAATAGTCAATCCCTGTCTTATTACTTCCTGTTGTACCGGCCACAAATCATCTTCAGTCACCACTATATCGCCCATGACCATTGCTCCCTCTTTAATCGCAGAAAATGCTGCCCAGCTGCCTAGTCCCATCGGGGGGATGATTTTAAAACCATCAACCATTATCTCTAGATCATTTTGGGGAACTACTACTTTATATTCCCCATTGTTTTCCGTGCCCTTAATGCCAATAACCTCCCGGATAGCTGTAATATTCAGGGGATGCCGTTCCATATCTTCCTGTTGTTCTATCTCCTTTTGTTTTTCAGAAGATGGGCGAGAACTGTCAGCATTCTCTTTTTTACCGTCATGGCCATTGCACGAAAGCAATAAAAAAACTGTTGAAATCAATACGTATTTACTTTTCATAATATGTTTGTTTTATTATTTAAATTCTTCTAATCAATCTAATGTTTTTATACTGAAATCATCAAAGTAAGTTACAGCATCTTCTTTGGTCCATAAACCCACCTTACCAGCTTTAGTGAGGGTGGTATCTTTAACTTTAAATACTCCTTATTGTTCAAATAAATGGTAAATCATCACTTTTAATATTAATTCCAGGCTCTTCCAGTTATCACCTAGAGCGGCAACATCTAAGCCATAGGTTTTTCCTTTTCCTACAAGGGGCAAATCTCTGCGTTAGCCATCTTCTACTTTGTACACACCACGTTATCCTCGAGTGGATTTGCCCGTACTACATAATAATTGTTTTATCCATAAACCGCCGCCCTTGTCGTGATTGCCGGTTACACCTTTTAAACATACCGTAAGTGCCATATCCTTTGTTATCATGCTGTTATCGACAATAGGGTTACAGCACATAATCAACCTAATTCCTTAAATATGAAGAAATAGATGATACCTGATAAAACACTGATCAGGATAGTTTTCAACATATCCCATTTCAAAATGAAATATACAAAAGAGGCTATTAGAGCAATAATTAATGATCCAATATTAACTGTGCTCCATTCGGGAATCAACCACCTTGCTCCGTACAGATATTTTTCGTTAACCTCAGAGAAAAGGGTGTGGATTGCAAACCAGACACCCAGATTAAGTACAACCCCTACTACGGCAGCTGTAATTCCTGATAGTGCAGTGGTTAAACTTTTATTGCCCCGTAGGTATTCTATATAAGGAGCGCCTGTAAAAATGAATAGAAAGCAAGGTACAAAGGTAACCCAGGTAACCATCAGGGAAGCTAAAATTCCAGCTGTTAGAGGATCGAGAGAGCCGCTTAATCTATAGGCCCCCATGAAGCCTACGAACTGTACCACCTGTATCAGCGGACCCGGCGTAGTTTCGGCCATACCCAGTCCATCCAACATTTCACCGGATTGTAACCAGCCATAATCTTCAACCGCTTTTTGAGCGATATAGGCTAATACAGCATAAGCCCCTCCGAAAGTTAGAACGGCCGTTTTACTGAAAAATAAGCCTTCCGAGAAGAAAATGTTTTCGACCCCAATCACCAGTCCAAGGATCAATAGTGGTAAAGACCATAGCGTTAGGAAAATAAAAATAGTCTTGAATGTTTTTTTTAAAGACGGCTTTACAGGTTGTATTTTGCTGTCAATCAATGTATTTTCATTATTGTCCTTGTCTTTATGTTCTTCAGCTAATCTATGCCCTTTAATGACATGGAATTTTTCTTCCCAAAGTTTTCCGCCAATAAAACCTGTCAATCCCGCTGCTATTATTATATAAGGAAAATCTACCTCAAAGAAAAATATAGCTATAAAGGCCAAAGCCGCCAAAACAAACATGAGCTCATTTTTGATGGCCTTTTTACCTATTTTAATGACGGCTCCAACAACTATGGCTAAGACGGCAGGTTTAATACCGAAGAATATAGCTTCGACAATACCAACATCTCTGTAAGCAGCGTAAAGAATACTGAGAATTAGTATTGAAACAAATCCAGGTATTACAAATAAAATACCTGCAGTTACCCCCCCTTTCGTCCTATGCAGCAACCACCCAATATACGTGGCCAGCTGCTGGGCTTCCGGCCCAGGCAGCAGCATACAGTAATTGAGCGCATGTAAAAAGCGGTCCTCACTTATCCATTTTTTTTCTTCGACCAGAATTTTATGCATCACCGCAATCTGCCCGGCAGGTCCACCAAAGCTATAAATGGCTACTCTAATCCATACTTTTATGGCTTCTTTAAAGGGTAATTGCTCCATTAAACAATTTTTATGGCCTTATTATATCGTTCTGCTACATTATCCCAATTAATGATATTTAAAATCGTATCGACAAAATCCCCTCTTTTATTTTTGTGTTTCAAATAATATGCATGTTCCCACACATCAATAACCAATAACGGAATCACGCCCCACTGGGTCAGTTTCTGATGATTCTCACATTGCAAGATGGTTAGCGATCGGGAAAAGGGTTGATAACCCAAAATACCCCAGCCGCTTCCTTCTACGCCTTTAGATACTTTTGCTATATATACCTGGAGCTTTTCAAATGAGCCGAAATCTTTTTCTATCTGTTTCAATAGTTCTGCTTTGGGCTGTGTTTTTTTATTGGAAAGGTTTGTCCAGAAAATGGTATGTAGCACGTGGCTTGAAAAATGATACGCCAGTTTGCGTGTCCACAAATCAACCTGGTCTAAATCTCCTGATTTTAGGTGTTCTTTTATTTTAATCAAATCTTTGTTTGCACCTTTAACTGCTCCACCATGATGAAACTCATAGTGTAAGTGAAGGGTTTCTTCGTCCATATGTGGTTCCAAAAATGTTTTGTTGTAAGGAAGTGATTTCTGGATAAAGTTACCGTTTTTGTCGACCAACTTATCTATTCCATTTTCAGTCACATTCTGCGAAAATACATTGTTAGTAGGGAGTATGGTTGCTCCACCTAAAATTGCTGAGTTCCTTAAAAAATCTTTTCTGTCCATAATTTTTTCTTTTATATGATTAAAATGCTATTCCAACTTGAAAACCAAAAGTTACTGAAAAAGGTAAATCATTGCCGAATCTAAACGGAATGGGCGTAGCGAGGAAATAAGTTACTTTTTCCTTTTTAATTATAGGTCTAACCATAACGGCCGTTGGTATTGAATGCAAGCCTGGTTAAAAAATTAAAACCTCCAATGTTTCGGTAGATAACACCTGGGTGAAAAAGTAATCCGGTTACCCTACTCGCACGATCATTAAAAGAAATCATAGGTGCAAACTCGATACTGTAAGCTATTTTGTCGCTCTGAAGAAAATTTATACCAACTGGAAAGCCTACTGTATAACTGCCATCAAAATTAAAGTGATTCCCGTCTTTTGTTATAGTGGCAATAGGATGCATAATACTAAAATAGTTTTTTATCTTAGGATAATTTGTTTCTTTATTTTCTACCTGTGAAAAAACAATTTTAGGGGTTAAAAAGGATAAAAGCAAAATAAGAATGATTTGGTTCCCGGCTCTGTTCATTATAGTTTCATGATTTTATTAAATGCAAGTATATGAATGGAATCTGTAGAAATTTGGGAAGCTGATTGGTTACCCGAAATTCACTTCAAAAATGTGCAATCCTTCTTCTTTATAATAATGAAGTCCCCATCCACTCGTTTCAGCTACCTTTAGAGCAATGGCTAATCCCAACCCCCAAGTATTGGGATTCCTGGATTGTTTGTAAAAACGGTTGAACAATTTATCCTTCTCAAATACTTTTCCTATTTCTTGCTTTTGCCCGGTATTGGCAATAATGAGCTTGTTTTCCATTATTTGAACGCTTACCATTCCATTCTCAATATTATGCAGAAAGGCGTTTTTAAGTAGGTTCTGTATCAGTATCTCCGTAAGCATAATATTTCCCTGCACTTTCAAACTATCTCGTGTTTCGGCTTTCACCGATATATTCAAGGCGGCTTTATGTTCTTCATAAAATTCCATGGATCGGCATAAAATTGTTTGAATATCAACCTGTTCCGAAAGGATAAACTGCCGGTTTTCGATTTTAGATAAGAGCAACAGAGTTTTACTCAGTTTTTTTAAGCGTTGTGTTGAACCGATAATGCCTTCAATAATTTCCGCCTGCTTCTTTGAAAGTTCAGCCTGCCCAATGAGTGCTTCCAGCCTTGACTGGATAATGGACAAGGGCGTTTGCATTTCATGTGAAGCGTTTTCAATAAATTGCTTTTGGCTTTGAAAGACTTCAGTATTTTTTCGGACCAGCTCATTCACAGCTTCATTCAGCATCCGGAACTCATCAATATTTGTAGATGGTAATTCGGGCATTTTCTCTTTATCAAAGCGCAAGAGCCGGAGCCTTTCGAGCATTTCAAAAAACGATTTCCATATTTTTTTGGAGATAATACGTTGGGTTAAGTAAAAAGAAAGCGCCAAGCCCATAAATAGGCTGCCGAGTGTAATGGCAATGGTACCTATCATTTCTCCCGCTTCCAGATGTGGCTTTATAATTTCCAGCCGGTAGTTATTATTGTGTAATTTCACATAAGCTGTAAGCTTTCGGTACTCATCAAACTCATCATCAACAGGCTCATAAATAAGAGTGTCAGTGTAGCTTTCATAGCTTTCCTGAAACACCTTCTTTTCAACAGGAAAAAAGGTAAAATCGTCTAGTGGGTTATCCTCTTTAAAAGGAGCTTCAGGATTTTCTTCTAGATAAGCTAGCAAGTTGACTTTGCGGTTGTTCAACACTTCATCTACATTTTGAAGTACATTCCAGCTAAGTACCAAATAAAACAATATCGAAAAAATCCCGAACAAGACGAGGAAATACAGCATTTGAAGGCGGGATGTGTAGGTAAGCAGCTTCATAAAGCCTGAATTTGATAACCTACCCCATAGATGTTATTTATTTCTACTTGTGCCCCGGCATCTTTCAGCTTTCGTTTGAGGTTCTTAATCTGAGAAAACAAAAAATCAAAACTCTGGGCCTCATCTACATAATCACCCCATACGTACTCTGCGAGCGCCATTTTAGAAATAATACGTTTATTATTGTTAATGAGGTGGATGAGTATAGCATATTCTTTTTTAGTAAATGAGATTGGCGTAGAAAAGTTATCTATTCTCACTAGGTATTGGCCTAGATCTATTACCATATTGGCAAAGCGGATAGGCTTATTGGTTTTAAACTGTTTCCTACGAATGACGGCTTTTATCCGGGCATTAAGTTCTGAAAAATAAAATGGTTTTATCAGGTAATCATCAGCTCCTAATTCGAGGCCAGTTAACTTATCATCTAGGGAATCTCTTGCAGAAAGAATAATAACACCATCAGTCTTATCTTCTTTTTTAAGAATTTCAAGAATTTCGAACCCACTGCCATCCGGTAAATTAATGTCTAGAATTAGACAGTCATAATCGTATAAATAAACACGTTCTTGGGCTGTTTGAAAGTTGCCTGCCGAATCATATAAATAGCCTTCTTTGGCCGCGAAATCCTCAAGGCTTTTTAACAGGTACGGTTCATCTTCTACAATCAGTAATTTCATAATAAATACAAATTAAGAAATTAATTCTGTAGAAATACTGGCTGAGCAATATCTTCTTCGCTTCAGTTCGATCTCAAAATCCATTGGCAAATAAAAAAATATGATCGGCAACCAAAACAATAACAGCTGAATCAAAGCCCCCAAAGTTTCTCAGTATAACGGACAAAAGTTTTTTAAAAGATAAATTTGGATTGGTGATAAATTTATGACCAAATACTTTGCTCTCAACGGCTTCCGGTAAATAGAAGCTAAAATGGAAAAAACAAAGGATTTTAAGGATATCAAATAGGTTAATTTTTATTAATAGGTTGATCAAAATTCCTAGACCTGAAATGATCCACCCAGTTTCGAAGAAATTCTGCGGCAAATAAAGATATAAGCTATTTTAGAAGTAGTTTCTACTTTCTTCAGTATTTGAAAACAAAATTTGAACAAAAAACTTGAATCCGAATTGGTGACCTTGAAACAAGACTATTACAAAGTCTCTATTAATAAAGGTTTATAAATAAAAGGTACGGTCTGTTACCATTTCTGTTTTTTCATCGTTCAACTTTTCTCTTAAATTATCAATATCATTAGAAATTTTAGAATCAATTACTCGTGCATAGATCTGTGTAGTGGATAATTTGGTATGGCCTAAAAGCTTGGAAACTGTTTCTATGGGAACGCCATTAGCTAAAGTTATCGTTGTGGCAAAAGTATGCCTGGCGGTATGAAAACTCAGTTGTTTTTTTATTTTCACCTCTTTAGCTATTTCTTTTAAATACTGGTTGGTTTTCTGGTTGGAATAAACCGGTAGCAATTTTTCCGTTCCGTCTATTTTAGGATGAGTCTTATATCTTTTTAGAATTCGTTCCGCCTCTGCGAGTAATGGAACTCTCACAGCAGTATTCGTTTTACTCCTTCGGGTATAAATCCATTTATTGCCATCCACTCCAATTTGCAAATTGTTTTTATTTAAGGCTTTGGCATCAGCATAAGCCAGCCCGGTATAACAGGCAAAAACAAAAATATCCCGGTTAATAGTTAATACCGGTTTTTCAAACTCTTCGTTTTTGATCTTTTCCAGCTCGGTCTTGTTTAAATAAACCATATCCACCTGATCAAAGCGTAGCTTGAACCTTTTGGTGGGGTTCTTTTCAATCCAATCTAAATGTTCGGCCAGGCGCATTAGTTTTTTGAACCGCTCCATATGCTTCATTACTCCATTATTTTGAAGGCCCGGCAAAACACGTAAATAACTTTCAAATCCCAGGGTAAACTGGTAATCAATTTGCTTTAGATAAACATCTGAAGTATGATGCTGGGCTTTTAAATAATCTTTTAGGTAATTTTCCGTAGTCGTATAATTTTTCATGGTACCATATTTTAACACCTTATCCATCTTTTCTTTGTGATAGTTAATCAAATAGGTAAGCGTATAATGTTGCTGGTCACTACCCAGGTATCTAGCTTTGACTGTTTGTGTGGTTACCAGCAGTCCTTCTTTTAAAAGGCTATCATAGGTTTTATATAATTGCGCTTTGGTTTCATCAATCTTTTTATTGATCTGCCGACTTTCAGAAGTGTTACCGGTAAGTTTACTGGCTGATTGGTTCCACTTGTCTACCGGAATAGTTCGTTTTAAACTTATTTCTAATGATTTACCGTTAACGGTGATTCGGGCATAGAGGAGGGCTAAGGCTGGTTGCTTTTTCTTTTTGCGAATAAAAAAAGAAATGGAAAAGGTTTGACTGGTACGCATCGTTATGTTATTTTAATGAAACAATTAATTAAGGCGAAAGTCAAACTACCAATACGCAATTATGGAGTATCGGTAAGCTAAAAATACAAAAAAATAACTCACGATAAACTCACAAATTCCCAGTGAACTCACGGTGAACTCACATAAAATTTAACACTGTTTGTTAAAATTTGAGCAAAAAAGAAAGGGCAACTATATGAAAACCATATAATTACCCTTTAATTATGTTAAAATATAACTTGTTAAAGTCGGGGTGGCAGGATTCGAACCTGCGGCCTCCTGCTCCCAAAGCAGGCGCGATAACCGGGCTACGCTACACCCCGAAATGGCATTTCAACCATAATTGGGCGGCAAATATAAGAATTATTCATCTCCCACAATGAAAACTTCTATTTTTTTATATCTTAGTCTGCTTATTGCTTAATGAAGTTAGAATATAATTGATATGAAAAGATTTTTATTAGCGTCAGGACTTGCTTTAAGTCTTGTAGCCTGCGGTGAAAATGGAAACAATTCAGAAACCGCTCAAACAAAAGAAAACCTTGAGAAGCCTGCTGAAGAACAAACTCAGGAACCTACCGAAGTTCCCGAACCGATTGAGGCTGAAAGTTCAGATAAATATTCCTATGAAATGGTCGTCAACGATCTGGATATTCCATGGGGATTTGCTTTCCTGCCAGATGGCAGCATTTTAATTACTGAAAAGAAAGGTGAAATTATCCATTTTAAAGATGGTCAAAAAACTAAAATTCAGGGAGCTCCAGATGTTTATGATCGGGGTCAGGGAGGTCTATTAGATGTGGTTCTCCATCCAAATTACGAAAGTAATGGCTGGATCTATTTTACCTATTCTTCAAAAGAAGGTGAGGGTGATGGTGGAAATACTGCATTGATGAGAGCTAAATTAGAAGCCAATCAACTCACAAATAAAGAAGTTCTTTACAAGGCTTCTCCAAACACAACGAAAGGTCAGCACTTTGGTTCAAGAATCACATTTGATAAAGACGGCTATTTATATTTTAGCGCTGGTGAACGTGGAGCACGTGATGTAAATCCTCAGGATATCACTCGTGATAATGGTAAAGTTTACAGGTTGAATGATGATGGCAGTGTTCCTTCAGACAATCCATTTGTTGGAAAACCTAATGCTGTTGAAGCAATCTACTCTTATGGTCATCGTAATCCTCAGGGTATGATTCTGAATCCGGAAACCGGTGAGATTTGGGTTCATGAGCATGGTCCAAAAGGAGGTGACGAGATAAATGTAGTTAAGAAAGGAGCAAACTATGGCTGGCCGGTTGTTACCTATGGTGAAAATTATAGCGGTACATCTATCACAGACGAAAGGTCCAAACCCGATATGGAAGATCCTATTTTCTATTGGTTACCCTCTATTGCGCCAAGCGGATTTGCTTATGTAACTTCTGATAAATTTCCAGAATTAAAAGGAAATCTTCTGGTAGGCTCTTTAAAATTTCAATATTTAGAACTTTTAGAACTGGAAGGAAAAAAGATCAGCAAAAGAACTAAATTGGTGGAAGAATCTGGCAGAATGAGAGATGTACGCCAGGGCCCAGATGGGAATATTTATATAGCCATTGAAGGAAAAGGAATCGCTAAACTAACCAACAACCAATAAGAATGAAAAAGTTAATTTTAATTTTCGGCTTAATTGCACTTGTAGCGTGTAAATCAGACAAAAAAGAAAATGATTCTGAAGAGGAATCTTATGTGATTCCGTCTTCAGAAAAATCCAGCGAAAAAACTCCACTTACCGCAAGTGTAGAACAAGGAAAAGCTATTTACAGTGATCTTTGTGTTACCTGTCACCTGCCTAACGGAAAAGGAATTCCTGGAACCTATCCTCCACTAGATGGCTCTAACTGGCTTACTGAAAAAAGAGAAGAAAGTATTAGAGGTGTAAAATATGGAATGCAGGGACCTATTGAAGTGAATGGCGAGAAATACGATAATATCATGACCCCAATGGGCTTAAGCGACAAAGAAGTAGCAGATGCCATGAATTACGTAATGAATTCCTGGAGTAACAAAAGTGATGATATGGTAACGGAAGAAGAGGTTGCTGCGATTCAGGAAAAAGCAGAATAAAAAATATTTATATCCAGGATTTAAACCGGGCTTTTAAGTAGTCCGGTTTTTTTATTTTTAATAAATCAGTATTTCTAAA
>Ga0207878_100578_pt1 | contig 10111 bp, 11 predicted proteins | sample LinPmetageLP41_FD_184053 | JGI IMG/M metagenome (GOLD analysis project Ga0207878, IMG submission 184053) | Marine viral communities from the Pacific Ocean - LP-41 (SPAdes) | ecosystem: Environmental > Aquatic > Marine > Oceanic | place: Pacific Ocean | collected 2010-08-27 | reverse complement strand
AGCCCAAGCACGTTGACCCCGGGCAGCAGCCCCCCAGCCGCAGCCTGGAACCGCTGACGCAGATCGTCATCGGCGATGATCGCGCAGGCGGCCGACAACCCGGCGATGTTGAATGTCTTCGACGGCGCCCACAGTGTGATCAGCCGCGACGCCAGTTCCGGACACAGCTGGCCCAACGGGCGGTGGGCTTGCGAAGAGTCGAGAATCAGATCGCAGTGCAGTTCGTCGGAAATGACGATCAGATCGTGACGCACTGCCAGCTCAGCCAGGCCTTGAAGTTCATCGATATTCCACACGCGACCAGTGGGATTGTGCGGATGACACCATAACAGCACGCGGGTATTGGGCTGAATGGCGGCTTCCAGCGCATCGAGATCGAGTCGCCACGGCTCGCCGGCCGCCCCGTATTGAGAGGCATGAGGCTCGGCCAGTTCGAAGGTCTGCGCCTCGCGCCCGATATTGCTGGCCACACTTAGAAACGGCGGGTAGATCGGCGTCGCGGTCAGTACACCCTGACCCGGTTCGCTGAATGCCATCGCCGCCAGATTGAGCGCCGGCACCACGCCGGGCACCCACAGCTGCCACTCGGTGTCGATCGGCCAGTCATAGTGGCGACGGCTCCAGTTGCACAGCGTTTGTTTCAAACTCTCCGGAACCCCGCCGTAGCCGAACACACCATGCTCGACGCGTGACTCGAGCGCTTCAAGCACTGCTGGCGGTGAACGGAAATCCATGTCGGCTACCCACAGCGGCAGGACATCTGCGTCATACTGCTGCCATTTCATGGTGGGGTGCTGGCGGCGGTCGATACGCGTGGCAAAATCGAAGTTCACGATAGTGATCTCATCATCGAATGGATTGACGAATATGTGCGAGCGGCCTGATATGCCTGACAACACTTCTCCCCGAACATTCTACGCTCGGGTGCTGGCCGGCAACTCGAAACTGGTCGGCCACTGGCTGATGCTGGGGCAGGCCGATCCCGACCGTCTGGCCATGATTCTGGCCGATACGGCGCGTATCGCCAAATTGGGAGAGCCACAAACGACCCCGAACGGCGCCACGCTGACGCACTGGAGCGGCGACGCTACCCCGCCGCGCTGGGCCGCGAAAACATCGCTGTTCCTGCTGGTGCAGATGCCGGGCAAGCCCTTGCCCCGCGACGACGATGAAGCCTGTGCCTGGGCTTACTGCTGGCTGCATAACCGTGAGTTCGATACTTTCGAGACCGCCCGCGACAGCCTCCCCGCGCATCTGCGTGAACCTCTTTCGCTACCGCTGGCCGAAGCCTGGCAGGACTATCGCGGACTGCGACTGGTGTAGCGACGAACCCGGAATCCTGATCGATCCCACGCCGGCCAATCGGCAAAAGCGCGCAACTCGGAATGCGACAGCCACGTCTCGCGGCTTGCATAATGATCGGCCAGGGCACATCGTCCATTGATCGCCATGGCAGGGTCTCTCCATAGCAGGGCGTCTCCATGGCAGGGGCTCTCCATTCAGGGCTTGGCGAAGAGGGGTTTTTATAACGTGATCAGCTTAGAAACGTCTGCCCGAGTAGCACAGCGCATCGAGATCGCGCCTGCCTGTAGACTCGGTCCTGCCTCATGACACCCGCGATCCGGCTGCTCGAGTCGCAAGGTGTGCCCCACGAGGTCGAAAGCTACGAACTCGAGAGCGAGTCGGAATCCTACGGGTTGGATGCCGCTCGGGCGCTGTCGCTGCCACCATCCAGCGTGTTCAAGACGCTGCTCGCTCAGCTCGACGACAACCGGCTGGTGGTCGCGCTGGTGCCGGTCGACGCCACGCTGGATCTCAAGGCGCTGGCCAAGGCTGCTGGCGTACGCAAGGCGCGCATGGCAGAGATCACGGTGGCAGAACGCTCGACTGGCTACCTGGTCGGCGGCATCAGTCCACTGGGCCAGAAAAAGCGCCTGCCGACTTTTATCGACGAGAGCGCGATGGCCCTGGAAACGATCCATGTCAGCGGCGGTCGCCGCGGGCTGGAGCTGTCGCTGGCACCTGGTGACCTGATCACCTTGACCGCCGCCCGCGTGGCTGACCTGGCCCGGCGCGGGTAGTTTTCCGAATGAGTCGATGCCCCAGGATCAGCTCATGTCGATAGATTTCGACCTATGGATCGACCCAGACGATCATGAACGCCATCGCGCCGTCGAAAAGGTGCTGGAACACTATTTTCTGGAGCGTCTGGCCGACTACCCGCATCTGCGTTTGCCGGGTCCCGACCCCTACGACTATGATGCCCCGTTCAATCGGCTGCACACCGTGCTGCTCGAGCGCGCCCGCGATTACCTGCTGGGTGAATATCTCTACTCGCCCACGCCGATGCAACTGAACCAGGCCTTCTATCGCGCGGTGGCTCGCTCACGCAAGATCATACTGGACTGATTCATTACGGACTCGGTCATACTGGATTTCGCTATGGTAATTCACCCCAATCAGGCTCCGACCGACGAGCAGCTATCGATCATTGCCGAACAGCTGGGCCGCCCGCCCCGCGGGTTGGAAGCGGTCGCCGCCACCGACGGTCACGGCCGCCCACTGGTGCTGCGGATGGCCCCGATCGTCGACGATGCGCCCTTCCCGACGCTCTACTGGCTCTCCTGCGAGCGGCTCAAGGTAGTGCTGTCGCGGCTCGAGGCCAGCGGCGTGATCAAGGAGTTAGAAGCCCGGCTGCAGCAAGATCCTGAATGGCTGGCCCGCTATCACCAGAGCCACGCCGATTATGTCCGCCAGCGCTGGGACTTCATGACCGACGCGCAACGCGAGGCGGTCGAGCAGCGCGACTATTCGCAATTGATGCGCGAGCGGGGTGTCGGCGGAATCACCAACTGGGACCAGGTGCGCTGCCTGCACACGCAGTACGCCCACCATCTCTGCGGCAACAACGCCATCGGTCGCTGGCTCGACGCGGAGTACGACGTCGCAGCCAGCATTCCCTGATCGTCGGCGGTGTTCTGTCCTGTCTTCTCTTTCTTTCATCCATTTGTCCGGGAGCGTAAGCGTGCAAATCTGTGTTTATCTGGGCTCGCGTGAAGGCAACGATCCACGCTTTGCCGAAGCGACGGAAGCACTGGGTGCGGCGATTGCCAGACGCGGCTGGGGGCTGGTCTACGGCGGCGCCCGCAACGGCCTGATGGGCAGGCTGGCCAACGCCTGTCTTGCCGAGGGCGGTGAAGTGATCGGCGTGATGCCCGAACATCTGGTACAGCGCGAAGTCTCGCATCACGGTCTGAGCCGGTTGATCCGCGTCGACAACATGCACGAGCGCAAGGCCGCCATGGCGGCGAATGCCGATGCGTTTATCGCCTTGCCCGGCGGTATCGGCACGTTGGAGGAGCTGTTCGAGATCTGGACCTGGCGCTACCTCGACCTGCACGACAAGCCGATCGGCGTGCTCAATGTCGCCGACTTTTATTCGCCGCTGCTGACTTTTCTCGATACCACCGTCGAGCACGGCTTTCTCGACGCTTCTACCCGCCGCACGCTGTTTGCCGAGGTGGATATCGAAACCCTGCTGGACCGGCTAGTCGAAAGTGCCAAACTTGACGGTGCCGATGTCTAAAAAGGGCCTCGCCGACGCCCACCGTATCCATCAAGGAGGATTCTGCATGCAAGCCATTGCCATCGATAATCAACAGATGATTTGGCGCGAACACGAGGATCCGGGCCCGCTCGGCGCCAGTGACGTCCGCATCGACGTCGCCTGGGCAGGCATCAATCGCGCTGATCTGATGCAGCGCGGCGGCAATTATCCGCCGCCGCCGGGCGAGTCCGAAATTCCAGGCCTGGAAGTGAGCGGCACGATCACCGAGACCGGTGGCAGTGTCGAACGCTTCCGACGCGGAGACCGGGTCTGCGCCCTACTCGCCGGTGGCGGCTATGCCGAACAGGTCGTGGTCAACGAAGCGCAGGTACTGCCGATCCCGCAGGGGATGGGGTTGCGAGAGGCCGCCGCGCTGCCGGAGGTCTTCGCGACCGCCTGGCTCAACCTTTACATGGAAGGCGCCGTTCAGTCCGGCCAGCGCGTTTTGCTGCACGCGGCCGCCAGCGGCGTAGGCACGGCCGCCATTCAGCTATGCAAAGCGTTCGGCAACCCGTGTTTCGTCACCGCCGGCAGCGCCGACAAGCTGAAGGCCTGCTATCGGCTGGGCGCGGATGCCGGCTGGAACCGTCACGACGGCAGCTTCGTCGAGGCGGTCAAGGCTTGGGGTGGTGCCGACATGATTCTCGATCCGGTGGGTGGCGACTACATCGCTCAGGATCTGGCGGTGCTGAACGCCGACGGCCGAGTGGTGCTGATCGGTCTGATGGGCGGAATGGAAGCGCAGGTCAACCTGGGCCGCATGCTGATGAAGCGTCAGCGCCTGATCGGATCGACCCTGCGTGCTCGCTCGGCGAAGGCCAAAGGCGCCATCCTGGACGCCCTGCACGCGCATGTCTGGCCCAGATTGAGCCGCGGCGAGATCAAGCCGTTGATCGCCAGCACCTGGCCCGTTCAGGAAGCGGAAACCGCGATACAACACCTCTCGGACAACGCCAATATCGGCAAGGTGCTGCTGAGCGTGAGCGGCAATGGCTGAACCTCGGCGAATTGCCGCTCATGACCATGATGCGAATGACCATGATGCGGTTCCGGTGCGCTATCCAAGGTTCAGCGTCGCTTCGTAGGTCAACTGCAAGAGGCGGGCATCGTCGCCAGCCCGATGGCGACGAATGCCGTGTTCTTCGATGATACGCTCTTTGGTCGCGGCCCAGCATTCGGTCTGCGCCTCGCTCAGCAGGCGTCGCAGCGCCTCCAGCCGGAATCGCGGCAGCATGCCGGCCCGATCGAAAAGCAGCGATAGCCAGGTATTGTCATAGCCCCAGCTGTCACTGTAGGCAATACCATTCGACGCCAGCTCGTCGTTGAGCCAACGGGCGACTTCGATGGGAGGGCGGCCTTCACGCATTAGACGAGCGCGGGATATGCCATGCAGCAGTTCCGCCTTGGGATCCCAGTGCGTCCACTCTTGTATCGGCTGGATCAGAAACGCACAGCGGCTGCCATCGGCACGGGCCAGGCCGATCTCGATAGGATAGCTGCCGCGACCAAAACCGGAAGCTTCGATGTCTAGCAGGGTGGGCAGCAACACGTTGCGGGCTCCCTCTCCATGATGCCGTCTCATCTTGCGACGCCGATGAGGCATCATCATGACAGCGTTAGCGCGTGACTTCATCCCGCCACCGAGCCAGGTGACGGAAGACGCGCAGGATGCGCCGCCGGTTGCGGGCGTTCAGTTTGTGGCGAGTGCGGCTGGCGCCTCGCCATTGGGGCCATCTTCAGCGATATGGTGCGCCCAGCGCTGCCATTCTTCGGCTCTCACCGGGTCGTGAGGCAAGCCAAGTTCGCCACCGCGATAGGCCTCGGCTAACCGAGACGCCGCCTGCGCATGGCCGTTTTCACCGGCCCGTGCATACCAGGTCACCGCGTGATGCGCATTGGGTTGATACTGTGAACAGCCCAGCTCATAGATCCGACCGGCCTGATACTGAGCGTGATGATCGCCCTGCTGCGCCGCCTGCAGCACGTAGCGTGCGCCGGTAGATTTGTCTCGCGGGGAAATTCCCCGATGCATCAACACCCGTCCGTAGAGCGAGCGCGCCGGCACATGACCGGCATCGGCGCAGCGCTTGAACCAGCGTAGCATCAGGCGCTGCTTGCCCGGTGAGCCCGTCATCCAGCGTGTATGGCTGAGCTGCGTGGCCAGCTGAAACTCGAATCGCGTAAAGATGGAAAACGTCTGTGGCATAACTGACAGTGACCCTGGAGACTGGGGCCCGTTGACGGCCCGAACTACCGTATCGATCTGGACGCTTTTGTTCTCTGTGGCGACGACATTAGGGCAACGCTCTAATGGCGCGTCGGAATCGACTCTTCACAGGCGCGCTCGGCCGGGGCCGGGCGGCGAAAGGCCGCAAGAATACGCCTGCCCGGGCGGTGACTCAACCCCTGCGATCCAGGCCAGGTTTGCCGCTTCACGGCGGCCCCAGTAACATACGATTTTCAGTGGCTTTCCCATCACTGATCCACCCCTGATTCGGTTCGTCCCAATCCTGTTTTTCTCTGGAGCGCAACATGCAGCGACGCCCCCTTGGCAACACCGACATCCAGGTCTCGCGCCTGTGTCTCGGCACGATGACCTTCGGCGAACAGAACACCGAAGCCGACGCTCATGAACAGCTCGACCGCGCCATCGCCGCCGACATCAATTTCATCGACGCCGCCGAGATGTATCCGGTACCGCCGAAACCGGAAACCCAGGGCCGCACCGAAGCCTATATTGGTAGCTGGCTGAAGCAACGCGGCAAGCGCGACGATCTGATCATCGCCAGCAAGGCGGCGGGCGCCGGCCGTGGCATGGAACATCTGCGCGGCGGCCCGCGCCACACCCGCGAGCAGATCCATCAGGCGCTGGACGCGAGCCTGAAACGTCTGCAGACCGACTATCTCGATCTGTATCAGCTCCATTGGCCGGATCGGCACGTCAACTGCTTCGGGCAACTAGGCTATCTCCCCGGCGACGACAGCGATGCCACGCCGCTGGAAGAAACTCTGGGCGCGCTGAAAGAGGCAGTCGATGCTGGCAAGATTCGTGCCATCGGGCTTTCCAACGACACCCCCTGGGGCGTGATGCGCTGTCTGCAGCTGGCCGAAACCCAAGGCCTGCCACGCGTCGCCAGCGTGCAGAATCCCTACAACCTGCTCAATCGCAGCTTCGAAATCGGTCTTGCCGAGATTGCCCACCGTGAGTCCGTCGGCCTGCTGGCCTACTCGCCGCTGGCGTTCGGCGTACTGTCGGGCAAATATCTCGACGGTCAGAAGCCGCCCAAGGGCCGTCTGACGCTGTTCGAGCGCTTCTCTCGCTACACCTCCGAGCTGGCCCACCAGGCGACCCAGGCCTACGTCGACATCGCCCGCCAGCATGGCCTGGATCCGGCCCAAATGGCGCTGGCCTACGTGACCTCGCGGCCATTCGTTACCAGCAACATCATCGGCGCTACTACCCTCGAGCAGCTCGATGCCAATATCGACAGCGACTCGCTCGAGCTCTCCGACGAGGTGCTGGAAGCGATCGAAGGCGTGCATCAGCGAATCTCCAATCCCTGCCCCTGATCTCTGCCGACGACCTGTTTCCGATTCCCACACGCTACGGTAGGCAACGCCATGCTCAGTATCCTCTCTCCGGCCAAGACGCTGGACTTCAAGACACCCTCGACGACGTCCGCGGTCACCCAGCCCGACTATCTCGACCGGAGTCGGGAACTGATCGATATCCTGCGCGGCTACTCTCCCCCGCAGCTGTCGCAACTGATGGGCATCAGCGACAAGCTCGCCGGGCTCAACGCCGCCCGCTATGCCGACTGGGAGACGCCGTTTTCGCTGGATAACGCTAAACCGGCGGCGCAGGCCTTCCAGGGCGACGTCTACGTCGGCCTGGAAGCCAGTGCGTTCAGCGCCGACGATAACGCTTTTGCCCAGGACCACCTGCGGATTCTATCGGGGCTCTACGGCCTGCTGCGCCCGCTCGATCTGATCCAGCCCTATCGGCTGGAGATGGGTATCCGTCTGGAGAGTACCGCGGGCAAGGATCTCTATGCCTACTGGTGCGAGCAGTTGACTCGGGATCTGGACAAGGCGGTTGCCGCCAGTGGCAGTTCGACGCTGGTCAATCTTGCCTCCAATGAATACAGCAAGGCGATCGACTTCAAAAAGCTCGAGGCCGAAGTCCTCTCGCCGGTGTTCCAGGACGAGAAGAACGGCCAGTTCAAGATCATCAGCTTCTATGCCAAGAAGGCCCGCGGATTGATGGCGGCGTGGCTGATACGCCAACGGGTCGACAAGCCCGCGGCACTGACCGAGTTCGACGTCGCTGGCTACCGATATGCACCAGACGAGTCCACGCGGGATAAGCCGGTTTTCCGGCGGCGCGAACAGGATCGTGACTAGATAGACGCGACTAAAGAATTAGGTCTAGAACGGGTGCATTCAGCTTCCATTCATGGCGGTCTGCCATAATGCTCGTAGTAACGAATGTACTGGACGAACACGTTCCAGGATAACGATGAATTTCAGGAGAACGCCATGCGGCATCTGCTCGTCATGATAATGGTCGGCCTGCTCGGTTTTGGCGCCGCGGTCGATCACGCCGAAGCCCGCAGGTTGGGCGGCGGCAAGAGTTTCGGCTCCTACTCGCGTTCGGTACAGCAACCGTCCACGACTCGCAGCAATGCGTCCGCTCCGCCCCGCCAACCGAGTGCAGGGCTGTCACGCTTTGCCGGGCCGCTGGCCGGGATGCTAGCGGGCGGCCTGCTGGCATCGCTGTTCTTCGGCGGCGCCTTCGACGGCTTCCGGATGATGGATATGCTGCTGATCGCGCTGGTGGCGTTTATCGCTTTCCGGCTGTTCGCGGGGCGTCGACGTCATGCCCCGGCCAGCCATCGCGACGGCAGTCAGCCGCGAGACGCGTCGCAGGATGCCAACTCGCAGAATGCCACGTCGCAGAATGCCAATTCGCAGCCAGCAGCGTTCATGGGCGGCAGTGCCACCGGGACGAGCAACGCGGGTATCGCCAGCGAGCCGGAATGGTTCGATCGCGAGCGTTTCCTGACCGGCGCCAAGGAGCATTTCACGACGCTGCAGCGCGCCTGGGACAACAACGACCTGAGCCAGATCCAGGAGTACGTGACGCCTGAGCTCTACAACCTGCTGAAGGCCGAACGCATGGCGCAGCCAGCCAACAACCGCACCGAAATCGTGCGACTGTTCGCTGAACTGGGCAGTGTGCAGGAACTCAAGGATGAAACCGAAGCGACCGTACTGTTCCACGGCGTGCTCGAGGAGAACGGTGAAGAGACCGAGTTCAACGAGACCTGGCACCTGAAGCGGGCACTGCGCGATGGTTCTCCCTGGTACGTTCAGGGTATCGAACAGAATCCCAGCGTCTAGCTTCATCGCCAGGTATCCCGGCCAGCCTTGATGCCAAAGCGCTTGGAAAAAGAGGCCCGAGCCCTGTGAATGACAGGCTCGGGCCTTTGTCATGCGACGTCGAAGCGGTCGGCGTTCATCACCTTCGTCCAGGCAGCGACGAAGTCCTTGACGAACTTTTCGTCATTATCGTCCTGGGCATAGACTTCTGCATAAGAACGCAGCAACGAGTTGGAACCAATGACCAGATCAACGCGTGACGCTGTCCACTTGACGGCGTCCGTTTCCCGGTCGCGGATCGTGTAGAGGTTATCGCCCGCCGGCTTCCAGGCGTTGCCCATGTCGGTCAAATTGACGAAGAAGTCATTGGTCAACTGGCCTTCACGATCAGTGAAGACACCGTGCTGGGTACCGCCATGATTGGTGCCCAGTACCCGCATACCGCCGAGTAGCACGGTCATTTCCGGGCCGGTCAGACCCATCAACTGAGCGCGGTCGAGCAGCAGCTCTTCCGGCTTCACCACGTAGTCTTTTTTCTGCCAATTACGGAAGCCATCGGCCAGCGGCTCCAGTGGCTCAAAGGATTCGCCGTCGGTCATATCGGCAGAGGCGTCGCCACGGCCTTTCAGGAACGGTACGCGCACGTCATAGCCAGCTGCTTTCGCCGCTTTTTCGATACCCACGCTACCCGCCAACACGATCACATCGGCGATGCTGGCCCCCGTGTCAGCAGATATCTTCTCATACACGCCGAGTACCCTGGCGAGACGCTCGGGCTCGTTCCCTTGCCACTCTTTCTGAGGCGCCAGGCGAATACGGGCACCGTTAGCGCCGCCACGCATGTCGGAACCGCGATAGGTGCGAGCGCTGTCCCATGCTGTGCTGACCATTTCGCTGATGCTCAAGCCACTTTCCGCGATCTTCTGCTTGACGACTTCTTCGCTGTAGTCGGTGTTGCCTGCCGGCACCGGGTCCTGCCAGACCAGATCTTCTGACGGCACTTCGGGGCCGATATAGCGCGACTTCGGACCCAGGTCGCGATGGGTCAGCTTGAACCATCCCTTGGCGAAGGTCGTCTTGAAGTATTCCGGGTCGGCCATGAACTTTTCGCAGATCGCCCGG
>Ga0207878_100576_pt1 | contig 10116 bp, 15 predicted proteins | sample LinPmetageLP41_FD_184053 | JGI IMG/M metagenome (GOLD analysis project Ga0207878, IMG submission 184053) | Marine viral communities from the Pacific Ocean - LP-41 (SPAdes) | ecosystem: Environmental > Aquatic > Marine > Oceanic | place: Pacific Ocean | collected 2010-08-27 | reverse complement strand
TTTACGCCGTCTCCTTGGACGCTGGATGAGAATCGATGCTGGCCTGAACGTTAGACGTCTCGCCCTGGTCGGCAGGCTTGTCTTTCTTGTCCTTGCATTTCATCATGCATAGGCCCAATCCACACATGACCACACACGGCAACAGGCCTATCAGTATCGGCGCTATGCCGAAGAGGACCAACTGGTCCCAGCCCATCGCGAGGCTAGCAGCAATTACTACGGCGCCTAAAAGCCAGAAGCGGCGCGGCCCTGTCAGTAGGCTTCGGAAGCCTGACTGCTCCGGTCCCTGCTTGGGTTGCTTATCACAGCAGTTCATTGGGATACCCCTCTATCACGTTCAATAATGTCGAGAAGAAAGTCGTTCATTGCTGGGCTGCCCCACTCCGTCGCCCACCAGACGCCCAATCTCCTCACCTCGGCGGTCGATCAGTAATGTCGTCGGAATGCCTACGGTACCCAAGTTCGCTCCAGCCCTCCCGGTTTGATCGATATCTGGCGAAGATGCTCAATGCCCATGTCCTGGTAGAAGTTCTTCACGACATCGATCCCTTTACGATCGGCGGAGAGCGCGACGACCTCGAAAGCCTCTCCGCCCAACTCGGCTTGAAGGGCATCTAGCGCAGGTAACTCTTCGCGACATGGTCCGCACTAGGTCGCCCAAATATTGAGCAGGACAAGCTTCCCTTCAAAATTGGCTAGCGTTAAAGGGTTGCCATCGCCATCCTCGAAACTCAGCTCAGGTAAGTCACGCGGGCTCCCCCAGAGCATAAGCCCCTGCGGGCCTAGGCTGCTAGGTGGACTGGCGATAGCAATAGAGGCCATAGCTAACAGACTCATCATTGCGATGATCTGCTTGAGATTAGCCAGTCTCATGGTTCCAGGCGGCCTTAATAGGTCGCGTAAACATCAGGTGTATCGGTCGGCTGAAAAGCCAGGGTATAAACTTCGATAGGGTCTTGTTTCTCACCTCCCATTCCCGGCGAACCAAGCGGCATGCCCGGTACACTCAAGCCTATGATAGAGGGTTCCTCCTCAAGCACCTTGTTGACGCTCTTCACGTTCACGTGGCCTTCGAAAACGTAGTTGCCAATAAATGTGGAGTGACAACCGTACAGGCTCTTGGGAATCTTATTTTCCGCCTTTATCTGAGAAAGATCATTGGTACCGATCACCTCTACATCGAACCCATTCTTTTCCAGGTATTTGGCATACTCCTCGCAGCAGCCGCAGTTAGGGTCCTTGTAAAGAGTCGCCGATGTCTCTGCAGCCAACCCTGTAAGAGGAAAAGACAGCAGAGCAACAACGGTCAATTTCTTGAGATTTTTCATATCTTCGGCCTCCTAGGTAGAATAGCCTTATAGCTGAATCGTAGCTTAGTCCAACATCTCTGAATTAGCCGATGAGTCTTTCGGAAATAAGATGTAGTCGTTCCCTAACACAAGCGAAGAGTGCATCCGCCCCTTTACGGTACTTCGCATAAGAGACCGGATCCAAACATTCTCGACCACGTACACCCTCCCATGCACCGCTGAGTTAGAAGAGGCTGCTCCTATACAAAGTCGTAAAACAGCCAAGGCTCATGGTTCAAGAGTCGCTTGCAGCTTCCTGTTTCTTCTGCATGTTATTCATCATGGCGTTGCACTTTTCCATCATGTCGTTCATCTGCTCCATCATGCCCATCATGTCTCCGTTCATGCCACCGCCTTCCATCATCTTGCCGTGCATGTCGTTGCCTTCCATTCCTTCCTGCTGCGCATCGTCCTGCGCGAAGATGGGTCCAGCTCCAAAGATACCCACGGTGAGTACCGCAGTGGCAATCATTGCATTACGTATTTTACGCATAATCAATTCCTTACTCTGAGGAATGGTTTTAAGTGCAGGCTTCAAGCCTGTTAGCTCGTACCGTTAGATAGTGCGGTAGGACTAGTTGACCGCTTCGCCATCCAACCCAATTCTAGAACATGTGGGCCCACACCGATCAAGTGACAGAGGCCAAAGTCTCTTGCCACCATGCTCTGTGTGAGCGAGGGCAGAAGCATATTCTGTACGATATCCTTAAAGCTTGCTTTAAGGTCAAGCTATTTCTTTTTTTGACCTTTGTGCTACCCCAAGGATTTAAAATTAGCGGCAGCAAAGCTCAAGCTCGGGAGAAACTCATGAAGGTCAGCGAACTCGCTCTGGCAGGTGGTATCACGGCGGAGACGGTGCGCCATTACACTCGGGAAGGTTTGTTGCATCCACGGCGCGACCCAGCCAATGGGTATCAGGTCTACGATGGCGCAGACGTTAGTAAGCTATGTTTTATTCAGTGCCTTCGCTCACTGGGTTGCAGTCTGAGCGAAATTAGAGGGGTTCTGGACGCAAGCCTACAGAAAAACGTCCCTTGCCCTGAGACCTATAGGTTTCTAGCTGACCGGCAGCCCAGTGTCCATGCATGGATACAGGAACTCGAGACTTTGGTCGTAAGGCTTGAACAGACTCTGGAAGCATGGCAGGCCATGCCCGGGGCAGTGCCTAGCGGGCATCAGGTAAGTCGTCTTGTAGAGGACCTGAAGCAACCGGCCATAATCCACGCGGGTATTTCACCCCTATGAAGTAGGCTCCCACCTCGCCGGTGCCGATAGATTTCCATGTGCGTCTATAACCACATAGCTGCTATAGCAAAGCCAAAAGGCAGAAACAAACTCTTGCTGTGAATTCCTGCACATCTTGAAGGACTTGAAAAGCAACATGGTTACGAGAAGAACGGTAGTAAAGGGCTTGCTTGCCAGCGGAAGAGTGGCGGCGTTCACCAATGGTTTGGGATACGGATTGCAACGGCTGCTGCTCGGCGAGCGCGCTTTCGCTGCTTCCCTCAGGCCGCTTGCCATCCCGCCTGTACTTGCCGGAAAAATCCGCGACAGGGTACGCACATACGATCTCGGTTTACAAAAAGGGGCGAGCAATTTCTACGAGGGGAAAAAACTCAAACTCTCGGGATCAATGGTTACTATCTAGGGTCGACGCTTACCGCCGGGCCGCGACTTTCAAGAATAAAACTGTGGCGATGAAGGTAGTAGCCAGGGGCATTGAGAAATCTAACGTATAGCCATTCATCACTTCGCCATGCACTGGCCTTAAACGCTTTATTAACCGGTAGAAACTTCCCTAGGAAAGGGTCGGCGAATGCCCTTCCCTGGCCCCTCCTCCAAGAAGAACTCTCGCTGGCAGGCGCTTGGCCTGCTACAAAAAACAGCAAAAGTAGCAGACCGATTTTTTTCATGGGGCAGTCGCCCTACTGGCATTATCGACCGACTCTCGACTGGCCCAAGCCATGAGTGCCAATCCGGCAAAGATCATCGGCAAACTCAGTAACTGGCCCATGGTCAGCCAGTCAAAGGCGATAAAGCCCAACTGGGGGTCGGGACGGCGCACGAACTCCACGGCAAAGCGGAAGACACCATAAAGCAGCAGGAACAGACCGGACGTCATGCCACGTTGGCGCGGCCGGCTCGAGAACCACCACAGCACGACGAACATCACGACGCCTTCCAGGGCGAATTCGTACAGCGATGAAGGGTGGCGTGGCTCCGGCCCCAACCCCATCATGGGCGGCCATACCATGGCCCAAGGCATATCGCTGACTCGTCCCGGCAATTCGTGATTGATGAAGTTGCCGAGCCGCCCCGCGCCCAAGCCTAGCGGCACCAGCGGGGCGATAAAGTCGGTCAACTGGAAAAAGGCCAGACGATGCTTGCGGGCAAATAACAAGGCAGCAATCAGCACGCCAGTCAACCCGCCATGAAAGCTCATACCCCCTTCCCATATCTTGAATAGCCATAAGGGATTGGCCATCAGCTGATCGAGCCCATAGAACAGGGCATAGCCAATACGACCGCCCAGTATCACGCCCAAGGCGCCGTAAAAGATCAGGTCGCCGATATCGTCGTGGCTCAGGCCCAGGCGATCGGCACGGCGGCGGCCCAACCACCAGGCGGCAGCCAAGCCGACCACGTACATAAGGCCATACCAATGAATTTGCAAAGGCCCGATGGCAATGGCCACGGGATCTATTGGGGGATATTGCAACATGATGCTTCCTCATCTATTGATAGCCCGTTCATATCAACGGCTCAACGCTTGGGATAAGTCTGTCGTTCTCGACAATTCGAGCCATCTCTTCGTTATCGATGCCAGCTCCAAATGAGTTTCGCCAGGATCGGGACACGCGTAATACCGCTGACAAGAATCAACGCGACCGTCAAGCCCCTGGAATCAGTAGCAATGAGTACTTCACCGAATGTGGCGATCAAGTACGCTGTCGGAATCACGCCAGCCAGCGTGGCGATAAAGAAATGCCAAAAGGCAAGCAGCGTGGGACCCGCCGCGTAACTGACAGCATCGAATGGAATAAACGGCACCAACCGCGATACGAAAGTAGCGAGCATCAATCCTGTCTGAAAGCGCTACTTCCCATCCAGTCCGATATGGGGCGTAGATGTCCCCAATGCTGCATCGCCTCGTAACCGCTCAAGCTACTTTCCGCGCTTTTTACTGAAAGACAAGTATTTGACGAGTGCAGCGACACCCAGTACCAGCGCAATAACCAGCAGGATGGCTATCAGCCCCATACCCGCCATGCCCCATGTGCATGCTTCGCTCCCCATCATAACGACCTCCTAAAATAACTGATTAATTGTTCAGGCATGGTGCATCTGCCCAGCCTGAGGCTCGCTGATAGCCCTCGATGAAGACTCGCCGGTGTCGGGCCGAAAGCGACGCAGCCGCAGAGAATTGGTCAGCACAAATACGCTGGATAGACTCATGGCCCCGGCAGCCAACATGGGGTTGAGCAGGAAGCCGTTAAATGGATACAGCACGCCCGCCGCTACCGGGATCAGCGTCAAGTTATAGCCGTAAGCCCAGGCAAAGTTACTGAGGATGGTCTTGCGGGTCCGCCGGGAGAGCGCCGCGGCATTGACGATGCCACGCAGATCGCCACGCATGAGCACCACATCACCGGCCTCAATGGCGATATCCGTACCCGTGCCGATAGCGATGCCCACGTCGGCCTGCGCCAACGCCGGCGCATCGTTGATACCGTCGCCTACGAACGCGACACTGCGGCCTTCGGCCTGCAGACGCTTGATCTCGGAAGCTTTCTGGTTCGGCAGCACCTCGGCGAGCACTTGCTGGATGCCGACCTGCCTGGCGATAGCATCGGCCGTGGCGCGATTGTCGCCGGTGAGCATCGCCACCTCCAGGCCCAGCGCCTTGAGTGACATGATAGCCTCGGCTGAACCCTCCTTGAGCGGATCGGCGACCGCGATCACTGCCGCGAGCTTACCGTCAACCGCCGCATAGAGCGGGCTCTTGGCCTCTTCAGCGAGCGTCTTGGCACGCGCTTCTGATTCGCCCAGCCCGATACCGAGCCGCCTCATGTAACGATCGGCACCCACGTGCAGCCGGTGGCCGGCAACGTCGGCTTCGATGCCATAGCCCGGCTTGGCGCTAAAATGGCTGACGGTCGGCAGTTCGAGACCACGCTCCTTCGCGCCGCGCACGATGGCCTCGGCGATGGGGTGTTCGCTCTGCGCCTCGACCGCAGCCACCCAGCGCAGCACCTCGTTTTCGTCCCCATCGACCATGGTGAAATCAGTGAGCTCGGGCCGGCCCTGGGTCAGCGTGCCGGTCTTGTCCAGCACGACCGTACTCATCTTGGCAAGCGTCTCGAGTGCCGCGCCCTTGCGAAACAGCACACCTATCTCCGCGCCTTTACCGGTGCCCACCATGATCGCGGTCGGCGTGGCCAACCCCATGGCGCAAGGACAAGCAATCAACAACACGCTGACCGTCGTGACAAAAGCGAAGGACAGCGCCGGGGCCGGCCCGAAGCCGAGCCATACGCCGAAGGTGATCAGCGCAATAACGATGACCACGGGCACGAACACCCCGGCGAGCTTATCGGCAAGCTGCTGGATTGGCGGCTTCTCGGCCTGGGCCGACTCCACCATCTTGACGATCTGTGACAGCACCGTGTCGGCGCCGACCCGCGTGGCGCGGAAGGTGAGCGAGCCGTTCTTGTTGATCGTGCCACCGACCACCTCGGCATCTCTGCCTTTTGCCACCGGCACCGGCTCACCGCTGATCATCGATTCATCGACGTAGGAGTGGCCCTCTTCGACCATACCATCTACCGGGATGCGTTCGCCGGGACGAACCAGAATGCGGTCATCAGGCACGACGGCCTCGATCGGCACTTCGGCCGTTTCGCCATCACGAACGACACGGGCCGTTTTCGCCTGCAGTTGCAGAAGCTTCTTGATCGCCTGGGAGGTACGGCCCTTGGCGATATGCTCGAAGTAGCGACCCAACAGAATCAGCGTCACGATGACCGCCGCCGCCTCGAAGTAGCTTACGGCAGTACCTGCAGGGAAGAGCCCAGGTATCAACAGAGCGGCAGCCGAATAGAAATAGGCTGCGCTCGAGCCAATCATGACCAGGCTGTTCATGCCCGGGTTGGCATGCCGGAGCTCGGCATAGCCGGAGCGATAGAAACGAGCCCCCGCGTAGAACAGGACGGGAGTGGTCAATAGCCATTCGATCCCCATCCAGCCCCGGTGTGGCATCACGTGCGATAAGAGCGCATCCAGGGACGGAATCATCTTGCCCATGGCGATCAGAACCACAGGAATCGTGAACGCTGCGGCGAGCATCACTTTATTGCGAAGCTGGGTACCCTCTTGATCCTCACGCTCCGACTGGACACTTTCATCAGCATTAACCTGCGGTTCATAGCCCGCACCCTTGATGGCGTGATGGATACGAGGCAGCGAGACCATGTCAGGCAGAAACCTTACAAAGGCCTTTTGCGTAGTGAGATTCACGCTGGCCTGGAGAATGCCCGGCAGCTTCTCGATCGCTCGCTCCACGCGCGAGACACAGGAACCACAAGTCATCCCGATGACAGGAATCTCGGCGGTTTCGACGACGGGCTGATAGCCTGCCTTTTCGACGGCATCGACAAACTGGCCGGGATCGGCGCGTTCCTCGAACGCAACCGTGGCCTTTTCGGTGGCGAGGTTCACCTGTGCCTCGGTGACGCCGGGCTGCTGCCTAAGCGCGCGCTCCACGCGGCCAACACAGGAGGCACAAGACATCCCGCGTATACTGATATCGATTCGTTCTGTCATTTCCTGTCTCCTCGCTGGATCGTCGATTGCTTGAAACCTGGATGATTGGCGCCATGCATCGCTACGTCAGCTGTCTCGATAAACGCTTTTCTGCTTCTCTTCGGCGATTGCCTCGACAATGGGACACCCCTTCATAGCCCCCTCTCCAGAGCATTCAGAGAGCGTTTTCGAAAGTACTGTCTCGATCTTGGAGAGATGTTTGATCTGCTCTCTAATTTTTACTAACTTCTCTTCCGCAATGCGTTTAGCCTGAGCCCGGTTGCCATTGGCATCTTGGAGAATCAGCAACTCACGAATCTCATCGAGAGTGAAACCCCACTGTTTGGCCTGAAGGATAAACTGCAGTCTTGCTGCCGCATCCTCAGGATAGCGGCGATAATTCGATTCCGTTCGCTGGGGCCTTGGCATGAGCTTTTCCTGCTCATAGTAGCGGATCGCCTGGCTGGCAATTCCGCAGTGTTCGGCCAACTCTCCAATACTTAATGTCTTCATTGGCACCACCTCAGCGAAACGACTAGGCGGCCCGACCAGGCCGAGCCGCCAAGACAACCTCGTCAGTTATTTGGGCTGGCGTACTACGCGTAGGTACGGTGTCTTTTCGTCCCAACCTTCGGGAAAACGCTCCTTGGCTTCCTCACTCGACAATGAGGGAGCGATGATAACGTCTTCCCCATTCTGCCAATCCACAGGCGTCGCCACCTTGTGCTTGCCGGTCAACTGGAGCGAATCGATGACGCGTAGGATCTCATCGACGTTGCGCCCTGTGCTGGGCGGGTAGGTCAGAGTAAGTCGGATCTTCTTGTCGGGGTCGATAATAAAAACGGTACGCACCGTCACCTTAGGGTCAGCCTTGGGGTGAATCATCCCATACAGCTCTGCGACCACCTGATCCTCGTCGGCCAGCAATGGGTAGTTCAGCGCCGTGCCCTGAGTCTTCTCGATATCCCCAGCCCAGCCGTTGTGAGAGTCGAGCGGATCGACGGATACACCGATCAACTTGGCGCCACGCTTATCGAACTCGCTCTTGCGCTTGGCAAAAGCACCAAGTTCTGTCGTACAGACCGGTGTGTAGTCGGCCGGGTGCGAGAATAATACGGCCCAGCTGTCGCCAAGCCATTCATGGAAGCTGAGCGTGCCTTCCGTGGATTCCACCGTAAAATCGGGAGCTATCTCTCCAAGCTGCAAAGTCATCACGCTATCCTCAAATTGGGGTTGATGATGCACTACGTACGATAGCCTTAAAGTAAACTTTAAGGTCAACCCCTAGGGAATCGCTAAACAATTCGGTTCTGGTCGGCTGAACCGTTCAGCGTGGCCAGATCATCGTCTCAGCGGTCATTACATGACCATCTCAGGTGGCCTGTTTTACCTGGCAGCCAGGTTTTCCTGGCTGCCAAGCTAAATCAAGACACACTGGCCCCGTCAACTCGGCCTTCGCATCGTGCCGCCAACATCAAGTTGGCCAGCCCGAACAGGCTGAATAACTGAGGCTGGTTCTTTGGCCAGCCCCTTATAGCGCACCTTCCGGTAGTCGAAGAGGTTCTTGATGGCATGAAACGAGTGCTCGACCTTGGCGCGGATGCTGGCCTTTGCCTTCACGATCGCCAGCAGCAGCGTTTTCATGGGGCTGTCTTCCATCTTCTTGATAGCGCCGCGTTTGGCGGCGTCACAGCACTAGGGATCCGGGGCATCATTCTCTTCGTCCAGATGCTTCCACATCTTGGTATAACCCGCGTCGCCGTATACCCGCTTGTCATCTTCTCGGACCAGGTGGCCCGCCATGGTGACATCGGCGACGTTGGCCCAAGTGGCAGCGACACTGTGAATCAACCCGGTGACCGCATCGGCGCCATATGGGCCTTCATGTTGAAAAACCATTGGTTGCCCTTCTTGGTCTGCTTCATCTCCGGATCGCGCTGCTTGGCCTTGTCCTTGGTGGAGGGCGCGGCGGCGACTATGGTGCCCTCCACCAAAACAAGGCCCTGCCCGCCAAACTGGCGTTGATCTCCTCGAAGATCCGCTGGGTCAGGGCATGCTTCTCCAGCAGATGGCGGAAGCGCAGCAGCGTGGTCGCGTCCGACACGCTTTCGATGGCCAGATCGAGTCCGATGAAATCACGCATGACCTGGCTGTCGTAGATGGCGTCTTCGAGCGCCTCATCGGCGAGCACATACCACTGCTGTAAGAAATAGACCCGCAGCATGCACCTCAGGCCGAGGGGCTGCCGACCCCGCTTACCTGCCGCGTTCGGAAAGTAGGAAGGCGACAGCGCGTCGATCTGCCGTTACCAAGGCACCAGGATCTCCATCTGGGCCAGGAATCGCTCTCGACGGGTGACCTTCTTCTTGTTCTGGTGTTCTGCCTGGGCAAATGGGATCTGCTTCATCGGATAGCTCTGTCAGACGGTGGCGGGATGGTTAGATTTTACCCCGCCGGTGGCGATCAGGCAGTTGCGGGGGGATTATGCAGCGTTTCCCTAATATGACCAGAACACGGTAACGTAATGCGCGAATCCCGATCCAGTCTCCTTTATCGACGAGAAGATTCCCGATCCTAATCCGTACCATTGAGCTCGCTCACCACTCTCTGATCGTGAGAGCTGATGATGCGGAGCAGTCGAGTCTGCATATAGCTAGCGCTGAGCGATGGAATGCTGCTCACGCTTTCAGGAAGTTTTCAGGCTGCGTGTCTAATCTATCGGACAAAGCCCAACAGGCCGTTGAGAAAATGAAAGTTCTACTCGTCGAGGATGACGAACTTCTGGCCGAGAGCCTTGCCGAGCTGCTGGACGACGCCGGCTATCGTACCGACATCGCACCCAACATGAGGTCGGCAGCCGCGCCACTGACCGGCAAACGACGTCGACGTCCGAGCACCTTTAGAGAGGTGGTCACGAACCCGTACCTTCCCAAAGCCAACACCGCACTCAGGCAGACTGGACGGC
>Ga0207878_100575_pt1 | contig 10185 bp, 9 predicted proteins | sample LinPmetageLP41_FD_184053 | JGI IMG/M metagenome (GOLD analysis project Ga0207878, IMG submission 184053) | Marine viral communities from the Pacific Ocean - LP-41 (SPAdes) | ecosystem: Environmental > Aquatic > Marine > Oceanic | place: Pacific Ocean | collected 2010-08-27 | reverse complement strand
CCAGAACAGAAGCCTTTTCGCCGACCAGAGCCACTGCTACCGAGTCGCCGGCAACTTGCTCAGCGCGATGCTCAGCGATGAATTCATGAGCCAGCAGGCTTTCGCGCCCATGCTCGAGATCCAACGGTCTCACCTGACGACCGAGCAATGCTCGGGCTGGATCATGGATCTCTATCTCGCGGGGACCAGCGAGGATAACCAGGCTTCTGCGGACGACGAGCTTCAGCGCAAAGTCTCATGGCTTGCCGACTTCTTGAACCAGCAAACCTAGCCCAGCTTGGGAGGCCTGAACGCTAGTTAGCAACAGGCCTCATATAGGCTAGCCGCGCGGAACGTCGGAACCTTCGTAGTCCTGAGTATCGTCCGGCTCTGACCCAGGCTCGTTAGAGGTATCGCGTTCGTAATGGCGAGCGGCCTCGATTGCCTGCGGCTCGGTGTCATGCCGCGAGACTTCGCGTGTCTCGTCAGGGTCTGTGACGTCTACCACACGCCAGCCAGACACCTGACCGTTCTCTTGCGTTCCTTCCTCGATGGGTTCGATACGTGCTGTACGGGTCATACAAGCCTCCTTTCTTGACGATCTGCCACTCTGTATAGCTCACAACCATGCTGGCTGCGACCCTCAACTTCCGGGAGCACGGCTACTTCCCTTCGAGGTCACATAGCCGGAGACGGCGAACGCTACGCAGCTGCGGCAGAACTACCTGAGCGCGCTGGAAGCGCAGTGCAGAGCGTGCGCAGCCGTCGGGCGACATGCCGCCAGGACGTCTATGCTGAATATGGCAACGCTGCCATTTTTTTATGGAGACTCACAATGACCAAGCGTTTCAAGGTTGGCGACCACGTCCGCTGGAACTCGGAGGCCGGCTACGTCTGCGGCAAGATCACTCGCGTCCACACCAGCGACACTGAATATAAGGGACACAAGCGCCACGCCAGCGAAGACGAACCACAGTACGAGATCCAGAGCGATAAGACGGATCACATCGCCATGCATAAGGATTCGACGCTGAGCAAGGTCGACGATTGATCCGCAATGTAGCGCTTACTTCTGCATCAACCCATGATTGACCGCCAGCCTGCTACTTTCGTCCGCTGGCGTGCGCCAACTTCTTAGCGGGTTCTTAGCGAGTACTTTGGACCTGCGTATTTAAATCTCTGGATATGGCGCGCTGATCCGATCTGCCACAAGATTTCCTCCATCGTTCTCTTGTCGCCCGTCAGTTCACTTTTAAATCACTAAGACACTGAAATTCTGTACCTCCAGCGTATATCAGCTTATTTCCCAAGGGTTGACAGTCTCGAGGTTCAACGTCTCGAAATCCTTTATATTGCGTGTCGCCAACACCGCACCATGCTGGATGCAGATAGCAGCAATTTGAGCATCGGCCATGTGAACCTGCCTTCCTGTACTCTCGCTGGCAGCGACCTGCTCTGCGTAGTGAATCGCAGCCCCGCTATCGAACGAGAGGATGCGACTAGAGAAATCTTCCTCGAACATCGCCGCCGCCTTGGCCGCGAAATCACGCTTGCGCCTGCCGTCGGGCAGACGCTCGATGCCATAGAGAATTTCAGCAACTGTAATAGCGGAAATAGTCACGGAAACAGCATCCTGCCTATCCAGCCAGTCGACAACCCGAGCATCTGGCTCAGGCCGCATCAGCTCGGATAGCACATTGGTATCAAGAACAATCATGCGCCGAAGCCCGGATCACGAGGATTATCACACCTAGGCGGCACTTCCAGTTCGATGCCTCCCGAGTCTGCGAATCGCTCACGTATGCGAGCCCCTAGCCCCTTCGCGTGAGGCTGGTTCAGGGCACTACGCAGAATGATGCGAACCTCTTCTTCCATAGAGTGACCATGCCTAGCCGCTTCCATGCGAAGCTGAGCCTTTAACTGCTCATCCAAATTACGAATTGTGATCGATGCCATATCGGCTTCACTCTATGATTACATTGCTATCAATGATAGCGCAAAGTCAGCGAATGCGCCTTTGAATGGGAGGTATCACGCTGGCCCGTAATAGAGGCGTCGAGGGCAGGACAATCGAGTCCACTAGCGTTGCGCTTGGAACTTGAGACCGCCCTGTCGACCCAGGGTCATGAACAGTACGCGGTGGCCGAGCCTAGTCGTTCTGAAGTTCTGCACCTTCTTGTCGGGTTTGTGGCGCGTCATCGCCGATCAAAGTCGCTTTACCATTTTCCCAAATAACAGCGTAAGGCCTAATCGGCGCTTCCGATCCAACGTTTCAGCGGCGGTAGAGCGCAACTATTCAGCATTTCCTGTGTGTCAGGTGCCATCTGTTTCATAACCTCGCCTCGCGAAGGAGAAGATTGGAGACGTGCAAGCCGTGCAGACACAACCTGATCTCGAATCCGGTGTCCGAGGAGGCTACGGGTCTGATCAGACCATGAAGCAGAAATATGGTGGGCCCAGTAGGACTCGAACTTACGACCAAGGGATTATGAATTTGCTTTTAGATCAATATGTTACTGATATCCAAGGAAAAGCAACCGTAATCATGCGAAAGGTGCAGTTCTTTCGAATCAGTAGCTTAGCGAAAGTTGAGGATAGCACAGGAAGCTAGTGTGTACCGCTGCTGTACCGTTTGGTAGGCCCTCTCTCGAATAGCATGCCTCTGCGAGGACGTAAGAATGCATCTCTCGAAGGCATGCTAACCACTTACGGCCAACAGCGGAACTTCATAGCCTTATGATCGTAGTTCCACTTACTCGTGCAGGGCACAACATCTAGCTGCCGTCATAGTGCAAAAACTTTGTTGCAAGGTGTCTCTTCGGCCTCGAGACACAAAGACCGAAGAGATAAGGCGAAGCAGAGAACTACTGCTGTGTAGAAACATCTATTTCTTGACTAACATCAATTGCGTGTTCAACATCACTTCCTAAATCACGTATCGTAGAATTATAAAGAGAATTATCTGTACCATCTTTCTTAAAAGTCAACACAAAAGCGACATCTTGCTCGCCAAGCTCATGGTGATCTTTCATTTCAAACTGGTACAAATCCCGTGAATAAACCCTTGCATAAAGACTTACAGAACCTCTCCGTATTCTTCCTGAAAGCTTACTCCTATGATGCCTCACAGGATTCCACTTAATATCATTTTTCTCTTTTTTAGAAAGCGATGCTTGGGAAGAGGGCTTTATTAGGTAAACTTTATTTCCTGAAAGATTTCTCGCTCTCAATGAAGTTTGAAGCCTTGTGACAAAATAATGCCTACCCAAAACTCCTGATGTCTTTGGCTTTAATATTGCCGTTAAAACAGCCTCGCCCGTTACTTTGTCTCCATCAAACATTTCTTCTGGGAGCAGTATATCATCCCAGTAGTAATCAAAACCGGGCTTTAGCTTGGATTGCCAAGCAAGCGTCACAGAGTCTTTGGCACATAGCCACGGGTAGTCTCCTTCTTCCCAAGGCGTTCCCCAACCTAAAGAAGGATCATGACTCTCAATCTCCGATCTATTTATTAGCAAAGCTTTGACAAGGTCAGGAGAAGGGTCCTTAATCTTTTTAAACGTATGAGCAGCTAAAGAAGCCACAAGTGGGGCGCTGTAACTTGTCCCATTTTCGTACCCCCCGCCAATGACTCTTAGGTAAGAAAACCAAGAAAGGTCAGGCTTTCGCATTCCTGAAGGTCCTGGTCCTTGGAGACTATAGATGCAAGGATTGTCAGGAATACCTTCTTGTGCAGCTTCTCGCCCACTCACGGTTATGGCAGCTTCACAATCTGCAGGAGGACACAGCCTTTTTTTATTTTTGGTTGAAACATTTCCGATAGAAACCACAGGAAGTATATCAAAGTCTCTTGCTATCCTGCTTATCCCGTCACCAAGATAGCTAACTTCATCGTTATCAACAGTAGGAAGCTCTTCATTAAATGACAAGTTCCATACAGAGGAGTATCCCTTGCTTTCCTCAGCCAAATCTCTTAAATAATTTAAGATTTGGTGTGTAGTTGGCTGGGGCCAAACATTACTCTTAGTAATTGCTTGGGCAGGAATAAACTTGCAATCAACTTTTGGGAGATTAAGGTTGTTATTCCAAGCATGCCCATGGCAGACAATAGATGCAACCTGGTTACCGTGCCTCAAGTCAGCTTCATGGCTCGGTACCAATGGAGGAACATCCATTGCCTTCCAACCTTCATAGCTTTTTGAAGAGTGGCCACCATCTACGACTACTACTGATGGAAGTCCTTCTGTATCCACCAGATGCGGAGAGGGTTCTTCGCCTTCCCCCGGAACAGTTTTGTTGGTACTAACTGGTGATGACGAATCAATACGAAAAACAGCTCCCGACGAGACAATTTTTTGGAAGGCACCTTTATTCGCAACCTGTAACGACAGAGATGCAATACCTCTTTCCTGATACTCATTAAGAACACGGCCTAGCCAGGATTCGTCTGTTTCTCCACGATTAAAAGGGCTTCTATACTTCTCACTACCGAAAGATACCACCCCTTCATTAAAAAACCTTTTAAAGTCAGCAACTATTGAACTTCTAGCTTCAAAACTTCGATACGGGAGAAGCCAAAAGTGAAATACCTTATCTTTCGCATCATCATCTGGCCACACTTCATCAACTTCTCTCCCTTTCAAAGCATATTCGGCTGAAAAAAGGTGAACACTTTCGATCCTAGATATATCAACTTTGTCTTTTACTCTATCTGTTTCTTTGACCTTCTTGGCAAGTCGACTAAAAGCTCCGTCCTCAGCTTCAACTATATACCCATCATGAGAGGGGAAAACCACTTCACAACCATCTTTTTTGCTAAAAATATCCGACGGCGTCCATGATGAAGCGTTGGAATCTTCAAACATCTTAACTACGAGCTGGGACCTACCCGCCCTGAACTTTATATCGCTCTTTCCAAGCTTTAAAAAACTTTCAGAAAGCTCTTTTCGCTGCCTTTTCAACCTACCCTTTACTATTCCGGCCTCTGTTTTCCCACCTGGGCTCACACTCTTGGGGGAAGCCTCACGCAAAAATTTAAGGACAGGATGCACTACCCTCCTTCGTTGTTCTTCAGCCATCTTTAGCTCCCTTCAAATATTTAGAAACAGCCTGCCTACTTACAGAAAGCATTTTGGCTATTTCAGCCTGCGATATTTTATAATTGACACTCAAAACTCTTGAAAGGTCTTTTTTTTCTGCCGCCCCCAGCTCCCCTCTCATTGGTATTGACACTTGACTAGGCCTACTTCTTAAAACTGCCTCCACAACTCGAGGAAGGTTTATTTCACATCCCTCTAAAACGCTCCGCCTTTTTGCGGAGTAGGAAATAGTTTCAATATCAGAACCGCTCAAACCATCTGAGATATAAGACAAACTTCTTAAAGGATTTTGTTCTCCATGATCATCGTATAAAAAATGCTCCCACATCACTCTACGAAGATCAGCATCCGGATACTCAAACTTTATAGAATATGGAAATCTTCGCCAAATAGCAGGATCGAGCAGACCAGCATGATTTGTTGCTGCAATTACAATGGAATCGTCATCCAGAGAATCTAAGCCTTGAATCAGTGTATTAACAACTCTTTTCAGCTCACCAACTTCATGTTTATCATCTCTTAATTTTGCGACTGCATCCACCTCATCTATGAACAACACTCCTTTTTTTCTAGCGGAAAAGTCAAAAACACTTCTAATGTTTTTTGCCGTATCCCCTAGCAAAGATGAGATCATAGAATCAAGCCTAACTGTATAAATAGGCTTATTGAGCTGCGCAGCGACATGTCCCGCAATGAGAGACTTACCCGTTCCAGGAGGGCCAGATAGAAGAAGGTTAAACCGACCTGCGAGCCCATACTTAATCAACCTATCTGAATTTGCAACATCCTCAACAAATGTATCAAATACGTTTTTCTCCACTTCACCCAAGAAAATAGGAGTCAAAGGCCAAGAGCTTTCCTCAACTAAATCTAGTTTCGACTTAGCATCAGCAGGTAGCTTCTCAATATAACCAGAACTACGTAGTGGTACACCTTTTTTTCTAATCAGAGACTTTATTTGTTTTGCAGCCTCTGCATCTTCTTTATTAAGAAACTGGGCGATGCTTGTTGCAGCCTTTCTTACATCAGTATAATTAGCATCAAGCGATGCTGCGACCAAGCTTACCAAGCTCTCACCAAAGGACTTCATAGGTTACCTACTGAGCAACATGTCAACTAAATAAAGGGTATTGTCATCAAAAAAAGCCAACTCGTCAAACCGAATTGGCTTTTATGCAACTTGAAGAAAAATCAAAAAAACCCACAACTAATTGTTTTATAACATTTTATTGGTTTTCCGCAAGACCAGCCTCCTGCCCCTAATGCCTTGGTAGTATCAGCTTGCCGCTGTCTTACAGCGTTAATCGATGTGCTCACCTGTATGTGTGGCCGTCTTCTGCACCTTCTCGGTCTCCTGGGCCCTGCAGCGCCAGGGCCTTCTGGCCACCCGGACAAATCGTTGGCAACCCAACTCATCGCAGCCAGCTTACGCGTCTGGTCCGAGGTGACGCCGTGTGATGCAAGCTAGGCGGTCGTAACGACGGCACCATACGGGATCTTGTGTGGCAAATGGTTTATCTTCAAGCACCAAATCTCCATTTCAGGCCGCTTTCAGTGCGGATTTTAAACCGACAGCAGTATCTCCGCCTCTGCTCGAGCGAGAAGGTAGCCCCACCGCAACAGTTGCAGGATCAGTTGGTCAACGTCGACGTACCACGTTCACATTCAGGTACCAACCCGGCGCAGCGCTGTAGCAGGGCGGCAGCTTGAGAGACGACGCCAGGCTTGGGAAGCCACGGCAGGGGGAAGTGGCCACACATCACGTCAATCCTGATAGTGCGTGTACTTTTTCGCACTTCCCTTCACCTGGTCGGCGGGATATTTCTCCGCATTCTTCTCCATCTTCGCCCGGCATGCCGCTTCGATATCCACGTCCAGCTTTCCCGCCAGCCGGATCAGGTACAGCTGAACATCGGCAATTTCGTCGCGCACGGCGGTCAGTTGCTGCTCATCCAGCTCCCTGGACTGCGCCTCGGTCAGCCACTGGAAACACTCCTGCAGCTCAGCTGCCTCCACCGTCAGCGCCATAGCCAGATTCTTGGGCGAGTGGAACTGGTCCCAGTCGCGTTCAGTGGCAAACTGGTCCATGGCGTCACGGAGCTGCTTGAACGGGTCTGACATCTAGGGCTCACCTGGTTCTGCGGTATCGGATAGCGGTGAGCATGCCTGCTCTGCCGCTCGCTATCTAGCCTACATCGGCATAGCGGCTGTCCGGCCGCCTGCTTGCTCACAGCACGGAGAGGAATTCGCCGATGACCTTCAGATCCTCAAGCTCGTCCTCGAGCACGATGTCCTTATAGCCAAAGGCGTTGGTCTGGGGCTTCAGCACGATGCGCTGGTTCACGAACTCGCCGTACTCCTCGACCTTCTCGCTCTGATAAAGCTTCACCGTGAAGCTGCCGCCGTGGTCCGGGTCTTCGATGGCGCGATGCTGCACCACGACGACCTTGCCCTGCCGCGTGCCGCCGGGATTGGCCCGGAACAGGCACCAGGCGCCATTGGGAATGCGACGGTTCATCGACTCCCCCACCACCCGGCTGACGAAGAGATCGGGGCTCATGCGCAGATGCTCTGGCAGCTCGACCCAGTGCTCGGCGTAGGCGATCTGCATCTCGCTGAACTCGCCTGCAGCAATGCTCAGGTCATAGACGGGGACATGACGCTCGAACGGCTCGGCGTCTTCGCGCGTCACGATGGGAAGATGCAATCCATCCAGCGTTTCTTCCAGCGCGGCATCCTCACCGTGTCCGGCGGACTCGCGTGCAAAGGCCGCGAAGTATTCTCGGGTTTCGGGGTCCGTGGCATAGACGTAACAGCCCTTCTGGCCCCGCGTCATCAGCGTGCGGTAGGTGTTCTTGATGATCTGATCCGCCAGCTTGCGGGCGTGCTCCGGCTCCTGCTTGAGCAGCGTCTTGTAGCCGTGCACGGAGCGATCCTGGCTGGCGCGCTTGGCCGCGTCTGTCACCACCCGCCCATCACGAATCACGAAGTCGTCCCCGATGATGACGCCAACGTAGTCAAATTCGAGCCCCTGGCAGGTGTGAATACAACCAACCTGCTCGACAGAGGCATCGGCAATCGCCCATAGCATGCCGTCGTCATCGAGATTCCACTGGACCGCAAAGCCGTACTCGGGGAAGACGATGTCCATGGCATGCTTGTCTTTCTTGCTCGCCCACGGCCAGCAGTAACCGGCGACGATGCGCGCCTTATTGGCCTTGCGGTTCTTGTCGAGAATCGCTCGGCGCAGGGCGCTCGGGTCATCGAATACCTGGAAGTCGTAGTCGATGTCCTCCAGGTCGGTGTTGGCCGTGGTGCGAATCTGCAGCGCATGATCGAGCCACGCCAGATAGCCATCCGAACCGTTGCAGCGGAACTGCGAGGCCAGCTCTAGCTCGTGGACATCGGCGCCGCACTCCGCCGCCCGTCGCCGGACCTCCTCGACCGTGCCCACATCTTTCAGCGTCACGCGCTGAGCCTCGTCGATGAAGAAGATCGATAGCCGTGACGCGGCGATGATCTCCTTGATCTGGCTCTCGCCCAGGTTCTGATACATGCCGGACTTTTCGTTCAGGCGATGCGCCTCGTCGATGATCAGCGCATGGAACGTATCCGGCTCGGCGTTGACGTAGCTACCCGAGCCTTTGAACAGATTGTCGATATGGGTCTTCTTGCGCGTGCCGGTAAGCCGTTTCTTGAACACTTCACGCGGGGCCGAATTGCGCGAGACGTACTGCGTCATCATCTCGCGCTTCGTCAGTTCCACCAGCAGGTTGATCGCGACCACCGACTTGCCGGTACCCGGCCCGCCTTTGACGATCAGGCACTGTTTGTCACCCTTGGCCGCCTGGTGGGCGAGATCGAGCGCGGTTTCATAGACCAGCTTCTGCTCGTCGATCATCAGAAACTCGGCGTTACCGTCCATCATCGAAGCCAGGGCATCCGCAAGGTTCTTGCTCGGCTTGATCACCCCATGCTCGATGCGATACATGATGGCGTTGCTATCGCCATACTTGATGTGCTGACTGAGAAACGCCGAGAGCTTCAGGGCATCCGGCGAGCTAAATACGGGCGCTCGGCCGGTATGATACGCATAGAAGCGGTCATTGATGGCGTCAGCCTGCTTCAGGTTGTGCAGGTAGGCACAGGGCATCAGCTTGATCGACTCCGAACGCACCGTCTCGTTGTAGTCCTCGATGAGCGCCGCGTAGGACCACGCCTGATAAGACGGATGATTGGTCTCGCGCACCCCCTTGCCAAGCCGAGTTTTGACGATGGCGTCCTTCTTCGTCACCTCGACGGACTCCCACTGCTTCAGCTCTATGATGACGGCCGCGTCGTCCCGCTGGTGATTCTTACCGGTCAAGATGAAGTCCACGCGGCGATTGGTCAGCGGGATGTTGTATTCGATGGCCACCCCAGCCGACGCGGGAATGCCCTCATCGAGCAGCACGCTCATCATGAAGCGAAGGGAGTTCTCCCAGGACGTCACCTCACTACGCGGCGAGTTGCGGTTCAGTCTGCGTGCCACCTCATTCTCGATGGCGTCGGTGATGACGTTGGCTCGCACGTCATCAATGAACTGCTGCTTGGTGGCGTTGTAGACCAACATGTCCCTGTACTGTCCCCTTCCCTCAATGGCTTGGCCATGATTTATCAAAAGTGAATGTAACGATTATGCACGCTGCCGCGCCTTGCAGCATGTGGAGAGGGGCAAGAGCTTGAACGAGCCGTCATGCGGCGGATGCAAGCGTTGGCAGGGGTGGTCTCCGGTCTATGTGTTAGCGCAGGGAACTCATAATCCCTTGATCCTAGATCTTCCCTCATCGATCAGGTCGGCCATCAACCTCCGAGCAGCACTGCCTCGTCAGCGCTGAACCGAACTGGCCGGGCGTTACCCAAGAGATCGGCCCTGCACGCCGTTCGCCTGAACGGGCAGCATCGCGCAAACCTCAAGTTCGAGAGAACGAAGACGACGAGCTAGGGCCTGTTGACGTTTCACGAGAGAGGGGGCTTGCTGAGTAAGAACAGACCCGCAGAATTGAGGTTCTCACACCAACAACCTGCGAGTCTGCAATGCCCCGATTGATGCTCAGTGACGAGCTCT
>Ga0207878_100573_pt1 | contig 10235 bp, 15 predicted proteins | sample LinPmetageLP41_FD_184053 | JGI IMG/M metagenome (GOLD analysis project Ga0207878, IMG submission 184053) | Marine viral communities from the Pacific Ocean - LP-41 (SPAdes) | ecosystem: Environmental > Aquatic > Marine > Oceanic | place: Pacific Ocean | collected 2010-08-27 | reverse complement strand
TTGGGGGAATAAAACACAGTGGTTACGGGCGGGAGCTCTCTCATTTCGGCATCAAAGAATTCGTTAATACAAAAACGGTGTATGTGAAATAGCACTGGCTGATACCAAATTACGCCCCGGCAGATGCTGTCCAGACCCCACAACAGCAGGCCGAACAGCGGGTGCGGCAGCGCGGACGCTACAATTAACTTGGGGCCGATCGCCAGACCGGCGAACCCCCAGCCCACCACGGGAAAGAACACCGCCAGGATCACTGCCCAAATCACGGCGGCCAAGCCCAGCGCATTGGGGGCGACACCGAGCCGCTCGGCGATCCTGCCTGCCGCAAGACCGGCGGACCCCGCCGCTAGCTGATGAATGGCGGCCAGGCGGACGGGATAGGCGAGAGCGACCAGCTTTTGCCAGACGGCAGTCACTGGCCCGGTTGTCCAGGTTTCACTCCAGCATGGCATGAGCGTTCGTTATCGAACAGACACATCCCACCAGCGGCATGAAAATCAATACTTCAAACTTACCGAGCCCGATCACATCCGCAAGGAGCCACTATGTCGATAATCACGACCATTAATCCCGCAACCGGAAACGCCATTCAGACCTACGACGTCATGACCGAAGAGCAGGCGACGGCGCAACTTGAGGCCTGTCATGCGGCGTTTCTGGAATGGCGCAAACTGAGCCATCAGGAACGGGCCCCGTATCTCAAGAAAATCGGTCAGAAATTGCGTGACAACGCCGATGAGTTGGCCGCCTTGATGACCAATGAAACCGGCAAGCTCCTGAAGGACGGGCGGGTTGAAGTCGAGCTCTGTGCGGCGCTTTTTGATTACGCCGCTGACAACGGCCCCGAGATTCTGGCCGACGAGGAGCGTGAGCAGGGTCTCAATGGCAAGCGTGGTCACGTCAGCTATCAGCCTATTGGCGTCATCTATTCCATTCAGCCCTGGAACTTTCCGATCTACCAGCCGGTCCGCGTGCTGGCGTCGAATCTTATGGCAGGCAACGGCTGTGTTCTCAAGCACGCCAGCATTTGCACGGGGTCTGGCCTGCGCCTGCGCGAACTGTGCATCGAGGCAGGCCTGCCCGAAGACCTGTTTCAGGTCATCGTGATTGACCACGACACCAGCGATCGTCTGATTGCCCATCCCAAGGTTCGTGGCGTTACGCTGACCGGCAGCGACGGGGCCGGGCGACACGTCGGTGCTGAAGCTGCCAAAGCATTGAAAAAGACCGTGCTGGAACTGGGGTCGAACGACGCCTATCTGGTGCTTGAGGATGCCGACATCGAAACGGCGGTGAAGTTTTCGGTCATGGGGCGGCTGTACAACAACGGAGAGACCTGTGTTTCCGCTAAGCGCTTCATCGTGACCGACAAGGTATATGACGCCTTTGTCGATGCCTTCGCGGCTCAGATGAAAGACATCGTCATGGGCGACCCCACGGATAAGAACACCCAGCTTGGGCCGCTTTCAAGCCAGGATCAGTTTGATACGGTCAAAGAGCAGGTGGAAACCAGTGTTGCCAAGGGGGCAAAAATCCTCTGCGGTGGCGAGGTGCCCGAGCGCACCGGTGCCTATTATCCAGCCACCGTGCTGGCCGATGTGACGCCCGGAATGCCCGCCTATGACGATGAAATCTTCGGGCCTGTCGCGTCGATCATCCGCGCCAGAGATGACGAAGACGCCATGCGGCTGGCCAATGACAGCCGCTACGGTCTGGGTGGAGGCATCTTTTCCAAAGATGAGGACCGCGCCCTCAGACTGGCTCGCAACCACTTCGACACAGGCATGATCCGCATCAACTCGTTCGGGGCCGCTGATCCGAATATGCCCTTTGGCGGTGTCAAGAATTCCGGGTACGGACGGGAACACGGTGGTTTTGGAATGAAGGAATTCGTCAACGTAAAGTCGATTTTCCTGCCTTGATCAGGCTCCAAACCCAGAATTTTGCCCATTTTATCCAACAGGAAGGATTCCTCTATGAGCATGACCATCCTTGTTGCCGGCGCAACCGGTCAAACCGGCCAGCACCTGGTCCGGTACCTGATTGATCAGGGTCATAAGCCGATAGCGCTGGTTCGCGAAAGCTCTGACACCAGTTCGCTGCCCAAGGGCGTAGAACTGCGCCATGGTGACCTGGCCGACCTGCAAACCGGGATCTGCGACGGCATGGACACGGTGATCTTTGCCGCAGGCTCCGGCGGGTCCACTGGCCCGGAAATGACCGAAAAAGTGGATCGGGATGGCGCCAAACGCCTGATCGATCTGGCAAATGAATCAGGGGTTAAACGCTTCGTGATGCTCAGCTCGATCGGGGCAGACCAGTCCAATCCCACGGGCGACATAGCGCCGTACCTGAGTGCCAAACACGAAGCAGACGAATACCTCAAGGCCTCTGGAATGACCTACTCGATCCTGCGCCCTGTAGCACTGACTAACGACGGGCGTGGCAAGGAGGTGATCCTGGGCGACGACGTCGACAAATCCGCAAAGGCCTCCCGTGAGGACGTGGCCTATGTGCTGGCAGAGGCCGCCACGTCAGGCCGTTACGACGGTATGGCGCAGAATATGCAATCCGCCTGACGTCACGCGGTCGGCGTAACACCAGCTGGCAACACGCAATCATTCATATTCACAAAAGAAAAAACCATGTCAGAAATCAATGGCAAGGTTGTCATCATTAGCGGCGCTATCAGTGGTCTCGGTAAAGCCACCGCCCACCGTCTGGCCAAGGACGGCGCCAAGCTGGTGCTTGCGGCCCGGCGCGAGGAACTGCTTGTGGAGCTGCGTGACGCCATCGAGGCGCAAGGCGGTGAAGCTATTTACCAGGTCACCGACGTCACTGATCGCGCTCAGGTTGAGTCGCTGGCGAAGGCGGCGAAGCAAGCCTATGGTCGCATCGGCGAAGCAGCTAATGGCCCGGGTGTCTCTATGCCTGCCCTTGCGGCCAGTTTGAGTGCTATCTCCTCCCAGGTTTCAATACCCCGCTCAGGCATCCAGGAAATCACGAAGTAAGCGTGAGACGTCATCCGGACACTCTTCGGTTATCCAGTGCGCTGAATCGACCCATTCCAGACGTGTATCGGGTATGGCATCGCAGAGTTTTTCGGCATACTCCGGCTTTTGAAAAGCATCATGCTGGCCCCACAGCACCAGCGTCTTGTGGGGAAGATGGGTTAATTCGTTCGCTATCGCGAGCGTGTATTCAGGGTTGAGTCTGCGCAGATTCCTGAAGAATGCCCTCTTCCCGTCTTCTCCCCGCCAGGGTTCAACAATCATATCGGCAAGTTCAGACGTTGCGAACGATTCATCGTGCATCCCCTTGGGCAGGAAATCACGAAGCATCTGTTCGAACTCCTGAACGGTCATCTTTTCTTCTGCGCCAGGTTCCTGTAGCGGCGTGAATTCGGGAATCGGCCAGGAATCGAAACATACGGCATCAGCAAGCACCAGACGGTTTATTCGCTCGGGATGATTCACCGCCAGAATCTGTGCAACGCCGCCGCCGATATCGTGTGCAACAAGATCCGCCCTGCGGATCCCCAGCGCATCCATAACGCCGGTCAGAATCCTGCTCTGGGCAGCAATCGATACGTCTGCATCCAAAGGTTTGTCGGATTTACCATAGTTGAGCAGGTCCGGTGCAATCACACGTCGGTTTTGGGCCAGTTGCGGAATAATGTTGCGCCAGAGCAGGCTGGAGGTTGGAATGCCGTGCAGCAGTATCAGAGGCGGTCCCTCGCCCTGCTCCAGGTAGGCAATGCGATGGCCGTTTACATGCAGATACTGGTGGTCAAGATTTGATCCGTTCATTGTAGCCTCCTTAAAGTAAATCCTGATTTAATCGTCACTTATGCCAACGCCGTCAACTGATCTGCCAGCTCATTGAGCGATGCAACCGCCAGCTCTGGCTCTGGTCCCAAGGGGAACTGCTGCTGGCCGGGACGACCAACAAACGCGGAACGCATCCCGGCCCAGGTTGCTCCAGCCACGTCCCATCCGTGGGCAGCTACCAGCATGCACTCGGAGACATCCACACCAGCCTGGCGGGCAGCCCAGCGATAAACATGAGCATGCGGTTTGTATAGCCCGACGCTCTCGACACTCAGCGCCGATTCGAACAGTTTGTCGAGACCCGCGTTCTTTAACTGATCGGCGATCGCTGCGTTCGAAGAGTTCGTCAGCGCCAGCAGCCGGTACTTCGCGTCGCCTAGGCGTTCGAGTGCAGGAACGACATCTGCATGCGGAGGCAAGGCGCGTATCGGCGCAATTGCGTTCTTCGCTGCGGATTCGTCGAGTTCGATCCCGTGATTTCCCGCGACCATCTGGAGACAGGCAACGGCGATTTCACCAAAGTCGCTGTAACGATCAGCTACGGTCGTAACCAACGAATACTGCAACATTGTGGTGAACCAGAGCGGAACCAAATCCGGGCGGCCGCCCAAGGCTTCGCCTACGGTCTTCTTGACAGGCCCCAAGTCGAGGAGTGTCTCATTCACATCGAAAAAAATTACCTTAGGTCTCGTCATGATTCCTATACCTTTTGTTCGTAGACTGGGTTTTCGAAGCCAAATCGTTCTCCGGCTTTCCAGGCTTCCCGGTTATTGCCCTCGTTCGGGATGCCTCCAGACTCCTTGAGCATCCGCGCGAGATGCATGCAGTTCCAGGTCATGATGGTGGCGTTCTGCTGCGTGAAGTTATTGTCGAAGCCGACGCGTCCACCGCCTTCCTTCGGGTCACCATATGAGGCTCCGGGACCGGCTTCGCCGATCCACCCGCAATCGGCTTGCGGCGGCGTTGTATAACCCAAATGATTCAGCGCGAACCCTATGGTCATTGCCGTGTGCTTGATGCCGTCTTCGTTCCCGGTGATGACACAGCCTCCGACTTTACCGTAGTAGACCGACTGCCCCTTGTCATTGAGTTCACCAGACATGGCGTATAGCCGTTCGATCAGCAGGCGGCAGACCGAGCTCTCTTCACCCAGCCAGATCGGAGTCCCCACAATCAGGATGTCAGCTGCTGTTACCTTCTCCCAGATCCTGGGCCATTCGTCTTTCTCCCATCCGTGTTCTGTCATATCCGGATAGACGCCCGCTGGAATGTCGTGTGCAGCAAACTGCAGGTGTTCGACCGAAACGCCGTTCTTGGCCATGATCGACGAGCAGGCATTAAGGAGCAGCCCGGTGTGGCTATCCTCTGCCTTTCGTTCTAGCGAGGTATTGATGAACAAAGCGTTGAGTTTCGTGATTTCCGTCATGTAGCACCTCGATATGAGTCAATACGTCGTTATCGTGGAGACATTTGTGCAATGTTTCCTTAGTAGTGGGGCGAAACAACAACCGCTAGCCGCCGTCTTTCGCGGCGCTGAAAACACGCTTTATCCAGCATCAGGGCAGCATCGATTCAATGTCCGATGCTGCGGTGGGGTAGGCGAAGGTGGCGTGACGGATGGCGTCGGCACCCAGCCCGCTGCGCATGGCAAAGCCGAACAGGTTGATCGTCTCGGCGGCGTCGGGGCCGATCAGGTGGGCACCGAGGAGCTTGCCAGTGCCCTCTTCCACCAGCACCTTGTAGACGTAGCACGACTCGTGATAGTTATCGTGCCGACTCGCTGGGTGGGTCATTTCGCGTGGCTGTTCGGGCCAGCGGTAGCCGCCTGTGCCGTGTAATGGCTCGCCGCACAGAGTGCACGGCCAACAGCAGTAACGCCAAGACGATACCGACAACAATCCAGATATAGAACGGCAGATCCAGCGCATGGCTGCCGAGCAGCACACTCAGTACGGTCAACGGCAGGATGCCGAGCCCAGTCGTCCAGAGGAAAGTCAAACGCGGCACACCGGCTAGCCCGGCCCCGTAGTTGACCAGATTGAACGACACGATGGGTAGCAGGCGCGCCGCCAGCAGAGACCCGACACTGATATTCAGAGCAAACCTGTCCAGCCGGCTGCGATAGCGCCCCGGGACGAATCGTTGCTTGGCCAGCGGGCCCAGGCCACGGGCGAGTTCGTAGCTCGCGACCGCGCCGAGCATCGCGCCCAGCCAGGTGATTAAGACGCCCAGCCAGGGGCCGAACACGATGCCGTTGGCGACCGCGATCACCTCGGCCGGAAACGGGACAAAGGAATGAGCCGTCATCAGGCCGACCGAGGCGAGCGGCGCCCAGAATCCCGCACGAGCCATCAAAGTGCGCAGCCCCTCGCTGCTGAAGTCGATCCCCATCAGGCTGTATTCGATAAGACACCACAGAATAACGCTATCGATGACGAATAGGCCGGCGACCAGCACTCCACCCGCAGCCAACAGCCAAGCGCTGAATGCTGGACGGTTGTTGGCGGCGACCATTAACCCCCGCAAGGCGAGGGCCAGCAACAGCAGACCCGTCACCGCCAGCGTCAGACAGGCCCAGAGCATATTCGCGGTCATTTGCATATCCATACAATCCAATCGACACGGGTCATGTGCGTTCAACCTGCGTGCGAGCAAAGCGAACGGTCACCAGCCCCCATAACCAATTGATCTTGTATTGGTCTACGTTGGCCGTCGCGTAGCCGGCACGTTCAACCAGCCTTATGCACTCCTGCGCGCTATAGACCCGATGGTGCGCACGACCGATCAGTCGCAGGTATCGATCGAGCAGCCGACACATCCTGTAGTCGCTGCACCAATCCGTTATGAGCAGTTGGCCATTGGTTCGAAGAACCCGATGGATTTCGGCCAAGGCGTTCTCTGGCTCGGTGAGGTAGTGAAATACGCTACAAGATATGACGACATCGAATTGCGCGTCGGCAAACGGGAGTCGTTCGGCCCACCCCTGATGCAATTCGATGGCCGGCGAGAGCTTGCGCCGTGCCCTCGCCAGCATTTCAGACACCGGATCGACGCCCCAAATTTGCGCGGCCGGATGAATCGTCGATAGACGCTGCAGCAGAGCACCGGTACCACAGCCGATATCGAGCACGCGATCCTGCGGATCCAAAACCAGACGAGCGAGCGTCTCGCGCGTGGTCGCCTCTATGTAGAACGACCACTTGGTATCGTAGGTGCCGGCGAGACGGGCGTATTCCGAGGCAACCGAATTGTGTCGGGAATGCGTCATGCGCGGACTCTGTAATAACGCATCATGCCGTTGTCCTCGTGCGCCATATTGTGGCAGTGATAGAGGTAGAGGCCCTCAAAATCGGAGAAGGTGAGCGCGATGCGTACCCGTTCGCCGGGAAGAACCAGCACGGTCTCGTGCAAGCCGGCATCTACCAGCCGAGCCCCGACCACCGCTCTGTCGGTCGATTCGTTGACGGTCGACCACCGAAAACTGCAGATCGTGCACATTCATGGGGGGCGGCATCATACTGGTGCTGACGAATTCCCAGAGTTCGGTATCGCCCAGGACTACGATTTCGTCATCGGCCACGGTGGCGCCTTCGAATTGGCGGCCGTTGATGGCGAGGCCGCGCATCATTTTCATCGTCAACTCAAAGGGCCGTATCGGCGTATCCAGGGTTACAGGCGGCGTTTTCAGATTGTCGTCCAACACCTTGGGTAACGGCCGCCCATCATGCGACCCGCTAGGGTCCGACGCGTTCGATCGATACGTTTCATTATGTATGGCTCGACGTCGCAAGTCCGTGATTTGCGATAGCGGAGTTGGACAGTGCGTTCGGGTCTACCCGCGTCCGCTGCGCAGATACTTGACCAGCGCCAGAATGGCAAGCACCAGCACAACGATAACGAGTAGCATGAAGAGCATCGGGACGATCATCATCGACCCGCTCATCATGCCGCACTGCATCATCGAACCGCCCATTATGTCGGATTGGCCCATTCGGCCGGGGCCATTCTGTGCGGCGGCAGGGACCGTGGTACCGAACCAGACTAGAAATATCAGGAATATCGCATGCATAAATTTCATGGTTCTACTTTCCTTCGGTCGTTCTAGGTACGTTGCCGGGAGCCGGAGGCCGCGACCTGCTCGTTTATCTTTCATGTGGTATCCCTCAACGAGGGGAAGTCGCTTTTAGGCACCGATTGGACCAACCTGCCGCCGGCAAAAGCCCCGAACACGGCAGCCCGGCCGTGTCCAGGGCAACGACGCTGGGTAGCGGCTATTTATTCGGCTGTCGGGTCATGCGCAGGTAGGGCTTGAGCTCGTTCCAGCCGGCCGGGAACAGCTCCTTCGCTTCCTCGTTGGATAGGCTCGGCAACACGATCACGTCGTCGCCGTCCTGCCAGTTCGCCGGCGTGGTCACCTTGTAGTTGTCGGTGAGCTGCAGCGAGTCGATCACCCGCAAGATCTCGTCGAAGTTGCGCCCGGCGCTCTTCGGATAGGTGAGCATCATGCGGATCTTCTTGTTCGGATCGATGATGAATACGCTACGCACGGTCGAGGTGTCGCCGGCGTTCGGGTGAATCATGTCGTACAGCTCGGCGACCTTGCGGTCGGTATCGCCGATGATCGGGAAATTGACCGCATTACCCTGGGTCTCCTCGATATCCTTCGACCACGCCTTGTGGTCCTCGACCGAGTCGACTGACACCACGATGGCTTTCACATCACGCTTGGCGAAGCGTTCCTTGAGGCCGGCCACCGAACCCAGTTCGGTGGTGCACACTGGCGTGAAATCGGCGGGATGCGACATCAACATGCCCCAGTCGTCGCCCAGCCATTCGTGGAAATCGATCCGGCCTTCCGTGGTTTCGGCCGTGAAATTCGGCGCGGTATCGCCTAAACGTAGACTCATTGTCATTCTCCTGTGCGCTGTAGAAGATGCCGGCGACCGTCGATCTTGCTGGCCACCGGCATATTTGGGACTTGAGACTAGCCCTTGTCGGTCGAACCGTCGGCGCTATTCATGTCCGTCATCTCGCTCTGCATCATCTTGTTGCAGGTTTCCATCATCTCGTTCATCTGGGTCATCATCTGCTTCATAGGCATATCGCCGTTGTTCATGCCCATACCGTGCCCCATTCCACTATCGTCCTGCATCATCCGATGCATTTTTTCAGCGGGTGCTGTCCCGCTGGCGTTGTCTTGCGCGGCAGCAAATACTACGGGCGACGCCGCGATAAGGCTTGCGGCCACGAGGGTCGTTACTCTCATACGCATGGTGCTACTCCTGGTTCGGTTGAATAGAGTTGGCATCCGACGTGGTCGCCGACGGATCATCACTCATATGCGCGGTTGATTCCTGACGAGTTGCTGGTTGGCTGGCCTCCTTCTTCGACCGCATGCTCCACATCATCCATCCCATCATGAGCATGCAGGGAAGAACGTAAAGCAGCGGTGCGAGCCCGACGGCCACAATCCAGTTCCAGTTGAATGCCAGGCCGATCGCCGCGACCGCAGCGCCGCCGACAATCACGCTCCGCAGCTCGAGCCAGTGCATGAAGGGCCGACGCGCATTGACCGGCGAAGACGAAGTTTCCGAGTTTGAATTTTCCATAGCTGATTCACCTCAAGGGGTTTCTGAAGACCGGTCTAATAAGTGGCATAAACCGCGCCAGTCAGCGACTGAATCGCGAACGGCGACGCTTTCTGGCCGCTCATGCCGGGGGAGCCCGTGGGCATGCCGGGCAGCGAGATACCCCGGACAGCCGGTCTTTCCCGCAGCAATTTCGCGATGGCTGCCTCAGGCACATGCCCGACGACGACATAGTCATCAATCAACATCGTATGGCAGGCAGACAGTTCGGGCTTGACCCCGTGTTTGTCATTCAAGGCCGCCATATCGTTGGTGTTGAGGATTTCGACGTCATATCCCTTGTTTTTGAGGTAATCGGCGTACTGCTCACAGCACATACAGCCGGGGTTGTGATACAGGGTCGCCTTGACGGGTGCGGCCAATGCCGTACCGGTGAAGAGCCACGCGAACACCATCAGCGAGAACGCGGCAATGGCATTTGGGGAAGGCAGTTTCATTGGGATGTCGCTCCACGTGAGACGTAACCGAATAATTGTCCGGACGAGCGCCTGCGGCATGCCTTGTTATCGGAGGGCGATTCACAGGTGGCTGCGCCTGCTAACACGCCATGCGGTCGTCAGGTCAGGCCTCGATGAATCCGGACGGATGGCGCGAAAAGCGCCGTCAGGTCAAGCGTGGATGTGGCGCGGGGGGAAGGGATCGGGGCCTTCGAGCAGACGCCCAGTATGGTTCCGTAAATGGAAAACGGGGCGAGCGGACTCGGGCGAGAACGGCGCGACCCTCGACGGATCAATGGCCACCATGGATGCACAGGCAG
>Ga0207878_100572_pt1 | contig 10252 bp, 8 predicted proteins | sample LinPmetageLP41_FD_184053 | JGI IMG/M metagenome (GOLD analysis project Ga0207878, IMG submission 184053) | Marine viral communities from the Pacific Ocean - LP-41 (SPAdes) | ecosystem: Environmental > Aquatic > Marine > Oceanic | place: Pacific Ocean | collected 2010-08-27 | reverse complement strand
CTAGTCCAGGACGGCGTTTTTTATGTTCATCGCACTTTGCCCCACGGACGATCTCACTGACGTTGCCGACGCTGGCGGTGTTTCGCGCGTCGTCGCCAGTTGCGATGGATATTTAAGCGCCAGATCAGCCTCACTAGAATATTGCTGGCGATGGCCAGCACCAGACCCACGATGACCGAGCCGATGGCTAGCGGAAGAATGATGTAAGCCATCTGTTCGGCAATCCACATCGTGGTGAGGTGATCCGGCACCTGACGTGCCGGGTAATCCAGAACCCAGGCACCGACTCGATAATTGAAGTAGAACACCACCGGCATCGTCAGCGGATTGGTCAACCAGACCAGGCTCACGGACAACGGGAGGTTGCCGCGAAAGCAGTAGGCGCCGAAAGCGGCCAGCAGCATCTGAAAGGGGATCGGCAGCATGGCGGCGAACAGGCCGACCATGCAGGCGTTGGCAACACTGCGACGCGACAGCAACCACATCGCTGGATCCTCCAGCATGTGATGCATGAAACGCAGAGAGCGGGTGCGCTGCAGCCTCTCCTGGCTGGGGATGTAACGTTGTAACCATCGACGAGACATGAGGCCGCTCGCTGAACGAAGAAGATCCATTATCCATACAACTACAAGGCCCCGCCATGTTAAGTCCGTGGTTAAATCGTCGTCCGGGAACTTCCGCCGTTGTCGGTCGCTGAAGTCCGGCGCTTGTCCGGCGCGATAACGAGACGCATGGGCTGGGGGATGCCGTTGGCATTGGCGGCAATAGCCGGTTCGCTGCTGGGATGTCTCATCGGCCCTCTTTTCGATTATCGAAGCGGCGTTGCCAGCGTCCTGTGGTGGGGCGTGTATGGGGGAGGCGTTCTGCTGCTGGTAGTCTCGGCCTGGAAACGTTCGTTATGGGCTGGTGCCGTGGTGTTGGCATTGCTGACGTGCGCGCATGGCGTCGCTCAGCAGCGTGAAGGCGTGCTGCCGTCGGTACTCGCCGGGCACGATTTCACGCTGACCGGACGAATCCAGACGCTGGACGTCGATGTGCGCCGGGCCCGTTTCCGGTTCCAGATCGATGGTTGTCGACCCCTCAGCGCCGATGATGTATGCCCTGACAGCCGCCGGGTCAGGCTCTCCTGGTATGACGCCCCTGAACTCGAGCGGGGCGAGCGATGGGAACTCACCGCACGGCTGCGCCAACCGTTGGGATTCGCCAATCCCGAGACATTCGATTATGGCGCCTGGCTCTGGCGCGAGGGCATCCAAGCGCTCGGTTATGTGCGCGATGAAGCGCCGCGACGACTCGGCGCCGCGCCATTTTCCCTGCGCCAGACTGCGCTCCGGCAGTTGGACTCCGTGGACATCTCTGCTCTCGGTAAACGCTGGTTAGCCGCATTGACCCTGGGCGCCGGTAACCGTCTCAACGATGATGACTGGCAACTGCTGAATGCCACTGGGACGACCCATTTGATGGTCATCTCTGGACTTCATATCGGACTGATTGCCACGCTGTTTCTGTGGCTTTTGAGACGGCTATCGCGGTGGCTTCAACCGCTGGCCTGGCGGATGACGATCTGGCCCTGGCTAGGAGCTGGCGCAGCCGCTTTCGCCTACGCGGGCCTCGCCGGTTTCGAGCCGCCCGCCGTTCGCGCCGCGATCATGGTCGCGGTGGGGTTGTGGGCGGCAAGCGGGCGTCATGCGCCGGGCTGGTGGCAAGCCTGGTGGTTGGCATTGGCAATGGTGGTGGTCAGTGACCCTCTGTCGCTCTGGCGACCCGGGTTATGGCTGTCGTTTGCCGCGGTGGCGGTGCTGATCCTGGCCTGGTCGGGTCGTCCACGGCCATCCGGATGGCGAAGCGGTGTTATCGCGCTGCTGCGCAGTCAGTGGCTATTGGCACCGATCATGGCTGCTGCGGTACTGCTTGCTTTTGGTCGGCTGTCGCCGCTGGCGCCGGTGGTCAATCTGTTCGCCGTCCCGCTGGTCGGCAGTGTGATGGTGCCGCTCGGCTTTCTAGGTTGGCTGTTCGCCGCCTGGCCGGCGTTGGCTAGCTGGGCCTGGTGGCCGTTCGATCAGCTCGCCACTATGCTGGCGTACCTGCTGGCCAGCGCGTCCCAGGTTCTGCCACTGTGGACGCCCGATCCCTGGTGGCGCTGGCCGGTCTCCGTCGCCCTGTTGCTGTGGGGCATGCTCTGGCTGCTGCCAGGAGTGGAGCGCGCGACGCGGATATGGGGTTGCTTGCTGTTGGCGCTGCTCGTGTTGCTGCTTCACCGCCCTGACCTGGACGAGGGGCAACTGATCGTCACCGTCTATGACGTTGGCCAGGGCCAGCTGGTCCAGCTCGAGACCCGGGATCGTCGGGTGCTGATGGATACGGGGCCGCGCTTTGCCTCGGGCTTCATGCCGGCGGCTTTGCTGTGGCCGCCAGGGCAGCGCTTCGATGATGTCATCGTCACCCACAGTGATAACGATCATGCTGGCGGTATCCGCGCGCTGCGCCAGGATCAGCACGTGAAGCGCTGGTGGGCACCGCGGGGAAACGATCTGGCGCTGCCATCGCGTCCCTGCGAGGCTGGCGGCGAATGGGATGACGGCGACGTGACCTGGCAGTTTCTGTCGCCGCCACCGGACGAAATCGCGACGAACCGCAATGATCGCTCCTGCGTGCTGCTGGTGACCGCGGGTGAACGGCGGATATTGATTACCGGTGACGCCAGCGTGGATCGGGAACGCATGTTTGCGGATACGTTGACCCAGGGGCCGCTGGGCGCGCGTCCCATTGACGTGCTGGTAGCAGGTCATCACGGTAGTGCGACCAGTTCCTCCAAGGAGTTGATTGCTGCGGCTCGCCCTGACGAAGTGGTATTCAGCAGCGGCCGCGGCAATCGGTTTGGTCACCCGGCGCCCGTAGTCGTGCAGCGTTTCATCGATGCCGGCAGTCGGGTCTGGAATACCGCCTACGATGGGGCCGTGCGCGTCACACTGTCGGTGTCCGGCGTCGTGGTGCGTGCCCAGCGCCATCCGGGATGGTCGCGCCGGTCGGCTGTCGACCATGAGTCTGTTGGGGTAGAATCCATGCCCTGAATGCGCCCGAGTCGCGTGATGGCGGATCGCAATGCTACGAGTATCCGTCCGCTTGGTGTCTGGTCGGGCGCCGATTTTCCCCGGTCGAATGGAGTCAACGTGTCACAAGCTTCCAGTTGGGCACTCTATCGACGTCTTCTCGAGTACGTTCGCGTCGAGTGGCGCTCCTTCGCCGTGGCGGTGGTCGGCTACGCGATCTATGCGGCCTCGAGCACCGCGTTGGCAGAGATGATGAAACGGCTGATCGACGGTATACAGCATCCCGATGCGAGTTTTCGCTATTTTCTGCCACTATTCGTGATCGGCATGTTTGCGGCACGTGGAGTGGGGACCTTTCTGGGTACCTATTTCATGAGCAATGTCGCTCGTAATGTGGTGCATCGGTTGCGTTGCAACGTCTTCAATCACATGTTGCACATGCCGGGACGCTTCTTCGATACCCACTCGAGCGGGCATCTGATCTCACGGGTGACCTATCACGTCGAGCAGGTGACCGGCGCCGCCACCAACGCGATCACGATCATCCTGCGGGAAGGCCTGTTCGTGATCGGCCTGATCGGCTATCTGTTCTGGACCAACTGGCTGCTGACGCTGGTCTTTCTCGCCGTCACGCCGCTGATCGCACTGGTGGTGCGCCAGACCAGCAAGCGCTTTCGCAAGATCTCGCGACGTATCCAGAATTCCATGGGCGACGTGACGCACGTGGCTTCCGAAGCACTGAGCGGCTACCGGGTGGTGCGTACGCATGGCGCGGAAGAGTACGAAAAACGTCGTTTCGAAGCTGTCAGCAACTACAATCGCGAGCAGAGCATCAAGGAGGCGATGACCAAGGCGACCAGCACGCCGATCATCCAGCTGCTGGTGGCGCTGGCGCTGGCCGGGCTGGTGTGGTTGGCGATGGCGCCGGAGCTGATGAACGCGATGACGCCGGGCGAATTCGTGGCGTTCATCACTGCGGCATCGCTGATGGCCAAGCCGATCCGCTCGCTGACCGACGTCAACAGCATCATCCAGAAGGGGTTGTCGGCATCGCAGGAGCTGTTCGGCTTGCTGAACCAGCCGACGGAGCGCGACGAAGGCACCCGCCTGCCTGAACGGCTGGCAGGGCGCGTGCGCTTCGAAGGCGTGCGGTTTGCCTACGGCGACGATCAGCCCGAGGTGCTCAAGGGCATCGATCTCGAGGTGCCGGCCGGACAGATGGTGGCGATCGTGGGGCGCTCGGGAAGCGGCAAGTCGACGCTGATGGGGCTGCTGCCGCGATTCTATCGGCCTACCGAAGGCCGTATTCTGGTCGACGATATCGATATCCAGGAATACCAGCTGTCACCGTTACGCCAGCAGATTGCGTTGGTTTCGCAGCAAGTGACGCTGTTCAACACCACCATCGCCGACAATATCGCCTATGGCGTGCCCGAGGCTGGCCGAGAACAGGTCGAGTCCGCGGCGCGGGCGGCCTATGCCCATGAATTTATCGAACAGTTGCCGAACGGCTACGACACCGTGGTCGGCGACAATGGTGTCATGCTATCCGGCGGTCAGCGTCAGCGGCTGGCAATTGCTCGTGCCATCTTCAAGGATGCGCCGGTGCTGATTCTGGACGAGGCGACTTCGTCGCTGGATACCGAATCCGAGCGCTACATTCAGCGCGCGCTGGAAGTCGTCTGTCGGGACCGCACCACGTTCGTCATTGCTCACCGGCTGTCGACCATCGAGCGCGCCGATCGTATCGTGGTCATGGATCAGGGCAATCTCGTCGAGAACGGTACCCATGCCGAGCTGTTGGCACAGGGCGGCGCCTATGCGTCGCTCTATCAATTGCAGTTCCAGGAGCAGGCGTGACGCCGATCGAGCGCGCCTGGTATCGGGGGGCGCGCTGGCTGACTCTGCTCGGCCCGCTGGAAGCGCTCTACCGCCGTGGGGTAACGCGACGCCGCGACGCTTACCGCTCCGGTCGCCGTGATGTCTGGCAGCCGCCGGTGCCGGTGGTCGTGGTGGGTAATCTGTCGGTCGGAGGCACGGGGAAGTCGCCGCTGGTGGCGTGGCTGGTGCGCTGGCTCGAGGAGGACGGCTGGCGACCGGGCATCGTGTCGCGGGGCTACGGTGGCAAGGCCGATTCCTATCCGCTGTCGGTGTCGGCAGAGACGCCAGTCGGGCAGAGCGGTGACGAACCGCTGATGCTGGCCCAGCAGACCGGGGCGCCCGTGGCCGTCGATCCCGATCGCCCGCAGGCGGCGCGCTGGCTTCTCGAGCACTCTCGTTGCGACATCCTGATTGCCGACGATGGCCTGCAGCACTACGCGCTGGGCCGAGCGCTGGAACTGGTGGTGATCGACGGGGCGCGAGGGTTCGGAAACCGTCACTGTCTCCCGCGGGGGCCATTGCGCGAGCCGCTCCAACGCCTGGATGAGGTCGACGCGCTGATCGGTAATGGCGGGCTCCAGTCGCTGTCGGCTGCCGATGCGAAAGACGTCCCGCGGTTCACGATGAGGATTTCGCCCAAGGGCTGGCGTCACCTGAGCAGTGGCGCGCGTTACCCCGTCGATCCGCTCCCGTTCACGTTCGATGCCCCCGTTGCGGCGCTGGCCGGTATCGGTCACCCGCAACGCTTTTTCACAACCCTCGATGCTTTGGGAATTCCCCATACTGAGCATGCTTTCGACGACCACCACCGCTTTTCTGCCAAGGATCTGCCAGCCGCGCCGACGATCGTGGTGATGACGGCTAAGGACGCGGTGAAGTGCACCGATTTCGCGGACGACCGTTGCTGGGTGCTGGACGTCGAAGCGGCCCCGGAAGCCGCGTTTATCGATTGGTGGCGTGCGCGAGTCGACGAGTGGAGAGCGCACTAGCCTCGGCATATTTCGCTTCGGCCTCGTTCTGCCCAGGTTTCGTTCTGCTCTAGAATAATAGCGGTGATGGCGCGATCATGACGTCAGACTGTCGCGCCGGTTAATCGGACGCGTAATCACGTATACAGGAACTTTAAGAAGGAATGTCCATGGATAAGGAATTGATGGCGATGCTGATCTGCCCGGTCAGCCATAGCGAGCTGACCTACGATCGCGAGCGTCAGGAGCTCAAGAGCTCGGTCAGTGGGCTGGCCTATCCGATTCGAGATGGCATCCCCGTGATGCTGGAGAACGAAGCCCGAGTCATGCCCACCGAGGAAAAACTCGGAAAGGCAGCGCCGGCGCCATGAGTGATTTTGTCGTCGTGATTCCGGCTCGCTACGGCTCCAGCCGGCTTCCCGGCAAGCCGTTGATGGAGATCGATGGCTTGCCGATGGTTCAGCATGTCTGGCTGCGCGCCAATGAAAGCGGTGCGTCCCGGATCGTGATCGCCACCGACGACGTCCGGATCGAGCGGGTCGCTCAGGCTTTCGGTGCCGAAGTAGTGATGACACGAAGCGATCATCCGTCCGGAACCGATCGGTTGGCCGAGGTCGCAGTCATGCTGCAGCTGTCTGCGGAGACTATTGTCGTCAATGTTCAGGGCGACGAACCGTTGCTGCCGGCAAGCGCGATCGATCGTGTGGCGGAGCGACTCGCCGCCGATACCCAAGCATCCATCTCGACGCTGGCCGAGCCGATCCATGATGTCGAGACGCTGTTCAATCCCAACGTGGTCAAGGTCGTTACCGACCTCACGGGGCGCGCGCTCTATTTCTCGCGGGCGCCGATCCCGTGGGATCGTAACGCCTGGAAAACACAGCCGCCGACGCTGCTCGAGACCGACGCGTGGCTACGTCATGTCGGCCTCTACGCCTATCGAGTCGGATTTCTGGCCGACTACGTCAGCTGGTTGCCGGCCCCGCTCGAACAGCTGGAACAGCTCGAGCAGCTACGAGCGCTTCAGCACGGACATCTCATTCAGGTGGCGACCGTTTCCTCGTCGCTGCCTGGCGGCGTCGACACGCTGGAGGACCTGGAGCGCGTACGCCGGCATTTTCTGCAGCGGAGCGAGGCATGAACCAGTCGCGATTCGAGTGGCGAATCCTGTTCGTGTGCATGGGAAATATCTGCCGTTCCCCGACGGCGGAAGGCATGCTGAGAAAACGTCTCGATGACGCGGGGCTCACGGATCGCGTCGAGGTCGATTCCTGTGGCACGGGCGACTGGCACGTCGGCGCACCACCGGACAGCCGCGCCATTCAGGCTGCCGCCGATCGAGGTGTCGACCTCCGCGGACTGCGCGGGCGCCAGCTGGCCATCGAGGATTTCGCCCATTTCGACGAGATTCTAGTGATGGATGCCGACAATCTCGAGCGGGTGCTCGACCTGGAACCGGCCGATAGTCGTGCGCAGGTATCACGTCTGCTTCGCTATGCCGGGCAGCCAGGGCAGGACGTGCCGGATCCCTACTTCGGCGGCGAGGCAGGCTTCCAGCAAGTGCTGGATCAGTTGGAGCTTGCGGTGGAAGGACTGCTGGCCTCATTACGCCAACGTCTGGGCGGGGCCTGATGTCTACAGATCCGAACGCGGTTGGCGGGCTCGAGATCGATCGTGATCTTTCCGATGCCAATACGCTGGCGTTGCCCAGTCGGGCAGAGCGCCTCTGGCACGCCCGCACTGAACCGAGTGTCGTCGATGGGTTGCAGCTGGCCAATGCCCACGGCTGGCCTATCACGGTCTTGGGCGGCGGCAGCAATCTACTGCTGCCGCCTTGGGTCGGCGGGCTCACGCTGCGGGCGGATATCGAGGACTTGGTGTTTCGGCAGGGCCGCGGCGACACGGTCCATGTCGAGGTCGGAGCAGGCATGGGCTGGCACACGCTGGTCGAGGCCTGTGTTGGGCGCGAACTGTGGGGGATCGAGAATCTGGCGTTGATCCCCGGTCTGGCCGGGGCCGCGCCGATCCAGAACATCGGTGCGTACGGCGTCGAGCTTGCCGATGTGATCGACTGGGTCGAGTTGGTGGATCGGCGTGACGCCCGTGGGCAACGGCTGGATCGAGACGCCTGCGGCCTGGGCTACCGCGACAGTGTGTTCAAGCGGGAACTGGCTGGTCAGGTCGTGATCACGCGGCTGGGGCTGACGCTATCGACGCGCCCGCGGCCACAACTCGACTACGGCATCCTGCGCGAGCGTGTCGCGGCGACGCCGGGTGTGCGGGACGTGTTCGAGGCGGTCTGCGCCATCCGCCGGGAGAAACTTCCCGATCCGGTTCGGATGCCCAATGCGGGTAGCTTCTTCAAGAATCCATTGGTCACCGAGACGATCGCCTCACGGCTGCTGAGGCAATCACCGTCCATGCCGCACTATCCGCAGCTCGATGGGCAGGTCAAGCTGGCCGCAGGTTGGCTGATCGACCAGTGCGGGCTGAAAGGATGGCGCGACGGTGCCTTCGGTGTTCATGATCGCCAGGCGCTGGTGCTGGTTCACTTCGGAGGAGGGACGCTCGAGGGGCTGCTCGCATTTGCCGACAAGGTGGTCGACGCCGTTCACGCGAGATTCGGCGTGATGCTCGAACGCGAGCCGCGGTGTGTCGAGGCGTAATGGTTCGATGAGCGACATCGCTCGGTGATCAGCATCGTTCTATAAGTGGCACGATAGCCAAGAAAAAGCCCAGACAATTGCCTGGGCTTTTCGCTTGCTGGACAACGCTTGGTACGATCAGCTGTCGTTCTGGCCGCTCTCGCGACGACGCTTTTCACGCGGATCGTTGTGAGCCCGACGCCGTGGCCGGCTCGGTTCGTCATCGCTTGCGGCGGCCTTGGCATCGTTCGGCTGCGTCTGCGCGTCTGACGCTTGCACTTCCGATGTCTCGTCGCTGGACTCGACGTTGGACGATTCCGGCGAATGCTCACTGACTCCGGTCGGCCGAGTCGGCTCGGAAGTCGCGTGCTCCGTCTTCGGCGTGACTTCAGCCTTCGATGTGGTATCAGTCTGCGGCGGCGTCGTAGCTTCCGGCGTTACGCTTTTCGCCATCGACTCGGATTCTTGCGCGACAGGCGGTTTGTCGCTCGACGGCGAAGACGCAACATTGTCGGCGGACGATGCCTTGTCAGCAGCCAACGTATCGTCGCTGGAGATGTCAGTCGGTGAAGTCGTCACCGTTGACGCAGCATTGACGGGCGTAGGCTTCGGCGCCGTCTCTTCGCTCGTCGGCGTCTTGGCTTGGGCCGGCCGAGTGGTTCCGGTATCGGGATGGCTGTCGGTCGACTCGCGACCGGTCGGCGTATCGTCGATCACGGGCTCGCCAACCGACACTTCGGCGGGGTGCTCTGCAGATGCGGCGGTTGCCTCGACGACCTGGCGCTCCTCGACCGACGGTTGATCCGGTTTCGATTTCGGAGTCGCTGTCGGTTGAGTCACGTCCGTAGCGGGTGTGTGGCGAGTGACATCGGCCTGACGCCCGCTTTCTTCCTCCTGAGACGGGATAGACGACACATCGGACTTTCCGACGCTATCGTCGGTAGCCACTGCAGGCGTTGAAGTCGGCTTCTTCTGTTCGGCCTTCTTCGACGTCGGCTCGGTTTTGTCTGCCTTCGCCTCGGCGGCTTTGGCTTCAGAGTCCTTGATTTCAGAGCTCTGGGCTTCAGAACTCTTGATTTCAGAACCCTTGGCTTCAGAACCGTTGGCTTCAGAACCGTTGGCTTCAGAACCGTTGGACTCGGAGGCCTTGGCTTCGGTCGGCTTGGCTTCAGGCGATTTGGCTTCGGTCGCCGGAGTATCAACCGGCCGGGTTTCGGAAGGCTTGGAGTTTTCGCCAACCTCAGGCGCCTTCGTCACGGTATCGGAATCGGTATCGATAGCCGTTGTCGCTGCGTCCGTATCCGACGGTGTTGCCGCCTGCAGCCGCTGCTGCTCTTCGACTGCCGCCGGGTTCAGGGCGTGCTTGCGTGAGCGATTGCGCGGATTGTTGCGCGTGCGCTTCGGCTTGCTATCCACGGACTCTGTCGCAAAGGTCTCTGTCGCAGAGGTCTCTGTCGGCACGGAGTCTTTTGCCACGGACTCTTTCGCTACGGGCTCTTTTGCCACGGACGGCGTATCGGAGGTGTCAGTACGAGACGGTTTGGTATCGCTTGGCCGGCTGCTGGCGTTGTCGGCCTTGGTGGCCTCTTGACGCGGGTCGCTACCTGCCTTGTCGGTCTTGCCGCCACGATTGTCCTGACGTGGCTGACGATTCTGGCTTTGCCGATTATCGCTGCGTGAGTCATTGCCGCTCTGGCGATCGTCCTGA
>Ga0207878_100571_pt1 | contig 10279 bp, 8 predicted proteins | sample LinPmetageLP41_FD_184053 | JGI IMG/M metagenome (GOLD analysis project Ga0207878, IMG submission 184053) | Marine viral communities from the Pacific Ocean - LP-41 (SPAdes) | ecosystem: Environmental > Aquatic > Marine > Oceanic | place: Pacific Ocean | collected 2010-08-27 | reverse complement strand
AATCCCGAGAAGGGCAAACTCGCCTGCCACGCGATTCGCGCTCAACAACCCGGTGCGAAAGTCCGTTTCGAATGGCTCGATCTGAATAGTCTCGACTCCGTACACCAATTCGCTGCCCGCCTGCGAGAGAGCGAGACCTCGCTGCAGCGGCTGGTCAACAACGCCGGCATCATGGCGCTGCCGAAGTTTGAGCGCACCGAGGATGGCTTCGAGCGTCAGTTCGCGGTCAACTACCTCGGCCATTTCCTGCTGACCAGCCTGCTGCTGCCGTTATTGGTTGCCGCCTCGTCGTCGGCGTCCGAACCTGGAACCGAATCATCCCGTCCTGGATCACCCCGCCCTGGATCACCCCGCGTCGTTCAGCTAGCGAGCCTTGCACACCGCAGCGGCAGGATCGATTTCGACGACCTCGATGCCGATCCTGTCACCGGCGAGCGCTACGACCCTTGGCGTGCCTACCGCCAGTCCAAACTCGCCATGCTGCTGTTCGCCCAGGCGCTTCAGAAACGCAGCGACCAACACGGCTGGGGCATTCTCAGTGTTGCCGCGCACCCCGGGCTTTCGCGCACCGCGTTATTCGATGCCGGCGTGAAGAGCCGCCCATTGATCGGTAGCGCCTTCAAGCTGGTCATGCCGCTGATCAGCCAGACCGCGGCCGAAGGTGCCAGACCCACGCTTCACGCAGCACTCGCCGACGACGTGCGCCCCGGTGACTACTTCGGCCCCGATGGTTTCAGCGAGACCAAAGGCGCACCCAAGCGCGCCCATCGTAGCCAAGCCGCCAAGGACCAAGCGGTGGAAGATCGGCTATGGGAGGTGTCGTGTGAACTGACCGGGGCGGATTGGGCGGCTGGATAGCGAGCCGAGCAATCAGCGGGAACGCTAGCTCGAAAATTGCACCAGGAATGAAAAGGCGGCTGAAAATCGTTTATAATTCAGGTTACTATACCAGAACCAACCGCATCAGCCGCCATGAGGTACCACGCCGACCGCCTCCTTTTCACGCTGTAAAGACCGTCAGGTCACCGCCGGTTTCGACGGTGGCAAGATCACGGCCGATGGCGGCGCGCTGGGCTACGAAGACCTCAATGTTCATCATGCCTTACGCCACGACATCGCCCTGCAGACCGCAGTCAGCACCGACAGCGTGCTGGCCAGCCAGGTGTCGCTTCAAGCAACAGGCCGAACTCGCGACACTGGTGCAATATGCGGGCTAGCGATCCTCACGGGTATGCCACAGACGTAGCAGATAGATGGTGGAATTCGTGATCTCGTAGCGCATCTCGTAATGGCCGACCAGAATCCGCCGCACGTTACGCGGCTCGAACTCTTCCAACTGCTCGCCGATACGCGGGTTGGTCAGCAGGGTGGTCGGTGCAGCTGTGAGCTGTTGTACCGTGCGGGCCGCTGCGGGCTGATTCACTGGTGCCAGGAACTCGTAAAGGCGTGCCAGATCGGATAAGGCCTTGCTCGTCCACTTCAGCTCCATCAGCGTGGGACCGGCAGCGGGATATCAGTGCTCAGACTGTCAGCCCAGGCCTGAACGGCCTGATGGTCGATGACATGATCGGCATCCACATCGGTCAGAGCCTCGCGGGTCAGGCGGTTGCGCTCCTCTTCCTGGTCAAGCCAGGCGGCCAAGGCTTGCTTGACGATCCAGTTTTTGGAGCGATCCAGACGATCGGCAATTTCATCGACTCGCTCGGCCAGCTCTACAGGGACGTGGGCGGTAACGGATCGAGTCTTGGCGGTGGTGGTCATCGTGACTTCCTTTGCTGTAAAACGATTCATATTTATTCATAGTAAATAATTATGCATCGTCAAGCCAATTGCCAGGTTGAGCTATGCCTTGACTAGCGTCAAGACAGCCCTGCATACGCCCTATTCCACCGTGACGCTCTTGGCCAGGTTGCGTGGCTGATCGACGTCGGTGCCCTTGAGCACGGCGACATGGTAGGAGAGCAGCTGCAGCGGGAGGGTATAGACGATGGGGGCGAGGAATTCATCCACAGCCGGTACGTGGAGCACGCGTAGATTGTCGGCAGCGGTCAGCGCGACGCCTTCGTCGGCGAACACGAACAGCTCGCCGCCCCGGGCGCGGACTTCCTGCAGGTTGGACTTGAGCTTCTCCAGCAGTTCGTCGTTGGGGGCGACGGCGACCACCGGCATATCGGCGTCGACCAGCGCCAGCGGGCCATGTTTGAGCTCACCTGCGGGATAGGCCTCGGCGTGAATGTAGGAGATCTCTTTGAGCTTGAGCGCGCCTTCCAGCGCGATCGGGAACTGGGTGCCACGGCCCAGAAACAAGGCATGGTGCTTCTCGGCGAAGGCTTCCGACAACTCGGCAATCGGCCCGTCCATCGCGAGCGCGCGGTCGAGAATCGCCGGCAGGCCGCGCAGTGCCTGGACCAGTGCTGTTTCGCGCTCGTCACCGCGCGATTTGCGCAGCGACAGCGTCAACAGCATCAGCGCGACGAGCTGGGTGGTGAAGGCCTTGGTAGACGCGACGCCGATCTCGGGGCCGGCCTGGGTCATCAATGACAAATCGGATTCCCGCGTTAACGAACTGCCCGGCACATTGCAAATCGCAAGCGTGCCGAGATAGCCCTGGCCTCCGTTCTGATTGCGGCTCTCGGCACGGCTCTTGGCACGGCTCTTGGCATAGCGCAGCGCCGCCAGCGTATCGGCCGTCTCGCCGGACTGGGAAAGCGTCACGAACAGGGTGTTCTCCGGCACCACGACCTCGCGGTAACGATATTCGGAGGCGACTTCGACCTGAGTCGGCAGGCCCGCTAGTTTCTCGAGCCAGTAGCGCGCCACCATGCCGGCATGATAGCTGGTGCCGCAGGCGACGATATGAATCTGTTTGACCTGATCGAACAGTGCCTTGGCGCCAACGCCGAAGCTGCTTTCGAGCACGTGGGAGCCGCTCAGTCGACCTTCCAGGGTGGCGGCGATCACTGCCGGCTGCTCGTGAATTTCCTTGAGCATGAAGTGGCGATACTCGCCACGGCTGGCGGCGCTGTCGCCGTGCTCGTAGGTATGCACGGGACGTTCGGCCGGCTGACCATCGGCAGCGAAGATCTCGATACCGCGGGCATCAGATAGACGCACCACGTCGCCTTCCTGCAGATAGATGAAGCGGTCGGTGACCTGCAGCAGCGCCAGCGCATCCGAGGCGAGAAAATGTTCGTCGATGCCGACGCCGACCACCAGCGGACTGCCCTTGCGCGCACCGACGATCTCGCGCGGGGCGTCGGCGTGCATCACTGCCAGCGCGTAGGCGCCGTCGATCCGGTCGAGCGTGTCTCGGACCGCCGCCAGCAGGCCGCTGGTTTCGGCACCATCCTGTTTGACACCGCCCTGATCGCGAAAGGCGCGGTCGATCAGATGGGCGACGACCTCGGTATCGGTCTCCGATTCGAACACCACGCCGTCGGCTTCCAGCTCGCGCTTGAGCGACTCGAAGTTCTCGATGATGCCGTTATGGACGATCGCCAGACGCTCGCGCGCCAGATGCGGGTGAGCGTTCACTTCAGACGGCTTGCCGTGGGTCGCCCAGCGCGTGTGGGCGATCCCGATCCTGCCGTTCAGGGCGCCCTGCGCGAGCTTCTGTTCGAGCGCGGCAACCTTGCCCTTGGCACGTTGCCGCATGAGCTCGCCACCATCATTCAGCACGGCCATACCGGCGCTGTCATAACCGCGATATTCGAGACGCTTCAGCCCTTCCAGCAGGATGCCCTGCACATTACGCGCGGCCAGCGCGGCAACAATTCCACACATGTCAGCTTCCTTGATTGTCGTCCCTGGGGGCGTCTGCTATTACCAGTGCCACGTCCTGGCGCTCGATGACAGCCGCGGTGGCATCGTCGAGTCGCCAATCGGTGACCAGCGTATCGATGCGCGCCCAGGACAGTTCCAGATTGGGGATACGGCGGCCGATCTTGTCGGCTTCCACCATCACCACCACCTCGCGAGCGACCTCGGCCATGACCCGGGTAAGGCCAAACAGTTCGTTGTAGGTGGTAGTGCCACGTTCCAGATCGATGCCGTCGGCGCCGACGAAGAGCTGGTCGAAGTCGTAGGCGCGCAATACCTGCTCAGCGACCTGACCCTGAAAGGATTCCGAGTGCGGGTCCCAGGTACCGCCGGTCATCAGCAACGCCGGTTCCGATTCCAGTTCGCGTAGCGCCGCAGCCACGGCGAGCGAGTTGGTCATCACCACCAGACCGCGCAGGCCGCCCAGCTCATTGATCAGTGCGGCCGTGGTGGTGCCGCTATCGACGATGATCCGGTTATGCTCGCGAATACGCGCTCGCACCGCCTGGGCGATGGCCTGCTTGTACGGCGAAAGTGCCTGTGCCGGCTCGGCTAGCATCTCCTGAGGCAACGGTGCTGCCCCACCGTAGCGACGCAGCAGCAGGCCGCTCCGCTCCAGCGTGTTGAGATCCTTGCGCACCGTGACTTCGGAGATCGCGAATCGACTCGCCAGCGCTTCGACCGGGGTTTCCCCGTGTTCGTTGACGTAGGCCAGAATGGCATGGCGGCGCTGGGCGGTATCGCGTTTTGGCATGATGTAAGGTTTCAAAATCCGGCTTTTAACTTTCGATTCGAAAGAACATAGGTTCGGATCAAAGCTTATGGCAAGCTATTCGTCAAGTCCTGCGATACTCAACGTGCCGAGGTAGCCACCATTCAATGGGCTCGGCATCATGATTGCCATCGAAAACAACCCCAAAAGGCGTCTTTGTCATGACTAACCAGGAACGACCGGGAAAATGGATAACCTACGGTGTCGAGGGAGGGCTGTTCCATAAAACCAGTCTCTTCACCGTGGTCTGCGTCGGGGCGGCATGCATCAAGGCCATAAGTCGAACGAGTTCAACGCCCTCGAACAGTTCGAACGCTACGACGCGATGCTCCAGCAGCCGGTGGAACATCTGAGCGCATGAAAAAACTCACGATCTCTTCGAACTACCGCTGGCTCTCGGCGCTCGTCGTCACACTATTGGTGGGCTGTAGCACTCAGCCACCGCAGCCCGGCTTCGAGCAGCGCCCGGCCAGCGTGAAAAGCGAGCTGGTGACGCTCATTCCCGCCAGCGCTGATGACCGCGACGGTTGGGCAACGGATATCACAGCCGCGTTCTCGGCCCAGAATCTACCCGCGACTCGAAGCAATCTCTGTTCGGTGCTGGCGGTGATCGAGCAGGAATCGACTTACAGAGCCGACCCCAGCGTACCCAATCTCTCGACCATCGCCCGGGAGGAGATCGACCGGCGCGCCAGCGCGTTGCACGTTCCAGGCTTTCTGATCGATGCCGGCTTGAATCTCGAATCACCCACCGGCAAGACTTATAACCAACGCTTGAATGCGGTGACCACCGAGCGCGAGATGAGCGAGATCTTCGAGGATTTCATCGACATGGCGCCGCTGGGCCGCCAGCTCTTCGGCAGCCTCAACCCGGTGCATACCGGCGGGCCGATGCAGGTCAGCGTCGACTTCGCGACAGAGCACGCCAAGAACTATCCCTATCCGATCGAGGGCTCGATCCGTCACGAGGTGTTTACCCGGCGCGGCGGGCTCTATTTCGGCATCGCCCACCTGCTCGGCTATCCCGCGAATTACGACAAGCCCATCTACCGCTTCGCCGACTTCAACGCCGGCTGGTACGCCAGCCGTAACGCCGCGTTCCAGGCCGCCGTCAGCCAGCTTTCCGGTATTCCGCTGGCACTCGACGGCGATCTGATCATTCCCGGTTCCCGCCAGGCCGGGCAAACCGAGCTGGCGGTCCGCACGCTGAAGCGCCAGCTGGATATGGACGACGGCGAGATCCGTGACGCGCTCGAGCAGGAAAGCGAGCTCGATTTCGAGCAGACCACGCTCTACGAAAAGGTCTTCGCGCTCGCCGAGCAGCAGGAGAACAAACCCGTTCCCTACGCGCGGTTACCGGGTATCAAGCTGGATAGCCCCAAGATCACTCGCAACCTGACCACGGCGTGGTTCGCCAATCGGGTCGACGATCGCTGGCAGCAGTGCATGAAGCGTTGAGGCGATTATTCCGATTTGGATATCAAGCCAAATTCAATGCCGAGCGCTTACCACTGCAGGCTCATTGACCATTCTTCTGCTCGTGAATGCGAGGGGCAAGCCCCTCGCGCTCCCCTTTTTCGCGCCACGAGCGCACGAAACCCTGCTCAGAAAAGTTGGCGAGGCAATCGATCAGCTCTTCGGCGTCTTCACCGGCCGCTGCCAGCCTTGCTTGACGACTTGACGACTCCGAGCGATGGCCAGTTCGTCATCTTCGACTTCACGAGTAATCGTCGAACCTGCGGCAATGGTCGCGCCGTTGCCGATGGTGACCGGGGCGACCAGCGAGCTATTGGAGCCGACGAAAACGTTCTCGCCAATCTGCGTGCGATGCTTGTTGGCCCCGTCGTAGTTGCAGGTGATGGTGCCGGCACCGATATTGGTGTCACGCCCGATCTGAGTATCGCCTAGATAGCTCAGATGCCCCGCCTTGACGCCGTCGCCGAGGGTGGCGTTCTTGGTCTCGACGAAGTTACCCACATGCGCGTTGACGCCGAGTCGCGTACCGGGACGCAGCCGCGCGAATGGGCCACAATCGCTGTCCTCGCCCATCTCGGCGCCTTCCAGATGGCTGTTGGCCTTGACCACCGCACCTCGACGCAGAACGCTATTCTTGATCACGCAATTGGGGCCGATGACGACATCGTCTTCCAGCGTGACCTGGCCTTCCAGAATCACGTTGACGTCGATCTGGATGTCGCGGCCGACGGTGACGTCACCGCGCAGATCGAAGCGCTGCGGATCGGCGAGGCTAACGCCGGCGGCCATCAGACGCTCGGCCTGGCGACGTTGGTAGGCACGTTCCAGCGAGGCCAACTGACGGCGGTCGTTGATACCTTCGACCTCGACCGGCGAACCCGGCTGGGTCGCCTTGACTTCGACGCCGTCGGCGGCGGCCATGGCGATCACGTCGGTCAGGTAATACTCGCCCTGGGCGTTCTCGGCGGAGAGCTGCGGCAGCCAGCAGCGCAGCTGTTCAGCGGTCATCGCCATGATGCCGGTGTTGCATTCATCGATGGCGCGCTGCTTGTCGTCGGCATCCTTGTGCTCGACGATGGCGACGACCGCGCCCTTGGCGTTGCGCACGATCCGACCGTAGCCGGTGGGGTCGCCGAGCGTCACCGTCAACAGCGCCATGTGTTGCTCGTCGACGCCCTCCAGCAGCGTCTCGAGGGTCCTGGCCTGGATCAGCGGCACATCGCCGTAGAGCACCAGTACCTTGCCATCGCCGAGGCCATCAAGCACCTGTGCCACCGCGTGCCCAGTGCCCTTCTGTTCGGTCTGCTCGCAGAAGACGAGTTCGCGATCGGCAGGCGTCGAACGGGCGTCGGCGAGCGCCTCGCGCACCGCCTCGCCGCCATGACCGACTACCACGTGCAGCCGGGCGTTCTCCAGCCCTGCCGCCGTATCGACGACATGCTGAACTAGCGGGCGCCCTGCCAGCTTGTGCAGCACCTTCGGCGTCTTCGAGCGCATGCGGGTGCCCTGGCCGGCGGCCAGTATCACGACGTCGAGGGTCATGGCGTCATTCCTTCGCTGATCAATGAAAACGGGGAGTCATTCTAGCGCGTCGGGCGCGATCCGGCAGAAATCCGATCGCTGACCTGATGCCGAAACTCGAGCCCCAGGTTCGCGCCGTGAATTCGAGCCGTGAATTCGAGCCACGAAAAAGGCGACTCCGGGGAGTCGCCTTCGGGTACGGCAATGGTTCGTGGCCATCTGATACAACGAGTGCCTGCGTCGGCGCGTGACGCTTCAGCCGCGGCCGGCCCGATTGCGCAGCTGTTGCAGCGTACGCAGCTGAGCCGTCGCCTCGGCCAGTTCGGCGGTAGCTCGCGCGTAGTCGAGCTCGGTCTGCTGCTCATTGAGCGAGACCAGCGCATGCTGACGCGCCTGCTCGGCTTCCGCTTCGTCCAGATCGCTGGCTCGGGTGGCAGTATCTGCCAGGACCGAGACCACGTTGGGCTGCACTTCGAGGAAGCCGCCGGTGACGTAATACAGCTCCTCGTCACCGTTTTCCTGAATCACGCGCACCGGACCGGGCTTGAGCTCGGTCAGCAGTGGCGCGTGACCACGCAGGATACCCAGATCGCCGGCCACGCCGGCCGCAATGAGCTGCTCGACGCTGCCCGAGAAGATCTCCTTCTCGGCACTGACGATGTCACACTGAAATGTGGCCATAGCGATATCTCCCGGGAGTCTGCAGGCTTACTTCATGCTCTTGGCTTTCTCGACGGCTTCGTCGATGGTGCCGACCATGTAGAAGGCCTGCTCCGGCATGTCGTCGTAATCGCCGTTGAGGATGCCCTGGAAGCCACGGATGGTTTCCTTCAGCGACACGTACTTGCCGGGCGCGCCGGTAAAGATCTCGGCGACGAAGAACGGCTGCGACAGGAAGCGCTGGATCTTACGCGCCCGCGCCACGGCCAGTTTGTCCTCGTCGGACAGCTCGTCCATCCCCAGGATGGCGATGATGTCCTTGAGCTCCTTGTAGCGCTGCAGCACGTTCTGTACGCCGCGAGCGATATTGTAGTGCTCTTCGCCAACGACCAGCGGATCGAGCTGCCGCGAGGTGGAGTCGAGCGGATCGACCGCCGGATAGATACCCAGCTCAGCGATCGAGCGAGACAGCGTCACGGTCGAATCGAGGTGGGCGAAGGTGGTCGCCGGAGACGGGTCGGTCAAGTCATCCGCCGGCACATAGACGGCCTGGACAGAGGTAATCGAGCCGGTCTTGGTCGAGGTGATACGCTCCTGCAGGGCGCCCATCTCTGCGGCCAGGGTCGGCTGATAACCCACCGCCGACGGCATACGACCCAGCAGTGCCGACACTTCGGTACCGGCCAGGGTGTAGCGGTAGATATTGTCGACGAACAGCAGCACGTCGCGACCTTCGTCACGGAAGTTCTCGGCGATGGTCAGACCGGTCAAAGCGACACGCAGGCGGTTGCCCGGCGGCTCGTTCATCTGGCCGTAGACCAGCGCGACCTTGTCGAGAACGTTGGACTCCATCATCTCGTGATAGAAGTCGTTACCTTCACGCGTACGCTCGCCGACACCCGCAAACACGGAATAACCACTGTGCTCAGTGGCGATGTTACGGATCAGTTCCATCATGTTGACGGTCTTGCCGACACCGGCACCGCCGAACAGACCGACCTTGCCGCCCTTGGCGAACGGGCAGACCAGATCAATGACCTTGATGCCGGTTTCCAGCAGATCGCTGGAAGCGGCCTGATCCGCATAGCCGGGTGCCTGGCGGTGAATCGGCATGATCTTGGCATCGTCGCCCCCGTCTCCACCAATGTCACCGGCTTCGTCGATCGGCTGACCCAGTACGTTCATGATCCGGCCCAGTGTCTGCGTACCCACCGGGACGGAGATCGCGGCACCGGTATTCACGACCTCGATGCCACGCTGGAGGCCGTCACTGGAGCCCATGACGATGGCGCGAACCACGCCGTCGCCAAGCTGCTGCTGTACTTCGAGAACGGCCTCTCTGCCCGAGACCGTCAGCGCGTCGTAGACCTTGGGTACGTCGTCCCGCGGAAATTCTACGTCAACCACCGCGCCTATGATTTGTACGATACGTCCGCTCATAGTGGTTCCTCGTAAACCTGCAAATGAAACCTGTAGGGCGCCGCGTGAAGTGACTTCATTCGTGCGACGCCTAGCCAAGCCGTATTCGAGACCGCCGCCATGCGGGCGGCGTTGTCGTCATACCGCCGCGGCACCACCGACGATTTCCGAAATTTCCTGGGTAATGGCCGCCTGACGCGCCTTGTTGTACACCAGTTGAAGATCGTCAATCAGATCGCCGGCGTTGTCGGTCGCGTTCTTCATCGCGATCATGCGCGCGGCCTGCTCACAAGCCGCGTTCTCCACCACGGCCTGATACACCTGGGATTCCACATAGCGAACCAGCAGGTGATCGAGCAGGGTCTTGGCATCCGGCTCATACAGGTAGTCCCAGCTCTTGTGCGTATCACCGGGACCGGGTTGTTCTTCCCCTTCGCTATCGTCCTCGACTGCCTCGAGTGGCAGCAGCTGACGCACGATGGGTTTCTGGCTCATGGTGTTGACGAATTCGTTGTACACCACGTAGAGCCGATCCAGACTGCCTTCATCGAAGGCATCGAGCATCACCTTGACGCTACCGACCAGATCCTGGGCTTCCGGTGCATCGCCGAG
>Ga0207878_100569_pt1 | contig 10353 bp, 10 predicted proteins | sample LinPmetageLP41_FD_184053 | JGI IMG/M metagenome (GOLD analysis project Ga0207878, IMG submission 184053) | Marine viral communities from the Pacific Ocean - LP-41 (SPAdes) | ecosystem: Environmental > Aquatic > Marine > Oceanic | place: Pacific Ocean | collected 2010-08-27 | reverse complement strand
GCGATGGGGATCTGGCGCCCGTTGATCTCCACCGGCGGGAACGGGCTGCCGGTGGCGACCATCGCCTGGCCGTTGGTCCACTCCAGCACGTCCTGCGGCACCGCCTCGACCTTGGAGGTCGGGTTCGAGAGCGGCATGATCAGCGGGTTCTCGCAGTTGGCGTTGAGGGTCTTGATCACCTCTTCGGTAAACAATCCTCGCTGGCCGGAGACACCGATCAGGATCGTCGGCTTGGCATTGCGAACCACGTCGATCAGTAAGCGAACGTCGCTATCGAAATCCAGCGCTGCGGGATCATGGGCGAGGCGCTGCTGGAAGCTGTGAAGCCCTTCCATATCGGTGGTCAGCAGACCATCCTTGTCGACCATGAAGATCCGCTGGCGCGCTTCGGCTTCGGACAGCCCTTCGCGAGTCATCGCGATCACGATCTGCTCAGCGATGCCGCAACCGGCGGAACCGGCACCCGCGAAGGTAATCGTCTGCTCGCTGAGCTTGGCGTTCTTGGCTTTGCACGAGGCCAGCAGCGTGGCAACTACCACCGAGGCCGTGCCCTGGATATCATCGTTGAAACAGCACAGCTCGTCGCGATAGCGCTCCAGCAGCGGCATGGCGTTGGTCAGCGCAAAATCCTCGAACTGCAGCAGCACATCCGGCCAGCGAGCCTTCAATGCCTCCATGAATAGGGTAATGAACTCCGCATACTCATCCGGCGAGACGCGCTTGTGACGCCAACCCATGTACATCGGATCATCGAGCAGCTTCTGATTATTGGTACCGACATCCAGCGTGATCGGCAGCGTATAGGCTGGGCTGATCCCGCCGCAGGCGGTATAGAGAGAGAGCTTACCGATCGGAATACCCATGCCACCGATGCCCTGATCGCCGAGGCCAAGAATGCGCTCGCCGTCGGTTACCACGATAACCCGGACCTTATCCTTGGTAGCGCTACGCAGGATGTCTTCCATGCGGTGACGATCGGGATAGGAAATGAATAGACCACGATGATTGCGATAGATGTTGGAGAACTCTTCGCACGCCTCTCCCACCGTCGGGGTGTAGATAATCGGCAGCATCTCTTCGAGATGCTCTTCCAGCAGGCGGAAGAACAGCGTCTCGTTGTCGTCCTGAATCGCACGCAGATAAATGTGCTTGTCGAGATTGTTCTGGCACAGCGTGTACTGGTGATAGGCGCGTTCGAGCTGCTCTTCGATACTCTCGACATTCTGCGGCAGCAGACCCACCAGATTGAACTCGATGCGTTCTTCACTGGTAAAGGCGCTGCCCTTGTTGAGTAGCGGCGTTTCCAGCAGCGACGGTCCGGCATAAGGAATATAGAGCGGGCGCTTGGCGTGATCGGACATGAATCGACTCTCGCGGTAACCAACGAATGAAACGCGCCTATCGGCCGGGCGAGCTCACCGGTCGTTGGTGCAGGCCCGAGGCGCATTGTCGTTATCGCCCACGCGGCTGCCACGCAACCGAATGAACGCCCGGACAAGCCGAGGCTGGCCAAGGGTTGACCAGTATGCCATCTGCCGCGGCCAATGGCATGTCTGTGATGGAAACCCTTACCAAAGGACTACCACGAAACTGGAAAGCCCCATCGGAACGGGGCTTTCTTCACGGTTTCAAGGCTTCAATGCCTCAGTCAGCTATCAACTATCAGCAGCTGGCGGCCACCGGTCTGGCCGGGCCCGGGAAGAACAGCGGACGCAGCTTGACGCCGAACATGTTGCCGGCGAAGGCGGCGACCAGCCACAGCCAACCGTGCAGACTGCCAGATGCAATACCACTGAAATAGGCACCAATATTGCAGCCAAAGGCCAGACGAGCGCCATAACCCAGCAGCAGACCACCAATCACAGCAGCCGCCACAGAGCGCAGCGGGATGCGAAAGTTGGGTGCAAATCGCCCTGCCAGAGATGCCGCCAGCCCTGCACCTAGAATGACACCAATATTCATGACAGTAGTAATGTCACTGAAGACATTGCCAGTCAGCGCCTGAGCATTGCCTGGCTTCTGCCAGTAGCCCCAACCGGTAACATCACCACCGACGGCCTGAAATGCCTGAGCACCCCATAGCGCGAACGCCGAGGTAATCCCCCACGGACGACCAGCCAGCGCCAGTGTCAGAAAGTTGAGCAGCGCCAGACCTATCGCACCGGCAAGGATAGGCCAGGGTCCCGTCAACCAGCGCCCCGGGCCGGGCGAGACCGACGAGGTCTGCTCGAGTTGACCGTGACGACGCTTCTCCATGGTGATGGTCAATGCTGCGATCGCCGCGAACAGCACCAGGCTGGCGATGATGCCGCCACCGGTGCCGAACAGGTCGATCATCGAGGTCGGCTGGAAAGCCGGCAGGCTTTGCCACCAGGCGAAATGTGCGGTGCCGATCACGGATCCGACGATGAAAAAGATCAGCGTGATGATCATGCGGGCATTGCCGCCACCCACGGTGAACAGCGTCCCCGAGGCGCAACCGCCGCCTAGCTGCATCCCCACGCCGAACAAAAAAGCACCCACGATCACCGAAACGCCGATCGGCGAGACGAAACCATGAACCGGGTGGCCGAACAACGTTCCCGCCCCCAGTGCCGGAAAGAACAGCACCACCGCCAGCGCCAGCATCACCATCTGCGCGCGTAGACCGCGGCCGCGGCGCTCGGTGATGAACACGCGCCAGGCGGAAGTGAAACCGAACGACGCATGATAGAGCACGATACCCAACGCGCCACCGACCAGCATCAGCCAGCCCTGATTGCCGCCAAAAGACAGGCCAACGGCCAGCGAACCCAGCACCAGCAAGATCGCCGCAATCCAGGCCCTCGGCGATAGCCGTCCAATCCCCGGTGGCGACGTGCGTGTCAGAGTCGTCATAAACAGAGCTCCTTTTAGACTAAAATCGAATGGTTAATACTTTAGTCTTTTAGTCGGGAATTCTAAAACGATTAAATCTTCTTTAAATATATCCGAGGGTTATAAAAAAAGATCGACGGAAAACCGTCGATCTCTACCCCGCTGAAAACTGATGCGCTTCAAGAGCGTGTCGCTTACTGAAAACGCCCCAGGCCCACTGCGATACGCAACTTCTCCATTAGCCTATTGGCCTCGGCGCGGGCGCGCTCGGCGCCGTTCACCAGCACCTGTTCGATATAGCCGGGATCGTTCATCAGCGCGTCATAACGCTCACGCGGCTCACGCAGATGGGCGTTGAGGTATTCGAACACCTCGTTCTTGGCGTCGCCCCAGCCGATGCCTTCTGCGTAACGCCGGCGCATGTCCGCGCTCTCCTCCACCGTGGCAAAGGCGGAGTAGATCTGGAACAGCGTGCAGGTATCCGGATCCTTGGGTTCGCCCGGCTCCAGCGAGTTGGTCTTGATCTTGCGGACCAGCTTGAGCAACTTCTTCTCGCTGGCGAACAGCGGAATGGTGTTGTCATAACTCTTCGACATCTTGCGACCGTCGAGACCCCGCAACACCTCGACCTTCTCGTCGACGATCGCCTCGGGCAGCGTGAAGTAATCGCCCTTGTAGATATGATTGAAGCGCCCCGCCATGTCACGGGCCATCTCGATATGCTGAATCTGATCCCGCCCCACCGGCACCTTGTGAGCGTTGAACATCAGAATGTCGGCCGCCATCAACACCGGATAGCCAAACAGGCCCATCGTAACACCGCGATCGGCATCGCTCTGACCCACGGCCTCGTTGTCCGCCACCGCCGCCTTGTAGGCATGGGCACGATTCATCAGCCCCTTGGCGCAAACGCAGGAGAGCAGCCAGGTCAGTTCGGGGATTTCGTGAATATCCGACTGCCGATAGAAGATGGCATTGTCGGTATCCAGTCCCAGCGCGAGCCAGGTGGCTGCGATCTCCAGGCGCGACTGCTGAATGCGCTGGGGGTCCTGCGATTTGATCAGCGCATGCAGATCGGCAAGAAAATAGTAGGACTGGACATCGGGATTCTGGCTCTCGGCGATGGCCGGCTTGATCGCGCCGACATAGTTGCCCAGATGCGGCGTACCCGTAGTGGTGATGCCGGTAAGAACGCGTCGCTTGCTCATGAACTCTTCGAATCGCTAGGGGAAAGTGACAGTGCGGGCAGTTTACCGTGCCACCTTCCCTATAGCGAACCCCTCGCGCCGGGCACGCCCGACCTCAGCCTTTCAGAATCTGCTCGGTTGAAACCACGGCCAAGCCGAATGCCTCGCCGACGGCCGCATAAGTTACCTGGCCGGCATGGATGTTGAGGCCGCCACGAAAGTGGGCGTCGTCTGCCAGCGCCTGCTTCCAGCCCTTGTCGGCGAGCGCGATCACGAACGGTAGCGTCGCGTTGGTCAGCGCCTGAGTCGAGGTACGAGCCACCGCGCCGGGCATGTTGGCGACGCAGTAGTGAACGATGCCGTCGACCACGTAGCTGGGATCGGCATGAGTCGTCGGCTTGCTGGTCTCGAAGCAGCCGCCCTGGTCGATCGCCACGTCGACCAGCACGCTGCCCGGTTTCATGTCGGCGAGCATGGCGCGGGTGATCAGCTTGGGCGCCGCGGCGCCGGGCACCAGTACCGCACCGATGATCATGTCCGATTCACGCACCGCTGTTTCCAGAGTTTCGGTAGTCGAGTAGACCGTGCGAATCTGACCCTGGTAGCGATGATCGAGCACCTCGAGACGCGGCAATGACTTGTCGAGAATGGTCACCTCGGCGCCCAGGCCTAGCGCCATGCGCGCGGCGTTCTCACCCACCACGCCGCCACCGATCACCGCCACCTTGGCCGGCGCCACACCAGGTACGCCCGGCAGCAGGATGCCGGCGCCGCCCTGCGCTTTTTCCAGACTGTGGGCGCCGGCCTGGACGGCCATGCGCCCGGCGACGCGACTCATCGGCGCCAGCAGCGGCAAGCCACCCAACGCGTCGGTAATGGTTTCGTAGGCAATGCAGGTCGCACCGCTCTCGATCAGGCCGCGAGTCAGACGCTCCTCGGCGGCCAGGTGGAGATAGGTGAACAGCGTCTGTTCCGGGCGTAGCCGGGCGACTTCCTCTGCCTGCGGCTCCTTGACCTTGAGAATCAGGTCGGTAGATGCCCACAGCGCGTCGACGTCGCTCATCAACTCGGCACCCGCCTCCCGATAGGCATCGTCCGAATAGCCGGATCCGATACCCGCTTCCGCCTGTACCGATACGCGGTGGCCTCGCGCGACCAACTCACGCACGCCGCCCGGTGTCAGGGCGACACGATACTCATGATTCTTGATTTCCTTGGGGACGCCGATATGCATGATGATTTCCTCGATCGCTGGTTGTCATTGAAGGATCGAGCGAATTACAGCACAACAGCAATAAAGACGGGATAGACCGCAGCAAAAGACGAACAAGACCTGAATAAAGCCCATACTTCGAAATAAAATCCTGATTTAAAGAAAAAGACAGGAATATTCGCTAACCGGAAATCACCGCATCACCGTAGATCTCGACGAACCTTGGCGGCATTCGCTTGGGCCGACCACTGGAGAGTTCAATACAGGCGAAGCGCGTCTGCGCGCGAAGCAGCGTGCGAGAGCTTGAGACGTTGCAAAGCTGGAATCGGCGCTCCAGCGTCAACCTGCCATCGCAGGCGACGATCCAGGTCGCGAGCTGGAGATATTCATTCTCGAATGCGGGTGCCAGATAATCCAGTTCATGGCGATGAACCACCATGCCGCGATCCAGCGTCCGGTAGTCTTCCAGGCTCAATCCGAGGTGGCGGGAGTGGGTCCAGCTGACACGCTCGACCCAGCGCAGATACTCCGCGTTGTTGACGTGACCGTAATGATCGATGCTCGACGCCTCGACCTGGATATCGATCACGAAAGGTGTGGGTAGATCCCATTCCATGACAGTCTCCTCGGTTGGATCAGGCAGATCAGAACCGCATTAGCGCGACTGCCGAGACCTAATCGCCAGCGTCGTCCGGTCGCACCTGCCCGCACTTCCAGCAGCAATCGAACACGCCCGCCAACGACTCCCCGCAGCCACGGCAGCACCAGGAGGGTTTGACCACAGCCGGGCCATCGAGCGCTTCTCGCACCAGCGGGCCCGCCTGCGCTTCGGCCTCGACCGCCACCCAGACTTCCGCTTCGCACTGATCGGGTGGCAGCTCTCCCGCGCCGCCAGCCAGCGTCATGTTGCGCAACGTAGCCGAGAGGCCTGCGCTCTCGATCACATTACGAACATGACTGACCAACAAGACATTGGGATGACGAAACACGCAAACCTGGCCGGCAGACATGTCAGTGAACCCGATCCGTTACGGCGATCAATTATGGAAGACCCGTACGCCGAGCGCTTTCAGATAAGCGGTTTCCGGAATCGCCGGGTGAATCGGGTGGTCGCCGGACTGACCGCCACGATAGAGAATCTGGCCGTGGCGATCCTGGTGACGAACCGCCCCCCTAATGCACTCGACCAGTCGCTCCTCGTAAAGATGCATGGAGCAGGAGGCCGACATCAGCAGGCCATCGCGGCTCAGCAGGCGCATCGCCTCGCGGTTGAGTCGGGCGTAGGCGCGCTCGCCGTTGGTAAGGTCCTTGCGCTTCTTGATGAACGCCGGCGGATCGAGCACCACCACATCGAAACGCTCACCCTCGGCACGCAGCGCCGTCATCGCCTCGAAAACATCGCCATGACCCACCGCGACCTGCTCGTGGACGCCATTGAGCGCAGCATTCTCGGCGACGCGTTCCAGCGCTTTCTCCGACGCGTCGACGCACAGCACTTCACTGGCACCATGGGCTGCGGCCTGCACGCCCCAACCACCGACATAGCTGAACAGATCCAGCACGCGTTTGCCGGCGACCAGGCCATTGAGCCAGGCGCGATTGGCACGGTGGTCGTAGAACCAGCCGGTCTTCTGACCATCCAGCACCGGCGCCACGAAACGCACGCCGTTCTCTTCCAGCAGCACCTCGTCCGGCAATTCACCGTGGACCACCGCGACCTCGGGCTCGAGCTTTTCCAGACGACGGCCGCTGGAATCGTTCTTGAACACGATAGCGCGGGGCGATAGCACCTTGTCCAGCGCCGAGATCACCTCGTCGCGCACCATTTCCATACCCAACGTATTGAGCTGAACCACCAGCACGTCATCAAATCGATCGATAATCAATCCCGGCAGCAGATCGCCCTCGCCATGGACCAGGCGGTAGAACGGCTTGGCGAACAGGCGATCACGTAGCGCCAGCGCCTGATTGAAACGGTGCACCAGTAGCGAACGGTCGAGCCGGACATCGGCATCACGGGAGACGACACGCGCGCAGATCAGCGAGTTCGGGTTGACGTAAGCAACGCCCATCGCCTTGCCGTTGGCGGCCTCGATGATCACCTGCGTGCCCGGCTCGAGATCCTTGAGCGGCGTCGCCTGGATATCGATCTCATTGGAGTAGAGCCACAGATGGCCCGCCTTCAGACGTCGGTCGGCATTTTTCTTGAGGCGTAGGGTCTGGGTTACGTTTGAGTCCATGTAAAGGGCTCCATCGGCAAGAGATCGGGAAAAGAAGTTTGAAGAAACGTTTCGAACAGATGTCGTCGAACAGAAATCCTGGCGCATTCTAACCCGCATGCGGCCGGCACCAACCCACCAGGACAAAATCGAATGGATTTTCGAACCGGTCTCGAACCGACGACCGAGCTTCGAGCCGGAAGGTCAGGCCTGACGCGACCAGCAAACAGCCGCTCAAGTCTGACAGAGCCCGCAGTACACCGTGGCACGCTGACCCAAGACGATATGGCGCAGCTCCAGCCCGCAGTGACGGCACGGTTCGCCGGCACGCCCGTAGACGTTGAGCCGCTGGGCGAAATATCCCGGCTCGCCGGTGCCGCTGACGAAATCCCGCAGCGTGGTGCCTCCTTGGGTAATCGCCGCCGCCAGCACGGTCTTGATCGCCTCGGCAAGGCGCTCGAAGCGTTCGAGCGAAACACGCCCCGCCGCCCGGCGCGGATCGATGCCTGCCATGAACAGCGCTTCGGTGGCGTAGATATTGCCCACGCCGACCACCACGACATTGTCCATGATGAAGGTCTTTACCGCGGCACGGCGGCCGCGCGAAAGTCGATAAAGCCGCTGTCCATCGAAATCCGGCGATAGCGGTTCCGGGCCCAGACGCGAAAGCCGGGTGTCTGCGTCGGCGCTGCCCTTCAGCCAATCGACGAATCCAAAACGACGCGGATCGTGATAGCGCAGGATATCGCCACCTTCGAACACGACATCGACATGGTCGTGCTTCCTGGGCATATCGCCGACGCGGGCGATACGTAGGCTGCCGGACATTCCCAGATGCCACAGCAGGGTGCGCTCGGCCAACGGCAGCAGCAGATACTTGGCGCGGCGCTTCGGCTCGCCGAAACGCCCGCCGATCAGCGACGACTCCAGGTCGCTCGGCACCGGTACCCGCAGGCTGCGCTGGCGTACGATCACCTCGACGATCTCCCGACCCTCGACGTGGGGCGCGATACCGCGACAGGTCGTTTCGACTTCGGGAAGCTCGGGCATGCGTCAGACTCTCGCGATTCATTCACCACAAACGAGAAAACCCGGTCGAGGACCGGGTTTTCCGTGCTATCTGTTTCGTACTATTCGTTCCGTACTGCCAGAAAGCTAGATCACTTGATCTTGGCTTCCTTGTACATGACATGCTTGCGAACGACCGGATCGTACTTCTTGAATTCGAGCTTGTCCGGGGTGTTACGCTTGTTCTTTGCCGTGGTGTAGAAGTGGCCGGTACCGGCACTGGACACCAACTTGATCTTGTCACGCATGTCTCGACTCCTTAAAGGCTAGCGGCACGCTTGCGGATATCGACGAGCACCGCTTCGATGCCCTTCTTGTCAATGATGCGCATACCTTTGGAAGACAGACGCAGCTTGACGAAACGATTCTCGGATTCAACCCAGAAACGATGCGTGTGCAGGTTCGGGATGAAACGACGGCGTGTCTTGCGCTGTGAGTGCGAGACGTTGTTACCAGTCACCGGACGCTTACCGGTAACCTGACAAACTTGGGACATGGAAGCCTCCGACCACTGGCGGGTTGGGTTGTTCGGTTTATTTCGGGCATCTGGTTCGGAATACCCCTTTCGGGACTACTCCAGCCATTTCGGAAACACATGAAATGACGGGCTTTCGCCGTATGCCCTGATTCAAAGGGCGTACTTTATACCAGACCACCCTGCTTTTCGCAACACAAGTGGAGCCACAAAGGGGCGTCATACAAGCAAGGACGCTGGCCAATCGTTACCGACAGATCACCTTGATGATCCACCCGAGAACATGGCGCGATATGTTACCCGAAACCGACATGCGTTCCTATCCAATTCTCGAGATAACCCTTCTTCTACAGAGAGCCGCATATTCGCCGGATAGAGTTACATGCCGCCAGAGCTCTATAACCATCCTCGCTCGGCGAAAGAGATTACCTCGCCGTCGCCGATCACGAAATGATCCAGCACGCGAATGTCGAACAGGGCCAGCGCCTCGCGCAAGCGCTCGGTGATCCGACGGTCGGCATCGCTCGGCTCGGCCACGCCGGAGGGGTGATTGTGCGCGAAGATGACGGCGCCAGCATTGCGCGCCAGCGCTCGCCGGGCCACCTCACGCGGATAAACGGAAGCGCTGTCCAGCGTGCCTTCGGACAGAATTTCGAAGCGAATGACGCGATGCTGGGTGTCCAGAAACAGCGCCGCGAACGCTTCGTGATCGAGGTGGCGCAGCTGTGCGCTCAAGAACTGCCGCACCAGAGTCGGCGATGTCAGCGCCGCGTCGCGTTCGAGCAGACTGCCCAGATGGCGACGCGATAGCTCGAGCGTCGCCTGCAGTTGAACGTAGGTTGCCTCTCCTAGCCCGTGCTCAGCGCAGAACCGCTGCCGATCGGCCTCCAGCAGCGGGCGCAGCCCGCCGAAAGCACTCAGCAAATCCCGCGCCAGATCTACTGCCGAGCGTCCCTTGACCCCAACGCGCAGAAAGATCGCCAGTAATTCGGCATCGGAAAGCGCCGCGGACCCCAGCGTCAGAAGCTTCTCCCTGGGCCGCTCTCCCTCCGGCCAGTCACGTATTGCCATGCCTCTCCCGTTCATCTGTCGTGTCTGGAACGCCTGATTCAGGACATCGGCCGCGTCTCTCAAAACCTGTGAACGGTTTTCGGGAATGGCGCGTTTTTACTCCCAAAGTTGAATGACCAGTTTTCGAGCGCCCACAGGGATAAGCTCGGTGAGCTCAAAAGGTAGCGACTCGACGACCACGGCCTCGTCAGCGTCAACCGGTCCACGCTACGCAAATCCCCGGAGCCAGTGGTAAGGTGAGCGTCTGCATTTTCAGGACGCTTA
>Ga0207878_100568_pt1 | contig 10405 bp, 7 predicted proteins | sample LinPmetageLP41_FD_184053 | JGI IMG/M metagenome (GOLD analysis project Ga0207878, IMG submission 184053) | Marine viral communities from the Pacific Ocean - LP-41 (SPAdes) | ecosystem: Environmental > Aquatic > Marine > Oceanic | place: Pacific Ocean | collected 2010-08-27 | reverse complement strand
CTACGTCCTGGCAGACCTGGCCGGCAACGAGCAGGAGTTGCGGTTACTGCTGTCCGCGAGCCCCGTGCAAAGCCTCTGACGAAGAAAAACAGGCATATTTTGTATCGGGAAAAAAAGAAACAACAGGCATAGAAAAACCACCGTTCGACGGGTGTCATAACGCCGTGTTAATGGCTAAGTAGAGTGGCCCGGTACCGGCCAACGCTTTTGGCCCACCTCCGAGGTGGCAGCGCAGCCGCCAGTCTCCAGTGCCGCCGCCTGTGTCATGTTTCTATCCGCGCGACCCGTGCGGGCCGCGACGCCCTACAGGCCGAGAACTCCGATCTCAAGGAGCAGTTTCTATCCGCGCGACCCGTGCGGGCCGCGACTCGATGTAGCTCTTGGCCATGGAGGTAAACTTGCTGTTTCTATCCGCGCGACCCGTGCGGGCCGCGACTCCCCTAACTCCCTTCGGCCAAACCGCCGGCTTTCCGTTTCTATCCGCGCGACCCGTGCGGGCCGCGACCTGCTAGAGCAGGGATGGGCGCTGCCGTATGAGGAGTTTCTATCCGCGCGACCCGTGCGGGCCGCGACCTCTTCACGGCTAGTGAAGAATGCGTTAAACGTGTTTCTATCCGCGCGACCCGTGCGGGCCGCGACACCTACATAGTCGACGCTCAGGGCCCGGCCGACGTGTTTCTATCCGCGCGACCCGTGCGGGCCGCGACCCGTATGGCCAAGCGGGCCCCACAACTCGACTCTGTTTCTATCCGCGCGACCCGTGCGGGCCGCGACATGCGTGGTGTGATTGTCCGACACCATCGTACGGTTTCTATCCGCGCGACCCGTGCGGGCCGCGACCCGGTCTTGATGCGGCCATATACGACAGGGACGGGTTTCTATCCGCGCGACCCGTGCGGGCCGCGACTTGGGCGCGGCAGCGTGCCCTGGCCGTTCCACTCGTTTCTATCCGCGCGACCCGTGCGGGCCGCGACCATTTCCGGCTGTCTCTGGCAAAGCGGCTCGCAAGGTTTCTATCCGCGCGACCCGTGCGGGCCGCGACCCAGTATCTTCTAAGACTGCACGTGCATAGCGCAGTTTCTATCCGCGCGACCCGTGCGGGCCGCGACGAGGCTCATTGCGAGCATAGAGCGAGGGTAGTGGTTTCTATCCGCGCGACCCGTGCGGGCCGCGACTCGACTGACGCGTGCCTTCGACCAAGGGCAGCAGTTTCTATCCGCGCGACCCGTGCGGGCCGCGACGATGCGATAGTTCGGCCGATAGCCTGCCGCCGGGCTGTTTCTATCCGCGCGACCCGTGCGGGCCGCGACCGATGCAACAGCAGCGCAACGATCGTGCAACGAGGGGTTTCTATCCGCGCGACCCGTGCGGGCCGCGACTCCTCGCTCATGCCGTGGTAGCCCCGCGCTTTCAGTTTCTATCCGCGCGACCCGTGCGGGCCGCGACTCCATGTAGTCAGGATTACCAGCGCGAGCGATCTTGTTTCTATCCGCGCGACCCGTGCGGGCCGCGACCAGTAGGGATCGATGTCGTTGCCCTTAGGGTCTTGTTTCTATCCGCGCGACCCGTGCGGGCCGCGACCCTCGGGCGCCATATCAGCTAATCACCTTTCATCCTGTTTCTATCCGCGCGACCCGTGCGGGCCGCGACTACCCCTACCAGTCTGGTTACAGAGATGGGTACATGTTTCTATCCGCGCGACCCGTGCGGGCCGCGACCGTATCTAGGCAAGAGTCTGGACGACTGCCTGCCGGTTTCTATCCGCGCGACCCGTGCGGGCCGCGACCAGCACCAGCAGCGGGGCAGCGATCAGCTCGGCCAGTTTCTATCCGCGCGACCCGTGCGGGCCGCGACTTCACGTCGTTTCCCGCCTCTCTCACGCCCGGTTCGTTTCTATCCGCGCGACCCGTGCGGGCCGCGACTGCTCAGCTATAACTCATTGAATTAAAAAATAATACCGGTATACATCAGCGAACCCGGCCAATACGCCATCAATCAGTGAGTAGAAATGCCACTCATTTATAAATTAACCATAAAAATCAATTTATTAAAGAGCAGCGAACCGACCTGCAGAATCCAGGACACTTAGGGTTCGCAAAGCGGATAATCAGAAAACGAGGGGGCCATTCATATCTAGAGCGGGCTTGGCGCCGATGTGCTCGATGCGATCTTTCCAGTTTCTGCCTAGAAAATAGAACCGCAGGCTATCGACATCATCCTCTATCAGATCGATTAGCCGTTGACGCAGCCGCACCCATTGGTCGGAATCGACTTCAATTTCGAATACAGAGAATTGTACCCGCTGTCCAACGTCACGACAGGCCTTGGCAACACGACGCAACCGCCTCTCGCCACCTTCTGAGGAAGTACTGACATCGTAACTGACCAGAACCATCATTCCCGCGCTCTCCGATCATTTCCATAGGAAGGGTGGATATGCATCCAAGTCTCCACGCAGGTGCCGCGCCAACAATTGGGCCTGTAGGAATGGCAACATGCCAATCGGCGCTTTTTCATCAATGAAGAGATGGTTAATTTCTTCGCGTTTACGCTCTTGATAGGCAGTCAGTACTTTTTTGCGGGCATCTTCCGTCAGTGTGACACCACCGCTTTCGGCAACGATGAAGTCTTTCTCTCGCAGCTGACGCCGGTTGACCAGCGAAAGCGCTAGCCGGTCGCCTAGCAGCGGTCGGAATTCTTCGGCGAGATCAAGTGCCAGGCTGGGGCGGCCCGGGCGATCGCGATGCAGGAAGCCTACCGCAGGATCGAGCCCGACACTTTCCAACGCAGAGCGGCAATCGTGCGTCAACAGCGTGTAGAAAAACGAGAGCAGCGCATTGATGCGATCGCGTGGAGGTCGACGGTTGCGACCGGTAAAGCGAAAGCCTTCCCCGTCATGACGTATGAGACCATCGAAGACGCCGAAGTAGACTTGCGCCGCTTCCCCTTCAAGCCCGCGCAAGCCGTTGGTTGTCGGTTCGCGCAGCAGGTCACTGGCAACCCGGTTCATTCGTGTACAGGCCTTATCGAGTTGCTGTCGTTCACTTTCCAGTAACTTGGCGCCATAGTCGCGCAGCCCGCGCGCGAGCACAGCGCGTTGATTATGCACCTTGCCGATCAACACACTACGCACGATATTGGCACAACCAACCTCCTCATCACTCACACGATATTGTCTTCGCCGCAGCAGGACATTGCCCGAGATCGGCCCTTCAATACGAGCAAGAAACTTACCGTATGGTGATAGATGGGTAATAGTCACACCCTGTTCGGCACAGAACCCCATCAATGGCGGTGAGACCAACACACGCCCGAAACAGACCAGCGATTCAAGCATATGTATAGGTAGGCGGGCACGCTCTTTGCCTTCGACTTGCATGACGATATTGGCGCCATCCTTCTTAAGCCAAGCACCTTCCGTGGTGATGTAAAGCGAGTTGAGTTGACGGCGCATTCGGTTTACTCATCCAGTGATTGCAGTTGACGCGCCAACCAGCGGCTCGCCGAACGCTGCTTTCCCATCACTTGCGGCTGACAGACATCGATCAGCGAGCAGCGGTCACAGCGTTTGGCCTCGTATACGGCGGGCGGCGTGCGACTGTCATCGAACAGCGCGCGGGTGCCGACAATCACACTCAACGTCAATGCGCGCAGTCCGTCGTCGAAAGGAACATCCTTGCGCCGCCGCGTCTTGCCATAAAAAAGCGCGCCGTGATCGATCTCCACGTTCAACATCTCTTCCAGACAGAGCGCCTGAGCGCAGAGCTGCACTTCATCGGCGCGATGCGCCTTGGGCCGCCCGCGCTTGTACTCGATCGGCCGGACGATGGCCTGCGCTTCCCGCTCATCGAACTCGACCACATCGGCGACACCAGTCAGCCCCAGCCGCTCACTGGCCAACGGCAGCGCCATGGCGGTATGCACACCGCGCCGACGCTCGTGACCGAGACGATCGGCGCGCTCATGAAGGATACGCCCCTCGGCGGTATAGCGGTTCTCGGCCCACTGCTGTTCGAGATGAATAAGCGCGCACTGGCGTGGACAGAACAGATAGTGCTGCAGCGCCGAGAGCGGAATCAGGCGGGCCTCGTCTTCCATATCCGCTGGCCTACAGGCGCTCTTCGACGCTGACGCCTTTCGGTATCGCTTCGGCGTCGACCGTCACCCGGTAATCGCTATAATGCCGCGCCGGGGTTTCGGCCTCGCCTTCGGTCCGCGCGACTTTCACGCTGTCGAACAACAGATGCGCCGGCGCGTTACCCATCGGCTGGTCGTGCTTGAAGACGATCAGCTTGCGCGCCGACATTTCGCCGCGTGCCGCGGAGCGGTCATGCTCGAACATGTTGATCAAGGCGCGCCACAGCAATTCGAGATCGTCATCGGAAAAGCCGGTGCGCTCGGCCAGCTTGGCGGAGACATAACCATGCGCACGGTAGAGGCCATAAGGAATGATGTGCTTGCGGCCCATGGTGCGCTCCTTCTCGAGGTCGCGCTCATTGGTGACCGCCATGCGGGTAATGGAAACCTCCATCGGCACCACCGGATCGATTGAACTGGCAAAGGCCATCTGCACCGGGCCGCGTACCTGCCCAGAGTTGACCTCGGTGGTCATCACCGCACCAAAGGTGCGCACATCGAAGAAATTTTTGCACATCCAGGCGGTCAGCTCGCGCGCCTTGGTCTCATCCTTCGGCAGCTTCTTCGCCTCGGGTTGAATATCGAGCGCGTCGTAGGCCTTCTTGTGCTGATTATTGAGAACCGACTTTTCCTGCATGTAGATGGCGTAACCGGCGTCCTCTTCCTTTTCCAGCGCAACGTAGTTGCGAATCTTGCGCTTGAGGCACACATCGGTGACCAGGCCTTGATTGGTTTCCGGATCGAGACGGGGCAGATTGCCGGCATCCGGATCGCCGTTGGGATTGCCGTTGGTGACGTCGAACAGCAGCACGAATTCATAGCGGTTGGCGATGGCGGTCATGCCTCTTCTCCCTGCGTAGCGGTTTCTTGTTGCGTAGCCTCGTTGTGCTTGGTGTAGCGTGCCTGGGACTGATGGTAATAACCGATGGTGAAGCGTCCCTGATCCTCTATTTTTAGATGCTTGGGAAAGGTATCACCGAGGCCGTCGATGACGATGCCAATCTCTTTTTCAATGGTATGCGCTAGTCCGCCCTTGCCCTGCTTGCGCATATTCGACAAGTGGTGCTGAGCATTGCGCAGCAGCATCGGGAAGACATTGGCCGGTGTGGCTGAAGCCGCACCGTAGTAGCGGTCGCGAATGGTGGCGTTGAGCTGGCTGCCGAGCGCACCACGCTGGGCATTTTCCAGTTCGGCAAACAGCCTTCCGAGCAGATAGCCGGGATGGATGGAGTGTCGATCGAGACTCACGGGCACCTCCTGGGTGATGGAATTGGAATGGGCCGCGAGTCGCGCCTCGCGCGCGAGCACGGCCTTGCAGAGCGCCACGCGGATACCGCTGATGTCGCCGTCGTTGCGCAGCCGCATGATGACGTTGCTCAGCAGCGAGCGCGGGTAGCGACTACCGGTGAGGATGGCTCGAGCCAGCTCGCCGGCGAGTTGAGGAGGAATGTCCTCAGCCTTCGCCTTGCCGCCACGGCTGGGCGCTGTGGCGTACAAAAGCCGCCAGATCGGTGGCAACACCCCTTTCCAGGGGGAGGGTTCCAGCGCGAGGTCCTGCTGATGCAGCGCTACAAGGCGTGTCAGCCGATCGAGTGTGTTCACGCACCAGAAGCGCACCGACAACCGTGCAGCATTGGGCGCCAGCCCCAGCACGAAGAACTCGGTGCCGCCTGTCAGGCCAAGATCGGTCTCGGCCAGCAAACTGCCTTGGGCAATGCGCTCGAGCGCCGTTTTCAGCCGAGCGGCTTCCTGCTCGTCGGTAGGCGGTTCATTGAGGATGGAGAAAAAGAACTGTTCCGCCGCTTCAGCCTGCGCGACGTCGCCGGTGCGCGCCCAGAACACCACGGTGGCATCGCCAATTTGCAGGCGCTGATGGTTGTCATTGTCACGGCGAAGCAGATAGTTCAGCGCCGTGGCATAGCCGAAAATGGCCTTCTTCGAGATGGCGGCGTTGTTTTGGCTATCCTTTCCATAGGATTCATAAGCCTTTTCATTAAATGAAACTAAAGAAGCGCCAGAACTTTGTGCTCCGTTAACTTCACGGATTGGTGGATGGTTTGTTCCTAATGGAGCTGTCTCACCCGTCACCAGGCATTGTCCGGTAGCCCCTCCATTCTCCTCCAGCACCCCTATCCAGATAGACTGAGCAATTGGATTCTCATGCAAGAAGCCATGTTGACCATCCAGGCGAAAAACGAAGTTCTTGTCCAAAACATCATCGGTATAACCTGGTAGCAGGCTTATTCTTTCCGGATCCCAATTTTCAAGAAGTGCCATGAAAGCTATGAGTTGATCATTACTGCTATCTCCGAAAAGTTCTTTCTGACGCGCTTTGAAAGCAGCATGTTCAGATGCCAGACGCTTGCTTTCGCCCGCAGTCACGCCAAAGGCATAAGCAGTCTTATCCCAGAGCGGATAGGCATGAACCCCAGATACTCGGCGTTTATCATAAGGTACTCTGCGCAGACGCGGCCTTGGTTTCTTGCCCGATGTATCGCGTAAATCATCAATGGCAACCGGCTCGCCGTCGCCTGAAAATACCAGCGCATAGCTGATCTTTTCACTGCTGAAGCCGGGCACCGGCACTCTGTCCTGAGCAGCGAGACGCTGATAGTAATCATTGAGCGCGGAGAGAATCATGCCAGTGCCTCCGCAAAGGGCGGTACGTCGATCACGCCGTCCTGCATCCTGGCGCGGAAGAAGCGCGGCGTCTTGCCGTTGGCGAAGTCGATGTCATGGAGCATGAAGCCGAGATCGCGCTCGCCGCAAAGCGGCTCATCGATAGCCGGCATGTCGTCATCGGTTTCGATCAGCGTGAACGCGGCAGGAAACTCCCGCGTGCCCAGGCACGGCATGTGAAAGCACTGCCCCTGGCGGGCGCGACGGTTGAAGATGTCGAGATGCTTGCCGGGCGTATCGCTGTCGTCGGCTCGCGACGTGAATTCGAAATGCGCTTCTATCACGTAGCCCACGTTGCGCAGGATAGTCGCGGCGCGTTGCTGGCGGTTCTGATCGACGAAATAATTGACGTCATCGACGCGGCCGGCTTTCATCGCCCTGGACACCGTACCGGCCGGCAACTTGCCAGCCACTTCGTTGCGCCGGATCGACTCGAAGCGAATAGGCTTCAGCACGTGGATACGATCGATGCACCAGCGAATCGCTGGCTTCCAGTGGATAGCCTCCAGAATGCCGCGTGCTGCCGAGGGCGTGATCACGTCATAGGAGACACGCTCCACTTTCATTTCAGGCCGGGTAAAGCAGGCCCGCTCTCCCCAGATATGCAGCCGAACTCCAAATGACATTCGCCGCTCCTTGTGTGTTCTTTAATGAGCTATCGGCCAATTCACCAACAATTTGACTCGGCCGAACGAAAAGTTGGGTCACTCCAGTCAAGGCCAAGCCGCTCGTCGTAGAGATCCTCGTTGATCAGCTCCATGAACTGCTCGCCGAACTTATCCGGCTCGATCGCTGCGATAGCGCCGACACGCTCTAGCGCCGCAAAGCCCTGCTGCGGCACCTGCACGGTATAAGGCTGTAGCTTGCGAGCGATGCCGCCGACACCAGCGGCATAAGCGAGCTCTTTGATCGCATCGCGAGCCGTCTTGTCGAAGGGGATGATTACCGCGCGCTGAGTGTTCTCAATCATGCGGAATTTCTGCTCGAGCGTTTCGAACGGCAGGCCTTCGAGGCGACCATTTTCGATCAGTTGCAAGAGATCATGCCGATCCAGCTGCTGCGGCCCCTGCTGCCAATAGAGCAGGCGAAAGTAGGCCTCAATGGCGGCCAGCGATATTGGATCGTTGCCATGTTGGCGCAGCACTTCACGCGTAGCCTGAGCAAACTGGGCAAGCTCCGGCGGCGGCGCCCAATCCTCGTTGGCGGTGGCGAAGATGCGCACTTCGCTTTCCACGGCTGAACGCTTGCCCTCTCGGTTGCAGCGCCCGGCAGCCTGAGCGATCGAATCCAGTCCCGCCTCGGCACGCAAAACACGCGGGAAGTCGACATCGACGCCGGCTTCGATCAGCGACGTCGATACGACGCGGCAGGGCAGGCAATCTTTTAATCGCTGACGAATCTCGGCAAGCACCTGGCGGCGATGTACGGCGCACATCGCCGTAGTGAGATGGTAGGCACCGGGCTGCTCGGCTATCGCTTCGAACAGCGACCGGGCATGGCGGCGGTTGTTGACGATACAGAGCACCTGCTCGCCGTCTAACAGCTCGTCGCGCAGGGCGTCATCGTCCAGCATACCGACATGGCGCACGGTAACTCGCTCCAACTGACGATAAAGCTCCCGGGGATCGGGGGCCAACTCACGGAGATCCCGCAGACCGCCAGTAAAACTGCGCTCCGGATCATCGTTTTCGGCCAGTGCTGGCTGGGTGGCGGTACACAGCACCACGCTGGTGCGATAGTTCAGGGCCAGCTCGTCCAGGGCTGCCACGCTGGGGCGCAGCAATGGCAGCGGCATGGTCTGTGCTTCATCCAGAATCACTACGCTGTTGGCGATATTGTGCAACTTGCGACAGCGTGAAGTCTTGGCAGCAAACAGGCTTTCGAAGAACTGTACTGCAGTGGTGACGATGATCGGCGCGTCCCAGTTCTCGCTGTCGCGCTTCAGCTTATCGATGCTCTTGTAATCTCGGCGCTTGCCTTTACTGGTTTCAGCATCGAAGGCGCTGTGATGCTCAAGCACAGCAGCATCGCCATATTCACTTAACGCTTCGCGGAAGACCGCCGCATTCTGTTCGACAATACTGGTAAACGGAATCACGTAAATCACCCGATCCATGCCGTGGGCGATAGCATGATCAAGTGCGAAAGCCAGCGAAGCCAGTGTCTTACCACCACCGGTGGGGACCGTCAGGGTAAAACGCCCAGGCGGTTCTTTGGCCTGGCTGCGGATGTGCGTCAATATCTCGTCGCGCAAGCGATTGACGTCGCTATTAGCCTCGAACGTCGCCAGATGTTCATTCAGTGCTTCGCGCAGCACCTCGAGTTTGGGGCCACCGCCGCGCCCATGGAGTAGGCCTTTTTCGTGCAGAGCGTAGAAGTTTTCGGTATCGATGAAATCAGCGTCGACCAAGCACGAGAACAGCATCCGGATCAGAAAGGCATACTGAAAAAAGCCGCGATCGCGGCGTGGAGTGAAGTTCGCAGGAGGCATCAGCTGTGTGGGTAAAGAAAGCTCCGTCTGCCAGGCGTTATCCAGCTCAGGTAGATCAGCATTCAATCTCTCCTGCAGCGGCGTGCGCTCGCCCCCATCTCGCCCGTTGGCCAGCCCGGCATGGTGACCAGCAATCAAGTAAGCCAATATGTAGCCGACTTGCGGATATTTCTCGATGGCAATATGTGCACCGGCTGTGGAATGATCCACTCGCTCGGGCGAGCCTTCCAGACGCCGCTGAAAAGGAGCGGTGTACTTACCCAGATCATGGAGTAGCCCCGCGGCCGCCCCCCATGGGCCTGCACCAAACCGATCTGCCCGCTGTGCAGCCATCTTGCCGACATCGTTCAGATGGCTTGCCAAGGTCTGCCAATCAGACTTGGCGCCGCCCACGGTGGAATGAGCATAAAACATATGGCTTTAATTCCTGACGCAATTTCATCGTTATTTTTAATCCATAGGCCAACATAACAAAAACCACTTGGCCAGAATTATTCAAAAAGAAGGCAATTTCGGCTTTATAATTGGGGATAGGACAATAATGCTTCAGACGAAGTTTAAACGGAAATGTCTATGATAGACCTTACCCTAACCAAGTTCCGTAGACACCTTCAGGCCCCATACTAAAGGTATGCAGGAGTTTCCATGAATCGTCACAGGTAAGTGCCACGACAACGCCGTTGTGGCAAGCTTTTGCTGGTTCCCAAAGCGTGAGTAGATAAAGCGGCGAATCTATCCGCCCCTCTATCCACCCCAGTAATCTGTCAGAGCGATATGTTCGATGATATCGTATCTTCTGAGGTCTAAGGCACCATCATGATGCGAGTGGTGACTTGGCATCTATCGAATATCGTCGGTGTTACTTCGAGAGTTTGATGAGCATCTAGAATGTCTGGGGCGATTGACCCATCAGGCTTTCGTAGGGAATACGGAGCCCCTCATGCAAACGCTTGACCATTCTGAGGCTGAGTTGGCGCTTCCGGTTCAGAACCTCGGAGACACGGCCACTCGAACCGATATAGGCTTCGAGATCACGCGGAGTTAGCCCCTGTTGTTCCATGCGGAACTTGATCGCTTCGATCGGATCGGATGGCCCAA
>Ga0207878_100567_pt1 | contig 10410 bp, 4 predicted proteins | sample LinPmetageLP41_FD_184053 | JGI IMG/M metagenome (GOLD analysis project Ga0207878, IMG submission 184053) | Marine viral communities from the Pacific Ocean - LP-41 (SPAdes) | ecosystem: Environmental > Aquatic > Marine > Oceanic | place: Pacific Ocean | collected 2010-08-27 | reverse complement strand
GCCCAGCATATCATTCAAAACTTTTTGCGTAAAAAGCATAATTTTAAAATCATCCAATTATCCGTTCATGAATAAGATTATCTATTCTACCTTTCTTTTCCTTTTAGTTACTTTTTTATTAAACGCCCAAAACCCAGATTTCAACACCAAAAATGCCGTTGCTTCCCTTGGGGATTTAAAGGCTACTTCATATCCTAAAGATACTTTGGCCAATGCCATGTATATCTTTGAAGAGGGGTTTAGTGAAATTGATGAAGCCCGTGATTATGATCTCGTTACAAGCTACACCGCCAAAATTAAGGTCTTCAATAAAGAAGGATTTGATCAGGCAAATATTGAGATCCCCATCCTAAAGAATGATCATGATTCTGAAAAAGTGATTAATCTGGAAGCCTTCACTTATAACCTGGAAAATGGGAAACAGGTGAAAATCACTTTGAATCCTGATCATATTTATACCGAAGAGTTTGAGAGACATGATCTGTTAAAATTTACATTTCCCAATGTTAAACCAGGTTCAGTTATAGTCTACTCCTACCAAAAAATCTCCCCGTTTATTTTTGACTTTACCACCTGGAGATTTCAGGAATACATTCCAAAGACTTATTCTAAATTCACGGCTAAAATTCCTGCGAATTATGAGTATTATACTACCCCACGAGGTAAGCTGAAATTAAAAACTAATACGCCCACATTGGTTAGTGAGTGCATTCGATTTGGGAGTAATACCACCCCGGCAGATTGCGTTAAGACCGTATTTGACATGGAAGATATTCCGGCATTTAAACCAGAAAAATATTTAACTGCTGAAAGGAATTATATAAGCAGGATAGAGTATGAACTAAAACAGATTACTCGTCTTGATGGCTATGTTCAGAAGTACACGAAAGACTGGGAGGATGTAGATAAAGAACTGGAGACCGATAAAAGCATAGGCAGGCAATTAAAAAAAGACCGTTTAGTAGATGATTTGCTACCCGAAGCAATTAGTTCCCTGCCTAATAACCTGGACAAAGCAAAAAAGATCTATAAGTATGTTCAGAAAGAATTTAACTGGAACGAAAAATACCGCATCTATGACGATATGAATATCAGGGATATTCTTGATGAGAAAACGGGCAGTGTTCTGGAAATAAATACGGTCTTGCACAATATCTTCACTTCTGAAGGATTTATAGTTTTTCCTGTAATGGCGGCAACTAGAAATAGAGGATTTCCTTCCAAAGTTCATCCTGTATTAAGTGATTTTAATTATTTCTTTATTCAGCTAAACCTGGATGGAAAAGAATATCTGTTAGATGCCACAGAAAAAAATATTGAATTTGGCCAATTACCATATAGAGCTTTAAACGGATATGCCCGGCTTATAGATTTTGATAATGGTAGTTCCTGGATAGATATAAAACCTAAAGATTTTTCCAGGTTTGTTTACAGGGATTCTATAAAGATCAACCACGATGGAAGTTCTAATGGTTATTCCTTACAGGTCGCAAGCGGTTACCATGCTGTAAATTACAGAAACAGCATTAAGGAACTGAACAATAAGGAAATATTTAATAAATTATCAAATCATATAGAATCAACAAAGGCCCATAATATTGAAGTTTTCAATAAAGACGATCAGTCTAAAAACTTTGAAGTAAAATACTCTTTAAAAAATGGAAGTCAGAAGATAAGCGATAAGATTTATTTTAATCCATTTAGTTTTAAATTCTTTGAAGAAAACCCATTTAAGCAGGAAAATCGCTCCTACCCCATAGATTTTGGGTATAAGGATTTCTATATGTATTCTGTATTGATTGAAATTCCGGAAGGATATAAAGTGACCGAATTGCCGGAACCAAAAAATTTAGGAATTCAGGGAAATGCAGCCAGCCTAAAGTTTTCAGCTGATAAAATGGGTGAAAGAACCATCAATGTACAATGCAGGTTAAAATTCACGTATGCTGTGTACCCGGCAGAATATTACCAGGCTTTAAAGCAGTTTTTTGACCAGATCATGGAAGTTCAGACGCAATCTCTAATTGTACTCGAAGAAAATAGTTAAATTTGATAACTCCATTTAATTCAATTTGAAGGAAAAAAAATCAATGCCGCACTGGAAATTCAAACTTCATGAAATTATTTATGAAGCCGACACCCCTGCAGGTAAGTTTTTTGATATTGCCATTCTGGTGGTTATTCTTATTAGTGTAGTACTGGTAATGATGGAAAGTGTTTCTTCCATGTTACAAAAATATTCCTGGGAGTTCTATGTGGCAGAATGGATTATCACCGGGATTTTTACTATTGAATATATTTTAAGAATCATCGCTATTAACAAACCCAAGCGGTATATTTTTAGCTTTTATGGGATCGTGGATCTCCTGTCTACCTTACCTAGCTATATAGGTTTCATTTTTGGCGGTGCCAACCTACTTTTCGCGATTAGAGCCTTAAGACTTTTAAGGGTTTTCCGAATTCTTAAAGTCACAAGATATATTGGAGAATCACGAAAATTGATCTCTGCCTTAAAAAATAGCAAAGCAAAAATCCTTGTTTTTCTTTTTGCCGTTTTAATAATCTGCGTTATTGCGGGTACCCTAATGCATCTTGTAGAAGGTAGCGGTGCGGGATTTGACAATATCCCACTGAGCATCTACTGGTGTATTGTAACACTCACTACCGTAGGTTTTGGAGATATTGCCCCGGTCACCCCTTTGGGACGCCTTATAGCCTCTCTAATTATGATTACAGGTTATGGGATCATTGCAGTTCCCACCGGAATTGTAAGTGCAGAATTTAGTAAGGCTACAGATAAACCAATTAGCAATACGCAGGTTTGTCCAAATTGTAATGAAGGAAGACACCTGGATGATGCTGAATTTTGTCATAATTGTGGATTCAAATTAAATGCCTAATTATCTTATCAATATCCTGGGACCTACAGCCATTGGAAAAACTTCGCTTTCCATTAAAATAGCCAGGTATTTTAATACCGAAATCATTTCAGCCGACTCAAGACAGTTCTTTAAGGAAATGAAAATTGGCACGGCGGTTCCGGAAAAGGAAGAACTGGAAGCGGTGCCTCATCATTTTATTCAGCATATTTCAGTAGAAGAAAATTATTCGGTGGGTGATTTTGAAAAAGACGCGATTAAAAAGCTGGAACAACTCTTCCAAAAACATCGTGTAGTAGTTATGGTTGGCGGAAGCGGTTTATATGTAAAAGCTGTTACTAAAGGTCTTGATGATTTTCCAAAAGTTGATCCTAAAATTAGAACAAACCTGAATAAGCATCTGGAAGAAGATGGGATAGACTGGCTTCAGAAAAAACTATTTGTTCTGGATCCCGAATATTATAGGACTGCCGATGTTCAAAATCCGCATCGTCTTATAAGAGCTTTGGAAATTTGTATTGAAACAGGAAAGCCTTTCTCTTCGTTTTTAAATCAAGATAAACCTCAGCGTGATTTCAAAAGTATCAGTATAGGCCTTACGGCAGATAGAGAAATGATCTACGAGCGTATTAATAAGCGTGTGGATATGATGATAGAAAATGGATTGCTGGCAGAAGCCAAACATCTGTATTCAAAAAAAGAGCTGAATGCGCTGAATACTGTTGGATATAAAGAACTCTTTCAATATTTTGATGGAGCAACAGACCTTGAAACGGCGATTTCAGAAATTAAAAAAAATACCCGAAGGTTTGCAAAAAGACAACTCACCTGGTTTAGAAAAGATCCTGAAATAAAATGGTTTGAGTTTGACGAAAAACCTGAAACTATTTTCAATTTTATCGATTCTGAAATCAATACTTAAAAATAAATCGTTTAGTAACGGTTTTTTCGTTGGTCACAATTTTAAGTACATAAACAGCTTCCTGTAAAGGCCCAAGATTCATAGCATATTCTGAAACACTACTGTCATAATCTTTTGCTGCGATAAATCTACCGCGATGGTCAAAAACTTCCAGCCTTGTTATGGTAACATCTGAAGGAGTTGCCACTTTAAAACTTCCGGTATTTGGATTCGGATAAATAAAAATATATTCTGATCCTTCTAAAGGCGGGCCATCACAAATCCCATTTTCAGCAATTACGGTCACGCTGGTAGTCCCCGTTGATCTATTCCCGCTGCTATCTTCCGCAATAACCTGAATATCATTAGTTCCTACTTCTTTACAGGAAAAAACAGATTTACTAAGTGTATAGGTTACATTGGAGTCACAATTATCGTAAGAACCGGCATCAATATCACTAAAAAGGATACTGGCAACCCCGGTTTCGTTAAGATCAATACTAATAGTAGTTAGTTGAATAACCGGCGGGGTATTATCTTCAATGCTTACTTCTATATCACAAAATCCGGTTTCGCCATCTTTTGAATAACTTAATCGCACCGTATGTATACCAATATCATCACAGGTGAATTCGGTTTGTGATAAAGTGAATGCTACGCCTGTAGCATCTCCACTATAAAGTTCGTCTGGCTGTATAATTACAAGACCATTTTCATCAAGGACTTTGGTTACTTGAGTTGTACATTCAAAATTAAAACCATCTTTCGGCAAAACATTTACAATTACCGTAGCAGGTTCAGATTCAAATACTCCATCGCTTGCGGTATAGGTAAAACTGGCAATCCCCACAAATCCAGGTTCTGGCACATAGGTAAAAGAACCATCACTATTAAATGTAAAAGAACCTCTGGGTGTACCCTGGCGTACAATAGATGTTAATTCATCTCCGTTGGCATCAAAATCATTGGCGAGGATACCGGGGGCTTCTACAATCAATTCCTGATCTTGTAAAGTTTCATATTCATCATCAACCGCCACAGGACGAACATTTCCCTGTGATTCTTCTATCACATTAATAGTCACGGTGGCCACTCCTTCACCCTCACCGTCTGTAGCATAATAGGTAAAAGTATCCTGTCCCTGAAAATCGGTGTTCGGAATATAAATAAAGGAGCCATCCTGGTTTAAAGTCAGCGTCCCGTTTAAAGGTTCCTGTTCTACTATTGCCATTAATGAATCGCCATCGGGATCTGAATCGTTGGCCAACACTCCCGGCGCATCTACAGTGAGCGTGGTATTTATGGGCGTAGCATACGTGTCGTCCAGCACTACTGGGGGTTGATATTCTTCGTTATGAATAAGGTTAATAGTAAAAGAACAAAGCGTTTCATTCCCATTATTATCGCTCACTTTTAGTGTTACCGGAAGTTCACCTTCTTCTATATAAACCGTTCCCGGCTCTGGGCTTTGTTCCACTGTAAGTTCTGAAGAAGGGGTGCAATTATCACTAATATCAAAAATTGCCGAATAATCAGGTAATATGTATTCTCCCGGATATTGGTAAGAAACCTGAAGTGTTTCCTCTGGACAATCAACCACAGGAGCTACCAGCTCATTGATATCCACATTCACGGTACATGAACCACTAATTGGCCCGGTATAGGTTACGGTTACCGGAATCTGGCCGGTTACATCTTCACAACCGAAGCTTTCCCGGTCAAGCTCAAATTGGTAATCTGAAATATCTCCGGTAATATTCAATAACTCTTCAGGAGCAATAGTTCTTGTTTCATCCCCGCCTAGATTAAAACTAATGGAACTTTTACATTCAAATGGTTTTGCCGGGCTATCTTCAAAATTTACCTGGAAAAAACAAGAGGTTTGATTTCCAGAACCATCGGTTACTTTTAATTCAATTTCAGTAGGGGCATTTATTACAGTTCCCACATCCGGGATTTGTGCTGTCTCTGCGATAAAGCAATTATCATCATATTCAGCTTCCAATATATAATTAGGAAGGGGAAAATCCCCATTTTCATCTGGAGTTACCGTTTGATCTGGCAGACAGGAAATTGTTGGATCTATGTTATCATCAGCAATTAACTGAACCTCGCAGGTATCAATTTGATCTTCAAATTTGGCGGTAATGGTTAATAATATCGAACCGTTTATTTGAAAACCCGGTGCTATATTTTGGCTAATTTCAGCTCCCGCAATATTGGTTTCAATGATTGATTCAATATCTGGAGTGGGGTAACTGCAATTAGAATCGACTTCAATGGTCTGAGGACCCGGACAGTTTAGAATTTGAAGTTCAGTTTCTTTATAAAACTCTATATTGAAACTACATCTGCTTTGATTCTCATTTTCATCGGTTACTGTAAATTCAACCGTGGTATCGTTATTAATCACGGTACCAGGCGCCGGTTCCTGGCTATATTCAAAAGTAGTAGCGCAATTATCTGAAATTTGCAATTCTGAATAGTAGTCTTCTACCACATATTCTTTGGTCTCAGTATAAGGAACGCTAATCGTGGGTGGACAATTTACGCTAGGCGGTGTTTGATCTTCAAGGCTTACTGGAAAACTACATTCCCCAACTTCTTCTGCTCCATCAAAAACACTAATGGTTATATTAAGAATATTTCCGTTTCTAACCGAACTTTGCTCCAAAACCGGATTATTTTGAAAACCTTGAAAATTAGTGACTCTTTCCCGATAATCGGGCTCCTCAAATTCACAGTTTTCATCCAGTTCTATAACCGTTGTTTGGTTTGGATCTGGACAGGTAAAAGAAGGCTCTGGTTCTTCTTCTTTAATTATTACATCGAAACTACAACTTGCTGTATTACCGTTTCCGTCATTTACTATAAATGTGTTGGTAGTAGTTCCTATAGGGAATTCATCACCAGATGCCAGTCCCACGGTTTGTGAAATAGTTGCATTTTCACAATTATCATCAAAAGTTGGCTCGGCATAGTCAATTACTTTTCCGGTTTCTCCAAAAGGCACACTGTCATTAATAATTTCCGGGCAACTGATGCTTGGATCTTCCGTATCTGTTATCGTAATTGTAAATTCACAAGTTACAGGATCATTGGTTCCATCATCTGCTTCAAAAATGATCGTGGTTTCTCCTACCGGAAAAATATCTCCGGAATCCAATCCAGAATTATCAGTTCTTTCTACGGAAACATCTCCGTTTTCATCGGTAGCGGTTGGAGTATCAAACATAACCACTGCGCCACATTCTCCTTGATCATTATTTACTTCGATATCTGATGGACAATTCTCAAAAACAGGTGGAGTATTTTCTTCCTCTTGGTCGATAATAACCTGAAAGACACAAGCTTCTGATTCATTACCACTGTCATCTATTGCGATAATTGAAACTTCTGTGGTTTCTGTTATTGATGTATTTTCTGGTGGATCCTGAATAAATTCAAGATCTTCATCACAATTATCTGTAAACTCAGGTAAATTGGTATAATCTTGCAATATAAAAGCACCATTGTTTAAACTTTCTTCTTGATCTTCTGTACAAGAAACTAGCACCGGCACTTCTGTATCATAACCTGGAGAACGTTGATATGCTTCCAAATCAAAATCAATACTAATATCAGGGATTCTTTGACCAAAAAAACTTGTAATCCTTCCCTCAAAAATAGTATTGTTTACATATAAAGTTCCGCAATTTGAAATCGCAAGGTCTACTGGAAAATCAATTCGTGATGAAATTTTTGATCGAAAAGTATTATTGGGATTATAAACATTAATATTGAATATATTGTTTTCAATTCCGTCCTTAATAATTTCAAAAACTTCATAAAATTCATCAACATCATCGGTGGCTTCCAAAACTCTGGCTAAATTTATATCATCCCCGAAATCTGCAACAAAAATATTATCAAACTTATCAATAACAATACTTCCCGGTGATCCAATTTGATTTCCACTGATTTCGCCAATTTGAGTAGGATTAAAACTATCATCAAATTTTAAGATCTTAATACTTGCATTGTTGTTTTGCCCCAATTCTGCCATATACAGGTTACCCTGACTATTAACAGCTAATCTGTAAGGGGAATTTAAGAGAGTTCCCTGAACATTATCAAATTCATTTATTAGATTGTTTTTGTAATTTCCTGTAGCATCTTTTTTATAAATTTTTATTGAGCTTGGTCTTGGAGGATTAGCATTTCCAATATAATGATCGGCAACATAAAGATTATCCTCATTGTCGAACGCAAGACCAGTAGGTCCTTTAAAACGATCTGCGCCCGAAGTATCATAATCTCCATTACCCAATTCCTCATTAGGTAGGTAAACCCCTTCTGGTGAATAAACTCTTATAAATCTTCTATTACTTTCATTAGTTGCCACAAAAAATTTTCCTTCGCTATTGATAGCAAAATCTAAGGGATTACTTAAACGATTATTTTGGTTTGGAATAAAATCAATTAAGCCATCATTATCTCCAACTCTTTTAATTCCGTTCCCAAAAGTCAAAACGAATCGTTCTCCTTCTGGATTTGTATCTACAGAAATTATTAATCTATCAAGTTTAGCTTGAGGATTAAATGCATCTGCTATAGTTACTGTAAAGAAATCTAAATTTCTGGAATTAGGCGCATCATGTGTGTAGTTGGGCTCCTGCCCAAAACCATTCAGAAAAAAGAAGAAAAATAGGAGTAATAGAAGGCATGCCTTCCGGATGGAAAAGCCCTTAAAAGTACATTGTCTCACTTCATATCTCAAAACTAGGCTAGTAGGGTTTGCCGCAAAGATACATATTGTAAGAAAAAAGTTCCTAATTTATTGCTAATATTAGGATATATGGTGATTTTATTCTATAAGTGAAAGGATTTCTTTATAGAATGCCGGGAAAGGTAGTCATCGGGAGATACCGTTGCACCGCCGAAAATAAAGCGGTGCAACTGTTCCCGGAAACTGAAAAAATGTATTAAGCTTCGGTCTCTTCCCTGTTCTTTACAACAAGTCTAAAACCTTCTCCGTGAATATTTAGAATTTCCACGTTCACATCTTTTTTCAGGTATTTTCTAAGTTTGGCGATATACACATCCATACTTCTGGAAGTGAAATAATTATCATCTCTCCAGATCTTGGTTAATGCCAATTCTCTTGGCATCAAATCGTTTTCATGCAAGGCCAGTAATCTTAATAACTCATTCTCTTTTGGAGATAATTTTTGCGGCTCCTCATCTCTAAAGGTAAGGAATCTCAATTTTGAATTCAGGTGAAAATCACCAATTTCGAATTCAAATTGTTTAGAGTCTGCCACGCTATCGGTAGCTTTACGCTGCATGATTGCTTTAATTTTCATTAAAAGCACCTCACTATCAAAAGGCTTATTAAGGTAGTCATCTGCACCAACCTTATACCCTTTCAACACATCTTCTTTCATTGCTTTTGCAGTAAGGAAGATAATTGGAATTTCTTCGTTCTTTTCACGAATTTCCTTAGCAAGGGTAAACCCATCTTTATAAGGCATCATCACATCCAAAATACAAAGATCAAAATCGTCTTTTTTAAACTTTTCAAATCCTTCCATTCCGTTCTTTGCGTGTGTTACCTCGTAATCGTTCATGGCGAGGTAATCTTTAAGGACCGTTCCAAAATTTGGATCATCCTCTACTAATAAAATTTTCTTGTTTTCAGTTTCCATATATTTAAGATATTAGTGGTAGTTTAATTATAAAGGTACTTCCTTTTCCTTTTTCGCTATTAACGGTAATTTCAGCGTGATGGTCTTCTACGATCTGCCGGGCATAGGCCAGGCCTAATCCGTGACCTTTCACATTGTGAATATCACCCGTATGTTCACGATAAAATTTTTCAAATATTTTTTTCTGAACCAGTTTCGTCATACCAACTCCCTGGTCCCTTATTTCACACACAATATAATTCTTTACATTGGTGGTGTAAATATCAATTTTAGGAGCATCTTCTGAATATTTTATCGCGTTATCCAGAATATTCACAATCACATTGGTAAAGTGATCATGATTCGCTAAAATTGAAGAGCGCAAGGCTCCAAAATGTGTTTGCACATATCCGCCACGATCTTCCACAATAAGCTCTACATGGGTGATCGCTTCATGAATAATGTCGTGTAACTGATATCTTTCCTTTTTAAGATCCAGTTCATTTTTTTCCAGTTTAGAGATACGTAATACATTCTCTACCTGGGCATGCATTCTCTTATTTTCATCTCGTATCATTTGCAGGTATCTGGCAACCTTAGAACGATCTTCAATAACCTTTGGGTTTTTTATCGCATCTAAAGCCAGGTTAATAGTAGCGATAGGTGTTTTAAACTCATGGGTCATGTTATTGATGAAATCGGTTTTTATCTGAGATATCTGTCTCTGTTTTATAAGCTGTGAAAGCGCACTGGAATAAGCAATCACAATAATTAAAGTAAATATTATAGAAAGGCAGGCCATTAGTATTACAGATGACAATACTGCCTCTTTTTTGTTTGTAAAATTCACCAATAACTGATATCCGCTATTTCCCGCATTATTTGTAAACAACGGCACTGCATACGTTGCAGGATGGTCCAGACTAAAGTTCTCTGAATGTAGATTTGTTGCTATTGAATTGTT
>Ga0207878_100565_pt1 | contig 10413 bp, 12 predicted proteins | sample LinPmetageLP41_FD_184053 | JGI IMG/M metagenome (GOLD analysis project Ga0207878, IMG submission 184053) | Marine viral communities from the Pacific Ocean - LP-41 (SPAdes) | ecosystem: Environmental > Aquatic > Marine > Oceanic | place: Pacific Ocean | collected 2010-08-27 | reverse complement strand
TGAAATTCTTAAATTTCTTCTGAAACATTTAGGATATAAGGAGATGACAAGGTTTGCTTAATTGTTGAAAACTTAGAAAATAAATGTACTCAAATTCTCATATCCCTCCACAGTTTCCGTGGTTAAGGCGTATTGGTAAAGGCCTTCAGCACCAATCACAAACAGATGATCCTGCCTAATTATCACATCAAAACCCTGAACGGGAATTCCTCCAATTAAATCTGGCATGGCAGGATTTGTCACGTCAAAAATTCGAACCACGCCTTCATCGGTCACTAATAAATTTTCTCCATGCAGTCCCAGGCCTATTGGCCTGTCCATATTAATAGTATTCAGCAAATAAGGAGCCATTGGATTCTCTACATTATAAATCTCCAATTGATTCACGTTGCCTTCACATGCCGCATTAGTATGGAGGGTCACATAGGCAAAAGCTCCGTCAGAGACTACGGGATCACAGCTTCTAACATGTTCTACTGCCGCTAACTGCAATGGAAATTCAGGATCTGAAATATCATAAATAAACATTCCCAATCTACTGCCAACAAAAAGGTACTCTCCCAGGCTGTAAAGAGTTTCTATATCAAATCCAATATGCTTTTGATTTACAAATTCTGGCTTATCTCGTTGGCTTAAATCAAATATTCTTAAGGATTGGTCGTCTACGGTATAAAGATAATTACCGGCCAGGGTAAATCTTGCAAGTGAACCTCCAACTCCATCTCCTTTTGCATCTCCGTTAGGTCCTGCAGAATCTTCGGCATTACAAGACATCAGTAAACCAACTAAAAATATGATTATTAATTTTTTCATTATATTTTAATTTATGGACTGATATCCTATGATTATCTGGTTATCCTCCAAATCAAAATCTTCCGCCAGAAATCCATCCGGAGAATTTAGCCGTGGAAACACATTTCGTTCTCTATGTAAAATTTCTATTGAACTTGTATTATACCTCATAGCCACAAGGTCTACCGCATGATGCACATAAATCGTATTATTTCTAATAGCAAGATCTGTTGCCAATGGAATTTCTATAAAGGAAATGTTTACGGGATCTTTTGGATTGCGATTATCCAGAACATGAAAACCTTTATTAAGTTCATTAATAAAGACTATATCCCCATTTACGTAAATCTTTCCTGCTTCCTCAATCTCTCTTGGAGCACCCACGGCTATGGTACTTTCAAAAGTCTCTCTAGCTAATGTAACCGGTTCAAAAGAGCTTTCTATAGGATCTATAGTTCGCTGCTCATCATTCCGATGAAACCAGCACGACTGAAGTAAAAGGCTAATAAGAAGTAAAAGAAGGATTCTTTTCATGTTGGTTAGTTTTTAAGTAGATACGAAAATCTATAAATGGTTGCGTCATAAGACTTTTCCATCTTTCATTCTAACCAACACAAGAATGAGATTTAATAATTCTGAGTTTGTATCACTTCTGGTTTTTCAACCTTACCGAATAATTTTTCCTTCCAATTAGTCCATTTGTATTTTTTGGCCATGATAAAAAGAAATAGAGGATAAATCACCAATACAGGAATTAACACATCCCACCCGGCGGAAGGTTCAGAAATATCTTTAAATATTGAATTGGTTTGAAATGCAGTCCAGTCTGCCGTAACCAATAGTGCCGTTAGAAGATTATTCGCCGCATGAAAACCCAATGATAGTTCAATACCTTCATCCATTAAAGCCATGATGCCCAGCATAAAACCTGTACCTATGTAGTAAATCATGATGATATTCCCCAATTTAGCCACCTCGGGATTGAAAAAGTGAAGTCCACCGAAAACCACCGATGTTATTATTAAAGGAAGCCAACGATTGCGCCCTAATACACCTATTCCCTGCATTAAATATGCTCTGAAAAAATACTCTTCAAAACTGGTTTGAAGAGGAACAAATATTACTGCTATCAGCAATAATATCAGGAAAGGTATCAACTCAAAATTCCACTGGTAATCCTGCGGATTACTATAATAATCCCCGACGGTAGTAATTAGTATAAAGAGACTTACAAGCCCAAATGCGAACCAAAATCGGCTCCAGTCAATTTTACTTCTTGAAGTTGTAAGAGAGATCAAAGTTTGACCGTGAACTTTCTTCACGGCAATAAAAAGAAAGACCAGAGCTACCGCAAATGAAAGCAGCATGAGAAACAGAAAATAATTAGAATCTAAAGCCGCCATCATTTCGGTTTCGGTGAGTGTGGCAGTTTCTGCCACACCAAGCTCCATGAGAAGTGCTATCATCAATGGGATTTGCCCTATAAAAACACCGGCAACCACCATCAAAACACCAATTATATACCTCCAGAAATCGTATTTATACTTAAAGGCCTGTGCTATAAACATATTTTATCTAATAATTAATTTCCCACTTCTTAGCAGGGTTATATTGAATATTCCCATTTTCAACCTCTAATGGACTCTCAAAATTATTGGTATATAAACCTCCGGTCCCAAGACCTTGTGGTAGATTTGAATCTAAAGTGAAGGTATATTGTGAAATCGCATTTAAACCAATATTACTTTCCAGCGCACTGGTAATCCACCATTTCACTCCATTTGCCTCACAAATATTTTTCCATTCTTCAGTTCCTTTAAATCCCCCAATCAAACTGGGTTTAAAAATCGCGTACTGAGGCTTTATAGTTTGTATAAATTTTTCTTTTTCTGTTACATCGGTAATACCAATCAGTTCTTCGTCTAAGGCAACTGGGAGTGGTGTGTCCCTGCAAAGATTTGCCATTTCGTTTACCTGTCCCTGCTTAATAGGTTGTTCTATGCTGTGCAGTTTATATTTTGATAGTAATTCTAATTTTCTCAGCGCATCTTCAGGAGCAAAAGCCCCATTGGCATCTACTCTCAATTCAATCTTGTTTTCAGAAAAATTATTTCTGATGGAATCCAGAAGATCAAGTTCAGTCTCAAAATCTATAGCTCCTATTTTTAATTTAATACAACTAAAACCTGATTTGATCTTTTCTGAAATTTGTTCTTTCATAAACTGCTTATCTCCCATCCAGATAAGTCCGTTTATCGGGATCGTTTTTTCGCCAGCAGTAAAAGCTGAAGGAAACAGGAGAAAAGGATCTTCAGCCTTTAAACTTTTAAAAGCCATCTCCACCCCAAACTGAATACTTGGAAACTCGCGAAGCTCTTCCCAAAGCATGTCTTTCCCTAAATTGATATTATTACAAACCCATTTTAGCTTCTCTTCATAATCAGGGCGATCATCGTAACTAAGGCTTCTAAGGATTCCACATTCTCCAATTCCAAAGTTTTCTCCATCAGTGATTTTTAGAAACCAGGTTTCCTTTTCAGTAAGAACGCCCCGCGATGTTCCGCTGGGGCGTTTAAATTTGAGTATATACTTCTTATAAGATGCCGTCATTTATAACTCTATTGATTCTCCAATATCCAATAACATCAAATCCTTTCCTTTTTCATAAAATTTCTTCTTCGCCTCTTCATGATCAATCTCGATATATCCGAAAGTATCATAATGACAGCCGATGATCTTATCACATTCTATAAAATCACTGGCGATTATGGCATCATCAACACCCATGGTAAAATTATCTCCAATTGGTAGCACCGCTATATCCAGTTTTGTATGCATCGGGATTAATTTCATATCCATTGTTAAGGCAGTATCCCCGGCAATATAGATATTCTTATGTTCTCCTTCTATCACGAATCCACCGGGCTGACCACCGTAACTTCCGTCAGGAAATGAGCTGGTATGAATAGCATTCACATATTTCACTTTTCCAAATTCAAAATCCCAGCTTCCGCCGTGATTCATAGGATGTACTTCGAAACCCTTAGCTTCATAATGATTGGCGATCTCGAAATTACTTACAATGACGGCTCCTGTATTTTTGGCAATGGCCTCGGCATCAAGAATGTGATCTTGATGCGCATGAGTGAGTAGAATATAATCGGCTTTCAAGTTATTGATATCAACTTTGTCTTTTGAAAGGTCATTTCCAGTAATAAATGGATCAACAAGAACATTGATCTCGCCTATTTTCAATGCCAGTGTATTCTGGCCGTAAAAAGTAATTTTCATAAGTGTATTCTATTTATTTTATTGGTCTTGTGTAATTTGCTAATAAGAGTTTACTTAAAAATTCATAATTTCAGCACATTTCATATTCGCGATTTTTCGGTTTCAATAAAATTAAGGATTCAGCTAAAGATCCCTGAAGGCAACAATATATAATTTTGTTAAACTTCCCCCTGAAATTACCAAATTAGGCCCAGTGCAAAAAGAAGCGCAATTCCAAAGGTAGAAAGTGCTACAATTTTAAGTTCAGGATCAAGAGTTTTAGGATCGTCATTTGTGACCACTCGCTTTAGGTGAAAGATCAATGGAATAAAAGCCAGTATATAAATAAAATCATTTAATTCTGACGAAGTGAGCGCAGAATAGACAAACAAGCAAAATAGCGCTCCTAAAATAAGTGTATAGTGATAGTTTTTCGCTCTTTTATCTCCCATTTTTACCACCAGGGTGATCTTACCAGCTTTTTTATCTGAAATACGATCCCTTAAATTATTCAAATTTAATACCGCTACGCTTAGAAGTCCCATGGAAACAGCCGGAAAAACACTAACAAGTTCGTGATCATGGCTATATAAATAATAAGAACCATAAACGGCTACCAAACCAAAAAAAATGAATACGAAAATATCTCCCATTCCTTTATATCCATAAGCAGAATTGCCCACTGTATATTTAATAGCAGCAATTATTGCAGCAACGCCTAAAAGAAAAAATATGAGTGCTGAAAGTAGCTTTTCACTTCCAAAAGACGCATAAATTAAAAGAACTGCCAGAAGTAATGTGGCAGCTGCGGTAATAATCATGGCCTGTAGCATGTCCTTTTGGGTTATTAATCCACTCTGAATTGCACGTGCCGGGCCTATTCTATCTTCATTATCAGTTCCCTTAACACCATCACCGTAATCATTGGCGAAATTGGAAAGAATCTGTAATCCCAAGGTTGTTCCTAATGCCAGACTAAAAATTGCCAGATTAAAATGACCCTCATAGGCTGCAATACTACTTCCTACAAGTATTCCGGAAACAGAAAGAGGTAGCGTTCTAAGTCTTGCGGCATTTATCCAGGATGAAATTCTTTTCATGCTTAATTCATTATTTTCACAAGAAGTTCTTTTAAAAGATCTCCCTGAGAAATATTAGTTGCTCCCACTCCTTTACTTTTTACATCGGTTTCCTGAAGCAAACTAATAGCATGACTCACTTTCTTCATGGGATAATTTCTGGCCGCAGTGACATAATCGCTAACAAAATATGGGCTCACCTTTAATTGTTTGGCCACCACTCCCTTAGATTTATCGTTTAATCCATGGTATTGAAGAATTTGAGAAAAGTATGCAAACAGCAGTGAAATTGTGACTACCATAGGATTATCCCTGGGATTCTGGGAAAAATAGTTTATTATTCTGTGGGCCTTCAAAGAATCCTTTTCTCCTATCGCCTTTCTAAGTTCAAAATTATTGAAATCTTTACTTATACCTATATTCTCCTCAATAATCTCCGGACTTATAGTAGTGCCAGCAGGACATATTAATTGCAGTTTTTCGAGTTCATTATCAATCTTTCCCAGATCGGTTCCCAGAAACTCTACCAGCATTTGAGAAGCTTTTGGTGAAATTGGATAACCTCTACTTTTTAAATTTCTGGTAATCCAGTCTCCAACCTGATTCTCATACAATCGCTTTCCTTCAAAAATAACCCCAGATTTGTCAATTGTCTTGTATAGCTTTTTCCGCTTGTCTATCTTCTTATATTTATAACAAACTACAAGCACGGTAGTTGGCTGAGGATTTTCAGCATACTCCACAAGCTTTTCGATAGTTCTGGAAAGATCCTGAGCTTCCTTTACGATCACAACCTGCCTTTCGGCCATCATTGGATATCGCTTGGCATTGCTCACAACTTCATCTATACTTGTATCTCTTCCGTAGATCAACATCTGGTTAAAGCCGCGCTCTTCTTCAGATAAGATATTATCTTCAATAAAATCTGAAATTTTGTCTATATAATAAGGTTCTTCACCCATCAGAAAATAAATAGGCTTAATATTCCCTTTTTGAATATCATTAACAATCTGTCTGGCTTCGTCCATGCGGAATTATGCGGATGTTTATACTGAAAGAAATCTAAAAAGCTAACTTGCGAGCCTGTAATAATGTTTATTACTTTTGAAACATGCAAAAATTGAATTTCCCTCAATATTCATTTCGGTTCAAAAATAATCAAAATAAAATAGCTGTTTTTGATGATCTAAGGAAAAAGTTTGTAATCCTTACTCCGGAAGAATGGGTACGTCAACATTGCGTAAAATTTTTATCTACTGAAAAAAAATATCCGCTAAGCCTTATTAACGTTGAGAAACAACTAAAAATCGCCGGACTCACAAAGAGATATGATATTGTGGTTTTTGAGCCTGATGGAAATATTCAGTTAATCGTTGAGTGTAAAGCGCCAAAGATAAATATCGCTCAGGAAACTTTTGACCAGATCGCACGTTACAATTTAACTTTGAAAGCCAACTTTCTTATGGTCACTAATGGCATAGATCACTATTTTTGTAAAATGGATTATGAAAATGAGAATTACATCTTCTTAAAAGATATTCCTGAATATTCCAGAGCATGAAAATAGCAATTGTCATTTTAAACTGGAACGGAAAATATCTCCTGGAAGAATTTCTCCCCTCAGTAATCTCTCACTCTAAAGAAGCAACTATTTATGTTGCAGACAATGCATCCAGCGATGGCTCTGTAGAATTTCTAAAATCACACTTCCCAGAGGTCAATATTATTCAGAATGAAATGAATGCGGGCTATGCCGGTGGTTACAATCTTGCCTTAAAATTGGTTAGAGAAGATATTCATATTCTCTTGAATAGTGATGTTGAGGTAACTGAAAACTGGTTAAAGCCAATATTAGAAGTTTTTGAGAATGAGCCTGAAACTGCTGCCATTCAACCCAAAATATTAGACTATAAGAAAAGAGATCATTTTGAATATGCCGGAGCCGCCGGGGGGTATATAGACAAATTTGGTTATCCATTCTGTAGAGGAAGAATTTTTCAGAAAATGGAAGAGGATCATGGCCAGTACAATCAAGATCAATATATTTTCTGGGCAAGTGGCGCATGCCTGGCTATTAGGAAAAAGGTTTTTTTCGAAATTGGAGGGCTGGATGAAGATTTTTTCGCCCATCAGGAGGAAATAGATCTTTGCTGGAGACTTCTTAACCATGGTTATAAGATTAAATATATTAGTGCTTCCAGGGTTTTTCATGTTGGAGGAGCAACATTAAAAGATATAAATCCTAAAAAAACCTTTTTCAATTTTAGAAACGGGCTTTTTTTACTTTTAAAAAATGTAGAACCCTCCAAGCTTTTTTATATTCTATTTATTAGAATGATCCTGGATGGAATCGCCGCATTAAAGTTTGTTTTTGAAGGAAAATTCAAGCACTTTTCTGCAATTTTTAAAGCGCATGCCAGTTTCTACAGGCATTACGGAAGAATGCGAAAAAAAAGACCGAAAGAATTCATTTTCAGGAAATACTATTTAATTTCCTCCGTTGTATACTCACATTTTGTACTGAAAAAAAACAAGTTCAATGAACTTTAAAAATAAATAAAAAAGGAAATGTTAAAATACCTTTCCACCTTATTATTTTTTTGATATTTTTGGTTCATCTAACAATTTAAAATTTAAGAAACGAGTTATGAAAAAAATCATGCTTCTGTCGGCAACAGCTGCCATCTTGCTATCTTCATGTGTTTCACAGAAAAAATACAATGAACTGGAAACCAAGCAAAGAGAAACACAGGATCAATTAAATACCGCTACGGTAAAATTGAATTCTTGCCTTGATGAAAAAGAACGTTTGAACGGTCAAATTTCAAACCTAAATAATACAAATGCCGCCCTTCTAAATAATGTTGGAGATTTAGCTACACTTTCTAAAAAGGAAGCTGAAAACATGGAGCGTTCTCTAGAAAGCATTAAAGAAAAGGATCTTGCTATCCGTTCTATGCAGGATGCAATGAACAAGAAAGATTCTGTAACCCTTGCCCTAGTGACAAGCCTTAAAGGAGCTTTAGGGGATCTTAACGATGAAGATATTGAGATCAATGTTGAAAAAGGTGTGGTTTACGTATCTATTTCAGATAAACTATTATTTGATAGCGGTCGTTACAACATTAACCCACGTGCAAAGGAAGTTCTTGGTAAAGTTGCAACTGTTGTGAAAAACAAGCCGAATATCGAATTTATGGTTGAAGGTCACACAGATGATAAATCAATTAGCACTTCAATGTTTGAAGACAACTGGGATCTTAGTGTAAAACGTGCTACTTCTGTAGTTCGAGTTCTACAAGACGATTTTGGTGTTGAGCCAGCTCGTATGACTGCTGCAGGTAGAAGTTATTACATACCTGTCGCTTCTAACGAAACTGCTGAAGGTCGTGCTAAGAACAGAAGAACAAGAATTGTTGTTCTTCCTAAGTTAGACCAGTTCTACAGTATGATTGAAGAAGGAATGGAAAAGGCCACTTCAGGAGAGGAGTAAGCATTCGATTTTATTATAAATTAAAAGCCCTGCAATTGCAGGGCTTTTTTTATTATGCTTATTTATTGGCTTCTTACGACTTCAAAAAGTCTGTAAATATTTTATTAAATTCTGCTGTATGAGTAAGAACAAGACCATGGGGAGCTTCTTCGATAACGTGGTACTCACTGCTCTTAATAATATCAGCGCTTTTCTTTCCTGAAATTTCAATGGGTACAATTTGATCTGCATCTCCATGAACTATTAACGTAGGCACATCAAATTTTTCCAGATCTTTTCTGAAATCGGTTAAACCGAAAGAATCTATACATTCCAGCGTAGCATTCGGAGAGGATTTGCAAGCGATGGACCAATAATAATCTGCCATTTCCTGGCTTATACGGTCTCCTACTTTATCGAAGTTTACAAACTGTTTCCCGAAGCCTTGTAAAAATGCAGGGCGATCTTTTTTAATCTCTTTTTTAAAACCTTCAAAAACCTCTTTTTCCAATCCGTCTGGATTATCGTCGGTTTTCAGCATAAATGGAGGCACTGCAGAAATTAGTGCTGCTTTAGACAGTTTGGAGGTTCCATAATTGCCAATATACCTTGCAACCTCTCCACCTCCCATAGAAAATCCAACAATGGTAACTTCCGAAAGGCTTAGATTTGTAATAATATCGTTAAGATCTTTGGCTAGCGTATCATAATCATAATTGGTCCAGGGTTTATCACTATCGCCAAATCCTCTTCTATCGTAAGTGATACATCTAAATCCTTCCTCTACAATAGAATTGATCTGGTATTCCCACATTCTGTTACTTAAAGGCCATCCATGAATTAATATTACAGGTTTTCCTTCTCCGTAATCTTCATAATATAATTTGATGTTGTTTCCTTTTTCCTTACTTGTAGTTTCAATAAAACTCATAACAATTCAATTTTTAGATAAAATATGAATGTTTACTTCTATTTAAAAGAATGAAACTCACTTTAGTATGTAATTAACTACAACCCAGAAATTTTCAGAAAACTTTTACATTATATCGATGCTTCCTTTTCCTTCCCTAATCACTTCAGGCTCATCAGTAGTTAGGTCTATTACTGTGGAGGGAATGTTATCTCCATAACCACCATCAATCACAATATCTACCAAATTATCCCATTTTTCTTTGATAAGTTCAGGGTCTGTTCCATACTCCAAAACCTCATCCTCATCTCTTATAGAGGTTGAAACGATCGGGTTACCAAGGCCTTTAACAATAGCTCTACATATATTATTATCTGGTACACGTATGCCTACGGTTTTCTTCTTTTTGAACACATTTGGCAGGCTATTACCTCCGGGAAGAATAAAAGTATAGGGACCTGGAAGAGAACGCTTTAAAATTTTAAAGGTTGCGGTATCAATTTGCTTTACATAATCTGAAAGATTACTAAGATCCTCACAAACAAAAGAAAAGTTGGCCTTATCCAGTTTCACGTTCTTTATCTGTGCAATCTTTTCCAGGGCTGAAACATTGGTAATATCACATCCTAACCCATAAATTGTATCTGTAGGATAAATTATGAGTCCCCCTTTTCGAAGGGTTTCTACAACTTTATTAATATGTTTAGGAGCAGGATTTTCATCATAAATGCGCAGTAATTCAGCCATAATAGTATTTTTTAGTCTTATTAAAAGTTAGCGTTTTTATCACAAACTTTAAAATAGAAAGATCAATCTGTCTTTTCTACTTCACTTTCAAGTTTTAAGACCTTACTCCCATCTTTCTGTTCAATAAACAAAGCCTTGTTTTC
>Ga0207878_100563_pt1 | contig 10440 bp, 9 predicted proteins | sample LinPmetageLP41_FD_184053 | JGI IMG/M metagenome (GOLD analysis project Ga0207878, IMG submission 184053) | Marine viral communities from the Pacific Ocean - LP-41 (SPAdes) | ecosystem: Environmental > Aquatic > Marine > Oceanic | place: Pacific Ocean | collected 2010-08-27 | reverse complement strand
CGTGGCGCTGTTGTTCGGCGTATTCACCTTGTTGATCGGTTCGTTGATCTACCTGGGCGGTCTACCCACGGCAGCCGATACGATGATCGCCGAGGCCCCGCAGAAGCTCGGCGCACCGACAGGAGGAAGCCTCACCACCTGGTTCTGTCTGCTGGTGCTGGTCGGCATCGGGGCGGCGATCTATCCGCATGCCTTTCAGCGGATTTTCGCGGCACGTAGCGAGCGCACGCTCAAGCGTTCCTTCATCCGCATGGCCTACATGCCGTTTCTGACTGCCGGCGTGGTGTTCATGGTCGGCATCATCGGTATCTCCGCCTTTCCCGACCTGACCACCGCGGAATCCGAACAGCTGGTGGGAATGATGGCTAACGCGCTGGCCAACCAGAATGCCTTCTTCTACTGGGCGATGGTACTGCTGTTCGGCGGCGTGATCGCGGCCATCGTGTCGACGGCCGACTCGGTGCTGCTGACGTTCTCGTCGATCATTTCCAACGATCTTTATGGGCGATATATCGCGCCGAACGCCGATGAATCACGCAAGATTCTGGTGGGAAAACTGGTGGGGGTCGCCGCCGTCGTCGTGCTGGTGCTGATCGCCTGGTATCCGCCGGGCACGCTGTATCAGATCTTCGTGCTCAAGTTCGAAGTGTTGATCCAGACCGCGCCGGCGCTGATTCTCGGACTCTACTGGAGCCGGCTCAATACGCAGGCCGTCTTCGTCGGCATGCTCGCCGGTACCGTGCTCGCCGCTGCTTTCACTTTTGCCGGCTATCGTCCGTTGGGCGTCTACAGCGGTCTGTGGGGATTATTGCTGAACCTGGTCGTATGCGTGGGCGGGAGCCTGATGAGTCAGATGACCGAAACCCATCGGCAGCGAACGTTGGACGTCATCGGCTGGCAACGCTGAGCCTGATGGATCGTCAACGCCGGGATGCCGATCACAGCCAGAATAGCGGCTCGTGATCGGCATCCCGCACCTGCCGCTCCAGCCATTGCTGGTAGCGCAACACGGCGCCTTTCAGAAGACGACTTGCCCGTCTCGCCATCAACGCTTTATGCCAAGGTTTCATAGCGTCATGTTTCACAAGTTAGGATCACTAATCGTGCCCACCTTTTTGCCGATTCAGTGATGAAGCGGCTCTGCCGACAGAGGCGATAATGTCATCCGCTGCTTTTCGCCACTGGAACGGTTTGGGATCTTCGTTGTAAATCGCCAGATAATGCCGGATCGAGTTTTCCAAATCGTTCACGCTGGTGTGCGCTTGCTGCTTGATCCATTTTTCGCTGATCGTTGAGAAAGAACGCTCCACCAGATTCAGCCATGACGCCGATGTGGGTGTGAAATGGACATGATAGCGCGGCCTCTCTGCCAACCAGGCTTTCACCTTGTCGATCTTGTGGGTTCCATAATTGTCCATGATGAGGTGAACGTCCAGGCACGCTGGCACGTTCCTGTCGATGGCATTGAGGAACTCAATAAACTCCGCACTGCGATGGCGACGCTTGAATCGCCCGATGACCTTGCCCGCCGCAATGTCCAGGGCAGCGAACAGCGACGTCGTACCATGGCGCTTGTAGTCATGAGTGTGTGTTTCAGGTTGTCCGAAGGTCAACGGCAGTCCAGGTTGCATGTCTAATACTTTCGAATGATACACCCGGTTCTCGCAGGAACACGCCGGATAAACCGGATAAATTAATGTGAGTTGAATGAAGATCGGCCGCTTAGAAACGCATTAGAAAGATGTACAGGTGTGCCGAAAGTACGACATGCATGAAGAAGCCGGCGAGAGAGTTCCATCCAGTAAAACAATGCCCGTGCAATCGATCGCGCGGGCATTTTGCGTGAGGAGGCCGTCAGGTTTATTCCACCGCTTGGGTCATGTCCGACGCCTGAACCACGTCCGGCGCTTGGGTCATGTCCGATGCCCTGACCAGGGTCCGCCAGTCAATCTCCTTGGGATGTACGCCCTCGTGCGAGGCGATGTTTGCTTGCTGGATCGGCGATTCGGTCCCAATAGCTCGGCCTCCTGCGGCAACCTTCTGCGCCGCATCCACCATCAGCCGGCGAAACTCGACTATGGCCAAGTCCGAAGCGCCCAGCACATCGGTATGGCGCTGCACCCGGCTACCCATGGAAACCCACATCACGATGTCCTGATTCGGGATTCCCGGTACCCCGGTGAAGTTGCCTTCCTTCATGGCCTCGCGATCCTGAAGAAAGTCATTTTCCAGCGTCCTGATCGGACGCCATTTATCATCCACATCGACACCTGGGACTGCGTAAGCGAACTTGCGCCACTCCTCGGTCGAGGGGACATTCGGCCCACCAAAGGCGATGAAGTGGAAAGCGGTCTCGTCATCGTTGATCGGTACGATCACGCTGGCCACCTTGTAATTATTGTTGGGTGGGATCAGTGAGTAATAAGGCGCGACGAACTCGGTGATACGCAGGTAGTTGTGCGTGCCCGCTTTCTTGATCGGCTTGCGGATGGCGGCATAGTGAAAACCATAGCTGGTGGTCTCGGTCTGCATCCGCGGCGACTTGTCGGTGGAGGGCCGGTACCAGGACTTGTCATCGGCCGAGGCGCCCTCGACCCTCGCCGGCACCATGTCGGACGAATGTAGCGATGACGAGTGCGCGCTGTCGATCTGACCTTCATGGATCTGCGCCCAGTTGGCAGGCACGCGGATCTTGAGGATCGAGACCGGCGTATCTTCCTCCGGGGCAAAGGCGGGCGGCTGAAACTCGGGCATATCGTCCTTGTCGCCAAGCCAGGCCCAAACGAAGCCCCCCCACTCACGTACCGGATAGGATCGCGCCTTCACCTTATTCATCAACGGGCTGCCCTCGGGTTCCGAGGACATAGCCAATACGTTGCCGTCCACATCCATCTTCCAACCATGATAAAGGCAGCGCAGCCCGCATTCCTCGTTGCGACCGAAGACCAGCGAGGCTTTCCGGTGCGGGCAACGCTCGTCGAGCAAACCGAGCCGGCCTTTGGTATCGCGGAAAGCGACATAGCTTTCGCCCAACGCTTCCACGCGCAGTGGCTTACCATCGGGTTCGGCGACTTCCTCGATCAGGCAGACCGGGGTCCAGTGCTGACGCATGAGTCTGCCCATCGGCGCTTCGCCAGTGACGCGTGTCAAAACTTCGTTTTCTTCGGGGGTAAGCATGAGATTACTCCTCCAACCCAATTATGTCGGTTGTGCTAGCCGATCCTGCGACACTTGACACCATATTCTTAGATATCTAAGTTATCAAGTGGCACGACGGTTTTCTGGAGAAACTGCATGGAATTTATCAAAATGCGCGTTGAAGGCCGGCGCGAATTGACCCCGAGCGTGACCGAATTCACGCTGAAGCCTATTGAAGATGTTGAACTTCCCGGTTTCATGTCCGGTGCCCATATCACCGTCGAGACGCCCTCGGGTGCGATGCGGCGCTATTCGCTCGTCAACGACGGTTCGGAGCCAAAGGAATACGTCATTGCCGTCAAGCGCGAGCTCAAATCGCGCGGCGGCTCGGCCTCCATGCATGACGAAGCGGCCAAGGGGACTGAACTGAATGTTGAGCCGCCCGAGAATGACTTTCCCATGTCGTCGGATGCACAGGAATACCTGCTCATCGCGGGCGGTATCGGTATTACGCCGATCTATGCGATGGCCAGCGAACTGGAGCGCCAGGGCAAGAATTTCCGGATCATCTACTGCACTCGGAGCGAAGAGGAAACCGCCTATCTCGACGAGTTATCGAGCGAGTTCGGCGACAGGATCACGGTCCATCACGACGAAGGCGACCCCGAGAAAGTGTATGACTTCTGGGATCACTTCGCGGAGCCGCAGCTGATGCACGTCTATTGCTGCGGACCGGCACCGCTGATGGAGGAAATCGACGCGATTTCAGGACACTGGCCCGAAGGCCGCGTGCATTTCGAGGATTTCAAGCCGGTCGAGGTCGTGCGCGCGGACGATACGCCTTTCGAGGTCGAGCTCAAGAATAGCGGCAAGACCGTGACCGTCCCCGACGACAGGTCGATTTTGGAGACGCTGCGGGATGCGGGCTTCGCGACCGTCAGTTCCTGTGAAAGCGGCACCTGCGGCACCTGCAAGACCCGCCTTCTGGAAGGTAATCCCGACCACCGCGACATGGTGCTGATGGACGAAGAAAAAGACGATTTCATCATGATCTGCGTCTCACGGGCCAAGTCGGAGAGACTGGTTCTCGACCTGTAAGTCCCGTTCGTCTGGGCGTCGCCGGGCTCGGCCACGCCTGCAAGCTCAAGCGTCAATACGGCATCATATAAACAAGGAGAAATAAGTTGACCGACCTCAAGCTGTCCCTCGCCATGGGGAATTACGACCGGACTCGGGCCATCCTCGATGGAAGAGCCAAAATCGATGGCGTCGACCCCGTGCCCATGCTGCTGTCGCCGGAGGAGATGTTCTTCCGCGCTTTTCGGCACCAGGCCTTCGATATATCGGAACTTTCGCTCTCCTCCTATTCGATCTCGGTTGCGCGCGGCGAGCCGCATTACGTCGCCATCCCGGTCTTCCTCAGCCGGGCATTTCGGCACACCTCGGTCTATATCCGGACCGATCGTGGCATCGAGAAACCGGAGGATCTGAAAGGCCGCCGCATCGGCATCGCCGAATATCAGCTTTCGGCCAATGTCTGGGCTCGCGGCATCCTGGAAGAGGACCACGGCGTCAAACCCTCTGACGTGACCTGGGTCCGTGGCGGAATGGACACACCCGGCCGGCCCGAGAAGATCAAGGTACAGTTGCCCGACGACCTCACGGTCGAGGAAGCGCCGCAAGGGGCGACGCTCAACGGCATGCTCGCCGCGGGCGAGATCGATGGTTTCATCGGCCCACGCTGGCCCCGCTGCTTCGCCGAGGGACACCCCCATGTCGGGCGGCTGTTTTCCGACAGCATCGGCGCGGCCGAGGACTATTTCCGTCGCACACGAATTTTCCCGATCATGCACGTCCTCGGCCTACGCCGTAGCCTTGCCGAGCAGTATCCGTTCCTGCCGGCGGCCTTGTTCAAGGCATTCAACGAATCCAAGCGCCTGGCCGAGGAAGCCTTGTCGGACACTTCGGCGACGAAAGTCACTATGCCCTTCGTCGAGGATACGCTGAACCGGGTCCACGCGCTGATGGGCGATGATCCCTGGAGCTACGGCCTGGGCCCCAACGCCCATGTCCTCGACCGCTTCCTGGACTATCACGCTGCGCAGGGGCTGTCCCCACGCAGAGTGCAAATCGAGGAGCTCTTCCATCCCTCCACTCTCGAAGCCTACAGCCTGTGAGCGAGGATCCGAAATGACCAATTACCGTTCCGGTGACATCGTCGAGATCAAGACAAACCGGGGTCTCGCCTACGTTCACCTGACCCACTACCACTCCAGCTACCCGCCAGTGGTCCGCGTGCTGAAGGGAGCCCACCGAACACGCCCGAACAACCTCGAGAAAATGATCGAGGGAAATGTGCGCTCCATCGCGATGATCCCGCTCGACAGTGCATTGGAGAAGCTGGGCCTCGCGCACGAGAAGGCCGGGCATCTCGCGCTGCCGCAGGAAGAGCGGAATTTTCCTACCTTTCGGATGCCGATCCGCGACAAGCAGGGCGAGATCGTCTACTGGTGGTTTTGGGATGGTCGAGGTCTGACCTATGCCATCGAACTGGATGAAAGGCAGAAGACCCTGCCACTGCGCGAGGTCATGTCCTCCACCCGCTTCCTCGATGAACTGCTGTCGGACGCCTAATGGAAATCGTTTCGTTGCGGAAAAAAGTCGAGTGATGCCCCTGATCGGCGAGCTTTTCGCGATTTTCGCGGCATTCTGCTATTCATTCGGATCGGTCGCGATTGCCAAGAACGCGCGCGATAACGGCGGAAGCGGCAATACTGTGCTGCTGTCGGTCGTGTTGACCGCTGTGATCTCCGGCGTGCTGTGGCTATCCATGGGCCCGCCTTTGTCCGGAAATGGTCTCAGCCTATTGAAAGGAATGGGCTATTTCGCCCTTGCAGGCATTCTGTCGACGGTTCTGGGGCGGCTTTTCTTCTTCCGATCCGTCGAACTCGTCGGGGCGATCGAAACCGGGCTGATGCGCCGACTGATTCCGGTCTTCGCGTCGGCTCTGGCGGTTGTCCTGCTGGGCGAACGGATCACGATCTGGATCGGGCTGGCCTTCGTACTGGTGTTTTTCGGTGTCGCCATCGCGGTTTTCCCCGCCTCCCCTCGGCGCGGGACGGATGCCGGAGTCGCAGCACGGGCGCGCAGGCAGCGAACGACCGGCCGGGCCTTCGCCGTGACCTCGGCGGCCAGCTATGGTGGATCCTACGTGACTCGGAAATTCGGCATGCAATGGCTGCCCGACCCACTGGCAGGAGCCTTCATCGGCGCCGTGACGGGATTGATGTGGTTCTGTCTCGCCGCTCTGTTCAGCGAGGAATACCGCGGTTACCTCAAGGATCTGTTCCGGAAACCGGCGATATGGCAAACGGTGGCGGCCTGTTCGATTTCGATCGGACAGACCTCACAGTTCGTCGCCTTGAAATTTACTAGCGTGACCATCGTGGCCATCATCGGCACGATCGAGGTGTTTCTTTCCGTCTGGCTGGCCGCTTACGTCGTCAAGACCGAACCACGGCCGGGACGCGGCTTTGTCATCGCATCGCTGCTGGCCATTGCGGGTGTCATCGTTCTGGCCCTTGCTCGGGCCAAGGCGTAATCCGGCTTTATACCGCAGCCTGACCGGTCACAGTGCGCTGCAACAGGGGCTCGCCTACCTAGCCTACTGCTCGAGACCAAGCGACAACTCGACATCTAACCGGCGCATCGCTCATATCAGCGAAAGGCCGGATTTCTCCTAGCCCAACGACGGCTCCCGCCTTTTCATGCGCAGCGGCAAGCCTTTCCCGAAGGTCCTCCGCCAGCGCTGCGTCTGGGATCTGAAGCCAACGGCAGCTCGCTCAGATCCTATCCGGGTTCAGAAATCGAAGAACACCGTCTCGCCCTCGCCCTGGAGGCGAATATCAAAGCGATAGCGGGGCTTACCCTCGCCCTCTTCGCGCTTGGCGATTAGTGTCTGGCGCCGCGTGGGCGATTCGACCGCGTTGAGTACCGGGCAGGCCGCGTTGGCCTCGGCTCCGTCCTCGAAGTAGAGACGCGTATGCAACTGGATGTTGATACCACGGGCGAACACCGCGAGCGTGACGTGCGGCGCCATCAGGCGGTCATCGCGGCGCGCGACCTGGCCCGGTTTGATGGTGTGAAAGCACCATTCGCCGTCGTTTTCCACCGTGGTCGCGGTGCGTCCGAAGCTGTTGAAGGGCGCACGTAGATCGAATTCGCACTGGTAGTCGCCATGAGCGTCCGCCTGCCAGGCTTCCAGCAAGGCGTCGCGCACCAGGTCGCCGTTGCCGTCGATGACGCGACCCACGAGTTCGATGGCCTCACCGTCGGCTTCCGGCGAGGCGAGCCGATTCCAGATTTCTTCCTCGCGCGGCGGCAAGCCGGCGATATCCAGGGCCAGGCCGATATGCACGTAAGGGCCGGCCGTCTGTGATGCGGTTTCACGCAGCAGGGTTGCAGCGCAGGGCTGTGAGTTCGGCTGTTGCATGGTTTACCCCTGATTCTCGAAATAGGTTTGCAGTTCACCGCGGATCACCAGGTCGAAGCGGTAGGCCAGGCAATCCATCGAGCGGCTACGCGCCATGTCGAGACGACCGATCATCGTCTCCACGGCCTCGGGATCGCGCAGGGTATGCACGATGGGGCACAGCGGAATCAGCGGGTCACCCTCGAAATACATCTGCGTGATCAGGCGTGTGGAAATCGACGGTCCCATCACCGAGACGTGAATGTGCGCCGGCCGCCAGCTATTGACGTCATTGGGCCAGGGATAAGGGCCAGGCTTGATGGTGCGAAAGCGATACCAGCCCTCGTCGTCGCTCAGGCAACGCCCCACGCCGCCGAAATTGGGGTCGAGCGGTGCCAGGTAGCCGTCCTTCTTGTGGCGGTAGCGCCCACCGGCATTGGCCTGCCACATTTCCACCAGGGTATTGGGTACCGGCTTGCCGTACTGGTCGACGACGCGACCGAACATGATGATGCGCTCGCCGATAGGCAGCCCGGCCTGCCCGGCGCGCGCGGGATCTTCACGATAATTGAGCAGCAGGTCATTGTCGTGCGGCCCCATGCGCAGGCGCGAGAAGTCGGGGCCGCCGAGTTCGGAGACACTGGGCGCCTGCATGCTGACGTAGGCCTGGCTGGGGGAGCGCGCCACCGAGGTCTTGTAGCCCGGCGCACAGGCCGGGGGATGCCAGTTACGGTCGCGCTCGACGAAGCGCTTGTTATCGTTGCGAGGCATGCGAATCTCCTGATCGAAAGGACCGCGGCACGAGCGAATGCCGCGATATCATGCCTCATTGTCCGGGCCTAGCGCCGTCTGCCAATTGAAATGGCCGACCACCGCTATAACCCAGAGGATATATCGGCCAAAAGTCTATGCGACTAAGGAATAAGCATTCGACCGAGCGCCGTCACACCGCAGGCACTGCCATCTCGGCGACGATATCGCGCAGACACGCGCTCAAGGCGTCGACACCAGGGTTGTGCGGCAGGGCGATGTTGGTGCATACCCCTACGGAGCCGCCCCGCGATTCCAGCCGCACGGGCAAGCGTGCCAGGCGGCCATCGCGGAGATCCTCGCGTACCGCATCGAGAGGCGCGACCCAAAGCGCGTCGCTGGCCAGGGCGTAACGTCGGCTCAGCGAGAGCGATAGGGTTTCCAGCGCGATACGCGGCGGCTCGGCGCCTTGCTCGACCCAGAAGCGCTCGACTTGATCGCGCAAGGTGGTCGACGGCGGCGGAACGATCCATGCATGGACGGTCAGCGCTGCGCCTTCCAGGGTGTCGTGCGCCAACAGCGGATGCCCGGCGCGCACCACCAGCACCAGCGGCTCGTAATACAAGTGCTCGAACTGCAATCCGCGAATTTCGCGTGCCTCGCTCATGCGTCCGGCCACCGCATCCAGTTCTCCCATTCGCAGACGCGAGAGCAGGTACGCACTGGGCCCCGTCACTACATGAACGCACCATTGCGGTGCCTGAGCATGCAGGCGATGCAACGCCCGAGGAAGCATGCCTTCCTCGACGGTCGACAGCGCACCCAGACGCAACACTGCTTCCTGCTGGGCGGCGTCCCGTACCGCCTGAAACCCTTCGCCCAGGCTGCGCAGCGCCGGGCCGGCGTGACGCAACAGGGTCAAGCCGGCGGCGGTCAAAGTCGCGCCATGCGGGCTGCGCTCGAAGAGCGTCGTCTCGAGAATCTCTTCCAGCTCGCGAATCGTCTTGGACATTGCCGGCTGGGTAATGGAAAGCGCCTGCGCAGCCTTGGCCAGGCTTTGCAACCGCGCAACTTCCTGAAATGCCATGAGATGACGCAGCTTGACGCGAGCATTGAGCATGGCGATGTTCCTGAAGCATGAACTCGGACGGGCCAAAGTGCGGCCGGACAACGACTGGAACCGATGAAAGCCCAGCCACGAGAGCGCGTCAATCGATCTCGTTCCGGGCTTTCTGATGGTAGCGGTCTCTACAGCGTCAGCAGATAGAGACTCAATGACGGAAAGATGATCAGCAGCGCCAGCCGCACGAAGTCAGAGACGATGAACGGCGCCACGCCCTTGAAGATTTCGCCAAGCCCGACGTGCGGGGCCATCGCCTTTATCACGAACACATTCATGCCCACCGGCGGGGTAATCAGACCCAGCTCTACGGTGAGCACGGTGACGATGCCGAACCAGACCGGGTCGATGCCCAGCGCCTGGACGATCGGATAGACCACCGGCACAGTGATCACCAGCATGGCGATCGAATCCATGAACATTCCCAGCACGAAATACAGCAGCAGGATGCACAGCAGAACCGCTATCGGCGACAACGACAGACCGAGAATGAAATCGCTGATCGAGAACGAAATCCGCGATACCGAGATGAAATAGCCCAGCGTATCGGCACCCACCAGCATGAAGAACACCACCGTCGACAGCGCCAGGGTTTCCTGTACCGCGGCCCACAGCTCCTTGCCGCGCAGTCCCTTGATGAGCGCATAGAGCAAGGTGACGAAGGCCCCGACACTGGCACCTTCTGTGGGCGTAAACAACCCGAAGTAGATACCCAGGATGATCACCAGGAACACGCCGAAAAACGGCAGCAGCCCGGCCAGCGAGGCGAACTTCTCGAGCCACGAGGTGCGTTCGCCCGACGCCGCCAGCGACGGCTTGAGGTGCACCACCACAGTCACCGTCAGGGCATAGAATAAAAGCCCCATCAGGCCGGGAATCAGCCCAGCCATGAACATGTCGCCCACCGACTGCTCGGTGAGAATGGCGTAGATCAACAGCGCGATGCTCGGCGGGATCATGA
>Ga0207878_100562_pt1 | contig 10460 bp, 10 predicted proteins | sample LinPmetageLP41_FD_184053 | JGI IMG/M metagenome (GOLD analysis project Ga0207878, IMG submission 184053) | Marine viral communities from the Pacific Ocean - LP-41 (SPAdes) | ecosystem: Environmental > Aquatic > Marine > Oceanic | place: Pacific Ocean | collected 2010-08-27 | reverse complement strand
ACAATCACCATATTCCGCAGAAGGCGCTGCACCATCTATCACCGATCGCAGCAATGAAGGAATGGCAGGCCAAACGGCCAGAGTTATTTACCAAGCGGGTTGTCAATCACACGGGACCCGACAGCTAAGGAACGCTGCATAAATGTAACCGACCGGTGAACACACCTTCCGCTGAGCCCCGATTTCGATGACGGTAGATGTCCATCTATTCCTTAGTGGATGAACCGCCCCGGGGTTTTGAGGAGGCTCCAGCATCTGAGAGAATGGAGCCATGAACAAGTCAACCAAGTTTTCCCCTGAGGTTAAAGAGCGTGCGGTGCGGCTGGTGCAGGACCGGCACGCCCTGAACTCCCAGGCGCTGTTCCCAGGTCAGCAGCGAAGCCAATTCCAGTCCCTGCTCTCCGGCATACTCGCCCAGCGATATCTGCCGGGCTGAGGCGTGATACAAGTGGCCCAGCCAGAAGGCCTGGGTCGAGGTCAGCTCGCTCATGATGTCCTCCGCTGAGAAAGAGGACATCAGTGTGATCGGCATCAATCAGTTCAGGTAGATGGGGTTGGTGGATCGCTTACCGACGGCTAACAGGCAATGGCAAGAGCAAGATGGCGGCCCTGGGGGCGGCTATGCGAAAGCTGATTCACATCGCCTATGGTGTCCTCAAGGCCTATGGTGTCCTCAAGACGCAGACCGAATACCGGCCACAAACTGCCTAACGAGACGTTTGTGACCGGTTAGGAGAGATGGTATCTAGGCAGTTTCTTCAGTTTGTACGAGCACGGGAGTAAAATAAGTCTTCGAACGGCCGCCCATAGTAATTGGATCGATCATCTCCACGCATGCTTGGTAATGCGGCGTCTTGCGATGTTCGTCAAGCGCGGCCTCGCTTCCGAAGATCTCATAGACATAAAAATTATTCTCATCTTCTGGGTCGTGGAGCAAGTCAAATCGAATATTGCCCGGCTCTTGGCGAGTGCCTATGCAATTAAGAGTAAAAGCTTCGAGGAAGATGTCGCGTGTGCCGTACTGCACCTTAATGTTGACGAGTTGGATAAGCATGTCGATTCCTTTTCTTGGGCGAAGTTTTAATCTAAATGGCGCCAGGTGCTTGCCACATGGAGTCCGTCACGCCGGAGATGACAAGGTCGCGTTGGCTTGCATAGGCCTTAACCCATCTCTCACCAGCCTCATCATAGAGTGCGCGCAGGTCGGCGTTCGGTATAAATTTTGCATCAGTTGAGGCCCACGCGGAACCCGCTTCTTCGAGCGAAGAGAACTGCCCCGCCCCTTTCGCTGCCGCGGCTGCGCATCCTAGCGCCGTGGCCTCCTTGACCTTCGGAGTCACGACTTCAAGTCCGGTAACGTCTGCAAGGATTTGCGCCCAATGAGGCGATTTCGATGCTCCTCCCGCGAAGACGAGTCGCTCGGGCCGTTTCCCTGTCAATTCGAAGACCGCCTGAAGATTGCGATGGGCGACGATGGCCGCGTTTTCCTGTAGCGCGCGGAAGATCGTACCAGGTCCCGATTTTTTCGGATCGATCGAGAGATTTAGGAGCGAAGGCGCGGCATGAAACCATTTGCCATAGCGCATCACGTCGGAGAAGACGGGAATGAGGCCATAAGCGCCTGCTGGTACCTCTCTTGAGGCGGCCTCGAGTGCCGTATAATCCTTGCCATGGCCAAAGGCATCGCGGAACCAGCGCATCACGGCGCCAGTAAAAAAACTGATGGCCTCGGCTTGATTGAGGCCGGCAATCACGTGTGGGTTGATTCGCAAGTTCATCGCAGGGTCGGTAAGTGATAGCGGTACGTTCACTACTTGTTGCCAAAAAGTCCCGCCAAACACCGCGCAGTCGCCTTCGTTAACAATGCCAAGGCCAAGCGCACCGATCTGGCAGTCGCCTCCGCCAGCGACCACCAGTGTTCCTGGGGCAAGACCGGTTTCCCGCGCTGCGACCGCGTTGACGCTCCCGATAACATCACCAGTCATCACTCCGCGTGAAAGCGAAAAGAGATCGGGCGGCAGATCGACTGCCGCAAATGCCTCCGTAAGTGGCGCATGATTTTGCAAATCTAGGAGGCCTGTGGTGCCTCCATTCGAAGGTTCGATCGTCAACTGACCCGAAAGGCGGTATGTAATCCAGTCGGAGAGCATAGTCAATACCTTAGCGCGCTCAAGGGTCTTTGGCATATGGTGCCGGAGCCAGATGAGTCGGGGTAGGGCGCCGAGCGCATAGGTCTGGCCCGAGCGGGCATAGATGTCAGTCTCAAGTTTGGGGTGGTTAAGCTTAAGGTCTCTCACTTCCTTATCCGCACGCGCATCCACGTTCGCACAGGCCCAAATTTCTGTCCCGTTCCTGTCAAGTAGCACGAAAGCCTCACGCATAGACGTGGCGCTGACAGCAGCAATTTCTTCCGGTTGAATACCGCTCTTCGCGATTACTTCACGGCAACAGTGGGCAAGCGCGTTCCAGTTGCCCTGCGTGTCGAAATTCATCGAGCCCGCAAAGCGCGGATCGCTCGCGTGCCACCACTCTTGGCTTGCAGCGGCAATTTCTACGCCGTTATGATCGAATAGAACAGTACGACCGCTGCCCGTTCCAGCATCGAACGCAAGAAAATATGACATGATCAACCCTCCGCCGCATCGAGCAACGCCAACGCGGTTGGTTCGTCGGTAATTAGGATGTCGATAATATTGCCGCGCAACGCTGATAGAATCGGCCCCACCTTGATCGGTCCGCCTGCCGCGCCGATAACCTTTTTCGATAGACGCAACTGGTCGAGATTAACGCCGATGACGCGGTTGTAAAGCGGCGTATCGACGTTCTGGCCGCTCCGGTCGTAGAAACGGCAAAGGATATCGCCGCGTACACCGCCACGACGTAGTGGATCTATTTCTCCGATGGAAATGTAGCCTTGGGTCACAATGGTGGCGTCCCCACTAAGGCCTCCGATTCCGACGAGCTTATAATCCGCTTCGAGCGCCCTAGCCATTAAGTCTGCGATCGACGGCTCATGAGTTAACTCTTGTACAAGCTCTGGGGTTGAGACGACGAGCGGGGCAGGAATGATGTTTACGTTATGATTCCATTTCGCCTCGCGCATACCTTCGACATAAGTCTGGACGCCGCCGGTAAGGGAGTAGAGACCGATGTCACGTTGTTGCGCCGTATAGCCAAGCATGCGAATCGAATGGGTGACAGTCTCTCCCCAGCCGACCGCCAGGCTTTCTCCATGGGAAAGCTTGTGCATCAGATACTGTGCGGCGGCCTGTCCAACACGCAGATTTACATCTTCAACCAAGCTTCCGGGGATCACTCGGCAGTCGATCAGGCTGAACTCATTCATCACTCGCGTTTCGAGTTCGAGGCACCCCTGCTGACGCGAGTTGATCCGTACTTGAATTAAGCCCGATGTGCGCCCTGCCTCGAGCAACCGAGATACTTTGATGCGCGGAATATTGAGGATTTTGCCCACTTCATTCTGCGTTAGACCATCGTTGTAATAGAGCCAGGCCACACGGGCCAAGAGTGCCTCATCGGCACCGCTATGTATCGAATCAGCCATGTGCGATGTACCTCTTGCTCGCGTAAAGTTAGATCAAAATATTATACTTTCAACAAACATACTTGGAATTTTTTCGAAATTACACCCAAAAAGCCCTATTTCTACATAAAGTCGCATTGACAGCGACCCTGTATAAGAACAATTGTATCAATATCAATCATATTAACAACCCATGGATGTCTGGTTCATGCTCTTATCTACAGGAGAGATCGTTATGAAAACGGTGCTTGCGGAACTAATTTCTATATCGAAAAGCTATGGGGGCATTCCTGTGCTTAAACATGTGGATTTTTCGATCCGCTCCGGTGAAATTCATGCGCTATTGGGCGGCAATGGCGCGGGCAAGTCGACATTGATGAAGATTTTCGCCGGCCTTTTAAGCGCCTCGAGCGGCGAAGTACATATTGGTGGCGCGCCACTTGCTCCAGCAACGCCCGCACAGGCGCAAGCCATGGGTCTGTATCTTGTACCGCAGGAGCCCCACATCTTTCCGAACCAGTCCGTTCTTGAAAATATTTGCATTGGACTACCCAAGCCTGCCCAGGCCTATCGCAAACGAGCGATGGAGCTGATCACCCAACTTGGTGTAGCACTTTCGCCAGAGACGAAAGCCGCTACGCTCGAACTCGCGGATCGCCAGATCGTGGAGATTCTGCGCGGTCTCATTCGCAAAGCTAAGGTTCTGATTCTCGATGAACCGACCTCCTCATTGACGCCTCATGAAGTCGACACGCTGTTCACTCGTATGCGCGCACTGCGGGCTGCGGGACACGGGCTAGTTTTTATTTCCCACAAAATGCATGAATTGCGCGCAGTTTCCGATTACATCACCGTTTTACGCGACGGCTATGTCGCCTTCAGTTCCCGGATGGAGCAGAGTGAGGACGCCGAAATCCTCGCTGCAATGAGCCCTGGCATCACCATCCTCGACAAGCGCAATGTGGCATGCAGGCCAGCCAACGAGCCACTTCTCGTTGTTGATGAATTATCTGGCGAGGGATTTGTTGGCATTTCCCTTACACTCCGGCGCGGTGAAATCCTAGGGTTGACCGGGGTGGTGGGAGCGGGGCGCACTGAATTTGCGGAGACGCTTGTAGGGTTGCGCCAGCGCCGCGCAGGAAGGGCAATGCTCGATGGTCAGACGTATTATGCTGATAGCCCGAATGCGGCAGTAGGTCAAGGTGTTGTCTATCTATCTGAGGATCGCCAACAATACGGGCTTTTCCTCGACGCGCCGCTTTTCTGGAACACGTCATCCTTCGTGCATCAGCGGTTGCCGTTTTTCTTGCGACCGAGCCGCGAACGAAGACGTTTTCAGACCTATCGCGAAGCGCTCGGCATTAAGTGTACGAGCCCAGACCAACCTGCCAGGAGCCTTTCCGGAGGCAATCAGCAGAAGGTTCTCTTCTCGAAATGCCTTGCCGCTGAGCCGAAGGTGCTCATTCTCGACGAGCCGACGCGCGGCGTCGACGTGGGGGCGCGCAACGACATTTACCGCATTATCGACGATCTGGCATCAAAGGGTACGTCCGTCCTGTTGATATCGTCGGACTTTGACGAGGTGGTGCGCTTGTCCGACCGAATCATGGTAATGGCTGGTGGCCATCTTTCCGGCGAGCTTGAGGGTGGGGCGAGCAACGACAATATCGCTCGACTGGCCTTTGAGGCCGGGGAGACAGCTTATGCTTGAACGTATCGCACGCGACCGAGTTGTGACGATATTTCTCGTGACTATGGCCGTCCTGCTTGCGGTCGGAGCGGCAGCGCCTGGTTTCATTGCTCCACGCACAGCATCTATTATCTGGTCGAATGGGATCGTTTTCATGCTAGTCGCTCTGGGTATGTTCCCAGTGATTCTGACGCGCAACATCGATGTTTCAGGCGGCTCGGTTCTCGGGCTTTCAGCGGTCACACTCGGCCTTACGCTCAACAGTGGCATCGCAATGCCAATGGCGTGTGCGCTTACGCTTGGAGTAGGCCTTTTAGCAGGAGCGCTCAACGGGGCGCTGGTCGCAGGTCTCGGCGTACCATCGATTGTAGCCACTCTCGGCACGCTCGGCCTTTATCGGGGAGTGATGCTTATTGCCACTGACGGAAAATGGATTGAAGAACTGCCAGAAGCACTCAAGTCGCTAGGGGCAACATCTGTGGTAGGGCTTTCAGTGCTGGGGATCGTAACAGGACTCGTCATTTTCGCAGCTTGGGCGTTCCTGCGCTCACGCCGCGGTCGCTGGGTCATGGCAGTGGGAGATAATCGTACCGCGGCGCGTCACCTCGGTCTACCGGTAAAACGCATCGAGCTGCTCTCATTCATCTGGGCTGGTGCGATGTACGCGCTTGCTGGTATCGCTTTTGCCGCCCAGATCGGCTTTGTCCCCAATCAGGCCGGTGCGGGAATTGAGTTACGTGCCATTGCAGCCCTCGTGCTCGGCGGCACTAGCCTGCTAGGAGGGGTCGGATCGATTGCAGGCGTCGTTATTGGTGTGATCTTCTTCACATCAATCGACACCTCGCTAGTATTTCTTAAAATTCCTGCCTATTGGAACGACCTCATAGGGGGCGCGATGCTCTTGAGTGTTCTACTTATCGATGGCCGTTTGCGGATCACACTAACGGCGCGCGACCGCGCCGCGCGCTACCGGCGTTCAAGCTCTCAAGCCGACTTTCGCAAAGACCTGGAGGACGCAGTATGAAGCGATATCTTATGAGCTGGGAAACCTTGCTTCTAGCCCTCCTAGCGTTGGAGCTCGTCATTTTTGGTGCAATCAATCCGCATTTTCTACAACCCTCATCGCTTTTGTTCGGAACGTCGGATTTCGTACAGGTGGGCATAATAGCCGTGCCGCTGACGTTCGTCATCATTGCGGGCGGGATCGATGTAAGCTTTGCTTCAACTGTTGGTCTCGCAGCCATTGTTTTCGGTATCGCCAATTTTTTCGGGCTTGCTATGCCACTATCACTTCTGGCCGGCTTCGCCACTGGTGCACTCGCCGGCGTTTTGAACGCGAGCATCATCCGCTTAACTCGCCTCCAACCGCTCGTAGTGACACTGGGTTCACTCTATATGTTTTCGGGCATCGCAACTGTACTTTCAGGGCTCGTCGGGGCGAACGGCTATGAAGGGATCGGCGGTTTTCCTGAGAGTTTCACTGCGCTTGGCTATGCGCAGGTTCTCGGAATGCCCATGCCGCTCTTCGTCTTTTTGTGTTGCGCCACGTTTCTGCTCGTGGTTTTACACACCACCCGCTTCGGCCGCCTTGTGTTCCAGATTGGTCAGAACGAGAATGCCGCGAAACATTCAGGTATGCCCGTCTTCCGAGTTCAGCTTTTGACCTATGTGTTAACGGGGCTTGCCGCAGCACTTGCTGGGATTATGCTGTCAGCCTATTTCGGCTCAGCCCGCATGGATCTCGGTAGCGCAACCCTACTTCCCGCGATCACGGCCGCCGTTCTGGGTGGGGCATCAATTTACGGCGGGCAAGGCTCAGTGCTCGGCACCATCATCGCGACTTTCATCATCGGATATCTGCAACAGGGACTGCAAATGAGTGGTGTCCCAAGCCAGATTTCCAGCGCGCTTTCCGGAGCGCTTCTGGTTCTTGCTGTGGCGCTGCGCCATGGCGCCTCGTTCCTATGGACGGCTTTGCCAGTCCGCTCAAGTCAGGTCAACTGACCTCTGAACGCACATTTCAATACAAGGAATAACGATAATGCGTCAATATATAAAGTTCATGATCATCGCCGCGGGTCTTGTGATGGCCAATATGGCTGTAGCCCAAGATATCGCGTTTATTCCGAAGCTAGTCGGAGTAGGATTTTTTACATCAGGTGGTAACGGCGCGATGGAGATGGGTAAAAAGCTTGGTATTAATGTTACCTATGATGGGCCGACCGAGCCAAGCGTTTCCGGTCAGGTCCAGTTCGTGAATAACTTTGTCAATCGGGGCTACGATGCGATCATCCTGTCTTCTGTATCCCCTGATGGCTTATGTCCCGCGCTCAAACAGGCAATGGCACGCGACGTGCTTGTCATGACTTGGGACTCCGATGTAAACCCTGAGTGCCGCTCCTACTACATCAATCAGGGGACGCCCGAACAGCTCGGTAGTCTGCTAGTCAACATGGCGAGCGATAGCCTTAAAGGAAAGAAAGAGGCAAAGGTTGCCTTCTTCTATTCCTCACCGACCGTAACAGACCAGAATGCATGGGTAAAAGCGGCAAAGGCGAAGATAGCTACCGATCATCCGGCCTGGCAGATCGTGACGACCCAATATGGCTATAATGATGCGCAGAAATCGTTACAAACGGCAGAAAGCATTCTGAGCGCTTATCCCGACCTCGACGCGATAATCGCGCCTGACACGAACGCACTTCCCGCTGCCGCGCAGGCAGCTGAAAACCTCGACCGCGCAGGCGATGTGGCGATTGTCGGTTTTTCTACCCCAAATGTGATGCGCCCCTATGTGAAGCGTGGCACAGTCGAACGCTTTGGTCTTTGGGATGTAAAACAACAGGGCGCGATTTCAGTCGCGGTCGCAGCGCATGTGCTCAAGAACGGCCCTCTCAATGTTGGCGATAAAATCGAGATTCCAGGCATCGGCGAGGTCGAGGCCTTCCCAAACTCGGTGCAAGGCTATGATTACGAGGCTGACGGAAATGGCATAATCCTGATGCCAGAGCGTACCGTGTTCACCGCTGATAACATCGACGATTTTGATTTTTAATCTCAAAATTACGATAAATTACCCGGACATTAACTTGCTCTTGTACCCTCGGAGAGGAGAAAACTATGCAGTCCCGCTGGAATGATAACGATGCGCAGGCTTTCATCACGGAGTCCGAACTCAAGGGGCAAGATACCGCTCTAGGACTTAGGATCTACACGTCGCGCCTCATAGGGCAGGAGCCCGATCTCGTGTTACATGGTGGGGGAAATACTTCTGTTAAAATTCCGAAGGGCGATGGTGGCTCGCTGATCCATGTAAAAGGCTCGGGTTGGGATCTTGAGCATATTGAGGCGCCTGGGCTTCCGGCTCTGCGTCTTGATTCGCTTCTGACGACGCGAGACATACCTCATATGTCAGACGAAGATATGGTAGCCTTTCTGCGTGCGCATCTTATCGACTCATCCGCACCAAACCCTTCTATTGAGACGCTCCTGCACGCATACATGCCTCACACCTTCGTCGATCACACTCACGCAACCGCGATCTTGGCTCTGTCCAATCAGTCGGACATGAAGAAAGTGGTGCAGGAAATCTACGATGGCCGTGTCGGTTTCGTTCCCTATGTTATGCCAGGTTACGCGCTTAGTCATGCATGCAGCGCAGCACTGAGTCGAGACCCAAATGTGGATGGGCTTTGGCTCGAACAGCACGGACTTTTTACCTTCGCTGAGACGGCGCGCGGTAGCTATGAACTAATGATTGAGTTCGTCACTTTGGCCGAGAGCTATCTTGCGGATCGTGGAATAAAGGTACCAGGGCCGCAAAAAAACGATCGCGAGTCTCCCGAAGGACTGACCGAAATGTTACGAGACGCACTCCTCTGTCGGGGTGTGTTCAATGAAGGTGCTGAGCTCGATTTCCGCTCTACACCTTCGATTCGCACTTATCTAGAACGCGATAACCTTGAGGAACTAACTCGGCGCGGTACGGTGACGCCAGACCATGTCATTCGCATCAAACCATTCGGAATGTGCTTTCAATCGCATAACGGACGAGCCGGATTGGACCAAGCTATTGACGAATTTATAGAGGAATACTGCGCATATTTCGAGCGCAATGCTTCTAATGCCACTGAGAAAAAGATCATTCTCGATTCGCTCCCGCGTGCGATCCTGGTACCCGGTATTGGCCTTTACGGCGTTGGCGTGAACAAAAAGGCCGCCCAAATCGCAGGTGATCTTCTTGAGCAGACCTCGCGGATTGTGAATGCAGCTGAGGACTACAAGCGGTTCACTCCAATCTCGGAGTGGGAGATGTTCAATATGGAATATTGGTCCTTAGAACAGGAAAAGCTAAAGATGAAATAAAATGATCGGCTTGACTTGTTAGGAAGTATTCTTAATTAGGAGATCCATATGACGGCTGATGCAAGACTGCAAATATGGCCTTTAGAGTAAATCCATGAGCAGAGAGTCTTGGCTGGGTTCCAGAGGCCTGCTTAGGCGCGGAGAACAGGCACTCCGGGTTTTCAAATGCTTTCACGGTCATATGGATGTTTATGCTCAGACCGCCGTGCCTCATCACTATTAGACCCGAATATTCAGGAATTCGAGGGGATGACCCAAAGTCCTGTCGATCTCGACGAACTCTTGGCAACTCGACAGCGACTGATAGAGGACCTTCACTCCCGGCTCGATGACCACGCACGGCGGTTCCTGTTGAGCCTGCATGACGGCGCGCCGGAATTCGAGACGATCGAACGTCCTCAGGCAGTCGATCTGCCTGCCGTCCAGTGGAAGCGCCTTAACCTGAAAAAGTTACAGAACAACAACCCTGGTAAGCACGCAGCGCAAAGATCGATGCTGGAGGCGTTGTTCAAATAACGATGGCCGGGCGGGCTTCGCATTTCGCTCGGAACTTACGCCTCGTTGGTCTGGGGTGAGGCGATCTGCCTTGGCCGCAGCCGACGGTGCAACCTGTCGAGATAGAGATAGACTACCGGCGTGGTATAGAGCGTCAGTATCTGGCTGATGATCAGGCCGCCGATAATGGTGATCCCCAGCGGTGCTCGCAGGCCGGCGTTTTCGTCGGTGCCGATCAACAGCGGCAAAGCACCGAGCAGTGCCGCCAACGTGGTCATCATGATCGGTCGGAAGCGCACCAGCGCGGCGTGACGAATCGCTTCCTGCGGCGTCATGCCCTGGTCGCGCTCACAGATCACGGCGAAG
>Ga0207878_100561_pt1 | contig 10523 bp, 8 predicted proteins | sample LinPmetageLP41_FD_184053 | JGI IMG/M metagenome (GOLD analysis project Ga0207878, IMG submission 184053) | Marine viral communities from the Pacific Ocean - LP-41 (SPAdes) | ecosystem: Environmental > Aquatic > Marine > Oceanic | place: Pacific Ocean | collected 2010-08-27 | reverse complement strand
CCGCTCGCCCCAAGGCCAGATGCGAAAACGCCAGCCGTTCATCTTGCCATCCGGCGGCCTGCGCCAGCGCCACGGCGTTCTTGGCATGGGTCAGACGCGCCGTGCTGGACACATCCGGCGACAAGGCGCCCTGAATGGCCTTGCTCCAGCGCTCCGTCGCTTCGGGCGTGGCCCCGCGGTCAGCCACACGCCCACTGGGATTCACCCGAGCCAGAATTGCCGGGAGCCGTGCCGCGACCTGTGCCTGCGACATGCCGGATTGCAGACTGGAGTCATATGTCGCTCGCAATAACATCATATCATAGGACGTCAGCACTACATTCACGTTGTCGTCGTTGAAGGTCGAATATGGCAGGCGATACAAATCGTTGAGGGGGCCCACAGCCTGCGCCAGCTCTTCGTGGAGGCAATCGCGGATTTCCTGAGGACTGACGTCATACGGCAGGAAAATACTGGCGCGGGTGCGTGTGGTTAGCGTCGTCCAGTCGATCTCGGGACTGAAGCGTTTTGCCAGATAGTCGCTCCATCCCGCAACGCGCGGCACCACGAAACAGGCGGCACCGGGAACGAAACGTTGCAGCGTCTTGCGGGGCAGGGCGGAAATCGTGATCGACCCCATTTCGCCCGCTTCGGCACGGCGGATGTCGATCTTTGCCTCGCCGCGCAAGCGCACCAGCAGGTCGTCCAGATCGGGCTGCAGCGTCGGCGGCAGGGATGTGCCGGTCGCGTTTTCGACGGCAACGGTGATCGGGCCTTCGTAACGGGTGAAGGTGTTCAACTGACGCCCGGTTTCCAGCTGAAATGTCAGCGCCATGAAGTCGCGGGCCAGTTGCGCATTGGGTTGCACAGGCAGGCGCATCGCGGGCGCACCGCTGAACCGGCGCGGGGCCGGCAGTGCATCGGTGATATTGGCGATCGTGGCGCGCGTGGCCTGCGGAGCAAGACCCGGTGTTGCGCAAGATGCCAGCGCCATGACGGCGAGGCTGGCGAGCGATTTCAGCATGAGCACACCGTTCTTCGGACAGGCGCGCACCGCGAATGCGGATGGATGCGGGTATGCCTACAAGCCTGACTGGACAAAAGGACGTGCGGCGCGATGGGGCCGCTGGCATGGGCCATGGTCACCAACGTGCGGTCGTCTGCCATGACCGGGAGAATCCCGATTGTTTCCATTTCCATGTCGTAACTGCTCGCATCTTTGTGCTTTGTGTCAAGGCTATGCGGTCAATGTGGCCGGATTGGGGCATGGACAAGGCGACGTTGGGCGAAGGCTCGCCGAAACGGGAGGATCGGGGTGGCGTATGATCCCTGATGTCGGCTCGCGCCCCGGAACACGGTTTCGCGGATTTTCGCGCGCTGCAATCCGGTTGGAAACTCCCAACCTCAGGGCGTTAGATCGACAACGTTCCCGCTTTTTTTCTTGTGATCCGGTTCGACATGTATCGAAATCGCCGCGCCTTCCAGTGCGACTGTCAGGGCAGCCTCGATCCGATCGCAGATCGCATGGGATTCCGATACCGTCATCTTGCCCGGAACGATCAGATGGAATTCGACGAAGGTGGTCTGTCCCGTCTGTCTCATCCGGAGATCGTGGGCCTGAAGCGCCCCTTCCCCGTTCGCGGCGATGATGGTCTCGACCCTGCTGCAGATATCGGAATCAGGTGCCTCGTCCATCAACCCACCGATCGACGACCGCATCAGAACCCAGCCGGACCAGAGCACGTTGACTGCCACCACAAGGGCGATCACCGGGTCGATCCAGTTCCAACCGCTCAACTGGGCCAGAATGAGGCCAAAGATAACGCCCACCGATGTGATGACATCGGTCATCAGATGTCGCCCGTCCGCTGCAAGCGCTGGCGACCGGATGCGGGCCCCCCAACGGATCAGAACAAGTGCCCAGACGACATTGAGCAGCGTTGCAAGTCCATTGACGGCCAGTCCGGCCGCGGGCGCGTCAAGCGCGCGGGGAAAACGCAGGGCTGCGAACGCCTCCTGCATGATAAGGATCGCCGCCAGGACGATCATCGCCCCTTCCATCACCGCCGAAAGGTATTCCGCCTTGCTGTGCCCGTAGGGGTGATTGGCATCGGGCGGCCTGGCGCTGATCCTGATCGCGACCAGGGCCATGACTGCTGCCACGATGTTGACGACACTTTCGAGTGCGTCTGAATAAAGGGCGACGCTGCCCGTCATTCTGAAGGCGATCCATTTCAGGGCAAGCACGACGATCCCAAGGATGATCGTACCGACCGCCAGTTTGCTCGCATCCAGTGTCACGTTGCTTCAACCCGCCAGCATTGCGTAGATGGCTGATCTTTCACTCGCCCGTCCCGATGGCAACACGACCGGCAGCGCGCCGCCGTTCATATCCCTATCGGCCGCCGCGCGCCATGAAAGCCAGCCGTTCGAACAGATGCACGTCCTGTTCGTTCTTCAGAAGTGCGCCGTGCAGGCGCGGCAGGGCGGAGTTGGCATCGGCCTTCAGATCATCGGCTGTCAGATCCTCGGCAAGCAACAGCTTCAGCCAGTCCAGCATTTCCGACGTTGACGGTTTCTTCTTCAATCCTTGTTGATCGCGCACCGCGAAGAACTGCGTCAGCGCCGTCGTGAGAAGCGACTGCTTGATGCCCGGATGATGCACTTCGACGATGCGGCGCAGCGTTTCGATGTCCGGGAAACGGATGTAATGAAAAAAGCAACGGCGCAGAAAGGCGTCCGGCAGCTCCTTTTCGTTGTTCGAGGTGATGATGACGATGGGGCGATGCCTGGCGCGGATCGTCTCACCCGTTTCGTAAACGTGGAACTCCATCCGGTCGAGTTCCTGCAACAGATCGTTCGGAAACTCGATATCCGCCTTGTCCACCTCGTCGATCAACAGGACGACGCGTTCGTCCGCATCAAAGGCCTGCCAAAGCTTGCCCTTGCGGATGTAGTTGGAAATGTCGTGGACCCGCTCATCCCCCAACTGGCTGTCGCGCAGGCGGGACACGGCATCGTATTCATACAGGCCCTGTTGCGCGCGCGTGGTCGATTTCACCGCCCATTCCAGAATTGGAACGCCAAGCGCGGCGGCGACCTGACGGGCCAGTTCGGTTTTTCCCGTTCCCGGCTCCCCCTTGACCAGAAGCGGACGTTCCAACGTGATTGCCGCGTTGACGGCCACTGAAAGGTCGTCGGTTGCTACATAATCCTTGGTGCCTTCAAACTGCATTCCGCATCCCATTCGCAGGTCCCGTTTGGCGCGCAACCTAACAGTCGCCCCCCTTGGCGCAAGCAGAGCTTCGCGGGGCGTGACAAGCCCCCGAACCTGTTGTAAGCGCGGCGATAGAGGGCCCGGTTCGGTTCATCGCCTAAGACAGAACCTGCAACGGACCGGTGCGAAGGAGCGACGACTATGAAAGCCGAGACCTTTCTCCCATCCGACTACACGCCCGCTGAGGGCGAGCCGTTCATGAACGAGCGTCAGACGGAGTATTTCCGCCGTAAGCTGAACGCCTGGAAAGCCGACCTTCTGGAAGAGACCGAGCGCACGCTGGAAGGTCTGCAGGGTGCCGCCCGAAGCATTCCGGACATCGCTGACCGTGCGTCCGAGGAAACCGATCGGTCGATCGAACTGCGGACACGTGACCGGCAGCGCAAGCTGATTTCCAAGATCGATGCGGCCCTGCGTCGGATCGAGGATGGCGAATACGGATATTGCGAAAAGACCGGTGAGCCGATTTCGCTCAAGCGTCTGGATGCCCGCCCCATCGCCACCATGACGGTCGAGGCGCAGGAAACGCACGAGCGCCGCGAGAAGGTCCACCGCGACGACTGATCCGATGATCGCCTCTGCGGTCTTGGCGTCCGACGTCACCGTTCTGGGCGCGGGAATTGCCGGGCTGGCCATAGCCATTGCCTGCGCGCAACGGGGCCGCTCTGTGACAGTGATCGAACAGGCAGCGGCACTGACGGATATCGGTGCAGGGTTGCAGATCGCGCCGAACGGCGGGCGCGTGCTGGCGGCCCTGGGTGTCACGCCCCGCGCGATTGCAAGCAGCGCTGTCCACGTGATCGACGGGGTGTCGGGAAAATCCGTGATCCGAATGCCGCTCGGTCCCGGTTTCCGGCTGATCCACCGGGCCGACCTGATCTCCGCACTGGCCGACCGTGCCGCCGATATGGGTGTAACGCTTCGGCTCGATACCAGGGTCACCGACATCGCGGACGGCGGGCGAGCCCTGCACCTGAGCGAAGATACCGCAATGCCCACGGCCCGACTGATCGGGGCTGACGGTGCACGGGGCAGGGCAAGGGCATTTGTCGCGCCGGACCACCGCGGCGCTTTTACCGGACAGGTCGCATGGCGTGCGATCGTCCCGGTCGATCAATGGCCAGCGGAAGCGCAGATCCACACCGGAAGCGGCCGTCATCTGGTCTGCTACCCCCTGCGCGATGGCCGGGCGCTGAACATCGTGGCGGTCGAGGAACGGACTGCATGGACCGACGCGGGCTGGTCGCATACCGAAGACCCCGCGCACCTGCGCGCCGCCTTCGCCGGGTTCGCCACCCCGATCCGTATGTTGCTGGACCGGGTCGAAACCGTGCATCTGTGGGGCCTGATGGATCATGGAGCAACGCCGCGGTGGACGCGCGGGGCCTGCACGTTGATCGGGGACGCGGCGCACCCGACGCTGCCGTTTCTGGCGCAGGGCGCGAACCTCGCGCTGGAGGACGCATGGACATTGGCAGCCATGCTGGACGATCCGGCAGGGTGGGAGGCGGCGCGCCGTCCCCGCGTTGCGCGCGCATTGGCCGTGGCCCGGTCAAACGCCCGGAATTATCATCTGTCAGGGGCGAAACGCATTCTCGGCCACGGGCTGCTGCGTACGCTCAACGTCATCCGGCCGACCGCGATGCTGGGCCGCTACGACTGGCTTTACAATCACGATGTGACGGCGGGCTGACCCCGCCGTCACGCCAGACACTCAGGCGTCTTCCATCGCGCCGCCGGCCTCTTTCCAGTCACCGATGCCACCGACATTCGTGACCGAGGAGAATCCCATTTCGGTCAGCGTCTTGCCCGCCAGTGCCGCCTGACCCCCCGCACCGCAGACGAGATACAGTTTCGCATCCTTCTTGAGCGCGGCATTGTGATATGGGCTGGCATCGTCTGCGGCGAATTCGATGAACCCGCGCGGCACACGGACGGCCCCGGCGATGGTGCCGGTCTTGGCGATGTCGGCACTGTCGCGCACGTCGACGAATGTCGCGTCTGCGTCCTTGTGGTGGGCGATGGCCTCGGCTGCCTTGATACGGGGCACTTCGGCGTTGGCCGCCTCGAGATAGTCCTTTGCAGATTTCATCGTCTGATCCTTTCGGGTGGTCCGGCAAATGCCGGTCGGAAACAAAGCTGCCGCAGTCAGGCGTCGATGGCAATGTGCGCTTCAGCCGAAGTCGATCTGCGCCTTTATCGCCTGACTGCGGTCGCTTGCGATTTCGAACGCCTGAACCGCCGCGTCGATGCCCAGCGTATGCGTAATCAGCGGCGAGACGTCGATCAGGCCTTTGCGCATCAGGCTGACACCAGTTTGAAATTCCTCGTGAAAACGGAACGAGCCTTTAAGCGACAACTCCTTCGCGGTCAGTGCCTGCATCGGGATGCTCATGTCCCCGCCCAGCCCCAACTGCATCACGATGCCGCGAGGCCGCATCGCCGGGATGCCCGCTGCCAGCGCCTGCGCCGCGCCGGAACACTCGAACATGACGTCGAAGGTGCCCCTGTCGCCTGTGAACCGGGCCAGCCCGTCGGGCGTGTCAGTCATGTTGACCACCTCGTCCGCACCGATCCGTTTGGCCATCGCCAGAGTGAAATCCGAGAGGTCGGTCGCCACGATGCGATCCGCCCCGGCGCGGCGGGCCGACAGGATGGACAGGATACCGATAGGGCCACAGCCGGTCACCAGCACCGACTTGCCGACCATTCCTCCGGCCAGCCGCGTCGCGTGCAGGGTGACGGCCAGCGGTTCCGCCATCGCGGCCTCCCCGGCGGTCAGGCCATCGGCCACGGCGCATTGGCTTGCGTCGGCGTTCAGCACCTGACGGAATGCACCCTGAATATGCGGAAACGGCATGGCGGACCCATAGAACCGCATGTTCATGCAATGGTTCGGCACCCCCTCCAGACAATAGCGGCAATGCCCGCAGGGCCGCGATGGTGAGACGGCGACCAGCTGCCCGACCGCCAGATCTGTGACACCCTCGCCCAGGGACGTGACATGGCCCGCCACTTCGTGCCCCAGGACCATCGGCTCGCGCAGGCGAATCGTGCCGAACCCGCCATGTTGGTAATAATGCAGGTCCGACCCACATATGCCGCCCGCCGCCATCTTGATCTGAACTTCGCCAGGGCCGGGGGACGACACCTCCTGCTCCTCGATGCGAAGGTCGCGGGCGGCTTGGATGACGATGGATTTCATGGGGATGGCTCGCTAAGGGGAAGGGCACCCCAACCTTGCAGCGGAGCCCGCCCATGTCCACGACCCTCTTCGATCTGACCGGAAAGCGCGCGTTGATCACCGGATCGTCACAAGGCATCGGGTTTGCACTGGCCAGGGGGCTTGCGGCGGCAGGGGCGTCCATCGTCCTGAACGGGAGGACTGCGGACAAACTGATGCAGGCCGCCGAAACCCTGCGCGGCGAAGGCGCGACGGTCGAAACGCTGGCCTTCGATGCGACCGATCACGATGCCGTCCGCACCGCCATCGACGGGTTCGAGGCCGACACCGGACACATCGACATCCTTGTCAACAATGCCGGGATGCAGCATCGCACCGCGTTGGAAGATTTCCCCGCCGACGCTTTCGAACGTCTGCTGCAAACCAATATCGCCAGCGTTTTCCACGTCGGTCAGGCGATCGCGCGCCACATGATTGCGCGTGGCGCTGGCAAGATCGTAAACATTTGCTCGGTCCAGTCCGCGCTCGCCCGTCCCGGCATCGCGCCGTATACGGCCACCAAGGGGGCCGTCGCGAACCTGACCAAGGGCATGGCGACCGACTGGGCGAAGCACGGTCTGCAATGCAACGGGCTGGCCCCCGGCTATTTCGACACGCCGTTGAACAAGGCGCTGGTCGAGGATCCGAAGTTCACCGAATGGCTTTCGAACCGCACTCCGGCAGGTCGCTGGGGCAAGGTCGAGGAATTGGTCGGGGCCTGTATTTTCCTGTCCTCCGAGGCGTCCAGCTTCGTCAACGGCACGGTCGTCTATGTCGACGGCGGGATCACCGCCTCGCTCTAGGCCCCGGCAAACGTCAGACGATCAGGATGGCACAGGCCGACCTGCGCCCCGCGCGGTCGGCTCTGACTTGGCCGTCACGTCTGCGTCAGACATCGGCATCCCCTGCGCTGCGGATTTGACGCGCGGCCTGCAATCCGGGAAAGCAGTGCGACCCCAATGCTCGAGGCCGCAGACATGCAGATCGACATACCCCTGACCCGCGACCTCGTGCTGATCGGTGGCGGCCACGCCCATGCTCTGGTGATGCGCCGATGGGGTATGAAGCCGCTTCCGGGCGCGCGGCTGACCGTGATCAATCCGGGGCCAACCGCACCCTATACCGGCATGTTGCCCGGCCATGTCGCGGGGCACTACAGCCGCGATGATCTGGACATTGATCTGGTGCGGCTGGCCCGGTTCTGCGGGGCGCGGCTGATCGACGGGGCGGTCGATGCGCTGGATGCCGATGCACGCGTCATGCACATCGAAGGCTGGGGCGATCTGAAATACGACGTGGCCTCGCTCGATGTCGGAATTACGGCGGAAATGCCGGAAATCGAAGGGTTCGCCGATCATGGCACCGGGGCCAAACCCCTGGGACAGTATGCCAATCGCTGGCGCGCCTTCCTGCGCGCGGTCGAGGTCGGGGACACTGCCCCCGAGGTGGCGGTGATCGGCGGCGGCGTTGCCGGGGTCGAGCTGTCGCTGGCCATGGCCCATGCTTTGCGCAACGTGAGCAAGAGACCTGTAATCACAGTGCTGGAAGCGGCGGATCAGACCACCGGCACCGGCCCGAAGGCGCGCGCCAGGCTGATGCAAGCGATGGATGCGCTCGGCGTCACCCTGCGGACCGGCGCGCAGGTCGAGCGGATCGCGGCGGATCACGTCGCCCTGTTGGACGGCAGCCGCATCGCCGCGGCCTTTACCGTCGCCAGCGCCGGGGCCCGCCCCCATGCATGGATTGCGGATACGGGGTTGCCTTTGGAAAACGGCTTTGTCCGTGTGACCGAAACCCTGTCGGTCGAAGGATACGACACACTTTTCGCGGTGGGCGACTGCGCCCATCTGACCCATGCGCCCCGACCCAAGGCGGGGGTATTCGCGGTGCGTGAGGCACCGATCCTGCATGACAATCTGCGCGCCGTTTTGACGGGTGGCAAGATGCGCGCCTTTCATCCGCAGAAGCACTATCTCAAGCTGATTTCACTAGGTGGAAAATCCGCCCTGGCGGAACGGGGCGGGCTGACGGTTTCGGGGCCGCTGCTCTGGCGCTGGAAAGATCATATCGACCGCAGTTTCATGGACAAGCTGACCGATTTGCCCGCCATGCCCGCGCCCCGGCTTCCTGCAGTGCGCGCGCTGGGCGGCGATACCGCGAAACCCCTCTGCGCGGGATGCGGGTCCAAGATCGCGGGCGATTCACTGGCGCAAGCCCTGACTGTATTGCCGCCGCGCGCCCGCGCCGACGTGTTGTCGCGCCCCGGCGACGATGCGGCCATTCTGGCACATGGCGCGCGCAAACAGGTGATGACCACCGATCATCTGCGTGCCTTTACTGCCGATCCCGTGACCCTGACCCGCATTGCCGCCGTTCATGCCCTGGGTGACATCTGGGCCATGGGCGCGTCCCCGCAGGCCGCCTTGTCCAGTGTCACCCTGCCAAGGATGTCCAGGACGTTGCAGGCTCGGACCCTTGCGGAAGTCCTGCGCACCGCCTCCGAAGTGATGCATGCGGCGGGCGCGGATCTTGTCGGTGGTCATTCCACCATGGGCTCCGAGACGGTGATCGGCTTTTCGCTGACCGGCCTGTGCGATGGAGATCCCATCGGCCACGACGGTGCGCAGCCCGGCGACGCCCTCATCCTGACGCGCCCCATCGGCACCGGCGTCATTCTGGCCGCTGAAATGGCCGGACAGGCACGCGGCACAAATGTCCAGGCCATGCTGCGGCGGATGGGAACGCCACAGGGCGATGCCGCGGCGATCCTGTCCGGCGCGCAAGCGATGACCGATGTGACCGGTTTCGGGCTGGCTGGGCATCTGTTGGCAATCTGCAAGTCAAGCGGTGTGGGCGCGCAGATCGTGCTGGACGCCGTGCCGGTCTATGACGGCGCGCTGGATCTGTCTGCGGCGGGGCATTTTTCCTCGCTCCATGCCGACAATCTGCGCAGTGCGCCGGTAACATATCATGACCCGCAAGACCCGAAGTTTGCCTTGCTGCACGATCCACAGACAGCCGGTGGTCTGCTGGCCGCCGTTCCCGCCAACCAGGCCGATTTTCTGATCGAACGACTTTGCGCCGCAGGTCACGTTGCTGCCCGCATCGGTCGATTCACCGACGACGCGCCTCGCATCGTCTGTGCCTAGCCCGTCAGGTCGATGACCTGCTGCGCCAAGCGGGCCAGCGCCGCTTCTGTCATGTCGGGCAGGTCGATCACCCCGATCTCCGTCCGGTCCGACGCCTCGGGGCGGCGATAGCGCGGGTCGTAGTGATGCTCGATCAGCTCCTCGGCCAGCCCGGTGTAATCGCCCGCTGTGGCCAACGCATGCCATGCCTCGATCCGCTCGCGCGGTTGGTAGGGGCGCAGCGTCTCGATCCGCTGCCGCAGCAACTCCGCATCGGCCATCAGGTCAGGATAGGTCGTCGTCAGGAATGCCGCGCGTGTGGGTATGCTGGCCCGCAGGCGCACGACTTCGGCCCGTGCCATCGCCGACCAGATCGCTGGCGGCAGCAGAACGCGCCCGATGGCGTTGCTTTCGGCCTCCATGAACAACGGACGGCCTGGGTCCAGCCCGATCAGCGCCGCCGCCAGACGCGACTCGAACATCTTCTGTGCGGGTTGCCCATCAGACCAGCCACCGAAATTCGATCCGCGGTGGTTCGCCAGACCCTCCAGGTCGACGACCTGCGCGCCGCCCTTGGCCAGATGGTGCAGCAGTTGCGTCTTGCCCGTGCCCGTTCCGCCGTCGATCAGCACGATCCGCAGGCCCAGCGACCGATCGTAGAGCATCTCCACCACCAGTCGTCGATATGCCTTGTATCCGCCTTCCAGCACAGTCACCCGCCAGCCGATCTGGTCGAAGATGATGCCCACCGACCCGGATCGCTGTCCACCGCGCCAGCAATAAATCATCGGTCGCCAGCCGCCGTCGCGGTCCGCCAGCGGCCCTTCCAGATGCGCGGCCACGTTGCGCGACACCAACGCGGCCCCGATCTTGCGGGCCAAAAAGCGGTCCTGCTGCACATATATCGTGCCGACGC
>Ga0207878_100559_pt1 | contig 10549 bp, 9 predicted proteins | sample LinPmetageLP41_FD_184053 | JGI IMG/M metagenome (GOLD analysis project Ga0207878, IMG submission 184053) | Marine viral communities from the Pacific Ocean - LP-41 (SPAdes) | ecosystem: Environmental > Aquatic > Marine > Oceanic | place: Pacific Ocean | collected 2010-08-27 | reverse complement strand
TCTTCTACCAAAAAACAGCTTTATTTTTCAATTTCTGCCAAAAACTTTCTTCCTCGACCCCATATGAATACCCATATTTGTTTCCATATCCAAAATTAGCCAGCTCTACATCATTAAGTACAAAGCCTACATCATGGAGTTTCCCATCCCTTTTAGCATCTAGGGCGAAGTTTTGTAGTTTTTTCTCAGTATATCCCGCACGCACCATGTAAAGGGTAAGATCTGCATGCTTGTTGATAAGAAAAGTATCTGCTACCAACATGGATGGAGCCGTATCTACGATCACATAATCAAATTTAGCTTCCAGCTCGCTGAATAAAACTGCTGCCTTATCCAGTCTCCATAATTCCGCCGGGTTAGGCGGAATACTACCCGAAGACAATAAATATAAGTTCTTGTTTAGTTTAGACTGATGCATAAGCTGGGACAAATCGTGCTTTTCATTAACCAGGTAATCACTAACTCCCAGCATATTCTTAGCCTCAGCCTCATAACGCTGTAATTGTGGATTTCGAAGATCGGCACCCACCACGATCACCCGCTTACCAGTATTCGCCAGGGTCACCGCCAGGTTAAATGCAGCAAAGGTTTTACCCTCTCCTTTTACAGTTGAAGTAATAAAAATCTTTACCCCGGTTTTTTTATCTCCATTGCTGGCAAGAAGATATTGTAAATTGGTATGAAGAATACGAAAAGCTTCCGCCAGCACCGACCGGTCGCTATTAGGCTCAATGATCTGCTGGTCTCCCTTTCTAATTCTGGGTACCTCACCAACAATCGGGATCTCTTTGGAAGCTCTTTCAAGATCGGCACGGTTTCTAACTTTATTATTTAGCAGATTCTTTAAATAGATTACCATAAATGGCAGCAACATTCCCAGAATCAAGGCAGCCAACAAAATGATTTTCGGTTTTGGCGAGACCGGTTGGTTAGAACTATAAGCACTATCTACGATTTTCGCTTTAGGAGCCGCTACCGCCAGAGAAAGCGAATTTTCTTCTCTTTTTTGAAGCAGAAATATATATAATGCTTCTTTAATATTCTGTTGTCTTTCAATACCTCTGAACTCTCTCTCCTTACTTGGAATCGACAAGATCTCAGACCCAATAGAATTCATTTGCCTATTTAAGTCACGTTCAGCAATTTTAAGGTTAGACCTGGTTTGTTGTAAACTACTCCTGATATTACCTTTAACTTCATTAATTCTAGAATTTAATTTTATAACTATAGGGTTTTGTTTCGTAGATCCTCTTAAAATCCTATTTCTCTCCAATACCAATTCATTGAATTGTTGTATTTGCTCATTGATAGCCTGCCCTTCAATTCCAAGATTTGCAGGTAGGAGATCTGTTTCAGAATCTTTTTGAATATAACTTATTATCGCGTTGATTAATTCCAGTTGCGTCCCAAGCTCCTGTTGCTCTCTTTTATAATCGCTGGCATTTTCTATGAATATCTCAGATTCTGCCTGAATATCGGTTAACTGGTTATCTTCCTTAAACTCTGCCTTTCCTCCTTCTACAGAATCCAGCTCAGAATTTATAATATTTAAACGTTCATCAATAAATTTAGCAGTATTACGTGCCACAAGGTTCTTATCTAAAATTGCCTCCTTATTGTATTCGTAAATAAGCTGATCTAATAGATCTTCAGATTTAGACCTTAAATGATCATCAAGTTGCAATTGAATTAGCGTAGACTTATCATCTACCAATGATACTCCAAGTTTATCCCGGTAATTTAGCACTACAGCTTCAATAGGAGAAAACTTAACCAAAATGGAATTTTCGTAGCCTTCCAGTAACTCCGGTTCGAAAGCAGTATTTTTAGTCACGATGATCTTTCCAAAGTCCAGAACAATCGGATTACCGAGTTTTCCCTTAGATACTTTTCCACCTTCAGCAAGCTCAAGAAATATAGTGTTACCCTTTAGGGACAGATCAAAAAGATTATTTTCCTCCTCTGCCATAGTATTCAAAGACCTTTCATTCAGCTGAAGAATTTCTATGCTAAAAGGAACATTTCCATAGATCTCAGATTCTCTAAAATCATTTGGATTAAAATATTGAACATTGATGTTTAATGCTGAAACTGCATTCATCATCATTCTTTTAGATCTTAAAATTCCCAGTTCATTTTCTATACTGTTCGTACCTAAACCGTCAAGGATACCAAGATCGGCAAAAGCAGCAAGATCAGAAGATGGCGACTTACTGTCTTCATCTTCTATAATAATGGTTGCCACTGTATTGTAGACAGGAACAGTGATCTTTAAGTACACTATTGCCAGTGCTATAAAAACCATCGCACTTATAACAAACCACGGCCAGTAATTTAAGAACTTTTCCAGTTCTTCCCGAAGATTGATCTCTTCTTCTACAACTCTGTTTTGATTATATTGTGACATTCTGTATTATCGAGTTAAAAGCACAGCCAATGAGACCAGAACTGACGCAATGGAAATATAAACTGTGGCATTTCTATTATAACTTGCCGATTGAATCTGGGCTTTATTGGGTTCTATATAAACCACGTCATTCTGTTGTAAATAATAAAACGGAGAATTGATGGTTTCAGGATCGGTAAGGTCAAGATAGGCGTAAGACTTTTTCTGATCTTCCTGCCTTACTACCAAAACATTATTTCTTTTACCATAAATCGTTAGATCCCCGGCAAATCCCAGGGCTTTGGGCAGACTTATTTGATCATCGTTTACATCAAAAGTTCCCGGACGATTAACTTCTCCCAGGATACTAACCTGAAAGTTTACCAAACGCACATTTACAATAGGTTCCTGTATATATGTGGAAAGCTGGCCGGCAAGCTTATCTGATAAATCCTGTGCACTTAGACCGCTTACTTTTATAGTTCCCAGAACAGGAAAACTTATCTGGCCCTTTTTATTCACATGGTATGTTTGCATTTGTGGACGCGTTTGCAAACCTAATTGATCCATCCCGGTAATATTTTGAGACATGGTCCCTACAGTAAGATTAAAAGGTATAGCTGCATCTGGCTCAGATGCGGAAACGTTAATAGTTAAGAGGTCACTAGCCTGAATATGTACATTTTTTGCGACATTATCTTCCAATTGATGCTGGGCAGTTTCCAGCCCCTGAAAGTATACAATTTCCTTTCTAGAAACACATGAAAAAAGGAGAAAACTGGTTATAGTAAGTAGGCACAATCTTTTGATGCTGGGCTTCATCATTATTTTTTTATTAGGTTGCGAATATAAGATAGCATTTGCAATTTTCACAATTTTTTAACTATTCAAGCCTATTTATAAATCGCGAATTATATTGTCTTAACCTATCACTCAGTTTTGGTAAACCAGTGCGATATTTCATACCCACAAAATCTTCGTTATTATAGGTATATTCCCAACGGAATTCATCAGTAGTTCGTAATTCGACGGTTGAAGTTCGAAATATCTTTCCGGGAAACAAATTAAAGGCAAACTGAAAGCCTGCCGTGGCACCTGAAGTGGTACCCGAGCCGAACAAGCCAATATCTACATTCCCATATTGCTTCATTATATCTAATCTTACTCCTGTATCACTATAGAGAAATCTACCCACAGAAAGCTTCAGGCTCAAATTTTCAAAATTCAAACGATACTCAACATCGGCAACCAGCATGAATCGGTTAATGTCTGTGCGATAAAGATCAAAACCGTCAAAGCGATAAAATCCTGTAAGTCCGCTTTCTATTCCAAAACTCCAGGGAGAATCCTGATCGGCATAGCGATACTGAAGATCCAATCCATAACGGTCTCCATAGAAAGTTCCCGCATTTACAGAGATAAAATGCGCATTGAATGGCTGAAGAAAATAATTCAGCATCGTGGGTGCCGGTCTTATTTTCATAGACTGGTAATCTAAAGAATTTTCTATAGGAAAACTCAATCCGGTTTGTAATCCCAAACCGGGTAAAAGATAAATATTAGAGTCCAGGTTCAAATTGAATTTTGTTTCGAACGGCTGACTATAGAATCCAAACCTGGCTGTTACTTCAGGTTGTATCCTCAAACTTATGCGATAATTTTTCCAGGGTTGATTATTTTCCTCGTAGAATATCTTTTCTTCTGTAGAAAGAAATGAAAAGTCATAAGTGTTTGCAGTATACATCCCTATTGGCTGGTTACGGTAAACAGGTGCCCAGTTTATAAAAGGTAAAGAATCGCCGGTATCCTCATTCTCCAGTAACAATTGAGCATATTGCATAGAATGATATGGATTACGAAATTCTCTATGTTCAAAAAAAATGGTTAGAGAGTCACCGTTTTTCCGGGTTAAAACATTTTCATAACCACGATTGTACAGGATCTCTTCAATAGACTGTGCACGAACACCTAAAAAGATCACCAGGGCGATCATGGTGACAAAACTAGTTTTTCCCAACATAAGATCTTAGTGTTTTTGGAGCAAGGTCCAGAGGGAAGTTAGCAGATACACTAAATCCCAGTTGTTCAAAATCGAAAGTATACGCTTGCAGGTAAAAGCGCTTATCCAGCTTAACAAATACTCCAGTATTCAGAGTATTGGTATTATATTCAGCCATAAGACCGGCAAAATCTACGGGCATATAAGACAATCCTCCGAAAAATCCGCTGAGGTACTTATTATTCCTAAATTCTTCCTTTTCCCTGAATTGTAATGATTTCCAGAAATTATTATCATCCTGAGGATCCCTGGATAAAACATAAGGAGAACCGTAACCCAGGCTTAATTGAAATTTGCCTGAACCTGGATCAAAGTTTTTGGTTAAAACTATATAATCGTGTGATAATACCGGTGATCTTGAGCCTGGAGGAGTAATTCCCAGAACTATGGACGGCCAGTACTTTTCTTCTTTTTTAAGCCTGAACCTAAAATCGAGTTGGCGATCCCCAATTCCTATGCGGTCTTTAATTTCCGGTCTATAAGCAATGCCGAAATTGACATCAAAAAAACTCGTTATAGAGGCTCTCACACTATAAAAGTTTAATGAATTTAAACCTGTATCTATATTGCCAGACGCCAGAATATCTGATGCGTATTCTTCAGGAATATAAGAGAAAGAAAAACCTACTTCAGTATCCTCAAACCATCCGCCGGAAGGCACAGAAATATAACCGGGTTTCCCCAGGGAATTTACCTGTGCGGTTAAGTTTAAATGATAGAATAGAAATAATCCAAAGAAAACAGTAATTGCCTTCATATTTAAAAAAAGATAATAAAAAAGGCCTGTAAAGTACAGGCCTTTTTCACTTTATACTGAAGACTAATTTCCACCTCCCTGGTTGTGACAGTTTCTATAAGCTGCATTTAAAATTGTAGTAGCCTGACCGTTGATAGCTTCGTAGCTAGCCAATACATTACCTAAATAATCTGTAGTTAAAGCTGCTATTGTAGCTTCCTCAGTGGCGCGTCTTACCTGAATAAGATTTGTTGCTGCGGTATCCCATTCTGCAAGTGCCTGGCTGCCCTGAATTACATAAACTAAAGCTAAGAGTTTAACTGTTTGAGCTAATTCCGGCTGAGATGCTTCATAATCATTAGCAATACTTAGAATACTTTTTGCTCTTTCCAAAATTTCAGTTCTATAAGTTCCTGCAGCTTCAGATACATTTGTGGTTCTGCTTTCGCTTCTGGTGATCGCCGCAGCTTCCTGAGTTGTTTGAAAAGCCTCTATTTGTGCTTGTTGCTCTTCATATTTAGTAGTTGCTGGTGCAAGAGCAGTATCGTAGGCAGCTTTTGCGGCATCGTAGCATGGCCCTTCCTCTTCAATTGCCTGACTAACGGCTTCTTTGATATCAACTCCAAGGCCATTTCTGTTTACGGCTGAAGCGCTCATGTTAAAATCATCACTGAAACGAATTGCCGGTAAAAGTTGCTTCACTTCTGCTGGAGCATTTTCTAAAGCAGTTACAAGAGAAGCTAGATCCCCGTCAAAGCTATCCAAAGCCATAAGCTCTTCCAATCTTGCATCGTCAAGGCTTTCTGCTTCAGTAAGTACTTCTGAAGAAAGTCCGGCAGCAAAATCATCCAGAGCATCGATCTTAGCCTGAGTTTCTGAGCTTAAGTCGTCTCCATCATTAAAATCGGCGAGAAGGCTTTCCGTTTCTGCAGATTGTTCTACGCCACCAAGATCTGGTTCGTCGAAAGTTGGTTCATCGATCACAAGATCGGGTATTTCATCAATATCCTGAAACTGCTCACTGAAATCAAAATCCTCTGGCGGATTGTCATCGTCGTTACTACAGTTGGTTAAGGTTACGCTTAAAAAAAGAATTCCGGCATAAAAGCTCGTTCTCTTTACGGGGGTGTACAAGTTCATTTTCATAATTGGTTAAAGAATTAAAAAGTAAAATTAAAATAAATAATTAAATAAAATTAGTAAGAGTGAATTAAGAGGAGAAATTGATTAAAATATCATAGCTAATAGGCTCTTTCCTCACCCGAAATTGCATTGGTAACGGTACTATATATAATTTTCAGATCTAGCAAAGGAGACCATTTTTCCAGGTAAAATATATCCAGTCTTGTTCTATTAATGATATCCCTGTCTTCAATAATCTCACCTCGATACCCACGAACCTGGGCTAAACCGGTTATTCCTGGTTTTGCATAGTGACGAACGAGATATTTATCTACAGAATTTTCATATTGCGAAGTATGTGCTTCCATATGCGGTCGCGGCCCTACCACGCTCATACAGCCCATAAATACATTGAGGAATTGCGGCAATTCATCAATACTGGTTTTTCTCATAAATTTTCCAATACGTGTAATGCGCATATCATTTTTTGAAGCCATAACAATATCTGAATCTGTATTCACGGCCATGGACCTGAATTTAAAGCAATGAAATATTTCTTTATTAATCCCATGTCGCTTCTGTTTAAAGAAAACAGGACCTGTAGACTCCCACTTGATCAATATAGCCATTAGAGGAATTAGCCAGGATAAAACAGTAAGAGTTACCAATCCAGAAAATAATAAGTCAAAAATTCGTTTGCCATACAAGGCGTAGTTGGTTTCCAGGGGAGATTTGCGCAGATTAATAATAGGGATATTATTAAACATTTCCATATCCATGGCCCGGGTAAATACTTCCTTATTATCTGGAATGATCTTGATCTTTTTAAAATTCTTATCAGCAAAAGAAATGATATCATGTAATTCAGCTTTGCTCAACTGCGAAGCATAACAATAGATCTCATCTATAGAATTTTCTATGGCATACTGAAAAGAATCTATAACCCTGCCTTTATAGTTTTTACTCTCTGATATGGTATTATCAAAATAGCCCATATAGCGATACCCCAGATCTGGTTGCTGAAAAATTTGTTTCAGCCGTTTTAAATTATTGTCCCTTCCAATCACGATGACCGTAGCTGAGTTTCCTCCTATGGTTCTGTATCTATTCCGCAGGAAGAAGAATCCAATTCGAAAGAGTAAAAGATAACCAAAAAGTTTACTTAAAATATAAAATTGCTCATAACGGTTAAAGACATAAGATTTAAATGCCATTACCGTAAAATATCCTAAACAAAATAGTAGAAAAACCTGTATAAACCGATGAAAATTTGTAAAAAATCGTTCTTTTCTGGAGGTAGGATAAAATTCCATAAAAAAACAGATAAGCAGCCAAAAGCTATTGATAGAAAGCAATGATTTCCAGCCGAAATAGTCTACCGGGTTCAAATTTATAATTACTGCATTTATGATAAGTAAATGCACCACAATAGAAATGGGAATGATAAGATCTGATCTTTTCATAAGTAGGTTTATTTTATAAAGCTATTGTAGGGAAGAGCTTAAGAATTGAAAATCTTAAGTTTGGTTTTTAAATATTCTTTGGTAAATAAAAATAGAAAAAGAGAATTGGTATAGAAATATCGTTTAAACAATCTTTTAGGTTCCTGTGCAAAGCGAAAAAGCCATTCTAATGATGTCGTCTGCATCCATTTAGGAGCTCTTTTCTGCATCCCGATCATTACCGGCAGTGCTCCACCAATACCGATCATACAGGCATTTATCTTACCTTTCATAGCGGCCATCCATTTTTCCTGTTTTGGGCAGCCTAATGCAACAAAAACAAAATTTGCATCGCTAGAATTTATTCTTTCTATATACCCCTTTTCTTCTTCTAAAGTGAGCGACCGGAAAGGTGGACTTATCATTCCAGCAATATCAAGCAGCGGATACTCTTTTTTACAATAATTCTTAGTTTGGTTCAACATTTCCTGAGTACCTCCATAAAAAAAGACTTTTAAATTTTGCTTTTCAGAAATTTTCAAAAGATCTGGCAGAAGATCCATACCGGCCACCCTGTCCTGTTTTTTACCGTAAATAAGTTCCAGGCCTTTAGCCAAGGGCATTCCGTCTGGTGTTATAATATCTGCATTGTTAACTACGGAAGCAAAAGTGTCATCGTTATAGGCTTCGATAAGCATATGTACATTTGCTACACAGGTATAAGAAGATTTGCGAAATGTCGCATAATCTCGAAAAATACTTAGAAAATCTTTATAAGTGCCTGTAGAAACTTTTAGAGATATTAGATCTTTTTTCAACTACCTTTTGAATATTGAATTAATACAAATATAACATTACATCCTCTTGGATTAAATACCTAAGTAATAATATTAGAATAAATTATATCTAAATCTTTATCGATAACGTTCAAATGAAAAACATCCTCAGCCAGGATCAAAGATTCTCTTTCGAGCTTAGACCTTAGATGTATATTTTGAATTAATGTCTCCATATGCTGAGATAAAGTATTAAGATCTCCAGGCTCAAAGATTAATCCATTTTTACCATCATCTAATATATCTGGCAATCCTCCAACCGGAGTAGTAATAACAGGCAGTCCATAAGCCCATGCATCTAATACAGCCATCGGAAAGCCTTCAGCATAACTAGGAAGACAAAAAATTGAGGCTTGTCTGAATAAGGTATCCTTAATATTTCCTGAGACCCAACCTACAAACTCGACTTGATCTATTATATTCAAGCTTCTAGCTAGTATTTTGGCTTTCTCAATTTCACCATTTCCTGCAAAGATCAATTTCCATTCGGGGAATTTTGCTGAAATCAGGCTGAATGCTTTAATTAAATCTGCATAACCCTTTCTTGCGTTTAAAGTTCCTGCGAATAGTATATATTTTGATTTAGCTTCTTTTCTATCTTCAATTGTTAAGCATGGATTATAAAGTATATTTATTTGTCTTGAACTGTTTGTAAAATCTGCAATTTTATCTTTCCAGAAACTGCTTAAGGCAATCGTAGAATCCGCCTTATTGAATATTTTTTTATAAACCTTCTGATGAGCACCATTTATTGTGGTTTCAGGCGAAAAGGCATGAAAATGTACTAAGATTTTTATTCTGAATAGTCTGGCTGTTTCAAAAAAGAATAATTTTCTGTATGCCGACATTGGCTCACTAAAATGTATATGTACTAATGAGGTGCCTGGTAAATGAAATAAAAATTTCACATAACCTCTAATAAAATATATTATTTTATGAAAAGCAGATTTGTCTATATAACTGCTAATCCAAACACAATTCCACTTATCCCACGAGGTAGTTTCAGAATGCGCTTTAATTACAGATGTGATACCTCCCCTGGTTTCAATTCCCGGACCAATTACTAAAATTTTACTCACTATTTAAAAGTATGTGCAATTGGTTCAGTTATATAATGGTTGTATCCTTTAAAAAAACGAATGAGATTTCTTCGTAGCTTATTGTATTTAAAAACTTTCAATTCTGCCTTTAATTTTTCAACTTCAACATCCAAATCACCTGCAAATTTTATTGATTGTCTTGGAAAAATATTTGTTTTTACTCGATCATATAATTTAATATCGAGTTCATTATTTTTTACAATTCTAGTCTTCACATTTTCAGGAAGGTCTTCAAAGATTATTTTGCTCTCCTTATCACCTTCATTAATTCTTTCGTAATAAGGTTTTAAGCTTTTGAGACCTAAAATTTGACATATTAGAAGTACACTCTCGTCAAATTTTTCCACTAAACCAACAAAAGCAAATCTATTTTCTATTTCATCTATAGCTTTATCTACATCTTGATTTCCTGCAATCCTAACCGTCATGAAATTATTGAATTTAGTTTCATTCAAATATTCATCTAAGGTCCATTCTATTCCCATGACTTCTCTTTGATATTGGTAATTTGAAAGATATCGAGCAATGGGATCTCTCAAGAACGTTATATAATTAATATTCGAATTCAGTTTTTTGTGATAGTCCAAATAATGTCTAGTAGTGTGTCCGCCAAAACCCGCAATGTTTGGATGTAGTTTGCTTAAAATACCAAGCTCTTTTACCGTTAAGTGATTGCCAATTTCATTCGACCAGTAATACCATGGATGCAACGAAACATAAGTTGGTAAATAATATTTAAACCAATTATGGATGGTAGAACCACCAGCTTTTTCAATATGAATAAAACAAAACGGACTTCTCTTATGCACTTTCAATGTCTAATTTCTCTTCGTATAACTTAAGGTATCTATCTGCTGTTTTTGAAATT
>Ga0207878_100556_pt1 | contig 10650 bp, 8 predicted proteins | sample LinPmetageLP41_FD_184053 | JGI IMG/M metagenome (GOLD analysis project Ga0207878, IMG submission 184053) | Marine viral communities from the Pacific Ocean - LP-41 (SPAdes) | ecosystem: Environmental > Aquatic > Marine > Oceanic | place: Pacific Ocean | collected 2010-08-27 | reverse complement strand
GTAGCTCGTAGCTCGTAGCTCGTAGCTCGTAGCTCGTAGCTCGTAGCTCGTAGCTCGTAGCTCGTAGCTCGTAGCTCGTAGCTCGTAGCTCGTAGCTCGTAGCTCGTAGCTCGTAGCTCGTAGCTCAATTCACCCGCCCCAGCACATGCTGGCCTTGCTGGCTACGCGGCAGGATGATGGTAAACCGGGCACCGCCCATGGGGCTCTCGTCCACACGGATGTCACCACCATGCCAATCCACAATCCGTTTGACGATGGACAAGCCGAGGCCATAACCCCCGCTGGCGCGGTGGCGGCTCTTGTCCAGCCGGGCGAAGGGCTTAAACACTCGCTCCCGCTCATGCTCGGGAATGCCCGGGCCGTTATCATCAACATGAATAATGACCTGGTCTTCGTCGCCATCAACCACCATGACGATCTGTGAACCGGCGTAACGCAGGGCATTGGTGACCAGGTTCTGCAATACCCGGTGCAGGTAGCGTTCTTCCGCTTCCACTTCCAGGGAGGGCTGATCACAGTCCACGGTGATAACGGTGTCGCCGCGAATGGTTTCCAGCTCTTCGCGTAACTGTTCGCACAGCTCGCCAAGCAGCACCGGCTTGAATTCGATATTGGGGGTGCCCTGCTCCAGGCGGGCATAGGTAAGGATTTCGTCGATCAACTGATCCAGCTGCTCGATATCATGATCCAGGGCATTGAGCTTTTCCCGGCGTAACTCCGCTGACTCGATATCCGCCAGCATCTCCAGACCAAAACGCAGCCGCGCCACCGGGGTACGCAGTTCATGGCTCACCGCTCGGGTCATTTCCCGCTGGGATTCGATCAGGCGACGTATATGTGCTGTCATCCCATTAAAGGTGGCCGCCACCTGGCCGATGGCATCGTTACCTTCAATATTGGCATAGGCCCCCAGGTCACCGCTGCCTAGCTGACTCACCGCCTGGTCAAGCTGCTTGAGGCGGCGCTGCAGCGGGCTCACCTGCAGATAGGTTGCCAATGCCACCGCCAACAGGCTGAGAATACCGGCCACCAGCAGCAGCTCGATAGGAAACTGGTCGAACAGACTAAGAGGCCCAATCACCAGCAATTTGCCAGTGTCTGCCACCGGCGCATAAATGCGGATGCTGGAGTCGCTGCGGGTGCTGTCATCCAGGCCGATCACCACTTCGCGGCGGTTAAGGCGCTGTTCCTGCTCCGGATCCAGGGGTACATGGTCCCGGGACACCAGACTGAGGGGGTAACCGAAGTGCTGCTGGAGCCGCCCCAGGGCCAGCTCCCATTCGTCTTCGGGGAAGAGGGAAAGGTGGTTGAGCACCAGCACTGCAGTGGCCCGGGCCTGCTGCTCTGACACCTTGGTCATACGGGTGGTGATGTACTCCGGCTCACCAGGCAGCTGAAAAAGGATATCGGCATATCCTTTTTGCTCATTGAGGCGCATGACGACCAGGCCGTCTTCCAGGTGCAGGGTTTCCCGGTAGCCCAAATCCAGCTCTGCGGCAGACTGCAGCTGGATATCCGCATTGAACAGCTTGCTGAGCACCTGGCTCCAGCGGTCACGCTCACCGGGTTCATAGCGCTGGTACCCTTCCGCCATCAGGTAGAAGGTACCCCGCGCCATTTCTTCCCGGTAGATATCCGAGCGGTAGCTGTTAACCAGCTGTACGGCGGCATAGGTGATGGCGCCGATAAAACACAGCGCCAGCAGCAAGCCACCGTAGAGCCTCAGGAAAATACTATTCAAGCGTCACCCAGCATCACGCCACGGCACAGAAACGCTCAGGCCGCGCCGATTTCCTTGACGAACAGATAGCCCTTGGATCGTACCGTCTTGATACGCTTGGGGTTTTCCGGGTCATCCCCTACCTTCGGGCGGATACGGGAAATACGCACATCGATGGAGCGATCCTGACCGTCATACTGAATGCCACGCAGCTTCTCGAAGATGGTTTCCCGGGACAGCACCGTGCCCGCGTTGGAGGCCAGCAGCCAGAGCAGATCGTACTCGGCACTGGTCAGGTCCACCGATTCCCCGGCCAGGGTCACTTCCCGGGCGGAGTTATCGATCACCAGGGCGCCAAATTCCAGCCGCGCCGGTGAGCTGTCACGTTCGTTGTCGGTTTCCACCCGGCGCAGCAGGGCACGAATGCGCGCCAGCAGTACCCGGGGTTTTACCGGTTTGGCCACATAATCATCGGCCCCCATCTCCAGGCCGAGTACCTGATCCATATCATCGGTACGGGCGGTGAGCATGAGAATGGGATTTTTGTAGGCGCTGCGAACCTCGCGGCAGACGGTCAAGCCGTCGGCTCCGGGCAACATCAAATCCAGTACCACCAGATCCGGTTGCTCGGCACGAATGCGACGAATGGCTTCTTCGCCATCGCTGACCACCGTCACATTGAGACCATTGGTTTGCAGATATTCACAGGTAAGATCGGCAAGTCGTTCGTCGTCTTCCACGATCATGATTGCTGGCGGGTTATCCTGCACCGTTGTCATCCCGTCCTTATCCTTTTTCACTTCGTATCATTATTGTCGTCGTACACAGTGCACAAGGCGGCAAACTGTAACAAACGTATCCCTATCAGGTGTTTATACGCATAGACACTGTCCACGGCAACCTTGCTGATACCAAAGGTACACTGAAGCCGCTTCACGGCAGAGTTTTTACAGTTGACAAACACAATATCTAGTACTGGCATGCCCCGGAAAAGCGCGCCCCAAATGCACCCACATTGGTCCACAACTTATCCACAAAATTTCCCCAGGCGAAGTGCTTGCAAATCCGGGAGCGCAACTATAACTTGTACTGAAGTCAGGCGGCGACCCCAACATATTGGGTTTTTGTAAAATTGCCGCCACCCCGGGATAACACCATCCAGCGTACCGAAAAATAGAGTCACATCAGCCATTTAGAGCTTTTCGGGCTACCAGGGGCAAGATCAGCGTCATGGACAAGACACAAGATATAGTGGTCCACATCCAAATTAGACCACCAGGCACCATCCAACACAGATTTTACTGCGCCATAGCCTGACGGCTGTGGCGTTTTGCGTGGTGTTGCCATACGCGGCACCAGACCACGCCGGCACCACCACACAAATCCGACAACAGACAGAACAGCACAAACAACGGAGAGCGCACCATGCAGACGGATATGAGCCAAAACCCCAACCACACCGGCTCCCCGGCAGGCGACGACAGCGGCCAGGACCAGTCCATTGCCAGCACCGCCCCGGGCCAGCTTCGCGTTATCAAACGCAATGGCAAAGTGGTCGGCTACGATGACGACAAGATCACCGTGGCCATCAGCAAGGCGTTTCTGGCGGTAGAGGGCGGCACCGCTGCAGCCTCTTCACGTATCCATGAAACCGTGGCGCGCCTCACCGAGCAGGTCAGCGCCACCTTCAAGCGTCGCATGCCCTCCGGCGGCACCATCCACATTGAGGAAATTCAGGACCAGGTAGAACTGGCCCTGATGCGTAACGGCGAGCAGAAAGTTGCCCGTGACTACGTGCTGTATCGTGAGCGCCAGGCCGCCAAGCGCGCCGAACATAACCACGACCTGCCCGAGCCCACTCATCAGGTGGACATGAGCGTCACCATGGAAGACGGCAGCAAGGCACCGCTGGACATGGCTCGCCTTGAGCACCTGATTCGTGCGGCCTGCTCCGGCCTGAGCGATGTCAACGCCGACAAGATCATCACCGAAACCGTGAAGAACCTGTACGACGGTGTGTCTATCCACGACGTGAACACCTCCATGGTGATCACCGCCCGTACCATGATCGAGGTGGAGCCGAATTACTCCCAGGTCACTGCCCGCCTGCTGATGGACAAGATCCGCGCCGAAGGCCTGCAATTCCTGAACGTGGCCGAGCGCGCCAGCCACGATGAAATGAACGCCCTCTACGGTGAAGCGCTGAAAGCCTACATCGGCAAAGGCATCGAGCTGGAACTGCTGTCTCCGCAACTGGCCGAGTACGACCTGGACAAGCTTGGTGCCGCCCTGGATGGCAACCGCGACCTGCAGTTCTCCTACCTGGGCCTGCAAACCCTGTACGACCGTTACTTCATCCACCACAACGACACCCGCATCGAGCTGCCCCAGTGCTTCTTCATGCGTGTGGCCATGGGCCTGGCCGTGGAAGAAGACAACCGCGAAGCCCGCGCCATCGAGTTCTACAACCTGCTGTCCAGCTTCGACTACATGAGCTCCACGCCGACCCTGTTCAACGCCGGCACCCTGCGCCCGCAGCTGTCCAGCTGCTACCTGACCACCGTGCCGGATGACCTGCACGGCATTTACGGCGCCATCCAGGACAACGCCATGCTGTCCAAGTTTGCCGGCGGCCTGGGTAACGACTGGACCCCGGTGCGTGCACTGGGCGCCTACATCAAGGGCACCAATGGTCGCTCTCAGGGCGTGGTACCGTTCCTGAAAGTGGTCAACGATACCGCCGTTGCCGTTAACCAGGGTGGCAAGCGCAAAGGCGCGGTCTGTGCCTACCTGGAAACCTGGCACATGGACATCGAGGAATTCCTGGAGCTGCGCAAGAACACCGGTGATGACCGTCGTCGTACCCACGACATGAACAGCGCCAACTGGATTCCCGATCTGTTCATGAAGCGCGTGATCAACGAAGAAGACTGGACCCTGTTCAGCCCCAACGACGCCCCGGACCTGCACGATCTGTACGGCGAAGCGTTCGAGAAGGCGTACCTGGAATACGAAGCGAAAACCCGCAGCGGCGAAATGAAGCTGTTCAAGCGCGTCCCCGCCATCAACCTGTGGCGCAAGATGCTCTCCATGCTGTTTGAAACAGGCCACCCCTGGTTCACCTTCAAGGATCCCTGCAACCTGCGTAGCCCGCAGCAGCACGTGGGCGTGGTGCACTCCTCCAACCTGTGCACCGAGATCACCCTGAACACCAACCAGGAAGAAATCGCCGTGTGTAACCTGGGTTCCGTGAACCTGGCCCAGCACGTGGACGAAAACGGCCTGGATATCGAGAAGCTGCAAGGCACCATCAACACCGCCGTGCGCATGCTCGATAACGTGATCGACATCAACTACTACAGCGTGCCCCAAGCAGAACGTTCCAACATGAAGCACCGTCCGGTCGGGCTGGGCATCATGGGCTTCCAGGACGCGCTGTATAAGCAGGGCATCAGCTACGCCTCCGAAGGCGCGGTGAAATTCGCCGACAATTCCATGGAAGCGGTGAGCTACTACGCCATCCAGGCCTCCGCCAAACTGGCCGAAGAGCGCGGCGCTTACCAGACCTTCGAAGGGTCCCTGTGGAGCCAGGGCGTACTGCCTATCGACTCCATCGACATTCTGGTCAAGCAACGTGGCGAGGAATACTGCAAGGTGGATCGCAGCCAGTCCCTGGACTGGAACAACGTGCGCGAGATGGCAAAGAAAGGCATGCGTAACTCCAACGTCATGGCCATCGCCCCCACCGCCACCATCGCCAACATCACCGGGGTTTCACAGTCCATTGAGCCCACATACCAGAACCTGTATGTGAAATCGAACCTGTCCGGCGAGTTCACCGTGGTCAATCCCTACCTGGTGAAGGCACTGAAAGATCGCGGCCTGTGGGACAACGTAATGGTCAACGACCTGAAATACTACGATGGTTCTGCACAGCCCATCGAGCGGATCCCGGCCGACCTGAAAGAGCAGTTCCGCACCGCCTTTGAAGTGGAACCGCGCTGGCTGGTGGAAGCGGCAAGCCGTCGCCAGAAGTGGATCGATCAGGCTCAGTCCCTGAACCTGTACATTGCCGAAGCCAACGGCAAGAAGCTGGACGTGACTTACAAGATGGCCTGGTTGCTGGGTTTGAAAACCACCTATTACCTGCGCGCCATCGGGGCAACCCAAACGGAAAAATCCACCATCAATGACGGCAAGCTCAACCGGGTCTCCGCCGCCCCGCAAGCCCCTGCCGAATTCAACCAGGCCGCTGACGTACCGCAGGCCTGCTCCATTGATGACCCGGATTGCGAGGCTTGTCAGTAAGGTGCCAGCTGCCGGACGCTCGACGCTTGCCATTCTTCGAGCGCCAGGCGTCCAGCTGCCGGCCCCAAGCCACTTAAAACAATGCACCATCGATGACGCCACGGCGTCATCCCTGAAAGAATATGGAGAGAGCACATGCTGAACTGGGACGAATTTAATGCGCAAGAGACGCCTGTCGCCAAACCGCAGCCAAGCCCCGCAACGCCGCCGCAACCTGAGACGGTATCTGACCAAGCGGCACCTGAAGCTAAAGCACCGGGAGCGGGAAGTGCGCCGATTACAGGCGGAGCCGACGAACAGCGACAAGGACGAACCGAACGAGACACCACCGACGCCGTAGCCCGCGCCCGCGCCACTGTGTCGCAAATGGATGCCAGCGAAGGCGTTGCCGAGCTGGAAGGCACCGCCGGCCGTGTAGAAGTCGACGACAAACGCATGATCAACTGCCGCGCCGACCTGAACCAGCTGGTACCGTTCAAGTACGACTGGGCCTGGCAGAAATACCTAGATGGCTGCGCCAACCACTGGATGCCCCAGGAAGTGAACATGAACGCCGACCTGGCGCTGTGGAAGAAAACCAACGGCCTGACCGACGACGAGCGTCGTATCGTCAAGCGCAACCTGGGTTTCTTCTCCACCGCCGATTCCCTGGTCGCCAACAACCTGGTGCTGGCCATCTATCGCCTGATCACCAACCCGGAGTGTCGCCAGTACATCCTGCGTCAGTCCTTTGAAGAAGCCATTCACACCCATGCCTACCAGTACTGCATCGAGTCACTGGGCATGGATGAAGGCGAAATCTTCAACATGTACCAGGAGATTCCCTCGGTAGCGAAGAAAGCGCAATGGGGTATCCAGTACACCCGCGACCTGTCCGACCCGGAATTCAAAACCGGCACCGTGGAAACCGACAAGGCGCTGCTGGAAAACCTGATCGCGTTCTACTGCGTACTGGAAGGCATCTTCTTCTACTGCGGCTTCACCCAGATCCTGTCCATGGGCCGCCGCAACAAGATGACCGGCGTGGCCGAGCAGTTCCAGTACATCCTGCGTGACGAATCCATGCACGTGAACTTCGGCGTGGACGTGATCAACCAGATCAAACTGGAAAACCCGCACCTGTGGGATTCCCAGATGCGCGACAAGGCCACCCAGATGATCCTGGAAGGCACCGAGCTGGAAATTCAATACGCTCGTGACACCATGCCGCGCGGCGTGCTCGGCATGAATGCCGCCATGATGGAAGAGTACCTGCAGTTCATCGCCAACCGCCGTCTGGTCCAGCTGGGCCTGCCGGAGCAGTTCAAAGGCGTGAACAACCCCTTCCCGTGGATGAGCGAAATCATGGACCTGCGCAAGGAGAAGAACTTCTTCGAAACCCGGGTTACCGAATACCAGGTGGGCGGTGCGCTCTCCTGGGAATAGGGAATAACAGCACAAATAAAGGGCGCTTCGGCGCCCTTGTTATTTTCCACTCCACGCAGCAAATAATCCGCCACAACCTAAACAAAAGGCACCAAGAAAACCTACTCTTTTTTTGCTGAAAGCCGCACCATCATCTTGCTGTAACCGCGAACAAAGTTGGATTGCACGCATTCTGGCTCACTGAGCACTTCAATGTTATCAAAACGCTCCAGCAACTCTTCCCAAAGAATGCGCAACTGTAATTCCGCAAGGCGGTTTCCCATGCAGCGGTGCACCCCGAATCCGAAAGAAAGATGGTTACGCGCTCCCTTCCGATCAATCATGAAGGTATCGGGCTGATCGATATTGCGTTCGTCACGATTTCCGGAGGCATACCACATCACCACCTTGTCGCCTTTCTTGATGACTTTTCCGTTTAGTTCAACATCCTGTTTGGCAATGCGGCGCATGTAGGCCAGCGGCGTTTGCCAGCGAATAATTTCGGAAACCATATTTGGAATCAGTGAGGGATTCGCCTTGAGTTTTTCAAACTCATCCGGGAACTGATTCAACGCAAATACACCACCTGTCATGGAGTTCCGGGTGGTATCGTTCCCGCCAACGATGAGCAGGATCAGATTACCCATAAACTCCATGGGCCGCTTCACCATATCCTTGGTTTCTTCATTCGCCTGCATCAGGCTAATCAGATCAAAGCCGGGTTCATGCCCCGCCGCTTTTTGCGCGGCTTTTTCGTGCCAGAGCTTGACGAAGTGCTTACCTGCATCCGCGGCCGCCGCAAAAATCTCATCTGAATCGACCGTGCCGCCACTGGTTTCCGGGCTTGCCGTGGACACATCGGACCAGTACACCAGCTTTTGGCGCTGCTCGTAGGGAAAATCCAGCAACGTTGCCAGCATCCGCGCCGTCAGCTCAATGGATACCGTTTTCACCCAGTCAAAAGGTTGATCTAGCGGCAAGCCATCCAGCACTTCCCGGGTACGCTGACGGATCAGCCCTTCCATCTCTTTCAGGTTTTTAGGGGCCACCACATTCTGTACCGCTTTACGCTGCTCATCATGCTTCGGCGGGTCCATCGCGATGAAGGTTTCAATTTCCAGGCCTTCCGGAGTGCGTCCCAACGTAATGATTGGTTCGGCAGAAAACAGGTCATGGTGCTTATCCACGAAGACGATATCGTCGTAGCGGGTAATCGACCAGAACGGGCCAAAGGGGCTGTTCTTCTGATAATGCACAGGGCATTCATCACGCAAGCGCTTGAAGTAGGATTGCCACTTGTTCTGGCGGAACAGGAACGGGTTACTGACATCAATCTCTTCCAGAGGAAGGGTATTCACATCAGGAATTGGGGTTTCAACAAAGGTGGGGATGAAGGGCCCTTTGAAAATACGGTTCTTCATCTTCACAAAACGATGTACCGCACGAATTTGCCAGTGTGGGGGCACCACTGTCGAGGTCAAATTCATTGCTGTGGATTTCATGGACATGATTTTTACTCCCTGGGACCTGCATTGTCGTGACCAGATTTACATCTGGAATTCGGGCAATTGCACCACCATGCCGTCGAGCGCATCGCTGGTTTCAATCTGACATGCCAGTCTCGAAGTCTCTGCGCGCTCCGGCGTCATCCCCAGCATCATGGTTTCTTCATCGCTGGTCTGTCCGGTTTTGGCAAACCATGCATCAGCCACAATCACGTGACAGGTGCCACAGGCGCAAGCGCCACCACAGTCTGCATCAATACCGGGAATACTGTTATCCACGGCGATCTGCATCAGGGATTTGCCTGGTTCAATCTCTACCTCATGCTCGGTACCACCAAACTCAATAATGGTCACACTGGCCATCACATTGCCTCACTTTGTTATTGTGTTACCCACAACAGTGCGCCAAGGCAAAACGCAACAGCAGGTCATTTTTTGACAACAGGGGGTCATTTAAAGACAATCAGGCTGATCTATTGCGTAGAGCAATCCATGACAATGCCAACCGCCTCAGCCAACAGCCTGGCCTCTAACCCGTCACATTACGCACGCCTCATTGCTCGCGAGCTCGGCCTTCAGGCGCCCGACCTGGGTCGGCTGTTACCCAATACAGGGCTCAAGGTTGAACAGCTGCTTGACGAAGATACCCTGCTCAGCGCCCACCAGCAGATCCAATTGCTTAGCAATGCACTTGATATCAGTAACGACCCAGCCTTTGGTTTTCGTTTGGGACAACGCCTGACTCCAGCGACCCACGGCGCCATGGGATTTCTGGCACTAAGCAGCGCGAATTTATTTGAGGCACTGCAAGCCATACATCTCTACGCACCAACACGAATGAGTTTTGTGCGTGTAGAATTATTTGATCGGGGAGAATGGTTGGAGTGCTATGTGCATTTCGATGTAGCGTTAACGGATAAAATGCGGCGGTGTTTATCTGAAGCCTTTATCATGATGTTTTTCGAGATAGCGGGGTCTATTCTGGGGCGAGAGCCCCACGAAGTGGAGACCTTCTTTAATCATTCCGCCCCACCACATGCCGCTTTATACAACAAGCATATACCCGGCCCCTACGGATTCTCTGCAGCACAGTTAATGGCGAAAATACCTAAAGCCCTGTGCTTCTATCCCAATATTTCGGCCAACCATGAAAACTACCAGTTAGCGCTGCAGCAATGCGAAACCATGCTTTCTCAACTGCGATCCAGTACTCATAGTTTTCGCTACCGAGTAGAAAAAATGATGCTGTCATTTCCACCAGGAACGTTAACAGAAGAGGAAACCGCCGCCGCATTATTCATGAGTAAGCGCACCCTTGCGCGTAAACTGAAAACCGAGAACACAGGATTTCGACATATTCAGAAAGATATACTCTCGCAGCAAGCCGCCAACTATCTGCGTGACAGCAAACTTACCGTCGACGCCATTGCCGCCCTCTTGAACTACCACGACAGCTCCAACTTTCGGCGTGCCTTCAAGGGCTGGTTTAATGTCACGCCGGAGGCATTCAGGCAATCTCTCTGACTCTGGGCGCTCCTCCGAACACTCTGCAACACCAGTCCGCACAACAAGCAGCTGCAACCGTTTGTGTAGTTCCCCCGCTTTAGTGGACACCTTCTCCTAACCAGAGGAGGTGGTATATGGCCCGATACAATAATCCGAGAAAGACCTGGCAGTATTCGACGGACTTTAAAGTAAAGGCTGTTGAGCTTA
>Ga0207878_100555_pt1 | contig 10697 bp, 6 predicted proteins | sample LinPmetageLP41_FD_184053 | JGI IMG/M metagenome (GOLD analysis project Ga0207878, IMG submission 184053) | Marine viral communities from the Pacific Ocean - LP-41 (SPAdes) | ecosystem: Environmental > Aquatic > Marine > Oceanic | place: Pacific Ocean | collected 2010-08-27 | reverse complement strand
TCGCGGCCCGCGCGCGGGCCCAGGCACGCGGCATGGCGGGGGCCAGAACCGGCAGGCGGACAAGTTGCCAGAGGCTCTGTCCGCCTGCGACAGCCAGCCCGATGCCCGCCATCGCGAACCCCGACAACCACCAGACTGGCGAAAGGGACAGGGTGTCCGCGACGCCCGCACCATACAGCCCCGACAGCGTTGCTGCGACACCTGGCAGCAGGAGTGCGGCAACAAGATAGCCCAGCAGGATGCCCAACGTCCCCGAAATCAGCGTGAAGGCCGCCAGTTCGACGGCCAGCAAGAAGGTCAACCGCCGCGCAGGCAATCCAAGCGCGCGCAGGGTCCGGAACAGGGGGCGACGCTGTTCGAATGCGAGACCGATAGCGGCATGGACAATGAACAGGCCGACCGCGAAGGCCAGCAATCCAAAGGCCGTCAGGTTCAGGTGAAAGCTGTCGGTCAATCGCGCGATATCACTGCTGCCCGTCGGCTGCACCAGCCGAGTATCCGGGAACAGATCGGTCAATGGCCTCAAATCGGGCCGCACGCCGGGCAGGACCATAAGGCGCGACACTTCCTGCGTTCCAAGAATTGCCTGCGCCGCTGCGATATCCGCGATCACCAGACCCGGGGCCAGGTCGGGCGCAATGCGCGCTTCGGGCCATCCTTCGGGCAGCGTGACATCCGGCGCGACAAGCACCAGATCGCCGGTCAGGAAACCGGTCAATGCGTCTTCGGGCGACAGATCCGGTGTCGCGGCCGATGGAGGTGCGGTGAACGGGTCGATGCCCAGAAGGCGCAGATGAGTGCCGGGAACCCTGCCTTCGATCACGGGGGTCACAGGCCATCCGGCCCGCCGCGCCGTGGCGAAATCCGCTAACGTCAGCGGTCCTTCCAGGCGCGGCAGAGCATCCTGCCCCAGTGTCGCGGCGGCGCGGGCGTAGGACAGGCGCGCCTGCGCGTTGATTGCCTGCACACCGGTCCAGAGGCCCGTCGCCAGCGCCAACCCCACCACCAGCGTCAGAAATTGCAGCGGATGTCGTCGCCAATGCGCAAGCAGTGCGTCCAATGCTGCTCTATTCATGGCGCACCCTCATGTGATCCGGCCCGCGCGCAGATGAAGGCGGTCGTCCAGCATGGCGGCCAGCCGCTCCGAATGCGTCACCATCAGAAAGCCCGCGCCTGTCTCGACCGCCATGTCACGCATCAGCGCCATCATCGCATCGCCCGTCGCCTCGTCGAGGTTGCCCGTCGGCTCATCCGCCAACACCAGTCGGGGACGTGCCGCCAGCGTGCGTCCTATTGCGACCCTTTGCTGCTGCCCACCCGACAATTGTTCGGGGAACCGATGCAGGTGATCGCCCAGACCCAGCCTTTCGGCCAAAGCGAAGATATTGCCGGGGTCCCGCCCGGCAAGACGCGCATGGAATGTCAGGTTATCGGCCACATTCAGCGACGGGATCAGGTTGAACTGCTGAAACACCAGGCCGACGGTATCGCGTCGCATCGCCGCCCGCGCGCCGTCTCCCATGGCGGCAATGTCCTGGCCTTCGACCAGAATGATGCCGCTGTCAGGTATATCTAACCCAGCCACCAGATGCAGCAGCGTGGACTTGCCCGACCCGCTTTCACCCGTCAGGGCCAGTGTCCGGCCCGCCGTCAGATCGAAGGACACGTCCCGCAGAACAGGCTGCGGGCCATCGGTGGTCTCAAAGGATTTCTCGACGGCGCGCACGGACAAAAGCATGTGCGGACGGTAGCGGAGAGGCCTGCGACTTCAACATGCAAAGCGCCGCAGGGTGCAGCCTTTGGGGCCGCTCCGGGCATTTATTCAGAGGTTGACGTCGGGCAAGCTGTCGAAGGCCTGCCGCAAGGCATCGGACCAGCCGTCCGAGACGGCGCGCCAATCCTCGTCGGTGTCCAGAATGCGCCGCGAATACCCCAGCTTCAGACTGTCGGTTTCGTAGATTTGCAGATCGAGCGGCGTTCCCACGGACAGGTTGGCGCGAATGGTCGAATCGAAGCTGACCATCAACAGCTTTACGCCCTGGGCGAAATCCATGTCGTTGTCATAAGCGCGCACCAGAATGGGACGGCCGTACTTGGTCTCACCGATCTGGAAAAACGGCGTGTCGGTCTGGGCCTCGACGAAATTCCCCTCGGGGTAGATCATATAAAGGCGCGGCGGACCGCCTTTTACCTGTCCGCCGAAGATCATCGTGGCGTTGAACGTGCTGCCGGCATTCGGACCGCCCGCCCGCTGCTGCGCGATCACGTCCTTCAGGGTCTGGCCGATCAGGCGCGCGGCCTGAAACATCGACGGCGCGCTCATCAATGACGGATCACGTTCGGAGGGCGCCAGATTACGTTCCTCCAGAAGGCTGACGACGGCTTGGGTCGTGGCCAGGTTACCGGCGGTCATCAGCATTAGCGTCCGCTCGCCCGGCTCCTCCCAGGTATAAAGTTTGCGATAGCTGGAGATGTTATCGAGACCCGCATTGGTGCGGGTATCGGCGAGGAAGACGAGGCCGCGTTCGAGTTGCAGGCCAACGCAATAAGTCATGGGATCAGATCCAGAATGAGGTCGCGGCTACAGGTCAGCCTTGGCAGCGATTGTGTCAAGCAATCGCGTCAAATTTCACGAAATGAGGCGATTCATCGGCCACAGCTTCACCATTTTCGCAACCCTCAGGCCTCGGAAACCGTGACCTTCACGTCCATCGACTCGACACCAAGGCCCTGCCGAATACCCGAGATCGGAGCGGCGTCCGAATAATCGAGTCCGGTCGCAACCCGCACATAGCGGTCATCGGGCGAATATCCGTTCGAGATATCGAACCCGACCCAGCCCAGTCCTTCCAGATGTGCCTCGGCCCAGGCATGGGTGGCATCCTGCTCGTCGCGGTCGTTCATCCGCAGATAGCCAGAAACATAACGTGCCGGATAATCCAGCAGGCGCGCGCAGGTGACGAAGATATGCGCATGATCCTGACAGACGCCAGAACCGACGGCGATTGCATCCTCTGCGGTCTGATGCACTTCGGTGGTGCCTGTGTCATAGCCAATCGCTTCGCGGATCGCGGCGGACAGCGCATGCAGACGATCGAGAGGGTCTTCGATCTCGCGGACATCGCGGGCCAAGGCCATTGTACCGCTGCCGCGTCGCGTCAGATCGGTGGGCCGCAGGAACATCCACAGCGGCATGTAACCCCCCTGATCTCCGATAACGCCGGCCTGATCCTGCACTTCAACGATACCGTGGGCGGTGATCGTCACATCGGTCCGGCCCGAGTCTACAGACACCAGTTGCGTGGTGTTGGCGTGGGCGTCATCGAACGACACCTCGATCTGACCGCCGTCGATGTCTGTCACCCAGTCCACGACCTGCTGTCCGGGTCGGCTTTTGGGTATCAGGCGCAGTTGCTGAAGGGCGTAAGTGACCGGCTCGGACCAGCGATAGGAGGTCACATGGCGAATGGCGAGGCGGGATGTTCTGGGGGCATCCGTCATTGCGAAAACCTGTAGTCGAGTTCGATCTGCACCGCCAACTCTCCGTTCCGCTTGAGGAAGTTCTGAAGAAACTGGTGCAGGCCGTTCTCGAAAATGGTTTCGATCGTGGCGTGGTTCAGATCCTGGCACATCGCTTCGGCCATGTCGTGGCTGGGCATTCTGATACCATAGTCGGACTCAAGATAGCCCAGGTTATCACCGATCTTGGAATAGCAAAACGCCAGCGACCGCGGCATGCGGCTATCCAGTGTCAGGAATTTCGCGATGTCGGCAGGCTTGCGATTGCGTCCGTGCACCATGCGGAAGGCACCTTCGGCGGACACCGAGCGGAGGATCATTTCCCACTGGGCATTGTCGAGCGTCGATCCAACCCCGGCTGCCGATGGCAGCAGAACGTAATACTTAACATCCAGCAGACGCGCGGTGGCATCGGCCCGTTCCAGAAAAGTACCCAATCGAGCGAAGTCATAAATGTCGTTTCGCAGCATCGTACCGTGCAGCGCACCTCGCACGAAGGCCGATCGCTGCTTGATGACCCCCAAAGTGCGCGGCAGATCGCGGGGAATGACCTTGCGCGACAGTTCGCTGCACAGCGTCATCCAACATTCGTTTACCGCCTCCCAGACTTCGCGGGTCAGGGCAGTGCGGACAAGGCGCGCATTCATCCGGGCACCTTCGATACAGTTCAGGATTGACGAATGATTGTCCTTGCCACGCAGAATCCAATCGACCACCTGTTCACCCGTGACATCGTCGTGGTGCGCCTTGTAGGAAGCGGTAACTCCCGCGGTCTTGAGTACCGAAGCCCATTCGCTTTCGGCGCGGTCGGGACGGGTCAGGGCTATTCGCTGACCGGTCTCGACCAGTCGCGCAAGGTTTTCCGAACGCTCCAGATAACGGAACATCCACGCCAGGCCGCCCGCGGTTTTACCCAGCATGGTCAACCTCCCGGATCAGGGACACGGAAATATCGTGTGCGGTCGGGGCGCAACGGCTCTGGGCAGGGTTTCCCATCAGTCGTCCTCCAGCACCCAGGTGTCCTTGGTGCCTCCGCCCTGGCTGGAGTTGACGACCAGCGAGCCCTTCTTGAGTGCCACGCGGGTCAGACCGCCGGGTGTGATCTCGATTCCGTTTGGGGACACCAGGACGAAGGGGCGCAGATCGACGTGTCGCGGCGTGAGCCCGGCCTTGCTGAAAATCGGACAGGTCGAAAGCGCCAACGTCGGCTGGGCGATATAATTCGACGGGCGCGCTTCCAGCTTGGCCCGGAACTCGCGGATATCCTTTTTCGACGCTGTCGGTCCGATGAGCATACCGTAGCCGCCGGAACCGTGGACTTCCTTGACGACCAACTCCTCGAGATTGTCGAGGACATGCGCGAGGCTGTCGGGGTCCGAGCAGCGCCAGGTCGGCACGTTTTCAAGCATCGCCTTTTCGCCGGTATAGAATTCGACGATATCGGGCATGTAGCTGTAGATCGCCTTGTCATCCGAAACCCCGGTGCCCGGCGCATTGGCAATCGTGATCCCGCCAGCCCGATAGACGTCGAAGATACCCGGTACGCCCAACTGACTGTCGGGGCGAAAATTCAGCGGGTCCAGATAATCATCATCGACCCGTCGATAGAGCACGTCGATGGTGCGATAGCCCTCGGTCGTCCGCATTGCCACACGCCCGTCGACGACGCGCAGGTCGTGACCTTCAACCAGCTCCACGCCCATTTGATCGGCAAGGAAGCTGTGTTCGTAGTAAGCGGAATTATGGATACCCGGCGTCAGCACGGCGACGACAGGGTCCTGGTCGCACCGACGCGGCGCGGAAGCAGCAAGACTGGAATGCAGTGACTGCGGATAGCGGCTGACGCGTTGGATGCGGTTCTTTGCGAACAACTCGGGAAACATGTGCAGCATCGTCTCGCGATTTTCGAGCATGTAGCTGACGCCCGACGGAGTACGGGCATTGTCTTCGAGAACGTAGAACTGATCGGGACCCGTGCGAACCAGATCGACGCCGACAATATGGGTATAGATGCCGCCCGGCGGATCGACTCCGATCATCTGCTGCAGGAAGGCGTCGTTGCGGGCAATCATCTCAACCGGCAGCACGCCGGCACGGACGATCTCCTGGCGATGATAGATATCGTGCAGGAAAGCGTTCAGCGCCCGCACACGCTGCTCGATGCCCCTGGACAGTCTCGCCCACTCACGTGCTGCGATAATCCGGGGCACTATGTCAAAAGGGATCAAGCGTTCGCCCGCACCCGCTGCGCCATACACGTTGAAGGTGATGCCGGTCAGACGGAATACGGCTTCGGCTTCGCGGGCCTTGGCGCGCAGGTGAGCGGGATCTTCCGAAGAGAACCATGTCTCGAAGGCTTGATAGGCATCGCGCACGGATCTGTCGGATCTCAGCATCTCGTCGAAAGGGGATACATCGCTCATTCGCACAGGATGCGAGGACAAAACGACAAAGGCAATATGGGCAGCCTCTTAAATAATTCGGAAATCACAATCATAAGGCGAGTACAGCCCTCGCAACAAACACCGGATTGGCACCTGACCATGATCGCCGCCCCCCTTCCGGATCGCGCGTCCTCGCGCGGTTGGCCCGGAAGATCGGGGCGGCGCAAGCAATGAACGTCCCCGACTGTCGCTGAGTTCCCGAAAGTGCACAAAATAGAAGAAAAAGCACTTGTGAGCGCAACCATGACTGGAGACGGTACAATTCCGCGCCATGTACCGGACTATATACTTCCACCACTTACACGCGCCTGTTAGGGTTGGGCGGCTGCAAACGGAAAAGACCCTATGATCGGCCTATGGCCGAATTACCATCGGGATGGGGATATCTTGAAGAGACTGATTGCTACGGGGCTCGCCCTGATATTTCTGGCCGCGCCATCCGGTGCTGCGCAACTGGATCTGAACCTGCCTGCGGACGAAGATCTTCAGGACAGTTTGCGGAATGCTTCGCTGACGGTTCAGGCCATCGACGAGAACGAGACCGAACGCCGTAATCTCGTCGCGGCTGCGCAATCCGACTACCGCAGGTTGTTGGCTGTGTTGTTTGAAGCAGGACATTTCGGTCCCGTCATCAGCATCAAGATCGACGGAGTCGAGGCCGCCAATCTACCGGCTGTCGGGTCCAGCGACCCAATCGGCACGATCCGCATCGATGTGCAGCCGGGACCGCGCTTCCTGTTCCGCACCGCAGAAGTCGGACCGCTGGCGAGCGGAACGGAAATTCCTGAGGGCTTCGCACCCGGCCAGATCGCCGGAACAGATGTTCTGCGACGGACGTCCTCCGCCAGCGTCGAAGCCTGGCGCAATATCGGGCATGCCAAAGCCCGTTTGGCCGATCAGGAGATCGTTGCTGATCATGACGTCGACCGGCTGGATGCCCGTCTGATCATCGCACCCGGCCCGAAGCTCAGCTATGGTCCGATCTTCGTGGAAGGTGCCAAGGATGTTCGCGAAGGCCAAATCCTTAAGATCGCAGATCTGCGCCAAGGTCAGACGTTCGATCCCGGTCAGATTCAGGCCTCTGCGCAGCGCCTGCAAAGGACCGGCGCCTTCCAGTCCGTTGCAATCGTTGAATCCGAAGAGATCGGACCCGCTGATACCTTGAACATGGCCATTCAGGTGGTCGAACGTCTGCCGCGGCGGATCGGCTTCGGTGCCGAGATCGCGACGGATGAGGGCATCTCGACCAGCGCCTACTGGCTGCACCGGAACCTGACCGGCTATGCCGACAGTCTGCGGATCGAAGGAGCAATCGACGGGATCGCCGGCAATTCGGGCGGGGCCGACTACAGCCTGACCTTTGCCTATAATCGCCCCGCGACCTTCAATCCGGAAACCGACCTGTTCGTGAATGGCGGCATCGAGCGCGTGGACGAGGAGGATTTCAGTTCCGACAGGGCCTTCATCGAAGGTGGCGCGCGGCGGATCGTGTCGGACGAGTTCCAGTATTCCTATGGTATCGGATATGAATACAGTCAGGATCGTGATGCATTCGGCGATCGCAACTTCTCGATCGCATCCTTCCCGCTGGAAATGACATACAACCGGCGCAACGACAATTTGGACCCCAGCGACGGCTATTACATCGAAGCGGGCCTGCGCCCCTTTGTCGGCTTCGAAACGGCGGGCACAGGAGCCATCTTCACTGCCGATCTGCGCGGGTATCAGGGTTTCGGAGCAGACAACGGCACCGTCATTGCCGCCCGGCTGCAACTGGGCAGCGTGGTTGGACCCGAACTGAACGAAATTCCGTCCAAGTATCTGTTTTATTCGGGCGGTGGTGGCACCGTGCGTGGACAGGAATATCAGGCACTTGGCGTGACCCTGCCAGGCGGAGACAAAGTTGGCGGCAAATCCTTCGTCGGATTGTCGACGGAACTGCGGCAAAAGGTAACGAAGAAAATCGGTATCGTCGGTTTCGTCGATTATGGCATGATCAGCGCTGATGCCGGGTTCTCGGATGGTGAGAGCCATGCTGGCGCGGGCCTTGGCGTGCGCTACAATACAGGTATCGGACCGATCAGAGTTGATCTGGGTGTGCCGGTATCTGGTCCCGGCAACCCGTCGGGGCTGCAAATCTACATCGGTATCGGTCAGGCTTTCTGAATGAAAATGCGCCGTGTTTTCCTCCCTTTGGCTGTCGTGGCCGCTGCTCAGGTTCCGTTCCCGGTTCTGGCACAGAGCACTACCGAGGAACGTGACCGTGGTTTCCTCGCCGGTCTGATCGAGGACAATCTTTCCGCGCCGGGCCTTTCGGTTCGCATTGATGGGTTTTCCGGCGCGCTGTCGTCGGCGGCTTCCATCGACGTGCTTCAGATTTCGGACGAACAGGGCATCTGGCTGCGAATGGAAAACGTAGTTCTGGACTGGAACCGTTCGGCCCTGTTGCGCGGACGGCTCGAGGTACAGGAGCTTTCGGCAGAGTTGATCGCGCTGGAACGCGCGCCCCTGCCCGCCGAAGGAGTCGAGGCCCTGCCCGATGCAGGGGCCAGTGGTTTCTCGCTGCCGGACCTGCCGGTATCGGTCGATATTCAGGCGCTCACGGCCCAGCGTATCGAACTCGGGGCTGCCCTTCTGGGGCAGGAAATGGCGCTTTCTCTCGACGCTTCGGCGCAGCTGGCCAATGGGTCCGGTACGGCAACGATCGAGGCGCAGCGGCTGGACGGGACAACGGGGTCGTTCTCGATCGCCGCGTCCTATGACCGCGACACGCAGAATCTGTCCGTCAATCTGGACGTGGCCGAGGCACAGGGCGGGATCGCCGCAACCCTTCTGCAACTACCCGGTCGACCGGCCATCGAACTGACTGTGAAGGGCGATGGACCACTGGACGCTTTCGTCGCTGATATTGCCATCGCATCGGACGGCGTGGAACGACTTGGCGGTCAGGTCACCCTTAATGGAACCGAAGACGGGCGCCGCTTCGCCGTCGATCTGGGTGGCGATGTCACTTCGCTTTTCGCCCCCAGGTATCAGGATTTCTTCGGTGACGACGTCGCATTTGTGGTTGGAGGACTGCAACGCACCGACGGGCGGCTGGATCTCGAAACGCTGAACCTGCGGACCAAGGCACTGTCGCTGAACGGGGAGGCCCGGCTTGGCGCGGACGGCTGGCCCGTCTTCGTGGACATTACCGGGCGTGTCGCTGCCGAAGATGGGACGACGGTCCTGTTGCCAAGCGCTGCCAACAGCCAGTTGCGAGAGGCTGATCTGTCGATCCGCCACAACGCGTCAGTGTCGGACAACTGGGCGCTGGACCTGTCGTTGCTGGACTATTCCTCGTCAACCGTAAGGCTGGGCGACGCCGCGATTTCCGCGACCGGCATCCTGAGCCGCCGCGACGGCGTGGTCGAGACGGCAACGGCAACCATCACGTCCGCCCTGAACCAGCTTGGGTTCACCAATCCGGCGCTGGCGCAGGCGGTCGGGCCGCGTGTGTCGCTGGACGCGGACGTTGCATGGCAATCCGGGCAACCGGTGCGCCTGACCGGCCTGCGGCTAAGCGGTCCGGGCTATGGTCTGAGCGGCACCATCGAGGTCGACAACACCGACGCTGAACGGCCGCTGACCGTCACGCTGGATCTGGCTGCTATGTTCGAGGATCTGAGCCGTCTGTCCGGCATTTCGGGTCAGGATCTTTCGGGGACCGCCGACGCAACGGTAACGGGTGATTATGCGCCGTTGGCAGGCACTTTCGATCTGATGCTGGGAGCGGTGGCGCAGGATCTGGCGCTGAACATACCGCAGGCCGATGCCGTGCTGGAGGGCGAGACCTCGCTGACGCTGGCTACGCGGCGCACGGTCGACGGCACCTTTGTGGATGCGCTTCGGCTGGGCAACGCGCATTTGACGGCCAACGGAAGTGCGGCACTGCTGTCCCAAGACTCCGCGCCCTATCTGCAGGGCGAACGATCGAAGGCCATCTTCAACGCACGGCTTGCAGACGGAACGCGCATTGATCCGCGTCTGGACGGACCGATCGAACTTGCTGTGAATGCCACGCAGAACGAAGTGGGCGCGTGGCAGGGAACGCTCGACGCGCTGGCACCGGAGGGGGTTACAGTATCGGCCTCGGGGACGCTGACGGGCGAGGCACCCGACGTGACGTTCGCTGCCACCGTTCCGCGACTTGAGCCGTTTGCCCCCGGCGTGCCGGGCGGGCTGGGCGTGAACGGACGGGCCTTCGCGACGGACGGCATCTGGTCGGTCGACGTCGATGCCGCCGGTCCCTATGACCTGACCGCAAAAGTCGCGGGCCGCATCACCGGACCCGCCCCCGAGATCGCATTCGAGGCCTTGTTGCCCGATCTGACCGCACCGGTTCCGGCGCTGGCCGAAACGCCTGCGCTGCAAGGTGCGGTTTCGCTTGACGGAACGCTGGCGCAGATCGGCGGGGCCTGGGTTGTCGATACCTCGATTTCAGCGCCGTCGGATATCACGCTGCGCGCGGTGGGTCCGGTGACCGGCGACATGCCCAAGATCGAATTTGCCGGGACCGTCCCGCAGGTTTCGGACTTCGTGCCTGCCATCGAAGGACGTGTCGATCTGGATGGCACGCTCGAAAAGACGGGCACGGACTGGGCTGCGGATGTCTCGATCAACGGACCCTATGACGCACGCGTTACGGCTCGAACACTTCTGACACGCACACCGCTGCGGGTAAACTTCACCGCC
>Ga0207878_100554_pt1 | contig 10704 bp, 9 predicted proteins | sample LinPmetageLP41_FD_184053 | JGI IMG/M metagenome (GOLD analysis project Ga0207878, IMG submission 184053) | Marine viral communities from the Pacific Ocean - LP-41 (SPAdes) | ecosystem: Environmental > Aquatic > Marine > Oceanic | place: Pacific Ocean | collected 2010-08-27 | reverse complement strand
CGGCGATTACCTCGGCGGTACTGGCGATGGCGCAGGGTCTGCATCTGGATGTGATCGCCGAAGGCGTGGAGACCGCCGAACAACGAGACTTTCTGCTGGCGAGAGGGTGTCGCCACGTGCAGGGCTTTCTTTACGCCCGGCCGCAGCCGGCTGGGGAGGTGGAGATTCGGCTGCGTCAGGCAATGGATAACGTCTACTCCTGACGCCGCTCGCCGGGCTTTGCCTCACCGGGTGTGCCGAGACGCCACGCGACCACACCGCAGATAACGCCCCACACGCCTGCCTCGATGCCGACGGCCCAGGGCTGAATGCCGATGCCGGCAAGTGCCGCCCCGGAGAGATAGCTCGTAGGGCCGCCGATGAGTCCGCCGACCACCGCCAGGGTGCGATGCGACCACAGCCAACCCAGGCTGTGATGAAGCGTCGTTGCGAATAGTGGCCATAGTGCCCACAGCCAGATCGGGGCGCCGCTCTCGATCTCGAGTCCGCCGGAGGCCACCAGCGTCCCATCGACGATCACCCCGATCAGCGCAAAGCCTAGCCACCAGCGCCACTCGCCGGGCCGTGCCAGCCAATGCCAGTGTACGAGCAGAATCAGCGGGGTAACGATGCAGGCCCATACGGAACCGCCGATGACACAGGCGAACCACGCGCCCTGGAACATGGCGGCGTTGACGATGGCACCCCAGCGACGATCGAATGAGATCATGGTTCGCGGGCGCTATACGCCACCGATCAGGGGCGCGCGGCGAGCGCCGGGTTTGGCCAGCAGCATATGGCAGGTGCCGATCGTGCGTTCCAGGAAGGCGCCCTCGCAGTAGCAGAGATAGTAGCGCCACATCCGAATGAAACGTTCGTCGTAGCCAAGCTCGCGTACCTGGTCGAGACTGGCTTCGAAACGCAGCCGCCACTCGTGCAGCGTGCGCGCGTAGTGCAGTCCGATTTCGTCGAGATCGATCAGATTGAGCTGGGTATGCCGGCTCAGCCCGGTGAGCAGCGCGGTGTGGGAAGGCAGAAAGCCGCCGGGGAAGATGTAGCGTTTGATGAAATCCATCTCGCGCTTGGCCGCTTCGAAGCGCTGATCGCGAATGGTGATGCACTGCAGCAGCGCCAGACCGTCGGGCGTCAGTAGCCGGTCGACGCAGCCGAGGTAAGTGCCTAGATACTGATAGCCAACCGCCTCGACCATCTCGATCGAGACCAGCCGATCGAAACGACCTTCGAGATTGCGATAATCGTCCTTGAGCAGCGTGATGCGATCCTCCAGCCCGGCTTCGCGCACACGGGCCGCGGTATAGGCGTACTGCTCTTCCGAGATGGTCGTTGTGGTCACGCGACAACCTCGAGTCCTTGCCGCGTGAATTGCCAGCCCGCCCCAGCCGGTGCCGATCTCCAGCAGATGGTGATGCGGCTCGAGCGCCAGCTTGTCGAGAATGACGTCGAGCTTATGCGTCGACGCTTCTTCCAGCGAGGCCTGAGGATGGGGGAATACTGCACTCGAGTACATCCAGTGTTCGCGGTCCAGAAACGTGGCGAACAGCGCGTTGCCCAGATCGTAGTGTGCCGCGACATGGCGCTTCGAACGTCGCCTGGTGTTGGGCTGCAACGTGTAGAGAGCCGCCAGCGCCCAACGGCTGAGCCGGGCGGTGCCATTCTCCATGCGGTCGTTGACCCGTTCGACGTTGCGCGCGAACAGACGGATCAACCCGACCAGATCATCGACTTCCCAGGCGCCATCCATATAGGCCTCGGCAACGCCCACGGTGCCGCCGAAGGCCAGGCGACGCCATAGGCCAGCATCGTGGACGGTGAGTTCGACATGGATCGGTGGTGCATTGGGTGTCGGCTGGCCCAGCTCGAGAACCTCGTTTCCTTCGCGCAGGGTCAGGCGGCCGCCTTCCAAAGCATCGAGTGCCTTGATCAGACGAGGGCGAAGCCAGCGCGACAGACGAGGCGATTGCAGGGGTCGTCGAGCGGCCGAAGAGCGGGCGGCAGTCATGATGAGGGCGTCTCCCGTTCGGGGTGATCGTGAATCGGAATGCGCTTGAGCCAGAGCCTGAGCGCTTGCCAATGAATGGTAACGATGGTCTTGAGTGTCATGCCGGGATGCTTGATCAGCTCTGCCATCAGCGCGGTGCGAGTCGCCGGCTTGAGCGTCAGGGTCAGGGTGGCGTCGAAGTGGCGTGCGTCCTCGTGCCATGTCTCCATGTGCATCATCAACCGACCATCCGGCGTCTGGAAAAGCGGCGTATTGAAACGCCAGTGATAGCGCATCGCCATCGGGTTGAACGGTGACACGTGCAGGCGCTTGTCGAAGGCCGCCTGCTGGGAATGCCGTTCGGGATCGACCCAGCACGCGTAGACCTGGCGCTCGCGCCAGGGCGTGTTGGTGACTTCACCCAGCACGGCCTGCAGCTTGTCCTGTCGATCGTAGGCGTAATAGAGCGTCAACGGGTTGAACAGCATGCCGAACAGCCGGATCTGGCTCAGCATCCGAATCGGTCCGTCCGGTGCGCTGCCCAGTTCCTCGGTCAGGCGGGCACGCACGGCGTCGGCCAGCGGCAGCTCGTGGGGGGCCAGATAGTCCTCGCGTCGGTAGCGGGCCAGGGCACCGCGGCGGGTGCCGAAGCCCGGCGTACGGGCCAGCAGCGCCGGCAGCTCATCGAGATCCAGCCACAGCATCCACACGCGGTAGTCGAAGGCGTGCCAGCGAGGCAGGAAGCGCCGATGGCGCAGGTGACCCACGGCGAGCCGGCTGTGGATGCAGGGATCGTTCATGCCGTCTCGCCCTGGCGTTCGGCCGGCGCCGACGGGCCAGCCGCCGCCTGCGGTTGATTGCCGTCGATGGTCTCGACCACGCGCAGCGCGCTCCACACGCCATCTTCATGGAAGCCGTTTCGCCAGTAGGCGCCGCAGAAGTGGGTGCGCCTGGCGCTTGCGGATATCTCGCCGTGGCGAGCTTGCGCCTGCTGTGCGGCAAAATTGAACTGGGGGTGATCGTATTCGAATCGTCCCAGTACGCGAGCGGGATCGATGCTGTCGTCGGCGTTGAGCGTCACGCAGAAGGTGGTGTCGCTTTTCAACTGCTGGAGGATGTTCATGTTGTAGGTGACCGGCACGCGGGCATCGGCATTGCGGCCATCGAGGCGATAGTTCCAGCTGGCCCAGGCGCGCCGCCGTCTTGGCAGTATGCGAGTATCGGTATGCAGCACCACGCTGTTGCGGCGATAGCCGATCGCACCCAGCACCTCTCGCTCGGCATCGCTGGCCTGCGTTCCGAGGATGCGCAGGACCTGATCGCTGTGGCAGGCGAACACCACCTGATCGAAGCGCCGTTCCCCGGCAGCCGTTGCGAGCGTCACGCCCTCGCCATCGCGGCGAAGGCCGACGACCGGCGTGTCGAGATGAATGCGCTCACGATAGGAAGAGACGAGGGGGGCGATATACGCTCGCGAGCCGCCCTCGATGGTGCGCCATTGCGGGCGATCGTTCAGCGACAGCAGGCCATGATGATGAAAGAAGCGGACGAAGAATCGTGCCGGGAAATCGCGCATGGCGGCTTCGCTGGCGGACCAGATCGCACCGCCCATGGGTAGCAGATAGCGGCGGTGAAAGTCCTCGCCGTAGCCCCCGCCGGCCAGGTAATCGCCCAGCGACAATGACGCGGGCAGGGCGTCGGATCGATGATCGCGCGTGGCTCGCCGGTTGAAGCGCACGATGTCGTTGAGCAGTCGATAGAAGCGCGGACGCAATAGATTGCGGCGCTGGGCGAACAGGCTGGCCAGCGTGTGGCCGTTGTATTCGAAGTCGCGGCCGGTCTCGTGGACCGAAAAACTCATCTCGGTCGCCTGGCCCGACACCCCCAGCGACGCCATCAACGCTTCGAAATGGGGATAGGTACGATCGTTGTAGACGATGAAGCCGGTGTCGATCGCGTGTTGCTCGGTGCCTGTATCGACATCGATGGTCGCGGTGTGGCCACCGAGGCGTGAGTCAGCCTCGAACAGCGACACCGTGTGCCGGCGAGAGAGAATGTGCGCTGCGGTCATCCCGGCGATTCCGCCGCCAACCACCGCGATTCGCTGAGCCGGCGACATCATGACGAGGCTCCGGCGCGATCCCGGTTGGCAATGCGCAGCCCGAAGCGCCGGCGCAGGGCTGGCGGCAGAATGCCCAGCGCCTTGACCAGAAAGGTAAATCGGCGCGGGAAGTGGATGTCGAGTCGACGCCGCTCGAGGCCGTCGATGATGTAGTCGGCAGCCTGATCGGCCTCGATCTGCATCGGCATCGAGAAATCGTTGCGCGCCGTCAGCGGGGTCTTGACGAAGCCTGGGTGGATCACGCTGACATCGATCGACTCGGCGGCAAGATCGAGTCGCAGCGATTCCAGAAAATGCGAGATGGCGGCCTTGGAGGCCCCATAGGCCTCTGCCCGCGGCAGCGGCAGGTAAGCGGCTGCGCTCGAGACGCCCGCCAGCAGCGGGCGATGCTCGCGATCCCTGGACTGGCGCAGGAGCGGCAGCGCCGCCTCGATGGCGTGGAGCGTTCCCCGGAAATTGGTCGAGAACACGCGTTCGACCAGGTCGACATCGAAGTGATCGATATCCAGGTACTCGCAGGTGCCGGCGTTGAGCAGGGCGATATCGAGGCCGCCAAAAGCGTCGTCGATGGCGTTGCCGGCACGCCGGGTGGCGTCGCGGTCGGTAAGGTCGGCAGGCACGACCAGCGCATTGTCATGACCGGCCGCCAGCGCGTGGAGGGCATCCTCTCGGCGCGCCGTCAGGGCGACGCGGTGACCCTCGGCCAGCAGACGCCTGGCCAACGCTTCGCCGATACCCGACGTCGCGCCCGTCAGCCAGATGCGCCGGGGTCCCGATAGACTCGCCATGATTCATCCTCTTCCCTTGGAAAACGCGACGGCGCTGCCGTTAGCAGGTCTCGATCGTTGAAAGAGACGGCTACAGACGCTTCTTGACGCCCCGGATCAACCAGCCCAACAGCGGCAGCTGTTCATACAGCATGGCGCCGACATCGAAGTAGTCTCGGTGACGGCAGACACGCTGGCCTCGCCATTGCAGCCGGGAACAACCGGCTACGTTGATGGTACGACCGCCATGCAGCCTTGGATGCGTCAGGTGCATGGTCCAGGTCAGAAAGCTTGTGTTGCCGACCGTCTGACGGTCATGGAAATCGAAATGGCAGTGCTGTACGCCATCCAGAAGCTCGGCGTAATAAGCCATGACGCGGTCGCGGCCGACGTGATGGTGGAGAGGGTCGGTGAAGTCCACGTCGTCGCTGTAGCACTCGGCCAGTGCCGACAGTTCGCTCGTCGTCAACGGCTGGAATCGGGCACAGAAGTACGTGACCGAATCGATGTCCGGAATTTCGGTTATGGTCACGATGGCCTCCTGTTCTTGGGCAGCGGTAACGAAAGTGTTGGTGTCAGCCCAAGTTCTTGAATGCCTCGAGGGCACGCTCTCGAGCCCGCCGATGGTCAACGATCGCTTGGGGATAGCCCGTCTGTCGGCACTCATCCGGACTGGGCTGATGACGGGACTTGACCGGCAATGTGGCCAGTTCCGGCAGCCAATGAGTGATGAACTCGGCGTCCGGATCGAAACGGCGGGATTGAGTGGTAGGGTTGAAGATTCGAAAATAGGGCGCCGCGTCGGTGCCGGTCGACGCAGCCCACTGCCAGCCGCCGTTGTTCGAGGCGAAGTCGCCGTCGACCAGATGCTGCATGAAGAAGGCCTCGCCGCGACGCCAGTCGAGCAGCAGATGCTTGCTCAGGAACATGGCGGTTACCATGCGCAGCCGATTGTGCATCCAGCCGGTAGCGACCAGCTGGCGCATGGCGGCGTCGACCAGCGGGAAGCCGGTGCGGCCCTCGCACCAGGCTTCGAACTCCTTGTCGCTGTGTCGCCAGCTCAACTTGTCAGTCTCGGGTTTGAAGGGCCGGTAACGGCAGACGCGGGGAAAACCCACGGCGATATGCTGGTAGAACTCTCGCCATATCAGTTCGTTGGTCCAGCTCTTCAGCCCGGCGTCGCCATCGCCGAGATGACCGCCGTTGTTCGCCATGACCGCCTGCAGGCACTGGCGATACGAAATCATGCCGGCCGAGAGATAGGCCGACAGTTCGCTGGTTCCGGCGAGGGCGGGGAAGTCGCGATCGTTGTCGTAACGACGCGCCCGCTGCTGCAGGAATCGTGCCAGCCGATCGGCGGCGGCTTCCTGGCCGACCGGCCAGGGCGCGTCGTCGCAGGTTGAGATCGCAATGTTTAGAGAGGACTGGGGCAGGACGATCTCGGAGCGATTCTGATGGGGAAGATCGGGAATATCGTCGCCCGAGACATCGGGCCTGGTCTGACGGGAAGGCGTTTCACGCAGTGCCAGCTTTTCGCCGCCGATGCGCTGGTGCCAGGCCTTGGCAAAGGGAGTAAAAACCTTGTAGTAGTCGTCCTGCCCGGTGAGCAGTTCACCCGGTTCGAACGCGATGTGATCGGTGTAGTCGAACACCGCGAGGCCCGCCCGAGTGAATTCGGCCGTGACCTTTTCGTCGCGCAAGCGTTCGTCCAGCGGATACTCGCGATTGAAGTGCAGCATTTGCGCGCCAACGTGGCGGGCGGCTTTCAATAGCGCCTTCGGAGCGGCATCGAAGTCACCGATGTCACGGTAGAGCAACGGGATGTCGAGCGCAGCCAATTCCTGCTGCAGCGCCACGACGCCGCGATGCAGAAAAGAGATCTTGTTGGCACCATGGCCGTGGTCACGCCACTGATCCTGACAGGCAAGGAAAATGCCGATGACGGGTCCTTTGCGGGCCGCCGCGCTCAGTGCCGAGTGATCGAGCGTTCTGAGGTCGTTGCGAAACCACACGAGCTGGATGACTGACGCCGGTTGCGTGGCTGCCATGGAAACTTCTCTATTGCCAATGAGTGAGCGACGCTTCCCTGCGTCGAGTCGGTGAATCCATTCCGGCGCTATCGAGGCCCCGCGCCTGGAAAATCCGCGCTCCAAAGCATCGTGATCGAAGCCATCACCTCATGGCGTCGACGGTATTGGTCGACGAATCAACGATCGCGCGCATTCGGCTCAGGGCCTGGCCCATGTCTTCCCCCAGGATCGCGACCGGGGTGTTCTCGAAATCGGTGGCACGTATGCGAGCCACAGGCCCCACCAGACAAACCGGCACTTCGCTCTGTTCCGCCAGTCGCGGAAGCTGTCGCCGGATCACATCGCTGCGCTCGGCATGACTGCTGGCAAGCAGCAACGCCTTGATACCCAGACGTTCGGTGGCCAGCGGAAACTCGCTCAACGGCATGTCGCCATCGATTAGTTGAACCCTATAACCCGCCGCGGAAGCCGCCAGACCCATCAGCATGGCCCAGAAGCCGCTGCTGTCGTCGGGTAGCCGGGCAATCAGGATCTCACCGGCGTTGCTGACCTGATTGGTGTGATAGATCCGAGTGCCGATCCGGGTGCGCAGGAATGATTCCAGCACACGCCGCTGCAGCGTGGCACCGAACTGACCACCCCAACGCTCTTCGAGATGCGAGACGACGGGCTGCCACAGTTCCGCAATGCAAAGGCTGACCGGGTATAGCGACAGGCTTTGATTGAACAGGACTTCCAGACGGCCGGTGTCGAGCGACTCGACCGCCTGGATCAGGTACTGGCGTTGACTGGCCCAGTCTCCCATTTGCGGGGCGGGTGTCTCGGTCGTTTCCGGCTGATCGATCAGTTCGCGGACCTGGCTGACCGGTACGCCGCGATTGAGCCACTGCAGAATCCGCTCGACGCGTTCGATGTCCTCACGGCCATACAGACGGTGGCCCTTGGGCGTGCGCTGGGGCCGAATGAGGCCATAGCGACGTTCCCAGGCACGAAGTGTGACGGAGTTGACGCCGGTGAGTCGCGACACTTCACGAATCGGATAGAGCGGCGCGGCACTGGAATCTGCGGCCCTGTCGGTCATGCAAGTCCTCCTGCGAGTTCTCTGCGTGCGCCGTCTCGTCGAATGGGATGGTTCCTATCACCGCTGCGAGTCATTGCCACGGGGTTCGAAATCGTCAGTGCCTGCTGGCGCCCGTCGATTGCCAGCTGCAAGCTTGTTCCCACATCCTGTCGGAATCGCTTGCCGACCGAGGCACATGTTCAGCGAGATTGACTCGAAAACGTTCGGTTCAGAGCCAATGATTTAGACGAGTCGTGAAGATGACGACTGTCTCGATGAACTCAGAATGAGGCAATATATTGTACGGTTCAAGCAAACTGTACAATTTTACGACATGTGCCGATCATGTCCGTTCATGCTGCGCACGCGATTCGAGGATGCCGGAGAGCGCGCCAAGGCGTCGAGAGAGCCGCCGAGAGAGACTCGATGGGCGATTGCGGCGATAAATCGCTACGGCTGTCAAACGGTACGACAAAACGGTACAACACCATCATAACTGAGGGTATCAACCATGCGTCTATTGATCACGGGCGGTACGGGTTTCGTCGGACGACGGCTGGTCGAGCGCGCGTTGGCGGCGGATCACGAGGTAATGGTGGTTTCCCGCGATCCGGAGCGAGCCGCCCGCAAGCTGCCGGCGAGTGTCCGGATCGGTGACGACGCCACGGACTTCGCAGCTGCGCGGCCGGAGGCGATCGTCAATCTGGCTGGCGAACCGATCGCCGACCGGCGCTGGAGCGATCCCCAGAAGACGCGGCTGGTCGAATCGCGCCGCCACGCCACGCGAGATGTCGTCGCGCTTTGCGAGCAGCTGGCGCAGCGGGATCAGGCGCCAAGAGTACTGGTGTCCGGCTCGGCCATGGGTTTTTACGGCGACCAGGGAGACAACGAGGTTACCGAGCAGACGCTGCCGCACGACGAGTTCGCCCATCGGCTGTGCCAGGCCTGGGAAAAGGAGGCACTCAAGGCGGAGGCATTCGGCGTACGCGTCGCCTGCCTGCGGACCGGTCTGGTGCTGGACGCGGGGGGCGGCACGCTGGCCAAGATGATGCCGGCGTTCAAGCTGGGGGTGGGCGGCCGCCTGGGAGACGGGCGCCAGTACATGCCCTGGATTCACCGCGAGGACCTGGTCGGCGCGATCGAATTCCTGCTCGAGGATCCCACGCTCGACGGGCCCTTCAACGGCTCGGCGCCGCAGCCGGTGACCAACGCCGAATTCACTCGGGCGATGGGGCGTCAGCTGCATCGCCCGACGCTACTGCGCGTGCCCGCGCCGCTGCTGAAGCTCGGCCTTGGGGAGATGTCCCGTCTGCTGCTGACCGGGGCCTGCATGCGCCCCGTGCGGTTGCAGCAAGCCGGCTTCACCTTCCGCTATCCGACCCTGGATGAAGCGCTGGCGGCGATCGTCTCGCGCTGACGGCCGGCACCAGTGGTCGCCATGGCCGGATGACTCCGGCGTCGCTAGCGCGAGTCCTTGTCGACGGTCACGATCACCCGCACCGCATCGAGCCGCAGCGATGCGCCTTCGATGATCTCGTCCAGGGCGCGGCGCTCATCGTTTAGCGCCTGCAGTTCGTCGTCGCGAATCGCGCCGTTGAGCCGGGCAAGCGCCTTGAGTCGCGACAGTTCCAGGTCGAGCGTCTCACGCATCTCCTGATGAGCACGTTCGATGAGTGTCGGCAACTCGCGCTGGGCTTCCTGTTCGCCCCGTTTTAGCAGTTCCCGCAGCTGATCGTGGCGGGATTTGAGCAGCTCCCGCGAGATGCCTTTCTTGACCCGCTGAAGATTGCGTGACAAGCCGCTGAAGGAGACCTTGTCGGTCAGGTTGGTACCGCTTTCGTCGAGCAGCACTCGAATCCCGGCGTCCGGCAGAAAGCGATCCAGCTGCAGCCGTTTCGGTGCCGGGCAGTGAGTTCGAAAGATCAGTTCGAGCATCAGACGGCCGCCGGGGATGCTGGGATGCTTGAGCAGGGCAAGCGCCGTGTTGCCCAGGCTAGAGTCGAGTACCCGCTCCATCACGGTGGTGATCAGTGGATGTTCCCACGACAGTCGCTGGATGTCGTCCCGCGCCAGCGCCTGGGTGCGCGAGTAGGTCACGGTGAATCCTTCATCGCCCTGGGCCAGCCCCGGCAGGCTGTCGATCATGTGCGCGCCGGGCGACAGGTGAATCTGTCCGTTGCCCAGCTCGCGGCTATCGACCCCGAACACATCCAGTGCCTGGTCGACGTAGCGGGGCAGGGCGCTGTCGTTGTCCTGCTCCAGGACTGCGCTGATCACCGCGTCGGCCCGCTCGGGACGGCAGGCGTTCCACTCCAGCAGGCGATTTCGGCCCGCTTCGCGCTCCGCCAGCCGCGCGTCGTTGAAGGTACGGGTCTCGGTGATGAGCGTATCGAGGCTGCTGCCTTCAGTGACACAGTCGTCGTCCAGACTTTCGCGCAGCGCGTCGCCGAACGCCGCCAGTACGTCACCGCCTGCCGCATGAGGCGATTCGAAAGCGGCGAGGCCATCGTGATACCAGCGCAGCAGCGTCGCGCTGGGGCTACGCTCGATCACCGGCACGTGGATGTCGATCGGATGCAATTGGCCGATCCGATCAAGGCGTCCGATACGTTGTTCGAGTAGATCCGGATGCCACGGCAGATCGAACATCACCAGATGATGACAGAACTGGAAATTGCGCCCCTCGGAGCCGATCTCTGAACAGATCAGTACCTGGCAGCCGCCGTCGTCGTCGGCGAACGCGGCGG
>Ga0207878_100552_pt1 | contig 10762 bp, 13 predicted proteins | sample LinPmetageLP41_FD_184053 | JGI IMG/M metagenome (GOLD analysis project Ga0207878, IMG submission 184053) | Marine viral communities from the Pacific Ocean - LP-41 (SPAdes) | ecosystem: Environmental > Aquatic > Marine > Oceanic | place: Pacific Ocean | collected 2010-08-27 | reverse complement strand
CGCAATGTCGATGAAATCCTGCGGGTCATCGATTCGCTGCAACTGACCGGCAAGCACAAGGTGGCAACCCCGGTGGACTGGCAGAACGGCGAAGACGTCATCATCGTCCCCTCCGTGTCGGACGAGGAAGCCAAGGAGCGCTTTCCTGAAGGCTGGGATGAGCAGACCCCGTATCTGCGTGTGGTCCGCCAGCCCAAGTAACTTATAGAGGCGTTAGGTGGCTCAGCTGGGCTGAGCCACCACAGTTTCGCTGGGGGAGGTACTGATGACGACTTACAGTATCGGGCAACTGGCCGAGCGCTGCGGCATTGCCACCCAGGCGATCCGATACTACGAGCAAGAGAGGCTCATGCCGAAACCCCAGCGAACGGAGTCCAACTACCGCCGCTATCCCGAGGAGCATGTGGCCAGGCTGCAGTTCATTCTTCAGGCCAAGCAATGGGGGTTCACACTCGACGAGATTCGTGAGCTGCTGATCTTGCAGGATGCCAACGGCGACCGGGCACAAGCCAAGCGGATTGCCGAAGAGAAGCTGATCAAAGTTCGAGAGCAGATCAGGCATCTTTCGAAAATCGAGTCGGTGCTTTCGAAAACCCTCTCGGAGTGTTCCGGAGAGGGCCCCATGCAGAAAGGATGCCCTATTATCGAGGCAGTAGTTAAGAATGACGTTGCTGCGCCAAGAGTTGCTTGTAAGCCGTCCATTTTAAAGGCATGACTTGCCGGCAACATTGTCGATCAGGAACGACATTTTGACGGCATGCCTTATCTAACCATTAACTGCCACTAAGCAAGCTTGCTGGCCTTTAGGAATATTTTCTAACCCGCTACTGCGAAACATAGTTCTGGCCTGTTAAGTTAATAAAGATAGTGAGATGATGGGAAGTGACGCATGCACTTGGGGAATGGTGGGCTTTGGTCTGATAGTTATTCTTCTGGCGGTAGCGCTGATACTCGGCATTGCTGCGTTAGTTAAATATCTTTTTTTCAGTAAAGGCCGGAAAAGCTCCGAGCAGGCTGGTGAATATTGATGCAGGAGAGGGACTCAGCCTCATGAACAAGAAGGCGTATGGCACACAAGCTGCGTTTACAGCAGAGGTTCGTCTGGGGAGCTTCGGCACTGATTGGCCTGGCCGCCCTCTACTGGGCGCTGAGCGAGACAGGGGCCCTATCGATATTCACGGACAAGCAAGCGTTGCCTGAGTGGGTCAACCAGCTTGGCCTCTGGGGGCCACTGGCTATTATTGGGCTGATGGTAGACAGAGGAAAGACAAATGCTGCAATACCCTGCCATTGATCCTGTGGCTATCGCCATCGGACCGATTAAAGTCTATTGGTATGGGCTAATGTACGTGATCGGACTGGCTGCTGCCTGGTGGCTTGGGCGTCGGCGTGCCCACCGTATAGGCTTGAGTCACGATGACGTAGGCGATCTTATTTTTTATGGTGCTGTCGGCATCATAGTGGGAGGACGCGTCGGCTACGCCTTGGTGTATGGATTCGATCAGCTACTTGCCAACCCCTTCTGGTTATTCAAGATATGGGAAGGAGGAATGAGCTTCCATGGTGGGCTTACCGGGGTGCTTTTTGCAGCCTTACTTTTTGCTCGAAAGCATCAATTAGCTTTTTTTCAGCTTACTGATTTCGTAGCTCCATTAGTGCCAATTGGCTTAGGGGCCGGACGTGTCGGAAACTTCATCAATCATGAACTGCCTGGACGTGTCAGCGACGTCCCCTGGGCTATGGTGTATCCATCAATGATGGGGTATGGACCAGAGCCGCGTCATCCTTCATCGCTGTATGAGTTCGCCTTAGAGGGCGTTGTCATGTTTGTTGTGTTGTGGTGGTTCTCGAGCCGTCCGCATCAACGCGGCATGACCTCCGGTCTGTTTCTGTTGCTCTATGGTACCTTCCGCTTTGCTGTGGAGTTCGTACGTCGGCCCGATCCTCAATTAGGTTTTATCGCCTTTGATTGGATAACCATGGGACAGCTACTGAGCCTGCCCATGATTCTTGCAGGCCTGGTGCTAATGGCTTGGGCTAGGCGTCAGCCGTTTGGTAGCGAGAGCAGGACAGTATCTTCATGAGAAGTAACTATTCAAATAGTTTCGAGCAAGGATCGCCAATCAGCTGATTTATCTTGCATAGTGTCCCGAGACATATAGTGCCCCGAGACATATCACGCCATTCGGTGACATGGCCATCAGCGACATAAACACCGACGAAGCCTACGAAAGGAATTATTTTATGAATGTTAAGAAAATCGGCATATGGTTAGGAATAATCGTGGCAGTCATAGGGGTATTCGTGTTCATGGGCAGCAACGATAACAAATCATCACCGCAGGCCGCATCAAAGGCCTCGCAGGGTTCAATGGCTCCCGACTTTGATTTGCCTTCGTCTGACGGCAAACGAGTCACACTATCAAGTTTTAGAGATAAACAAAACGTGCTTATCTATTTCCATGAAGGGTTGTCATGTGACGCTTGCATGCAGCAAATGCCGGAGCTGGATAAGTACCTGTCTGACTTCAAGAAAATGGATGTCAAACTGCTTTACGTCGCACTGGACTCACCAGAGGCAATGAGCAAAGCCAGTTCGCGTTACGGTTTGAAGTCACCTGTCTTGTCATATCAAAACGCCCAAACCGAGCAAGACTATGACCTCTTGCCCTATAGCATGGGTATGGGCCGGCGTGCCGGGCATACATTCGTGTTAGTCGGTAAGGATGGCAAGATTCTGTGGCGCAAAGACTACTGGCCCAGCGTTGGTATGAGCGTGCCTGGCGGCAGGATGTTTGTGCCTGGTTCAGAAATCCTGTCTGAGGTTCAAAAAGTGCTGGGAGGTAGCTCATAGTGGATGCTGGCAGCGCTTCAGCGCTTTTAACCAGCGCATCGTTAATTGTCGCCTTTTTCGGCGGTGCTATCATGCTGTTCGCGCCGTGCTGCATCACGCTGATGCTGCCGGCTTATCTGGGTACGGTGTTCAAATCGCGCTCCAAGGTGATTTTCTTGACATCGGTATTCGCGCTGGGGGTTGCCTCGATCATTCTGCCTATCGTGCTTGGAGCCCGTTTCCTGACCTCCTTTTTCTCGGCGTTCCACCCCTATGTCTTTGCGACCGGCGCTTTGCTGATGATCGGCATCGGCGTCATGACCTTGTACGGTAAAAGACTCAAAATGCCGTTCGTCAGCCGGTTGCAGTCACCGCGGGTGACCAACGCGGCGTCTGCTTATGCGCTGGGAGTCGTGTCAGGCATTTCCAGTGCCTGCTGCGCGCCGGTGGTGCTGGGTGCCTTGACGCTGGCTGCCATTTCGCCGACTCTTTTGCAGGCCGGTGCCGTCGGTTTAGCCTATACCTTTGGCATCGTTTTCCCGCTGTTCGTGCTCGGCCTATTTTACAAGCAAGGCCTGTGGCGTAAGAGCCAGAAACTGCAAAAGAGCCAGGTTCGGCTTGGCAGCCTGACGGTTCCGCTCTCCAACTTTTTGTCGTTCATTATCTTTACATTGGCCGGAGTTTCTTTCCTGATCTTGTCGTTACTGGGATGGAATACGGCGAGTTCGTTTTCTTCGGAGTTTTCTATCAAACTCAAGAGCTGGGTGGACGTTCTTGCTGGGGCTGTTGAAAAAGTACCGTTTGGAGAGGCCCTTTTCGGGTTGCTGCTTATTGCGCTGCTTGTATTTTTGGTTCGTTTGGTTCGAAGGGAGCTGAAACAGCCCGATGACGACGAGAGCGGAAAACATGTATGACATGGCAGTAATCGGCGGCGGCCCAGCCGGCATGATAGCGGCAACGACTGCAGCGCGGCGTGGCCTGAAAGTGTTGCTGGTTGCCGATTCGTTACAAGGTCAGCTGGGCAAAATCGACCAAATTGAAAACTGGCCCGGAGAAACGCGCGTAACCGGCAGCCAGCTGGCAGCGAGCTTCGCAAAACAAGTAACGGAACCCGGAAATTCTATAGATTGCCGGAAATCAACCGCAGCCGGAATACGGAGAGCAGGCCAGCTGCTAAAGATTACGTTAGCTGGCGGGGATACGGTTACGGCTAGAACCGCCATCATAGCGACGGGAGTCCGGCATGGAACACTAGGTCTGCCGGGCGAAAAGGAGCTGTCAAGCAAAGGTGTCTCGTACTGCGTGACCTGTGATGGTCCGTATTTCAGAGGTAAAAAGGTAGCGGTCATCGGCAGCCCGGAACAGGCTTTGGTCATGGCGCAGCAACTGTCCCGCATCGGTGCCTACGCCTATCTTCTGCAATCGAGGCCGGTTCAGCCAGCCTTCAGTTATGATAGGGTTACTTTGCTGCCAAAAGGTTGGCCAGTCGAAATCATCGGCGATCAAAAGGTTGCTGCTCTCAGATATCATGGGGATCACTCTAATAATATGGCTGAAGAACTGCCGGTCAGCGGCGTTTTCATAGCTGCTGAGCGCATGCCCAATACCGAATTCACGGATGGCATACTAGACTTGAACGAAGATGGGTATATTAGTGTTGACTGCCGGACTATGGCCGCGTCCGTGCCCGGCGTATACGCCGCCGGTGACGTTACAAGCGGACCGCACAAACAAATTACGACGGCCGTCGGGGACGGAGTCAAAGCCGCCCTTTCAGCCACGCAGTATATTGAGACGCAACTTAAACGGGAGATTAAAGCATGATTATAACTTTAGTAAGCCCACCTGACTGCCCGAATTGTGCCGAGCTGCAGGCTGAGATCGATGAGTTAAAAAATAGATATTCGGAACTCGAGGTGGCGCATATTGATGCCTTATCGCCGGAGGGTGAAAAACTGGTACTGCAACACGGCATCTTGGCAAGTCCGGGCGTGCTTGTTGACAGCCAGTTTTTTGGCATGGGGGCTATTTCAATAGAGAAACTCGAATCACATATCACGACAGGCAGTTGATGCCTGACGACCCTCACGAGTCTTGTGCTCCCCATCGCCCAAGATCTACCTTTTGATCGCTTTCTGGCTGGAGGACCTCACGGCCCTGCGCCAGAATGCGCCCGGCTGTGCCGCTGGTTAGGGGTAACGTGGCGAAGGGCGCCATGGCGGTGCTTATATTGTACCATTCAGTGAACTCCCGGACCCACGCTTGCGCCTAGGCCAGGATGCAACGCCGTCAACGGGAAAGCCCGACCGGTACTTCAGCATTATGAACAACGCGACCTTCGAGGCCATCGACCTACCGGCACCGACCGCACCCCGCTTGCTAGAGCCAATTTTTACAACGCATTTCAAGGTTAATCAGTGACTTACGCCCCCCCCCTGTCGAACTCAGGGGAAGAGAGAAGCCGAGGCAAAAAAAGCGCCTAAAATTCTTGACTCTAAAGCCTACTTTGAGGATATGCTTTGAGCAAGGCTACCGGCCCCGCATAGCCCGAACGTTGCATCAGGTGCCGTGATGATCGCGCAGATAATTGGTTTCACAGAGGTTTTTCCGATTGGGCGCGGTACCGGGGTGTACGGTCGAGTAAGGCAAAATTGTCTGTGGAATCAAAGAGCAAGTGCGGGCGCGAGCGACCTGGTGCAATATCCGGGCTACCAAACGCAGGAGATAATACGTTGACCTGCAGGCAGGGCTTAGGTTCTAGGTTAAGAGTGTAGTGCTTGATATAGTGAAAGCCTTTTCGGGGCGATGCACTACTCCCTGGTGAAAGAAAAGGCCAAACCAAGCAGCGAGGGGTTTGTCATGCGAAAGATGCGCAATATAGTACTCACAGCCACAGTGATGACCGTTAGCACCTTTGGGGCTAGTTCACTCTTCGCGCAAGAAAATGTGCAGAACGAGGAAGACCAGCAAGACAGCATGATGCAAGAAGGCAGCGGCATGCAAGGCAACATGATGGGCATGCAAGGCAACATGATGGGCATGATGAAGCAGATGAATTCCATGATGGAGAAATGTAACGACATGATGGAAAAACAGAAAAACGACACTAGCGCGTGATTGGGCTGGCTGCTCTGTGGCTTCGCCTCGGGGCAGTTTGCTTCTAGATATCACGCATAGTGGAAGGCATAATGCATGAAAAATGTCGCTATGCTCCGTTATCTGCCTTATCAAGGTCCGCTGCTGCTACCTTAACTGCTCGTTCGCTCCAAGAAACCGAGACAGAGTTGCGAATCCGGGCGAGCTACGCACTGGCACAATCGCAACGAACAATAAAGAAACCACCACTAACATTAGTGAAAGACCCAAAATTTTGCTCAATGGTGTTTAGACAAGTTGCAATACTTTATTTATATCTAGCTTGTTATATAGTCAGAGCTGGATAAATATTAATTTACTAGAGAGGCGATCAATGAAACAACGTCAAGACGATAGCCTTCACTGCGCTGCTGATGCTCCTGTTCCCCTTGTTAGGTCTCGCTGCAGTAACGCAGGTTACCTTCTACAAGAGCCCGAACTGCGGATGCTGTGCCGCGTATGCCGATTACCTAGAGAAAAATGGTTTTGATGACCTGAATTCAAACATTAAGCGCAGCATCTGCGGTTTTCAGTGCGCCTGAGTATTCGCCCAGAAACACCTGTGCTGGTGTCCGATACCCCAAGCGCTTCCTGGGGCGATCGTTCAGCTTGGTAACGACCCTCCTGAGTGCTGAGTCCGTCATCCTTCGGAAGTCCGTCCCTTTCGGAAAATATTGGCGAATCAGTTCGTTGGTGTTTTCGTTAGTGCCACGCTGATATGAGCAATACGGGCGCAGAAGTAGGTCTTTGCCGAGACGGCTTTAGCAACCTCACGGTGCTCGGCGAACTTCGACCCATTATCCAGTGATGGTGTGCACCGCGCCTCGGCGTGGTGATAGCAATCGGACATCGTCTTGGCCGCCCCAGTAGCTGTGATCGTCGGTAGCCGTGCTGCCAGCAGGTAACGGCTGCGTCTCTCGACCAGCGTGACCGGATTCCTTATGACCCTTGAGCACCGTGTCACCTTCCCAGTGGCCAATATGACGCCGCTGTTCGACGTCGGCAGGGCGGTGCTCGATACCCACCCGATGTGGGATCTTGCCTAAGCCCGCGCGCTTGGCCAGATGGCGTTGATATCGACGTTGCTGCGGCAGGCGCAACCGCTTCCATAGCTGACCATCTCGTGCCTTGTCGTCACAGATCAGCGAGTAGATCCATTGATGGCTCACGTAAGCGCCGTTGGCCTGGGCCATGAAGCCACTGATCTGTGAGGGCTCCACTCGTCGAGCAATTGTTGGGTCACCCACTGGATTAGGCTCGGTAGCCGCTTGGTCACTTTCCAGGCCGAGCGCCGCCGGTGATCGCTTATTGCCTGAGCGTGTCCGGGTTCATAGCCGTCTGATACCGCATTGCGCCGAACTTCGCGGTTGATGGTACTGCTGTGGACGCCTAGCGTTCGGGCGATTTGTCGCTGGCTAATGCCGGTCTCAAGGTAAGCGAAAATTTGGTACCGTTGGATCTGGGTCAGTTGTCGGTATCCCATGCTCTGCTTCACTTTGGTCAGTAAAGTCGAGAGGGTACCGGCGCTGGCCCTCCTTCCTCTATCTGGCGGTCCAAAGTGCTGCGGTTATTCTATGAATCCAGGTATTAAGATTCAATTTAGTAATGAGTTTCCTTTTATATAAAGAGTCATTTCTAGGAGTTGTGTATACTCCTTTTCGAGCCGATCAAGAAGGTAAAAGACTTCGGTTGATGAGCCGCCTAGAGCGCTATAGGTGAGGCAGGTTAAATGTGAATTTATGCCTTTCTGTCAGCTTGCATTCTGATTGGGCCTTAATTGCATCAATATTAGAGGTGCATTAGAAGCTATCATAGCCTGGCTAGGCATAACGTCATCTGGGCCCCGGTGCTTAATAACTCTCAGGCAAAAGAATTTAAATTAGCCGGACTGGTTTTTCACACAACCTGAAGGCAGTAGTATCATATAGATAGGCCAGCCGCGCAAAAGAAGACTTTCCCAGCTTGCACTGTGGCTTGGAAGAGGCTAAACCTTCAATGTGCTCCCCGCCGGTTCCAGGTAAGGTTTTTAGTCTCAAGGAGATGCGGATGGAATTCGAGAAATACAAGTCGTGCATTGAAACGTGCAATATTTGTGCGGCTTACTGCGATGCCTTCGCAGCTGCCTGTCTAAAGGAAGATGATGTCAAAATGAGGGCAGAGTGCATTCGCCTAGATATGCAGTGTGCACAAATTTGCCGTCTGGCTGCTTCCTTTATGGCCTAGGGCAGCGAGTATGCAAGCGAGATTTGCAAAGTCTGTGCAGATAGCTGTAGGAAGTGTGACGATGAGTGTGCCAAGTATGAGATGGACCACTGCCAGGAGTGCGCCAAAGCGTGCCATCGCTGCGCTGAGGGATGTGCCGCTATGGCATGATCAATGCTTACCGCTAGGCCTTGAAGACACTAGTATTGTTTGCTGGGATCAGGGCCAGAACAACTGGTCCCTGATTTTTCATTCATATAGCCACAGTGCGAAGCGTCTTTTTAGGACGCCCATTCAGCTTGCGTTCAGGACTGCCATCTATGTTTGTAAAAACAAACGGGCCAAGCCTGCAACGGAGTAGTTCACTGCAAGGGTTGCAAGTCAGCGACGCGAGGGATACGCATGGAGCTGTTCGCTCTTCTAATCATTCTAATTCTTGCTCTGAGCGCCGGCTTGTTGATGCAGTGGTTGCCCATACGTCATCGGCCACGGCCTAGCTGGTCTCAACGCGTGCCGTTTTTGGGCGGGGGGACGCCCGACAGTCACGCCTGGAGCCGCTATCACATTCGCTACTACTCCATGACACTGCTGTTGATCGCATTCGAAATGGAGATGATGTTCATGTACCCATGGGCAGTCGTATTCGTCGAGAAGGGCATGAAAGCCATGATGGAGATGGGCATGTTTCTCGCCATCCTGTCGGTGGGCATCGTCTATGCCTGGCGTGAGGGGGTGTTCAAGTGGCAGTGAACTGGCTGCATAAGCTCGCGGCGCGTGGCAGCGTTCCCGTGTTTCCCGTATTGGGGATCAATGGCGCTGGCGCGTTGAGACACCTTGTGCTTTCTCCACACATCGAACTGGTCGACTCACCGCGCCACGCCAGCGTGCTGCTGGTGGCGGGGGAGATTCCGGCCGACCGCTTCGAGCCCCTGCGCCGGGTGCATGACCAATTGCCATACCCCTTCACGACGCTGTGGTTTCGCAGCGAACCCTGGCCCCATCTGGAACGCGTGGCCCGTATCGACGCTCTCGATGACCTGCCCGACGCACTGGTCAAAGCGCATCGCGAGCAGATGGAAGGCCGCCGCGGCAGCGCCCATCGTCTCCTGCCGGATAAGCCGCCCAATCCTTGGGAAGGTGAGGGCGATTTCGGCCAGGGCGGTGAAGGCATGATGGGTGGGGTGCCCTACGGGCGACCCATGGCCATGAACATGGAGGATGACATCCGCGACGGGTTGACGCTGGATTCACTGACTTTCCGGCTGGGGCCGTTCTTTTTCGCGTTTCCGCCCGGCATGGCGGCGGAGATCACCCTCCAGGGGGATCTTGTGGAGACATGGAAAACGCAGTTTGCACCGTATCCACAACCTCTCGACGAGGTCTTTTTCAACGCGCACGAGCGCCCCGTCCCCATCGCGGAGGCCGAGCTTGCTCGGGCCCGCCATCACCTGCAGCGGCTGTTCCATGCGTTACACCTGGCGGGCCTGGAGAACGTGAGCCTGCGGGCCTTGCGTCTGGCGCATGGATTGTCGACGTCGAGCACCCTTGACGGATTGCGGCGTGCGCTATCGCGTAGTGGCTTCTTTCGCCTGACGGCGGGCGGCGGCGCGCTCGGCCCAGAGCAGGCACGCATGATCGGTGGGCCCGCCGCTCGAGCTACCGGAATGGATGATGATCTGCGCTCGGAGGATGCCGGCTATCGACGGCTGGGGTTCTCTCCCGTCTGTCAGGCCGAAGGCGATACCCATGCTCGCTGGCGGCAGCTTCTGGACGAAATCGATCAATCCCTCCATCTGGCCCGCCTGGCCGAGCGTGACAAGGTACACACGGAGCGATTGGACAACATCGAGACGCCGCGTGGCCCCTGGTCGGAGCGGCAGCCGGCGGATGCGAGTGCGCTCTTCGATGAGCTGTTACCCGGGCTGGAGTGGGGCGATGCCCTAGCAACGGTCGCCAGTCTGGATGTCGCGGCGTTGGCCGACCAGGCTGTCGGCACACAGCCATCCGGTGAGTCCCGGGCGGCGCGGGGAGGCAACGGAAACGATGTTTAGCGAGCTATTTCTGCCGGTTCTCATGGTGATCTTCATGTTGGTTGTCGGCGGCTATGCCGTTGCCGTGCTCGATCGCCTGGTTGCTAGCGCTCTTGGCACCCCCCAGACCGGGCGTGTCTGGCTGGCGCCGATGGCGCGCGGAGCCTGGTTGCTGACCCAGCACGCCAATGCCACCGAAGCGCCGGACTGGCGCGCCTGGCGACTCGCTCCGGCCCTGTATCTGGCGTTGGCGGCGAGCGGGCTGGCGGTGGTGCCATGGTCGGCGTCACTGGTCGCCACGGATCTGGTCACCAGCGTGGTGCTGTGGGGCAGCGTGGAAGCGCTGGCGACCGTCGTCATTTTCTTGCATGGCTGGTCGGCGAATTCGTTACTGGCCTTGATCGGCGGGTACCGCTATGTGGCGCTGGGGCTCTCTTACATCCTGATCAGCATGTTCGTGCTGATCGGTGTGGCATTGCCGGCCGAATCGCTGCAGTTCACCCAGGTGGTGGCTTCGCAGGAAGAGCTGTGGAATGTCATCCGCCAGCCGCTGGGACTACCGC
>Ga0207878_100550_pt1 | contig 10767 bp, 5 predicted proteins | sample LinPmetageLP41_FD_184053 | JGI IMG/M metagenome (GOLD analysis project Ga0207878, IMG submission 184053) | Marine viral communities from the Pacific Ocean - LP-41 (SPAdes) | ecosystem: Environmental > Aquatic > Marine > Oceanic | place: Pacific Ocean | collected 2010-08-27 | reverse complement strand
CTCCTCTGGATCTTCTTCTATATTGTATAATTCAAATTCGGACTCCCTTTTCAAATGTCTGGTTCTAATGAGTTTCCAGGGAGCTTTGATTACACTTTCCTGTAAATGCCCTCTTTCATAAATTAAATTGCTTGAACTTTCTTTTTCAGCAATAGAATTCCACATATTTCTTCCCTCTACATAAGGGATTCTTTTTTCTATTCCTGCAAGACTTAATATAGTGGGCATTAGATCAATTACAGATATATAGCTATTGTTCAAACCTTGCGATAGTTTATTTTTCCAATAAACTATGGCGGGGACTCTAATTCCACCTTCATAATTCGATGTTTTATATCCTTTTAAGGGATAATTACTTCCTAAGGTTGGATTGGGACCATACCTCCCATTGTATTGTGTATCCGGATACCAATTTCCCTGAGCACCGTTATCACTCATAAAAATTATGACCGTATTATCTTCTATACCTGCACTCGCTATTTCCTGAAGAATATTTCCAATAGAATGATCCATATGCGTCATCGCGGCGGCATAGTCTAAACGCGAACTGTCTGATATTACATTACGATACATCTCCTTCCATTTCTTAGGTTCTTGCAAAGGAATATGAGGTGCACTATAGGCTAGTTGTAAAAAGAAAGGTGAAGAACCAGATCTTTTTTGCCGGATATATTTAATGGCTTCATTCCCCAATAAATCTGTTACATGCCCTTTTTCTGTAATAAAATTGCCGTTCCTATGCCAGCTTGAATCTCCATTTTTATAGGTATGTGCATATTGATCTATCTGGCCATGCAAAAATCCATAGGAATAATCGAACCCGTAAGTCCCAGGACCACTCTCAGGTCTTAAACCTAAATGCCATTTCCCTAATAGTGCGGTGCTATAACCTTGACTTTTTAAAACAATAGGCAAGGTGAAAATACTATCAGACAATGCCCTGTCGCTTTTACCGCTAATGGGCGCTACGATCCCCATTCGGCTAGCGGGGATTCCGGTTAAAAGGCTTGCTCGGGATGGTGAGCAGGTTGGATAAGCATAAAATCGGTTGAGCTGCACTCCCTCTTTTGCCAGTTTATCAATATTGGGAGTCATAATTTCGGAGCCGTGATAACCCACATCGTTCCAACCGGCATCATCGGCAATTATTAAAATTATATTTGGCTGAGAATTGTTTACGGGGATTTCCTCATCATTTCTTTTACAGCTTGAAAAGCCCAACATGAGAAACAAAATTGCCAGTTTTGATACTACCCATGATTTTAATAAAATCACCCTCATTCGTTCCATTTATTCACTATAATTATGCTTATTTCTAAAGAATCACCCTGAAAATCATCCAATTCAAAATTGATATTGATCAAACTTAGAATCCCCTGTTTCGTATTGCATCCTGTACTTTACTGCTGCTCAAAATTTAACCTGTTCTGGCTTGAGGCAACAGGACGGCACAGGATAGAAAAATTCGGGATTTCATCTATTTTTCTCTCTTTTAAAACATTATATCCTAACGATTAATACAATTACTAAGAGTTTATCTTAGTTTTAGGAAATAAACTGAATACGATATTACAGGTGCCATAACCTAAACATTAAGTCTCCTTATGAATTCTAGAAACTTTTCAAAAAAGTTTATTTGTCTTTTCGCTTTAAGCCTCCTGTGCTTTCCGCGTTCTTATGCGCAGCAAATTCCCATTGATAGTAACTCTGAAATTTTGAATATTTCCAAACCCTGGACCAGATGGTGGTGGATGGGAAATGCTGTTGATAAAAAAAATATCAGAAAGAACCTCATCGCACTTAATAACGCAGGTGTTGGCGGAGTCGAAATCACTCCTATTTATGGAGTAAAAGGAGAAGAAGATAACTTCCTGGACCATCTCTCACCTGAATGGCTGGAAATGCTTGAATACACTATTGAAGTTGCTGATAGCATGGAAATGGGCGTAGATATGGTGCTAGGCACCGGCTGGCCTTATGGAGGCCCTCAGGTAGAAAAGAAATTTGCCGCTACCAAGCTGGTAGTTCGTAAATATACCTTGAAAAAGAATGAGCGATTTAAGCAGGAAATAACTCCTGATACTACTGAGGAAAAACAACCAGCCAAGCTTTTATATTTACTCACTTATGGAAATGACGGTTCTTACCGGGATCTTACTTCCGCACTTACCAAAGGTAACTACATTAACTGGAAAGCAAAAAACCAGGATTACGAATTTTATGCAGTTTTTGAAGGCAAGACCGGACAAATGGTCAAACGAGCTGCCCCTGGAGGACAGGGATATACACTGGATCATTTTTCTTCGGAAGCTTTTCAGGATTATATAGAACCCTACAACCAAGCCTTTCAGAAATTAGATAAAAAGCCACGAGCTGTTTTTAATGATAGCTATGAAGTTTATGGAACCGACTTTACTCCACATTTTTTTGAAGAATTCAAACAAAGACGTGGTTACGATCTAAAACCCTTCATCCCATTATTGCTAAGCAAAGATGAAAAAGATGATTATGCCAGTCGTGTTAAAAGTGATTATAGGCAGACTATTTCAGAGTTACTGCTGAACAAGTTCGAAAAAGATTGGACAGATTGGGCTCATACCCAGAACACGAAAACTCGTTTACAGGCGCATGGATCGCCGGGCAACCTCATAGATCTTTATGCCGGAGCAGACATTCCGGAGTGTGAAACTTTTGGATCCATGCCTTTCGATATTCCAGGCTTGAGAAGAGAGCAGGATAATATTCGAGCAGGAGATGCAGATCCTGTAATGCTTAAATTTTCCTCTTCGGCAGCTCATATTTCTGGTAAACCATTAACTTCTTCGGAAAGTTTTACCTGGTTACGGGATCATTTTAAAACTGCCCTTTCACAAACCAAACCTGAAGCTGAAGAATTACTATTGAATGGAATAAATCATATGTTTTTCCATGGAACCACCTATTCCCCCGAGCGTGCAACATGGCCGGGATGGAAATTCTATGCTTCTGTTAATTTTTCTCCTGAAAATACTATTTGGGAAGATGCACCGGCAATGTTCTCCTATCTTACCAATTGCCAAACCCTGTTGCAGGAAGGCAAGCCAGATAATGATGCTTTGCTTTACTGGCCAATATTTGATGTGTGGGACGATTATCTGGATGGAACACTTTTCTTTCAGTTCAAGATCCACTCTTTAAACGAGTGGTTACTTGACAGAGATTTTTACAATACCGCTACAAATTTGATAAAAACCGGTTATAGCCTGGATTTCATTTCCGATGATTTTGTGCAGCAGGCACGCGTTGAAAATGGAAGGATCAAACTTCCGGGGGGAACTTATAAAAGCATGATTATCCCCGACTCAGATAAGATGCCTCTTGCCACGTTCCAAAAACTTATTCAGTTGAAAAAAGATGGCGCTAATATTATTTTTAAAAGCCTTCCGGAATCGGTACCTGGTTATTTTCAATATGAAGAAAAGAATAAAAAACTTGAACAGCTAATTTCTGAAAATCCCCAGATAACCACGCCCGAAAAAGATGTGATTTCCGCATTAGCGAAAAATAATATCCTCCCTGAAAAACTGGTCAATACCGGTTTGAAATTTATTCGAAGAGAAAAGAACGGACAGAAGATCTATTTTATAGTGAACCATACTTCGGAAATGTTTGAAGGCTATCTGCCCTTAAATACGAAAGCTGAAAAAGTTGAAATATTTAATCCTGCCAGCGGCGAAAAAGGTCTGGCCGAGATTCAGAAACACGAAACCGGGATCAAAGTAAGGGCAAAAATCAAGCCGGGAGAATCTTATTTCTTCATCACAGATCCTTCAGATGAATTAACTAAATGGTCTTACTATAAAACGGCGGACCAGGAATTCAAAATTGAGGGTACCTGGAATATAGAGTTTTTAAAAGGTGGTCCTGAATTGCCCGAAACTACAGAAATGCAAGATCTAAGATCCTGGACAGAATTAGGCGCAGAAGCAGAAGCTTTTTCAGGAACGGCAGCATATACCATCTCTTTTGAAAGGCCAGAAACTAATGCCGAAGCCTGGTTATTGGATTTAGGAGAGGTAAGAGAAAGCGCCAAGGTCTGGATCAATGAAGAATATATAGGAACTGCCTGGTTCAACCCATTTCAGCTAAAAATAAAAAATCTGAAAAAAGGGAAAAATACCATGAGAATAGAAGTGACTAACCTGGCTGCCAACCGAATTAGAAACCTTGAGCAGAGGGGTGAAGAATGGAAGATCTTTTATGAGATAAATATGGTGAATAAAGATTATAAAAAATTTGATGCCACTATATGGGATCCAACTCCTTCCGGTTTATTAAGCCCCATAACCTTAACCCCGCTAATCAAACAGAATTAAAATATACTAATGAAAGCAAATACATTTTTAGCCTTCGCCTTATTCCTGTGCTTCACAACTTTAACCGCTCAGGAAACTTTTAACCGTCAGCAGATATTAGACCAAATGCAGCTGGCCAACAGTTACTTCATGAATAAGTGGCCCGACGTTGGCAAAACTATTATCACCAATAAAGAACGGCCAAGTAACATCTGGACCAGGGCGGTTTATTATGAAGGTTTAATGGCGCTTCACGAGATATACCCAAAAAAGGAATATTATCAATATGCCCTGAATTGGGCAGATTTTCACCAATGGGGTTTCAGAAGCGGAAATGAAACCCGCAATGCCGATGATTACTGCGCTGCCCAAACGTATATAGATCTCTATAATCTTGAACCGGACTCAGCCAAACTGAAGAATACCCGGGCCTGCATGCAGAAATTTCTTCATACCCCCCAAAACGATGACTGGGACTGGATAGATGCCATACAGATGGGAATGCCGGTTTTTGCCAAGATGGGAGTCCTGGAAAATGACCCAAGGTATTTCGAAAAGATGTACAATATATATATGTTTACACGAAATAAAGAAGGTGAAAATGGCCTCTTTAATGAGCAAGACGGACTCTGGTGGCGTGACGCCGACTTTGATCCGCCTTATACTGAACCCAATAGCGAAGACAGTTACTGGAGTCGTGGAAACGGTTGGGTTGCTGGAGCTTTAGCCAAAGTTCTTTCAATAATTCCTGAGGACGCACCTCATCGGGAGCAATATATAATGGACCTTAAAACAATGGCTGCAGCTTTAGCCGAAACTCAAAGGGAGGACGGTTTGTGGAATGTTAGTTTGCATGATGATAATCATTTTGGCGGACCTGAACTTTCCGGAACTGCTTTGTTCGTCTATGCTATGACCTATGGCGTTAATAATGATCTTCTGAATAAGGAAAAATATTTACCAATTATTGAAAAGAGCTGGAATGCGATGATCAAAATAGGCCTGCATGATAATGGATTTCTTGGTTATATGCAATCTACAGGAAAAGAACCAAAAGACGGCCAGCCATTGTCGTATGATAAAGTACCCGATTTTGAAGACTATGGCCTGGGTTGCTTCCTTCTGGCCGGTAGCGAAATTTATAAACTTGAAAATGGATTTAATTAAACACTTAGTTTCACAAAAAAGAATTCTGGCTTTGCTGGTTATTCTTTTTCAATTTAATACGTTTTACGCTCAAAATCAGGTTCTGCCGGTCTGGCCTGATGGAATCCCGGGAGCAATTGCAAACGAGGATTACAAGGAAGAGCCTGTAATGAAAAATGGCAAACTTACCTCCACAAGCAAAGTGGTAACTCCTGAATTAAGCGTTTTTATACCCGACAATCCTAATGGAACGGCAATTCTTATTCTACCCGGAGGAGGTTATAGCCATCTTGCCATTGAAAAAGAAGGCTTTAAAGTTGCCCGCTGGCTAAATGCTTCAGGAATAACAGGGTTCGTTTTAAAATACAGGATGCCGAGTGATGAAATAATGCAGAAGAAAGAAATCGGGCCTTTGCAGGATGCGCAAGAAGCAATGAGAATAATCAGGCGAAATGCCGAAAGATGGAACCTGGATAAACAGAAGATTGGTGTAATGGGATTTTCAGCAGGAGGACATCTCGCTGCCACCTTATCTACCAAATTTGGCATGAATACTTATAATGCAGATAATATAAGTGCAAGACCGGATTTCTCGGCACTGATCTACCCGGTAATTTCTATGAAAAAAGAAATAACTCATATGGGTTCCAGAACCAATCTTTTAGGAGAAAATGCTTCTGAAGAAAATATAAAGACATTTTCAAATGAACTGAATGTATCTACCACAACTCCTCCCGTTTTTCTTATCCACGCAACCGATGATCATGCCGTACCGGTAGAAAATAGTATGAACTATTTTCTTGCAGCAAAATCGAATAAAATTCCCGTAGAATTACATATCTATGAAAAAGGAGGTCATGGTTTTGGACTTGGAAACATGCCCCCTAATAGTGAATGGCTATTGACTTTTATGACCTGGCTAAGATCAAATAGTTTTGCTGAAGATGATTCAGCATATGTATTTTCATATTTCAAAGGAAATGGAGAAGACGGTCTTCATCTTGCTTATAGTGAAAATGGACTTGACTGGAAAGCTTTTAATGAAGACAAATCAATTTTAGAGCCCAGATTAGGGAAAGAAAAATTAATGCGGGATCCAAATATTATAAAAGGTAAAGATGGCTCTTATCATATGGTCTGGACCGTTGGCTGGACAGAGAAAGGTATTGGTTACGCTTCTTCTGAAGACCTTATTCACTGGTCTTCGCAACAATTAATCCCGGTAATGCAAGACGAAGACAAAGCGAGGAACTGCTGGGCTCCTGAAATTACTTATAATGCAGAACTGGGAGAATATATGGTCTACTGGGCCACTACCATAGAAGGTGAATTTTCAGAAACTCAGAGTACGCTTGAAAATGACTACAACCACCGGATGTATTACAGTAAAACGAAGGATTTTAAGAGCTTCAGCCCTGCAAAACTACTTTTTGATCCCGGATTTAATAGTATAGACGCTAGCATCAAAAAGGAAAATGACAAATATTTTATGTTCATTAAAGATGAGACAAGAGAACCGGAGCAAAAAAATATAAGAATAGCCACGGCAGAACATATTTCCGGTCCTTACGAAAATATTAGCGAGCCTATTACCGGGAATTACTGGGCCGAAGGTCCAACTATGACCAGAATAGGAAATTACTGGTATGTCTTTTTTGATAAATATATTGAAAAGGAATATGGTGCGGTGCGATCTTCAAATTTAAAGGATTGGGAGGATGTTTCAACAATGGTGAGCTTCCCTGAAGTAACAAGGCATGGGTCTATTCTAAAGATCACGAGGAACGAACTTGAAAAATTGAAAGAGAAGTTCTAAACCTATATAATTAAAGATTTCTATTCTGAAGCACCAGATTTTTGAAATTCCCGGTAAAACGTATCTATCTCCCGGCTGTTCAATTCGCGATGAATTAAAAGCTGATTTCTAAAGATCAATGGTTTTTCCTTTTCAATAGGAATAGGAGTTTTGCCAGGAAAAGCCATATTCTGCATACTATTGGTACTTCTTAAAATCCATCCCTGGTAGGAAGGAAGCTTTTCAGGTTCACCCATTATTACAACTCCGGAAACTTCGTTAGAAGAGGAATCAAAAACACCTGAAAGGTTCATCCAGGGCCCCACCTGTACTGGTAAATCTTCAGGTTCAACAATGCTATTTGAAGAAATAAACACCACCTCTTCGGGTAACCTGAGCCTTGGAGAAAATCCGCCGTATCCTTTGGGATCTTCCGAGCCTCCTAATGCAATACCATCAACCAAAGCGGTTAATTTAATACTGAAATTAAGACTGTAAATATCTTCATCAATACGTTGAAAACTAATCGTCAAATTTTCCTTTATTACAGCTTCATAATTAGATTTGCTACGCCAATAAATTTCCGAATAAAGAATCGCAGTTTTATCTTTTACTTCTGTATGCGTATTTAGTACATCCCATTCCAATCCTTCATTCATCCATGGATCTGCTATTCTTTTACCTTCTACGTATAATTGATGCCATGCCCAAAAGATGCCGTGATGATGAGGATGGTCCTCCGGAAAATCTTCCGTTAAAACCTCTCCATTTAAACCGTAAAGTGGATGTATATAATTAGTACGTGCAAAAGGATTTACGGTATCTAATACAGAAGTACGATAAAAATACCTGGGTGCATCATTTTCTACCAGTAAAATGCCATCAGATTTTTTTTCAAACTTAAGCCTCTGTGCAATTGTTAATAAAGGAGCTAAAAAGAATAGAATGATGCCAAGTATTTTGATGTTTCTGAACATTTTGAATATTTAATTTAGTCATGTTTTTCTATAGCATTGTGCTACCTCCAATTTAAATTATAAAAGCACCATCAAACGAATTATGAAAAATTCGTTTGATGGTGCTTTTATAACTTAAGCTATATTAATAATTAAAACTCAAATGCTCCCAGGTCTGGCGCTGAACCATTGTAAGGTAAGCCTACATCTACTCCTGCATCTATCAAATCGCTATCAGACTTAAGATGAAAAAAGCTAACATCAGGAAGACTTCCATCTTCCTTTCTAGGTCCTGTAAGCTCTGCATAATCTATACTTTCAAAATCTTCTACAGAAGTCTCAATGCCCTCCATCCAGCTGTTGTTCGTAACATCGAGTGTGGTAGCATTAATGCTTCCTAACTCTCCCAACACATTACTGTTTTTAATGGTTAATTTTTCAAGAGGATTTGTATTGCCGAATGCATAATTTCTACCATTATCGTAAGCAGAAGCGTTATAGAGTGTTACCTCACCCCTGTTACTGTTATGATCAAAACCATCAGAGGCATTACCAACTGCAATACAATTCATATAAACAGCATTATGCTTTAAATCTTTAGTATCGCTACCTCCGGTTTTAAAACCGTTGCCATCACCTCCGCTTGGAGAACCATCCTTTAAATAACCATTTTCGATAGACCAACAATTTTCATACATGGTGGTAATATCATCAGCTTCTCTCAAATAACCATCCCAGCCATCATCAAGATTTTGCCAGGCTCTACAGCCAACGAACTTATTCCCTGTGCCTACATTTAACTTAGCGGCAAACCCATCAGCATTTTCAAGTGATGAATCGGCATTGAAGAAAGAGTCACAATTCAGGATGGTGTTATTCGCCGCACCGTTATCTAATTGCAGTCCGGTATCTGAACATTCAGAAAAAGTACAGAATTCAATAACATTGTTGTTACCTTTTATCTGCATCCCATTATCTCCAGCTTTATAGATATCGATTCCTTTTATATGCCAGTAACTAGCATCTAATTCAATTCCTCTGTTCGATGAATTTTCAGACATTGATGAAAAATCGAATTTTGGTCTGGTCTCGTCTGTAGGATACGCTAATAAAGAGATCATATCACTTGCACTACCACTTGTAGTAATTTCTATAGTTGTATCAAATGTATACTCACCGCCTTTTACATAAATGTTTTCACCGGGAATCGCTGCTGCAATTGCATCCAAAATTTCCTGAGAAGTACTTACTACCTTGCCTTGTATCGAAGAGGTGTTTTCACCGGTTCTAAAGGAGAAGGTATTGCTTATAGCCGTATTCTTCCCATCACTGGTTTCAACGTGCCAGTAATAAATACTATTAGGATCTACCTCAATTTCCAAGGAGGTTTCCGTAAGACCTTTCCACTCTTCAGGTGGTTCCTGATCACCATCTACCGTATCTGCAAATAATGTATAGGTCAAGGGATCTCCATCTGTATCAGTATCGGCAGCTTCCCATTCCAACGAAACTTTACCATCTACAGGAGTCACCATAGATCCCGAAGCTGGAGACATAAGTGAGGCAGGAAAAGGTACATTATTAGACCCAGGTTCGCCGGCTACATAGAACCTGTACGATTCTGAAGCTGTAGTTTCTTCTCCATCATTTTTAGAGATGACCGTCCAGGTATAAGGATTTCCTCTTTCAAGACGTACTACCAGAAATGTTTCTTCAAGATTAGGTCTCTGAACAACTTCCTGAGTCTCCAGGTTCGTAATTACCAGGTCATACCTTTCTGCATCACTTGCCTCATTCCATTCAAAAGCCACTTCCGCCATATTAGCCACCACATCTCCTACCTCGCATTCTGTATTATCCTGCGGAAGAACCAAAGCTGCAGTTCCAGGGACCGTATCATTAATTATCTCGGCATCATCGTCACTAGAGCACGATAGTGTTATAGCACCCATGAAGAAAATCAGGAGCAGTTTGCAATAAGGTATATTTATAGGATTTTTCATGATTTAATAACTTTTAAAGTTTTACTTACCGTAGCTGATTTTAATAGAAGAAAATATACTCCATCTCTATAGTTGGTAAGATCAAGTTGAATAACTCTGTCTGAAGGAATTTCCATATTTTCTGATATATATTCCTGTCCACTAAGATTAAGTAGCGATACATCTATATTAGTATCGGTTCCATTGATATATACCTTGAGATCACCCTTGGTTGGATTAGGAAAGAGCACAACCTCTTCAGACATTAGTACTTCCTTAGAAAATGTACCCTGACATTCAGCATCTGTGAATACGGTAAACTTATTTCTTCCCTTTTCCAGATCTAAAACTATTCTCGATTGTGAAGTAGTGGTAATTTTTCCATTGTGGTCTATCTTATAATTAGTAGCTCCATCCATTGAAAAGGTGACTGTATTATTTGCATAATTTACAGAAGAATAGGCTGCTAATGCCGTTGGACCTCCTATGGTTACATTAAAACATTGCTCATAACCATCCTGGTCATCTACAGTAATACATAGGTCATAATTACC
>Ga0207878_100549_pt1 | contig 10792 bp, 12 predicted proteins | sample LinPmetageLP41_FD_184053 | JGI IMG/M metagenome (GOLD analysis project Ga0207878, IMG submission 184053) | Marine viral communities from the Pacific Ocean - LP-41 (SPAdes) | ecosystem: Environmental > Aquatic > Marine > Oceanic | place: Pacific Ocean | collected 2010-08-27 | reverse complement strand
AATAAAGTATGTGTTCGATCGGGTGCATCGACAGGCCGGACCATGGACCGGGATTGACGTTGCGATGATGCACATTGTGCGCCAGCCGATACAGCGGTGGCCAGTGGATTGCCCGGTGGATGGCATAGAAATGCAGATCGCGCAGAACCGGAACAAGCACCAGAAGGACAACAAAATAAACTGGATTGTCAGCGAAGGTCACCTGCGGCACATAGCCGTTCGCCGCGACCCAGAGCATCAGCACCTCGAACGCGGTCCAGATCGGGATGGCGCTGGCAAAGGTCCATGTCAGGTTGTCGAGCGTCTGGTTGCGGAACAGGAACTGCCCGCTGTCGCGCGACGGCCAGCGGGCATTGAACTTGAAGCGGTCGCCCTGTGCCCGCTGGACGTAGAGCCGCAAATGGAACGCCCCGAAAAACACGGCGACAATGGCGGCGTTGCGCGCCAGCAGATACGCGATCCATAGCGGGTCGAGGTCAGCCATCGCCTGCAACGGCGGGCTGAGGTACACCCAGACGACCAGCGCGACCAGGAAATACAGCATGTTCCAGGGCATGAAATACCCCGGCCAGCCAAAGATCCAGCGCAACGCGGCGACCGGTTTTGCTGGCCATGTCAGCACCGGGGGATAGGCGATGCGCGCCTTGGGGGCCCAATCGCCGCGCCGGTCACGCTCGCCGATTTGCGTATCGTCCATGTGGCCCCCTCCGATCCCTTGTGCCAGTGCATCAGATCGCAAGGTGACCCGAAGTCAAGCCATAAGCGTCAGCCCGCAAAGACCTTGCGCAGCATGTTCAGCGCCACGAGGAACAGAAAGACCGCGAAGACGCGCTTGAGCGGGGCCGGGGTCATCGAATGGGCCAGTCTCGCGCCCAGTGGGGCCGTCAGCAGGGTCATGGCAATTACGATCAGGAAGGCCGGTATGTTGACCAGACCGATGGTCATCGGCGGGCGCAGGCCAGACGTGGGCAGGATCAGAAACAACAGGACGGCTGGCACCGCGATCAGCAGTCCGAAACCCGCCGCGGTGGCGACCGCGCGGTGGATCGGCACGCCGTGCAACGTCATCAGCGGCACCCCGAAGCTGCCGCCGCCGATGCCCATCAGGACCGAGGCGAAGCCGACGGCAGGCGAATACAGATATCGCTTTGCCCCCGTCGGCATGGTGTCGGCCAGCCGCCAGTGCGGGCGAGAAAACGCCATGTAGAATGCCACGATCAGGGCCAGCCCCGCGAAGATAGCAGTCAGCGTTTCCGACCGAAGCTGCGTTGCCACCAGAGAGCCGACCAAAGCCCCCCCGACGATGCCCGCGCCCCAGCCGCGCAGGATCGAAACCTCGACCGCGCCCCGGGCATGATGGGCGCGCACAGACCGCAGGCTGGTCACGACGATTGTGGCCAGCGAGGTTGCAACGCAAACCTGCATGATATTGGGCCCGTCATAGCCAAGAATCTGGAAGACATAATAAAAAGAAGGCACCAGAACGATGCCGCCCCCGACCCCCAGCAATCCGGCAAGGACGCCCGCGAAGGCCCCCACAACCATCAGAAACGCGACGAGCGGAAGAAAGGTGGCGAGGTCTGGCATCGGCATGGTCCGTTGGTTTGTGTCCCGCGGCGTCTACAACCCAGCCCGGCCTGCTACCAGTGGCGATTATCGGCAGCGTCCGCGTCGGATCTTGACCTCTCTGCGCTACGGGTTCAACCGGACGTCACTCCCACGAAAGGTTTCCCGATGTCCGAGATGTTCCGCCGCGCCGCGATTCTTGGCCTGCTGTCCGCCGTCGGGCCCTTCGCCATCGACATGTATCTTCCTGCCATGCCCGCCATCGCAGAAGATCTGGCCAGCACAATCGCCGGGACACAGACAACACTGATTGCGTTCTTCCTGTGCTTCGGTCTGGCGCAGCTGGTCTATGGTCCCTGGGCCGACTCCGCGGGGCGCAAGCTGCCGCTGTATTTCGGTCTTGGCGTCTATCTTCTGGCGTCTGTCTGGGCCGCGTTGGCACCCGACATCACGAACCTGACGGCGGCGCGAGCAATGCAGGGCCTGGGTGCTGCGGCGGTGATGGTCATTCCCCGCGCGATCATCCGCGACTGGTCCACCGGAACGGAAGCGACGCGGCTGATGGCGATGGTCATGCTGGTGATTTCCGTATCCCCGATGCTGGCTCCGTTGGCAGGATCGATGGTGATATTGGTGGCGGACTGGCGCGCGATCTTCTGGGTGATGGCCGTCGCGGGGACCATCAGCCTGACGGTCACGGCGCTGGCTTTGCCGGAAACGCTGACCCCGGCGCGCCGCCGCCCCATCGCGCCCGCCCGGTTATTGGCGGATGCCGGATATCTGCTGCGGCATCGCGGGTTCATGGTGCTGACCTTCGTGGGCGCCTTCGGCATGGCCAGTTTCTTTGTCTTCATCGCCTCGGCCAGTTTTGTCTATACCGGCGAATTCGGCCTGTCGCCGACGGGCTTTTCGCTGGCCTTCGCGATCAATGCCGCCGGGTTCTTCACCGGTAGCCAGTTGGCCTCGAACGCGGGTAACCGTTGGGGCATGGGCCGGGTCGTACGCGGCGCGACGACCGGATTCGCGGCCAGCACGGTCCTGCTGCTGGGACTGGCGCTAGCCGGTCTGGCCCCCCTGCCCGTGATTGTCGGCCTGCTGGTCGCGGGCAATTTCTGCCTGGGTTTCGTGATTCCGTCGGTGATGGTCATGGCGCTGGACGATCAGGGCGAAATCGCAGGGCTGGCGTCGTCGCTCGGCGGCACGTTGCAGATGGTCACGGGCGGCGCGATGGTCGCCGTCGCCGGTCCGTTTTTTGACGGAACCGCCGTGCCGATGATCGCGGTCATCGCCCTGTGCGGGGTGCTGTCGGCGGGTTTGGCACGGCTGGTCCCGGTTCAGGCCGCCACCGTCGCCACGTGATCCAGCGCCGTGCGCACCACGTCCGCTCCGGCGCCGGGCTTCGCTGCGCCCTCCGACAAGGTCCGCCGCCAGCCGCGCGCGCCAGGCAGACCGGCGAACAGGCCCAGCATGTGTCGCGTCACCTGACCCAGCTTGCCGCCGTCGGACAGATGCGCCTCGATGTGAGGGATCATCCGCAAGGCTGCCGTCACCCGGTCGGGGCAAGGGTCTGCCTTGTGAAAGATGCGGCTGTCGACCTGTAACAGGACCGCGCCGGGGTCGTGATAGGCCGCTCGCCCGATCATCACACCATCCACGACTTTCAAATGCTCCAGCGCGTCATCCAGCGTCGCGATGCCGCCGTTGATCGAGAGATTCAGCGCCGGAAAGCGCAGCTTCATCGCATGGACCAGATCATAGTCAAGCGGCGGGATGTCCCGGTTCTCTCTGGGGCTGAGGCCTTGCAGCCAGGCCTTGCGCGCATGGACAGTGACGCGACCCACCCCCGCATCCTCCATCCGTGCCAACAGGTCCGGAAGCACGGTGGCCGGGTCCTGCTCGTCGACGCCTAGACGGCATTTCATCGTGACCGGAATATCGCCTGCCGCCTGCACCATGGCCGACAGGCAATCGGCCACCAGACCGGGTCGTTCCATCAGGATTGCGCCAAAGCAGCCAGATTGCACCCGGTCGGACGGGCAACCGACGTTCAGGTTCACCTCAGCATAGCCATATGCCACGGCCATCTCGGTCGCCTCGGCCAGTTCCGCCGGATCACTGCCGCCAAGTTGCAGTGCGACCGGGTGTTCTTCCGTGCCGTAAGCCAGCAGATGCGTCGCCCCGCCCCGCACCAGCGCCGCAGCCGTGACCATTTCCGTATAAAGCAACACTTCACGCGACAGGACACGGTGGAAGGTCCGGCAGTGCCTGTCGGTCCAATCCATCATGGGGGCGACGGATAATCTGCTACTTACGCCAAGCTGCGATTTTACCGCCTTTTCCAATACTTATCTCCGAGTGCTCAAGTTCGTCTATGCTCGATATCTTGCCATTTAGGCCCATTATCTGCTACATTTACAACACATGTTGTAAAATGAAAGGCCATGTTGTAAATCATGGGAACCATCATAAAGCGTCGTCGCAAGAATGGCACCATAGCTTGGCTCGCTCAAATCTCAGTGATGCGGCAAGGTAAAGTCTTACTTCGCGAAAGTCAGACATTCGAGCGCAGATCAACTGCTGCGGCTTGGATCGAAAATCGCGAAGAAAGTCTGGCGCGACCCGGTGCCCTTGATGCGCTCAAAACTCAACCGAAAAGCAAGAAGACACCGACCTTGAGCGATGCCATCGACAGGTATGTCCAAGAGAGCAACAAACAGATCGGCCGGACCAAAACCCAGGTTCTGAAAAGCATCAAGACGTTTGATATCGCGGACAAACACTGTGACGCGATAACCAGCGCTGACATCGTCGAATTTGCGCAAGAAAAGCTCAATAGCGGCGTTCAGCCTCAAACAGTCTCCAACTACCTTTCGCATCTCGGCGCGGTGTTCTCCATCGCCAGACCCGCATGGGGCTTTCCACTAAACGCGCAGGCTATGGAGGACGCCCGGAAAGTGGCGGACAAACTGGGTATCACCGGCAAGAGCCGCGAACGAGATCGGCGTCCCACGCTTGATGAGCTAGACCAACTGATGCAACACTTCCTCGACCGCTCGCGACGTCGCCCCACGTCAATCCCCATGCACCGGATCATCGCTTTTGCCATCTTTTCCACCCGACGGCAGGAAGAGATCGTCCGCATCCGCTGGAAGGATCTCGACGTGGACGGCAAACGCATATTGGTCCGGGACATGAAGAACCCCGGCGAAAAGATCGGCAACGACGTCTGGTGTGATCTGCAGGAACAGGCTCTGGCGATCATCGAGGCCATGCCATTGATAGAAGACGAGATATTCCCTTACTCAACGGATGCCATCAGCGCAGCGTTCACGCGCGCCTGCAAGCTTCTGGAAATAAAAGGACTTCACTTTCACGATCTGCGGCATGACGGAGTTTCACGGCTATTCGAGCTTGGCCTCAATATTCCGTACGTGGCCGCTAACTCAGGCCATCGGTCTTGGACGTCACTAAAGCGCTATACACACCTGCGTCAAACAGGCGATAAGTATGCTGACTGGAGTTGGCTGACCGAAGTCACAAAGCGTGACGACACACTTAAGTTGGTTCGAAACGGCCAGTTTCCACGAAAACGTCGCTCGGACAGAGGCGTTTAGTCGACGTGACGTCGTTTGGCGCAAAGCCCAAATTGAGCGGCGCCCTTCGGAGCCTTGGCATGCTTGCACGCCGCTATCTCGAAAAACTGCACCGTTGATGGCCACCGTTCGGCATGAACGGCCCATAGCTGCTTTTACTAGTGACATCTAAAGCTGCAATGCGGCATCACCAAAGCGGACCTTCAAGATCGTGGCTCAATCTTCTTGAGTGAGCGTAAACTAGATGGAAAAACGGACTGCCCTGCAAAAGTATTTCAAGAGTTCTGCGTCGGCGGCCAATTGATGCCGGAGGTTTCTTGAAATCTCAAGTTGCACACCTTTGCCAGAGCTTCCCCGGTTGCAAACGTTTGCTTCGTTCTGCCCCGGCAGCTCTTGGTTGACCTCCGTCTTGAAGCCGGCACTGCGAAGTGACTTGCCGATTGCATCTCGTAAGCCGGTGTGGAGCCCACCAAGCCAAACGGAATCGGGCCCATTATTGCGACGACCATGTATCGCCAAAGCTGTACGCGACCGACCTAAAAGTTCGATCGCTTTCGGTTCATCAAAACGATGGGAGGTTATATGGTAATGACCATGGGGAGCGTTCTTTAGCGACTCGAACGCGTAGAAGGAAATATCCGGTTCTGCAATTGCCTCGGCTATTTCTGAAGTTTTGGGCTCGATAAATCCGCCATGAGGCGCAAGGATCACTGTTTCTGTGTGCCTGTCTACCAACCGGATGCGAAAGTCGGTTCCTGGCCGCTCATTCGCGGCTAACTCTTCGAAACAACTGTAACGGTCCGGCATTGTTGTCCGTCGCGTAAATCGTTGGCTAAGTCAACAGGCTGCGGCGGTACCGTCGCGGCCCAAATCGACCTTTCAGAGACCACAGCTATCGGCGGGGTGCGGTCCACCAGAGCGCGCTTTCCCAGCAAGTCGATATGAGGCATTTGCATTGGTCATTTATGTGTCGGCGAACGCCGCTCGGTATTCGAAATCGCGGGCCTGTTCAAAGTGAGCGAACGAACAGTCAGGCGCGCCTAATAACCTCGCGAAAGACGCCGCATGAGACATTGGTGGAAATCCTGAACGCCGCGCTTAGTTACTTTCGTTCTTGCCGTCTCGGTATAAGCGTCGCGCATGTTCAATGCGATCTCCGTTTCCGCGTTTTTGCTGAACTGACAGTAGAGGTCGATGTCTCGATCTGAGTGAAGCTCTGGCCACTTCTTGAGATAGCTCGGCAGGGCGACATAGCTGCGTGAGTAACTCGCCATGCGGAAATTTTTCTCGGAGCCGACCCCGATTTCCCATGGAACCCACCATGAATCTTTTGTCTGGTCGGACACAACAGCAATCAACTGCTGGCACTGCCCCATACGCTGCAACAGAATGTCAGCCAAGTCGGGACCATCTTTCACTAGGGCGTCGTCAATGGTGTCCAGATAGGTTTCCAACCCGTTTGCGCGAACGCGCCTAGCAACGGTATCCGCCAACGCGGAGTCTGTGTTCTTGTGCGAAATGAATACTTTACTCGGCATGGATGTCCCTTAGATCTTCTTCTTTTTCGCCAGCCGCCGGTAGTGCGCTCCGGTAGCCGTCAAACGACAGCCTCCGGAAAACACAGCCGTGTGCCACATGTATTCATGCTCGGTCGGTGCAATCAGACCATGTTGATGGCACTTCTGAAGCTCGCGGTAGATCCGGGTATTATCCTCATCGACCGGGATGTCTTTCAGGCGTTCAGCTTCCTCGCCCCTATCCGGCTCAAAGGAAGGATCGAGCATGAAGATATGCGACGCTGTGGGAAAGTATTGCGGCAGCCGACGAAGAATTTCTTTCGGAACCTTCGGGCTGACCTCTCGCAGGCTGATGAAGCTCTGAACGTTCGCCTTGTAGATCGGGCGCTGTTCCCAGACCCCGAGTGTTTGATCGACGTGCGCGTAAAGCGATGCGGGGGTAACACGCCCAATCACGTCACTGGCCGCACCACCCAGCCCGTCAATCATAATGTCGGTGAATTTCCCGTGCCCATTGGTTTCGGCAGCGAAGCCCTTACGGTGACATGCCGTCAGAATGGTGACGCCGTTTCCAATGTGCGAAACCGCTCCGTTCTCGCCCAGACCGGACACCTCTCCGGCAAACCCCGACTGACAGCTATCCAGAAGGATCACAGTTGATTTGATCCTAGGATGTGCCTTGTTTGCTTGCTGGAGAATCCCACTGAGACTGATGCCCCAGTTGGGGTTCTTACCATCCTGCGTAACAAGATATCCGTTATTGGTTTCCTCATCCATGAGGCCATGACCGGCGAAATACAGCACCACAGTGTCCGCATCGCCTGTGAACAGCTCGCCGATTGCGCTGTGCAGTATTTCACTCGTGACCGCGTCTTCGGAGCTGACAATACGGCGGACGTCGAAGTTTGGAGATCCGTCGCCGTTGGACTCCAGCAATCGTGCCAGCTCGACTGCATCGTTCACGCAGCCGTTGAGCTGGTTCGGCGGATCATAGTCATCGATGCCAACGATCAAGGCCTTCTTCATGGCTATTCTCCTAACCTAAGCTATCAATGAAAGCTTTGATGTTATCCCACGTCCAAATCTTAGTGTTTACACCTGCTAGATCTGTACGATCTGCCTTGTAACACCAAATCCCGCGAACAGGTTTACCCTCTTCATGAGCGCATTGAATTTCCCATTTCTGACCCGATGATTGCAGCGAATTCTTACTCACCATCGCAATGACGCCATCGGATCGTTTGATACGCGTTCGAACTTTAGCTTTCCAATCACTGTCATATGCGTCTTTAACGGACATATCGACATACTCGAACGGCGACCGAGTATTCAGCGACTGCGCTTTAAGAAAATCTCGTGATTTTTCGTCTTCAATCGCAAAAGCTACGAAGATAATTTTTTTATCTGCCATTTTGTTTTCCTTAAAAATTTGGTTTAAGATGTAAGAGCTTATCTTCATCACCTGTTGCGATGAAAGTGGCGTTGTCGCATTGGTGTATTGAGATTAAGCTTGCTATTGCCATCGCGACCATTTCGAATGCAGCGCTTGCGATGGCGGTAAAGAGATTACCGCCACCAACAACGAGCGATATCACTTTCGACGATGTTTTGTCGGATCGGTTAAGCGGAACTGCTGCCCTCTGCTCTCCGGAGGAGGCAAAGGCTCGCCTCGTACAACTGTGCGCTCTACACCAGTTTTACCGCCTCTCGGCCCAACGATTTCACACTGTCCAGAACGCGGTGCCTTTTGGCCAGGCTTGTAAAGCTTATCCGACATAGCACGAACCCTCCTGATCACTTGAATGGGTAGCCGGAAGCACATGCGCAAAGCGCTTACCTTTCGCTATTTCACAGATGCGACCTTGATTCAAACCGTAGTCCGCCGCGATGCGGTGTTCAAACTCTCCTCGAAGCAGGCGAGCCTTGATAATTGACACGTCATGGGGTGTCAGACCAGAAATTGAAGCCATTTCGCTTCTCCTTGAGCGCAGGAATATGTTGCTCTCGATCGGGATCAAAGCTAAGCCTCAAGTGCTACAGTGAGGGCTTTGGAAATCGAGGCCTTTCGCTTGGGTGCGCTAAACCCTTGCGAAAACTGCGGAAAACGGGCCTTTCATGGTCCGTTTTTTGTTTGGCTCTCCCCTTCTAACCAGACCAGGGGCGCGAATTTCTTAGGCTGCGCGAGCACGGCGTAGTTTCTCCAGTATGGGTGCCAGTCGAATAGCTTGATCAATGAGCTCCTGTGCTGCCTTAGTTGACATCCGGTAGCGCAGTTTGAGGTCCCTAGCCCTTGTGTGGCGGGTAACAACGTCGATGGGGGCCAATAGGCCCCCAGCAAACACGTTTGCTTCCTGCTCCTCAATGGGATCGCTCCGAAAGGATGTGCCACTATTCGGCAGGCCGCGTTTCAGCGCCTCTCCGACTCGTTTTTTCATCTTATTGGTATGCAGGACGACATGTCCGATTTCATGGCAGAGGGTCGTCAGTGCAGAACCGTCCCTTGGCCCTTTGTGAACATCAAAGGGCTGCAGCGCCTCATACGCAGCCATTGCGACATCGTCTGTAACTTGTAGTAGCGGATGGTTTCCGAAGACGACTTGGCCATCGTTTTCAGTGCCATCATCCTCAACGAGCTCTTCTTCGTACCCAAAAACACAATGCGGCCTCTTTAGGAGCATATCATGTTCGATGTGGCGGAGAGGGTTGAACGGTTCATCGTCTTTGTACCCATGACTACGCCGGTAGTCTTGTGCATGGAGCAACAATTCTGCCTTCCGACTGTCCGAGATGTTCTGTTTTTTGTTTTTCACTGCCCTCTCCTGTCCCTCAGGTTCGGTTACTTTTTGCTCGCGGCCATCGAGCATTTTTCCAACTGGAGTAATCGAAAAAGTCGGCGCAGCTGCGGTGGCGAGATCGAAAGCCGGACGGTTAAAAAACATGCGCGCGTGGGCGACACAGTCGGGACCAAGCGCGCGATCCGCCAAAGCCCTCTCACCAAGGTCCGATCCGAGAAGCTGATAGGCATCGTAATAGTGTCGCGACACGCGCTGACCGCTTCCTTTGAGTTCTCCGCGTATGTCGAACCAGCGGCGCAGGCCGTGCAAAATGACAATCTTGTCCCAAAAAGTTCGCTCGGCATCGACGATAGTGACGTTACCGACAGTCAGATCGATATCCGGCACATCCTCTTGGAGATAGGGGCTGATGCTGCGCAGAGAATTGGGATCAAGCGCCGATTTTGCACCGGACTCGATTTTCACGGCTTGCCAAATCCATTGAACAGCGCGTCGAGGGTCCAACAAACCCAGAAGTCCTTTTCGACATTCTGCGGTGTAGTGCCCAAGCGCTGTGCTGTTGTCGTGAAAAGGCCAAGGCGCGTCTCATCATCCGCAGAAATAATCTTGTCAAACGCGGGGTTCACGCAGCACCTGCTTGCTCTGCCAGTATCGGGCGCAATAGACTCTGCATCCAACTCGGCAATGTCGTCAGCCCGTCCTCGAGATCGTCGCGAAGGCGCTTGCCGTTCGCAGGATCATTGAGAAGAGCCGTGAGACGGCGGATCAGCACTTGATCCTCGTCGACTTGCCCCATCGTATCCCGCAACCAATGCAGAGCTTGCACAATGCGCATGGCCGGCCGGCCAGCCCAATAGAGCTTGCTGGCAGCTGTTGGTTTGAACACGATGTCAAGCTGGCCGAGCGAAATCGATTTCAACCGGGCGTCCGTATGCACTAGGATCTTCGCCGGAACAGCATTGGTGAGCCCCAGATCGTTGGCGGCCGTCATCCCATCAACGAGCGCGCGTATCTGATCTCGGCGTGCGATGGCATCAATCACTTCGCGGGGATCTGCCGGGCTGTCTTTCTGGGTCAGGCGATTGGTCGACGGTTGATCGTAGAGGCCACGATCCACCCGGCGCAGAGCCCCTGCCCGCGTCAGTCGCTGCAGCACTTTGTCCACAGCATCACGTTCGCCGAGGTCCAGAAAATCCCTCGGCGTCCACACGCCACGCGGCGTGCCATTCGCGATCCGTGTCAGGATATCGCTCTTTAGATCTGTTGATGCATGGTTCATGTCCGAAATCTGTAGCATGATTTCGGACATGATGGAAGTGAC